>Ga0315294_10005077_pt1 | contig 14430 bp, 14 predicted proteins | sample YL17G13_40_MG_FD_203626 | JGI IMG/M metagenome (GOLD analysis project Ga0315294, IMG submission 203626) | Sediment microbial communities from Yellowstone Lake, YNP, Wyoming, USA - YL17G13_40 | ecosystem: Environmental > Aquatic > Freshwater > Lake > Sediment | place: USA: Wyoming | collected... | reverse complement strand
AACTATGACGACTTACGCCACGCTGCAATAGATGCCTGGCGGAATACTGCTCTTGAACCTGAAATTATCAAATCTGTTTGCAGAACTTATTATGCAGAGCGCAAAAATTAAATACAATTGGTATTATATATTGCTGACTTTATATTGCGGTGTCAAGGGAATTGTCGATTATTGACATAAGAGCGCATAGCGTATAGCGTATAGAAATGGCCAGTCATAATTTAGCATATATCAAGATAGGCGAACTGGAAATCATTGGTTATTCGATGGCGGGCGAGGAAACTGTGGTTGCGATGCCGCAGTTGGATGTCTGCTTCGACATAGGCAAGGCGCCCGACCAGGTTATTTCGATAAATAACGTTTTGCTCACTCACGGTCATATGGATCACGCTGCGGGCATTGCATATTACCTGTCGCACCGGAACTTTTGCGGGCTGTCGCCGGGAACAATACTTGCGCCGGAGAACCTGCTTGGCCCGATGGAGGACATTATTGAAGCCTGGGGAAGGCTCGACGGGAATAAGATACCGGCCAATCTGGTCGGCGTTAAGCCGGGAGACGAGTACCAGATTAAGCCCAATTTATTTACGCGGGTTTTCCCGACAAAGCACAGCAAAGGGTCGGTCGGATACTGCGTAATCGAGAAGCGGAAGAAGATTAGGCCGGAGTATGCAAAGCTTACAGGGCCACAGATTGTCGAACTCAAAAGGCAGGGTATACAAATTGATTATCCGGTCGAGTTGCCAATCGTTACTTATCTGGGGGATACGCAGTATGTCGACTTTTCGCAGTTGAAATATATTGCCGAGTGCAGAATTTTAATTGCTGAATGCACTTTTTATGTCGAGGAACACGCCCAAAGAGCTGAGGAGGGAAAGCATATGCACATCAACGAATTTGCTCAGTTAATAGAGAAAATGCAGAACCAGTATATTATTATCACGCATACGACTCGGAGAACTTCGATGAGGGAAATTCGCGAGACCCTAAAAGGGGCTTTATTGCCGGAGAAATATGACAGACTTATCCTGCTTATGGACAGTAGGCAAAGATAATTTTGGCCGGCTGATTTCAAAAATCCGCGTGCCGAAGGTTTTGATTGTAGCTGCTGTCTGTGTTTTGGTTTTTATGGTGCATTGGCCGGCGTTGTCGGCGAAGGTTTTGTCGTTTGATGATTCTCAATATTTTACGGATAATGTATTGGTCCAAAACCCCGGCTGGACATCAATGAAGCGATTTCTTACCGAGGTGCTGGCGCCGTCGACGGTAAGGGGTTACTATCAGCCGCTGGCAATGATTTCTTTGATGTTCGATTATGTGCTCGGCGGGCGAGAAAATAATCTTATGCCGTTTCACCGCACCAGCCTTATTCTGCACACAGCAAACACTGCGCTGATAATTGTGTTGCTTTACCTATTATTCGGCCAGATATGGATAGCAGCGGCGGCAGGTTTGCTTTTTGGGGTACACCCTATGACCGTTGAGCCGATACCGTGGGTCGGTGAGCGCAAGACATTGTTGGCGGCGTTTTTCTCATTATGGTCTTTAGTTTTCTATTTACGAGCGACGAGCGACAAGCGACGAGCAGCCAAATTTTACATCGGCAGTCTCGTTGCATATCTGCTGGCATTGATGTCAAAACCGACGAGCGTGCCGATACCTGCTGTGATGCTGCTTATGGATTACTGGCCGCTGCGCCGCCTAAATTGGCGGGCGGTTAGGGAGAAGGCGCCATTTTTTGTGCTCGGCGGTATCTTTGCGGTCATAACTTATATTTCACAGACTCGCACCGCCGGGACTGCGCTGCCGGGAGAAGGGCGGTATAGTTTCCAGTATGTTCCCCTGCCTGTTTGTTATGACGTTGTTTTTTATCTCTGCAAGATTCTCTGGCCGGTCAATCTTTCCTCACACTATATTTTTCCCAGACCTTTCGGGCTCTCGAACCCGGCGGTGCTGGCCGGTGTTATCGGCACAGGACTGTTGACATTTTTGTTGTTATTTTCGCTTCGCTGGACAAAGGCAGCCCTGACCGGCTGGCTGATTTTCTTTGTGGCGATTTTCCCGACGATGCAGACCTTGAGATTTAGCGATGTAATTGCTTCGGACAAATTTGCCTACCTGCCTTCGATAGGGTTGTTAATGATACTGGCATCTTTCCTGCGATGGCTGTGTGGTGACGGCGTGGCTTTAACGCGTTGCAGGACGGCGGCGATGATAGTTCTGGTGTTGGCCTGTGCCGAAACGGCTGCTACTCGACGGTATCTTGCCTACTGGCAGGACTCGGTGAGTTTTTTTGAATATATGCTGGCATTGACGCCGAACGAGCCTTCGCTGCTCAATAATCTCGGTAACGCTTTTAAGCTGCAGAAAAAGTTCGAGAAGGCGGTTGTGTGTTACAAGCAGGGGTTGCAGGTTAACCCAAACGATGCCGGGCTGCACTATAATCTTGCAGTTACGCTTCAGTCGCAGGGTAGACCCAATGAGGCAATAGACCATTATCAAAAATCAATCGAGGCTGATCCGCGTGAAGCTGCTGTTTATAATAATCTTGGCGTTGTTTTGCTGTCGCAGGACAAATTGGATGAGGCTGCGGATTGCTTTCGGAAGACGCTGCGATTGAATCCCGATAAAACATCCGCAATGAGCAACTTGGCGTGGATTTTGGCCACGCACCCAGACCCAAAAGTGCGTAACGTAAATCAAGCGGTATCTCTTGCGGAGCGTGCGGCAAAATTAACACATTATGAGGACATTTTTGTTCTCAACACGCTGATGCTGACGTATACCGTTGTTGACAGGCCTGAGGACGCAGTAAATGTGGCGCAGAAGGCTTTCGCCCTGGCTTCTGCTGCCGGCGACAGAGAACAAGCGTCGCAAATCCGAAGGCAGATAGAAGTCCTCAAGGAACAAGTGGCGAAAAAGAAGAGAATCAATCCCTAAACGCCGATAAAGTTGACGATGAACCTGGAAACCTGCAATAAAAGACTCGCCTGCCTTTGGCGGGACAATCGGAATATTGGGGCAGGGATTATTTTGATTGCTGTCGTTTGCGTTGCTGTTCTGGTGGTGCATTGGCCGGCGTTGTCGGCGAAGGTTTTGTCGTTTGATGACTCTCAATATTTTACCGATAACATATTGGTCCAAAACCCTGGCTGGACATCAATGAAGCGATTTCTTACCGAGGTGCTGGCGCCGTCGACGGTAAGGGGTTACTATCAGCCGCTGGCAATGATTTCTTTGATGTTCGATTATGTGCTCGGCGGGCGAGAAAATAATCTTATGCCGTTTCATCGCACCAGCCTTATCCTGCACACGGCAAATACTGCTTTGATAATAGTACTGCTTTACCTGCTGTTCGGTAAAATCTGGATAGCGGCGGGCGTGGGCCTGCTTTTCGGTGTGCATCCTATGACAGTAGAGCCAATCCCGTGGGTCGGCGAACGCAAGACATTGTTGGCGGCGTTTTTTTCACTTTGGTCTCTGGTTTTTTATGTGCGATATACGCAGAAGAGCAATCGTGGATTTTATCTTGGCAGCTTTGCGATGTATTTTCTGGCGATGATGTCAAAGCCAACGAGCGTACCGATACCTGTTGTGATGCTGCTGATGGATTACTGGCCGCTGCGCCGGCTGAATTGGCGGGCGGTTTTGGAGAAGGTGCCATTTTTTGTGCTCGGCGGTATCTTCGCGGTCATAACTTATATTTCGCAGAGCCGCACCGCTGTTGCTTCGCCTCCGGCGGCGCTCGGTGTAAAACACATTTTTCAGGTTCTTTGTCACAACATTGTTTTCTATCTTTACAAGATAATCTGGCCGGTCGATTTGTCATCGCACTATCCGGTTCCGAAGCCGTTAAATTTGTCTCAACCGATGGTTTTAGCAGGCGTTATCGGCGCCTGTATATTGATTCTATTGTTGGTGCTTTCGTTGCGCTGGACGCGGGCGGCGTTAATGGGCTGGCTGATTTTCTTTGTGGCGATTTTGCCGACGATGGGCGTGATTGGTTTTACGGTCGTGATAGCCGCCGACAAGTTTGCATATTTGCCTTCAATAGGCCTGCTGATGATTCTGACATCCTTTTTGGGTTGGCTGTGCGGCGGGAAATCGGCGAGGCGATGTGCAGTCGTGATGACAGTGGTTTTGGTGTTGGGAGCTGCCGAGTCGGTCGCCACTCGGAGATATTTGTCTTACTGGCAGGATTCAGTCGGCTTATACGAATATATGGCCGGACTAAGCCCAGACTCGATAGAGGTGCAGAATGGGCTTGGTTATGCCCTGCAGGCGCAAGGCAGAAATGAGGAATCGCTGCCGCATTTTTATAAAGCCTTGCAGGTCAACCCCAACGATGCAGATACGCATAATCGTCTGGCTACGGCGCTTCAATTAAAGGGCAAATTGGATGAGGCAATAGAGCATTATCGCATTGCATTACTATTAAAGCCTGAGTATGAGCAGGCATATAATAATTTGGGCGGGGCATATCTTGCGCAGAACAGGCTGGATGAAGCGGCTGATTGTTTTCGCAAGGCGTTGCGTATCAGGCCGGAATATGCCGATGCGCATAACAACATAGGTATTGTGCTGGCAAGACAGGGCAAACTGGAGGAGGCGGTCAGCGAGTTCAGTCAGGCGATACGGTTAAAGCCGGGACACGTCAAGGCCTGCGATAATCTTCGGCAGATACTTCAAATAGACCCGAATTGTTCAGCGGCACGTGAAGCGCTGCAGGCTATAAAAGGCACAAAATAAGAATAAGCCTTTTATTTATGTCGAAATATCCGTATAATTTTGTGCTGATTTCCGCCTTCGCTAAAGCTTCCACCTTCGCCAAGGCTACGGTGGACAAGTTGGCGGACAGGTTGGTTGCGGAGCGGATGTGAGTTATTTTCGGGAAAATATTGAAAAAGCGCTGGGCTATGAACCGGGTTTTCAGCCTAAACAGGGCGATGTGATAAAGCTGAATACCAATGAGAATCCCTATCTGCCTTCGCCGCGTGTGATGGAGGTCCTGGCGGGGGTTAAGGCCGAGCAGCTTCGGCGGTATCCCGACCCGCTGGGCAGCGCATTTCGTGAAGCGGCCGCAGAAGTCAACGGGGTAAAGCCTGAAAATATTATGTGCTGCAACGGTGGGGACGAGCTTTTGAGTATTGCCTTGCGGGCGTTCTGCGATGTTAAACGGGCAGTTGCATATCCGGTTCCCACTTATACGCTTTATTCAGTGCTGGCTCAGTTACAGGGCTGTGCGGTTATTGAAGTGCCATTTGACGGTGAGTTTAATCTGCCGGTGAAGCTGGTAAAGAGCAAGGCGGCACTCACTATCATTTGTAACCCGAACGCACCCAGCGGCAGTTTTATAAATGTCGGTGAACTGGCTTGTCTGGCAGATGAAATCAGCGGGGTGTTGCTGATTGACGAGGCTTACGTGGATTTTGCGGAGCAGAACGGCGCATCGCTGATTAAGGAACAGGACAACGTCATAATCCTGCGGTCAATGAGCAAGGGGTATTCGCTTGCGGGGCTGCGATTTGGGTACGCGATTGCTCATCCTGATTTGATAGCGGGACTGATGAAGCTGAAGGATTCTTATAACGTCGATGCTGTCGCAATTGCAGCAGCCACGGCAGCAATTAAAGACCAGGAATACTTCAGGAAGAATATTGAGAAGGTGAAAAAAAGCCGGGAACTGCTGTCGGCGCAGTTGCGGGCGTTGAAATTTGATGTGCCGAAAAGCCTTGCTAATTTTGTTCTGGCTGAGAGCAGGGTAAAAAAGGCGAGCGAAATTTACGACAGGCTGGTGCAGCGCAATATATATGTGCGGTATTTCAATCAGCCCGGCCTTGAGAACAAGTTAAGAATAACCGTGGGAACAGACGAGCAGAACGACAGGCTTGTTTTGGCGTTAAAGGAAATTCTGTCGGAATAGGGACATTATTATGAAAAAGAGAACCGCTGAAGTCGGCAGGCAAACAAAAGAAACCGACATAACAGTCAAACTGAATCTGGACGGGGTCGGCAGATACCAGATTGATACCGGCGTTGGTTTCTTAGACCATATGCTGACGCACCTGAGCAAACACGGGAAAATCGATATGACGTTAAAGGCTAAAGGCGACCTGAATGTAGACGCTCATCATACGGCTGAAGATATAGGGATATGTCTGGGCGAGTGTCTGACGAAGGCTCTGGCTGATAAGAAGGGCATTGCCAGATACGGCCACAGCGCTGTGCCGATGGAGGAGGCTATGGCCAACGTGGCAGTGGATTTGTCCGGCAGGCCGAATTTTGTATACAAAGTCGACTACCGGTCGGAAAAAATCGGTGACCTTGACGTTGAGTGCATCGAGGAGATGCTGCGCAGCTTCTCAAATACGGGCAGGTTCAATCTGCATATAAATGTGCCTTACGGCACAAACGGTCACCACATAGCAGAGGCGATTTTTAAAGGTCTCGGCCAGGCGATTGCGGAGGCGGTCAGGATTGTCGGGACCGACATACCGAGCACAAAGGGGCAGTTGTGATTGAGGATCACGACCACGAATATCGCACCGGGATAGGCACAGACATTCACAGGCTGGTTGCCGGCAGAAAACTTATGCTCGGCGGAGTTTGCGTGCCTTACGAATCAGGGCTGACAGGTCACAGCGATGGGGACGTGGTTCTTCACGCGGTTATGGATGCCCTGCTTGGAGCGGCCGGTATGGGTGATATAGGGATGTTATTTCCCGATACGGACCCCAAATGGAAGGACGCCGACAGCAAAGAGCTGCTGCTTGTCGTAAGGGGGCAGCTTGAGGAAAAACGCTGGGTAATAATCAACGTCGATTTGATTATACACGCTGAAAGACCGAGGTTAGAAACAATCAAAGGGCAGATAAAGCGGAGCATTGCGAGCCTTTTAGGAATTGATTTTACAGCGGTGAACGTCAAGGCCAAAACCAACGAGGGGCTCGGCGAAATAGGCGCTGGCCAGGCCATAGCCGCCACCGCAGCGGTGCTTCTAAAAAGAAAGTATAAAAGAACATTATAAGACACGGATTAACACGGATTTACACGGTTAAAAATTTAATTTGAGAATGTTAAGGCATAGCGAACTTTCAAAGAAAATTATAGCTGCGGCATATACAGTGCATAAGGAGCTTGGATACGGCTTCGTAGAGAAAGTTTATAAAAATGCCCTTGCGATTGAATTGCAGGAAATGGGCGTAAAATGCAATGTTGAAGTTCCGTTGAAAGTGCTATACCACGAGAAAACAGTGGGAGATTATTACGCTGACATGATTGTTGACGATAAAATTATCGTTGAGTTTAAAGCGGTAAGCGATATTGAGCCAATCCACGAGGTGCAATTGGTAAACTATCTGAAGGCAACAGGATTACAAATTGGGCTATTGATAAACTTCGGGCAGTCCGTGAAGGTAAAACGGCGAATATTCGGTTATGATACAGACACGGATTAGCATGGTAATTTTTAGACACGGATTTACACCGATTAACACGGTTACATAAAATGTTTAGACACGGATTAACACGGATTTGCACTGTTTTACAACAAAGTACTAAAGGGACAAAAGTTTTTTGTGATTTTGGATTGCGGATCTTGTATTTGCATTTCTGTCGAACGGCTCTAAAAATAAAGAAGTTGCTTTTGAGGGAAACGTGTACTTTAAGACAGAAAAGAAAATTTTAGGACAATATGAGGTGTAAAGATGGACTGGCAAGATGACTTTGATCTCAATGAGGACGCGTTAAATTATTTGATTAAAAATGAATTAGATGATACTGCTGCGGGGATAACTAAACAGGTAATAAGTAAGGGATTGAGGAGTTTGTCTGAAAAGCAAATGTATATTTTCAAGACCTATGTAGTTGACGAATGGCTCATGCAAAAATGCAAGTGCGGAAATCACGATGTTGAAGGGGGTGACCTCATTGGTCTTTGGGAGAACAACGGTTATTGTCCACAATGTGCAAATCGGATGGCTAAAGATAACCAATAGGGAAGGCAGTTATGACAAAAAAAGAAAAAATCACTATTAAAGCCAAGGAGATTCTCGATAAATCACCAGGGGGTGTTAGGTTTTCTGAGTTGGTGAACAGTTTACGTGAGTTCTTTCCGGGTGAAGCTTACGGAAACTTTACGGGAGCTATTTGGAATCTCGACACGCGGTTTCCTGATGAGATATATAAACCGTCACGAGGAATATTTCGCCTTGTAGAGTTCAAAGCTGATGAATCAGTACCAACTGCACCGGATGTCTCTAATAAAAACTTAGGGCAAATTCGTGAAGATATGTTCTATCAACCTTTTGCTGACTGGATTGTTCTTGACCTCGGCGAATGTACAAGAGCTATTCCTCTTGGAGGAAATCGGTTTAGAGAGAAATGGGGTACACCGGATATTCTTGGCATTTTCAAATCGCGTGATAGTGATATTGTTAAAATTCCTCTTGAGGTTGTTGTTGCCGAGGTAAAGATAGATGCTACTGAGCTAATCACCGCGTTTGGGCAGGCATGTGCCTATAAACTATTTGCTCATAAATCATACCTTGTGATTCCTCAAGATGCGCGGAAAGAAGATATTGAACGGCTTGATGCACTTTGTATTATTTGTGGGATTGGCTTGATCCTCTTCGATGCAACCAAACCAGATTTTCCTGACTTTCAGATACGAGTCAGAGCAGACAGGCACGATCCCGATCCTTTTTATATCAACTCATACATCAAGCAGATAGCAGATGAGTTGCATCTATAGAAGCAGTATCTTTCCAAAAACAACTATGGCTTTAATTTAAAAAAACAGTGTAAATCCGTGTTAATCTGTGTCTAATTAAGAAAAAACCGTGTAAATTAGTGTCTGATAGGGTTTGAGGATGGAGTTAAAACTATATAACAGCTTAACCAGACGGCTTGAAGAATTTAAGCCTTTAACGGAAGGTCGGGTCGGGATTTACGTTTGCGGGCCGACAGTTTACGGCCACGCACATCTGGGACACGCAAAAAGCTATGTCAGCTTCGATATTCTGGTGCGGTACCTGCGGTATTTAGGTTACAGCGTTACTTACGTTCAGAATATAACCGATGTCGGACACTTGACCGATGATGCGGACGAAGGCGAAGATAAAATTGCCAAAGCTGCCAGAAAAGAAAAGAAGCACCCGATGGCGCTGGCGGAGTATTATACCCGCAGTTACTTTGAAGATATGGACAAGCTTAACTGCGTTCGGCCCGATATAAGCCCGCGGGCCAGCGGCCATATAGTTGAGCAAATAGAACTTGTGAAAAAGCTGCTGGAAAAAGGCTGTGCCTACGAAGTCAACGGTTCAGTGTATTTCGATGTCCCCAAATTCAAGGACTATGGGAAACTGTCCGGCAGGAATGTCGACGAGATGATGGCCGGCGCACGCGTGGAGGTCTCGCCGGAAAAGAGACATCCTGCGGACTTTGCACTTTGGAAAAAGGCTGAGCCGAACCATATTATGCAGTGGCCGAGCCCCTGGGGGATGGGCTACCCCGGCTGGCACTTAGAATGCTCGGTGATGAGTACAAAATATCTCGGCCAGCCGTTCGACATTCACGGCGGCGGAATGGAAAACAAATTCCCGCATCACGAGTGCGAAATCGCCCAGTCGGAAGCGGCCAACGGCGTCCAGTTTGTCAAATACTGGCTGCACAACAATATGGTTACCGTCGACGGCCAAAAGATGGGCAAAAGCCTGAATAATTTTATCACTCTGAAACAGGCCTTTTCAGGCACACACGAAAAACTTACCCGCAGTTACGACCCGCTTGCGATAAGGCAGTTGGTTTTGAACAGCCATTACCGAAGCCCGCTGGACTTCTCGGATGCCGCATTGTTTGCTGCCCAGAGCGGTTATGAAAAAATAACCGTTACTGTTTTGGCAGTGAGAAAAAGGCGGGATTCTGCGCCACAGGGACAGCCGGATGAAAAAATACTGGAGCAACTGGAGCAACTGAAGAAAAAGTTTGAGGATGCGATGAACGACGACCTGAACACCGCTGTGGCGCTATCGGTCATATTTGATATTACCCGATTGGCAAACACGCTGTTTGAAGGAAAGGGCGCAACCAGAGAGACCTTCGGTGCGGTTGATGAATCGTTTATAAAACTGGGAGGCGACTGTCTTGGCATAGTAAAAGAGGTTTATCAGCAGACCCGCCAAATCGAAGACGAAGTGAATGAATTAGTGGGTATGATAGTCAAAATCCTTATCGAGCAGCGAAATGAAGCCCGAAATAAAAAAGATTTTGCGAGGGCGGATGCCATCCGCAACAAGCTGACTGAAATTGGCGTTATGCTGGAGGATACGCCGGAAGGAACCGTCTGGAGGACAAGATGAGGATACTGGGCATTGACCCGGGTTTGCAGGTTTGCGGATATGCCTGTGTGGAAGCGGATGCTGACAGGCACAAATTGATTGAGGCGGGTGTTTTCAGGACCGACGGCACTTTGGCAATTGAGGCGAGGCTGAATAGTGTTGCGGAAGACACAAAATCGCTGCTGGAAAAGTTTAAGCCTGATGTCGTGGCGGTGGAGGAGTTATACTCGCACTACGCACATCCCAAAACGGCAATATTGATGGGACACGCCAGAGGCGTTATATTGCAGAAATGCGCCGAGGCCGATGTCAGGGTGCGCAGCTTCAGTGCAACGCGGATAAAGAAATCACTGACCGGCAACGGGAGAGCATCTAAGGAGCAGGTGCAGCGGACGATTCAGACGGTTTTATCGCTGGCCGCTGTGCCGGAGCCGAGCGATGTGGCCGACGCCATAGCAACGGCGCTGTGCTGTGCAAATGCTGTCAGCGGGATAAGGCAATATATAACATAAATTATGATAGCGAGAATTGAAGGAAAACTTGTAAAGCTTGACGGCGACAGCGCACTGGTGCAGGTAGGCGCTGTCGGCTACGAGGTAATGCTGCCGGGCTATTGCGTCAGCGCCCTGGCGGACAGGATAGGAACAGACATCGCCCTTTGCACGATGGAATATTACGAAGGTGCGCCGGGCGGCGGCAACCTGGTGCCGAGAATGGTCGGTTTTCTGAATACCGCTGAAAGAGATTTTTTCGCCAAGCTTACCAGCGTCAAGGGAATAGGTGTAAAAAAAGGATTGCGGGCATTGAGTATCCCGATAGCAACGATAGCTTCTGCAATAGAAGATGGTGATGAGAAGACGCTGTGCGCGCTGCCGACAATCGGCAAAAGGATGGCCGGGCAGATTATCGCCGAGCTGAAGGGCAAATTGCAGAGTTTTGCCGCCGGCGCCGAGACTAAGCAGGCGGCAGCGGTATTTAAGCCGGTCCAGGCCGAGGCACTGGAGATTCTTGTTGCCTGGGGCGAGAAAAGAGCCGAGGCGGTAGAGCTTATCGAACTGGCGTGTAAAAAACATCCCGATATAAATTCAGCGGAAGCATTAGTACCGCTGGTGTATCGGTTAAAACAGGGAATAGAAGCCTGATAATAAATGGCAATAAACAGAGTTATAACCGGCCAATCAATGAATGAGCAGGAGGAGAATTTTAATGTCTCGCTTCGGCCAAAGTTGTTAAGCGAGTGCATCGGCCAGAAGAATGTCAAAGAGAAACTGTCGATTGCGATGGCAGCAGCCCAAAAGCGCGGCGAGCCGCTGGAGCATATCCTGTTTTACGGCCCGCCGGGACTGGGCAAAACAACGCTGGCCAATGTGGTTGCAAACGAAATGGGTGCGAGGATTCGCTGCTCATCGGGACCGGCGCTGGTCAAGCAGGGGGACGTGATGGGCCTGTTGAGCAATATAAATACCGGCGACGTCCTTTTTATCGATGAAATTCACAGGCTCAGCACGCCGGTCGAGGAATTTATTTATCCTGCAATGGAGGAGTTCAAGATTGATTTTACCGTTGACAGCGGCCTGCACGCAAAAACGATAAACTTCCCGCTAAAGCGATTCACCTTAATCGGTGCAACGACACGGGCAGGATTATTGAGCGCACCGCTGCGCAGCCGGTTCGGAATGCTTTATCATCTGGAATTTTACAACGCCGAGGAGCTTACAACAATTTTAGTCAGGTCGGCAAGACTGCTTCAGTTGGATTGTCAGGATGGCACGCTGGAGTTGATTGCGCACCGCAGCAGGGGGACGCCTAGGGTCGCAAATCGGCTGCTAAAAAGAGTGCGGGATTATGCGCAGGTAAAGGGGAAAGGAAAACTTACCACAGACATTGTTGAAAGTGCGCTAAAGATGGAGCAGATAGATTTGCTGGGACTGGATGAATTGGACAGGGCGGTTCTGCATACGCTGGCAAAGGTTTATGACGGCGGCCCTGCCGGCATCGAAGCCATCGCCGCAACGCTCGGCGAAGAGAGGGACACGCTTGAAGATGTGGTCGAGCCGTATCTGTTGCAGATTGGCTTTGTCCGCCGCACAAAGCGCGGCAGGGAAATCACAAAACAGGCCTGCGAACATCTCGGCCTGAAATTTCACAAAAAGAAAGAACCCAGCGAACAAACAGAGCTTTTTGAGCCGCAGGAGCAATAAACTTTTTGCGGCTGTTTAGGGTTGCAGGATGTGCTTTGCCATTATGGGGCGGCGGTGAAGGATTTCAGTGAAGTGATAGATTAAAACGCGTTCGATTTCATTCAGCGTTTTTTCGTTCGCTTCGGCCAGCAGCTTCAAATTTGCCAAGCAGGCCGCAACAGGACCAGCAAGCTTAATCCTGTCGGGGAAAGATGCTTCACAATCCCTGCAAATCAGGCCGTTGGCGGAACTGCTGAAGTAAAACTCGTGTTGCGTATTGCGCAGTGAGTATTGAGTTTTACAATTGACACAGTGACTTAAAACCGGCTGAAGACCAACCTCTTTGAGCAAAACTAATTGAAACAGTATCAACAGTGATACAGTCGAAGGCCAGCCTTGCATTTCACTTGTGTTTTGCAGAAATTGCAGGAAGCTGTCAAAAAGTTCGGGGTGCGGGTCGTAATCTTTTGTCAGGGCGTCCAGCAATTCGACCCCGAATAGGCAGCAGTTCATCGCAAAAAGGTTTTTAGCCGGGCCGGCAAAGACAGATTGCTGTTCAAACTCGGTCAGTGTGGCCAGTGTCCCGTCTGCGCTGTGGGAAAAAACAATCCGGCCGTGAGAGAATACCTCGATAGTCCCGCCAAACGGCGATTTGGGTCGTTTTGAACCTTTGGCGATGGCGCCGACCTTGCCGGTCGCCCTGGTGAAGAATGTTGCAATCTGAGATGTTTCCGAATAATCGCAGACGCGTATGCAAACAGCCTGGTCTTTTGTCAGCATTTTTACTATTCAGGTATTTTCTGGATTCTGATGCGTTTTATTCTTCTGGCCTCTGCGGAAAGGACGGTGAATTTAAGGTTTTTGTAATTAAAGCTTTCGTCTGTTTTGGGGACGCAGCCTAAATGTGAAAGGGCGAAGCCGCCTATGGTGTCGTAATCTTCGCTCGCAGGCAGGTTTATTTCAAATTGCTCGTTGATGCTGTTTATGGGCGTTTTAGCGTCTGTTTCGAGGATGTTTGCGTCGACCTGCTTTATGGGTTTTGGGCTGATTTTTTCGTATTCATCCGTTATCTCTCCGACCAGCTCTTCGAGAATGTCCTCTATAGAAACCAGCCCCGCCGTTCCGCCGTATTCGTCAATTACGATGGCTATGTGCAGCTTCTGACTCTGGAATTCGTGCAGCAGGTCTCGCAGCAGTTTTGTTTCAGGGACGAAGTAGACCTCCCGCAGCCTTTCCCGCAAGTTGAAGGAAGAGGAATCCTTGCCTATTGCGGTCAGCAAATCCTTCGCATAAATGAAGCCGACTACGTTGTCGTAAGTTCCTTCGTAAACAGGGACACGAGAATGTCCCGTACTGGTAATGGCGTCGAGGATGGTCTTAAGGTCGGAGTTCACCTCAATTGCGACCATATCCAACCGAGGGGTCATAATCTCGCTGACGACGGTGCTGCTTAACTGCAGCACGTTCTCAATCATTTCCTTTTCCTGCTCATCGACAAGGCCCTGCATTTTTTGCAGCTCCAGGCTGGTCAGGAATTGCTCCTCTCTCTCCTGCTGCTGTTCTTTGGGAGTTTCAGGAGGTGCGCCGAGAAGTCTGCGGACGAGGCCGTCTGTCAGCCGGAAGGCGTAAAGGAACGGCCAGGCCGGCACCATACAGAGTATCAGCAATTTGTATGTGCGAAGGATGATTTTTTCGCTTCCTAATTTGGCCCAGATGTGAGGTATTATTAGATTAAAGATTGAAAAAATTGCCGCCGCAATGAGGAATACGATTATGTAATCACCGATTGTTGGACTTCTGCTGCTTGTGATTTTCAGGTAAGCCAGCAACAGCAGCAGTATGCACATATTAAAGATGAGCCGATACAGGGAGCAGGTTAAAACCAGTTTTTCGGTGTTTTTTATTATGCTGTC
>Ga0315294_10005072_pt1 | contig 14438 bp, 17 predicted proteins | sample YL17G13_40_MG_FD_203626 | JGI IMG/M metagenome (GOLD analysis project Ga0315294, IMG submission 203626) | Sediment microbial communities from Yellowstone Lake, YNP, Wyoming, USA - YL17G13_40 | ecosystem: Environmental > Aquatic > Freshwater > Lake > Sediment | place: USA: Wyoming | collected... | reverse complement strand
CGGCCGGGGGCTACGCCCGATAGCCTGAAAGGCGGTGTCATTGGCGGCTCTCTCAGCCAGGGAAGGCTTCGTGCTGGAGACAAGATAGAGATATGCCCAGGCAGGCTGGTGGATTATGAGGGCAGGAAGCAGTGGATCCCCATCATGACCAAGGTGGTCACCCTTTTGGCCGGCAGCCATGCCCAGGAGGAGATCACTCCCGGCGGCCTGGTGGGCGTGGGCACGCAGCTTGATCCCATCATGACCAAGAGCGACGCACTGGTGGGTCAGGTGGCGGGCGAGCCCGGCCAGCTTCCTTTGGCCAGGAACACTTTCACCATGAACATGCATCTCCTGGAGCGCGTGGTAGGTGTTACGGACGAATCCATGGTGGAGCCCATTCACTCCAGCGAGCCGCTGATGCTGAACGTGGGCACGGCGACGACCGTAGGAGTTGTAACCAGCGCCCGTGAGGGCGGAGTGGTTCAGGTGCAGCTCAAGAGACCCGTTTGTGCAGAGATGGGCGATCGCGTGGCGGTGAGCAGGCGCATCGGGGCAAGATGGCGTCTCATAGGCGTTGGCACCATCATCGAGTAGCATGAAGGTTATCCTGGATACCAATGCCCTGATGGTGCCCGAGCAGTTCGGGGTGGATATCTTTGCCGAGCTGCAGCGCCTGGGTTATGTGCAGTGGCAGGTCCCCTCATCCGTTCTGGCCGAGCTTCGCATTCTGGCGACCAAGGCCGAAAAAGGAAGGGACAAGGTTGCTGCCCGTGTGGCCCTGGGCCTGGCCGAGCGCTGCAGCATTGCGGGCCACGCCGATGTGGATGCCGACCTGGTCATCGAGGATCTGGCCCTTTCCGAAAGAGCAGCGGTCTTCACCAATGATAAGGCATTGAAGAAAAGATTATTTAGTAAAGGTATCACCGTAATATACCTGCGCCAGGGTCGATATCTAGAGGCGATGAAGAAGGAGTATTGATGTACAAAAAGATGAAGCTTGAGGGCGTGGCCAAGATAGAGCCGGATCATCTGGGAGATCCCCTCGATGCAGCAGTGGATAAGGCACTGCGCGATAAATACGAGGCAGTAGTGGATAAGACCCTTGGAACTATCGTGGCCGTACTGGGAGCTGATAAAATCGGAGAAGGACACATCCTGCCCGGGGATGGGGCCATCTACTACGAGGTCACCTTCGATGCCTTGGTCTTCAAGCCCGAGATGCAGGAGATCATCGAAGGAGAGGTGGTGGAGATCGTCAAGTTTGGAGCATTCCTCTCCCTGGGACCCTTCGACGGCCTTCTGCATGTCAGCCAGATCACCAATGAGTATATATCTTATGATGAAAAGAACGCGCGGCTGGTCAGCAAAGAGTCGAACAAGTCCCTGGGTGAAGGGGACAAGGTTCGGGCGAGGGTTATAGCCGTCAGCCTCAATGAAAAAGAGTATCGTGAGAGCAAGATAGGGCTCACCATGAGGCAAACCGGCCTGGGGCGGCTGGAGTGGCTTGAAGCCAACCACAAGGCGGAAGTCAGCGCCAAGACAGAGGCAAAATGACAGAGCAGGCTTGTAGAGAATGCAGCCGAATTATTGAAGGTCAGGTCTGTCCCATCTGCAACCAAGCCTCGCTCAGCAAGGACTGGAGCGGCTATGTCGTAATCATCGACCCCAAGGGATCGATCATCGCGCAGAGGCTGGAGATAACCCTCCCCGGCAAATACGCTCTGAAGGTGCGATAGATTGCGTCAACTCCTTCTTCCGGAAGAGCTGCGCTTTGAGCTGAAAGACCCCCTGGGTCGGCTGTGCAGGGGGGAAGGCCCGGAATGTGTGCGTGCCATGGAGTCAGAGCTTCGGGCCGCCAAGAGGATCGCCGCTGTCGGTGATATGACCGCCTTCTATCTTTTGAAGGCTTCCATCGTGCCTGATCTTGCTATCGTGGACAACAAGACCAAGAGAATGCCGGTTCCCGACCACGTTGTACAGAGCCTGGATCACGATAGCTATAAGACGGTGGAAGTGAAGAACCCGGCTGCCACTCTGACCAAAGAGCTCATGGATCTGATCGGAGATTCTCTGAAGGGCAAAGTGCGTGTGAAGATAATAGTAGATGGTGAGGAGGATCTGGCCACTCTTCCTGCCATCCTTTATGCGCCTTTGGGCTCCGTGGTGGTCTACGGCCAGCCCAATGAGGGAAGCGTTCTGGTCAAAGTTACTCCTGAAAAGAAGAGGCATGTTGAAGAATTTATGAATCGTATGATTGTGGAGGAATGAAGTTGGATATACAGGTTATTGAAGAGAAGAGCAATCCTATGCTGAACCGGCGGGAGGTTGTCTTCAAGGTCATTCACGATGAGTCCACGCCCTCAAGGAAGAGCGTCGTGGAGAGGCTGGCGGCTACCATGAACTCCAAGCCGGGCCTGGTCTTCGTGGACAGCCTGAAGACAGAGTTTGGAAAGCGAGAGACCATTGGCTACGCCAAGATCTACGAGACTGCAGAAAGGGCCAAGCAGGTGGAGCGGCCTCACATCGTGGAGAGGAATACTTTCACCAAGGCGGAGGCCAAGGCCGAGGAAGCCAAGCCGGAGGCGAGCTGATGGGAGTTGCTAAGTACTATCAGGTGAGCGGTGATGGCATCAAGTCTAAGAAGTCCGTTTGTCCAAGATGCGGAAACGGCGTCTTCCTGGCGGAGCACGTCAACCGCTCAAGCTGCGGCAAGTGCGGTTACACGGAGTTTAAGAAATAGATTTTGGCAGGCTTTTGCCGGGTAGCTATTTAAAGATAAGAGACGCAAATAGCTATTGGTGTCTATTTGGCTCAATTCGATCTAGCTACCCTCATTGCTCTGCTGGTTGTGCTCATAATCTTATCCCAGGCCATCAAGATCGTTCGGGAGTACGAACGAGTGGTGATATTCCGCCTGGGGCGCTTTTCCGGCGTGAAGGGGCCCGGCATATTCTTCATAATTCCCATCATCGATCGCGTCGTTCTGCTCGACCTGAGAGTCTTCACCATCGACGTGGCCAAGCAGGTGGTCATAACCCGCGATAACGTCAGCGTGGAGGTGGATGCAGTCATCTACTATCGGGTTGTCGACCCCTCCCGGGCGATCATTCAGGTGCAGAACTACAAGCTGGCCACCTCGCTCCTGGCTCAGACCACCCTGCGAGACGTCCTGGGCCAGATCGAGCTGGATGACCTGCTCTCCAAGCGCGATGAGCTGAACAAGAAGCTGCAGGAGATCTTAGACCGCCATACTGATCCCTGGGGGATCAAGGTGACGGCAGTCACTTTGCGGGACGTGGCTCTGCCGGAATCGATGAGAAGGGCGATTGCCAAGCAGGCCGAGTCGGAGAGGGAGAAGAGATCACGCATCATCCTGGCGGACGGCGAGTTCCAGGCTTCCAAGACCATGGCCGACGCGGCCAAGTTTTACGAGCAAGTGCCTGCGGCTCTGAAGCTGAGAGAACTGCAGACGCTCGTGGATATCGCCAGGGAGAAGACTCTCATTGTCGTAACGCCCAGCGGAGATCCGGGCACGGGCTCGGTGGCGGGCCTGACTGCAGCTTTGAACCGGGAGCTTTCCGAGAGGGAAGCATCCCGAGCGGACGAAGCGAGGATAGAGGCGGCCAGAAAAGGGACATCCTTCCAAGGACGATGATGGCCGGACGGTCCGTTTCGGGCATCGAGAGGCAGAGCCAGCTCTGCCTCTCCCTGAACAATGCCAAAGTTGCATTATTATTTTTAATACTATTACTACTTGCCATCCCTGCTTCGGCCGGCGGCGGGCCGGTTCTGGCGGTTTCGCTAGAGGGCGCCATCACTCCGTCCAGCGATGATATCCTGGTCGCAGCTCTGCAGGAGGCAGAGGCGGGAGGCTACCAGGCCCTGCTGATTCTGCTGGACACGCCTGGCGGAGGGCTGGCGGAGACCACCGCGATCCTCAAGCAGATGGAGGAGACGAAGCTTCCCGTTATCGGCTACGTCTACCCGGAGGGTGCCACTGCCTGGTCGGCTGGAACTCTGATCCTCATGGGCTCAGATGTTGCGGCCATGGCGCCGCACACCATCATAGGCTCTGCCCAGCCCGTGCAGCTCTCGCCTACCGGCGGCACTGAACCTATAAACGACAGCAAGACCATCAACGCGGTCGTGGCCCTGATCGAGGAGAAGGCGCGCATGCACAGCCGGAACACGACTGCAGCTCGGGAATTTGTTGTCTCTAACCTGAACCTGAATGCGGATGAGGCCAAGAGATGGGGTGTCATCGAGTACATCAGCCAGTCGCCGGAGGATCTGCTGGGACAGATCAATGGCAGCGATGTGAAGAATACCACATTGAACACTCTGGGGGCAGAGGTGGACCACTTCCAGCCTCCTTTGAACCTGCAGTTCTTGAAGATACTCTCCGATCCCACCATCGCCGGGCTGCTGATGCTGGTCGGGCTGTACGCCATCATCTTCGGCTTATCCAGTCCGGGCGTGGGAGCGGAGGCCTTGGGCGTGGTCGCTCTGGCGTTGGGCTTGATCGGCCTGGGATTCAACGTGAACCTCGGAGCCGTGTTTCTGCTCCTGCTGGGCCTGGGCCTGATCCTGGCGGAGCTGCACAGCCACAGCTTCGGTATTCTGGCCGCGGCCGGGCTGATCTGCGTGGTGGTGGGCAGCATACTCTTCGTGCCCACCAGCTTTCCGCAGTGGTATGTTCCGGGAAGCTACCAGCAGTCCATGGCCCTGGCCATCATCCTGCCCTCGCTGATCCTGGGCGCATTCCTGGCCTTTGCCCTTTACAAAGTAGCTCGCGTCAGGCTCTCTCCCCCCGTCAGCGACAGATTCGTGGGCGAGGAGGCGGAGGTGCTGGACAGGCTGGACCCCAAGGGCTACGTCATCTTCGAGGGCGAGTACTGGCAGGCGGAGAGCGACGAGGTGGCGGAGAAGGGGGAGAAGGTGGTGATAGTAGCGAAAGAGGGTTCAGTGCTGAAGGTCCGAAAATTATAAAAAATACGAGCGGATTGAGCAGCACTGAGGCAATTTCATTCGCCGTCCTGGTGGCATTGAAATTTTAAATTAGGGAGGGTCGCAGGCCAATAACCTAAGGATTCAAGAATCCAAGGCCGTATCTATCGATTATCACCCGTAGTCTCCTTTATGGGAACTTTCAAATAGAAAATGGACGAGCAGACCGGTATGAAAACGATTTGGTGTTTTGCATTGCTGACCCTGATCTTCTTGACCGCGGGGATCTGTGCGGCGGAAGTCCCGGACTTGATAGGAAACTGGACCGGTTCGTGGAGGGCGTATGATGCAGGAGTTGGGTACTCTGGATCGGGGGAAAACGACAGCGTCAATTTTGCTTTTGTAGAGCAGAGAGACCGTATATTCGCTGGAAATCTGACATTCAAGATGAAGAATGAGTCAGATTCCAAGGACGGTTTTGTGGGAGCCATTGGATTGGACAACAAGACGCTCTATATCGCCGAATTTGATAAGGGCTATATTCAGGGGACGCTCATCTCCAACGATGAGATGGAGCTGATATATCTTGCGGATGGAGAAGAAGCGTCGGTGGCCGTTGATAGACTTAACAGGATAAAAGCATAAATGCCAGTTTGCAGAAGCGGCGTTGGGTGCAGTATAGATAATTGGTTATTCATCCGCTCTCTGCTCATTGAACCACGATAAAATTTTATATTTTTATAAGTAAGTACCCATTGATGCTATTGCAGTACCTCCAGGATTGCAAAAGGACCTGAGCGTCTTCAAGATGAAGAGGGAGACCGGAAGGACAAGCGATCCCCCGATATCCCCCGGCGTTTGGCTGATCGTCTTAACAAAAAATTTATACGCTCTCTCCACCCAAATACTGCTCAGGAAGCTGCTTGGATTGGGCGTATGCCGCATCAGCCTCAGCCTGCTTGCCCATAGCTTTCAAAATGTCGCCTTTGTGTATCCAGACGATAGCGTCCAAGGGCTCCAGATCGATCGATCTGTTGATGTATCCGAGACCCTCCTCATATTTGCCCATGCCCGCCAGGGCCATTCCTTCTGTGTCCAAGGTTGCTGAAAGATCTGCAGTCTGTATCTCGATGGCCCTAGCTGCATATTCTACTGCCTGGTCATATTGTCCTCTCTTATAAAGTAGCCATGCCTTACCGTTCAAGGCATTGCCATCCACCGGGTGCAACTCTATGGCTTTATCGTAGCTTTGGAGAGCCTCGCTGTAATTGCCCATGCCATGATAGGCGACGCCTTTGCCTATCCACGCGCTAACGTATTCAGGATTTAGATCGAGAGCTTTATCGTAGCTCTGGAGAGCCTCGCTGTAGTTGCCCATGTTATTAAAGGCGGAGCCTCTGCCAGTCCAGGCTGCTGCATAGGACTTGTTTATATTAAGGGCGTTATCGAAGGCCACGAGGGCATCCTCATATTTATACTGGTCGAGGAGGATATACCCCTGGTCTGTCCAGTTGAAAAGGGTATTATCTGTTGCGCTGATCGATTCTTCTTGCCCTTGGGAGGGCACGCTTGCCAGGCAGGACAATAGAACCAGCAAGGCAGAAATTGATAGGGATCTGCATATTCTCATAACATCACTCCACTCGTTATCTTAATGCTGGACAGCAAAGAATAAATAATTTTTGAAAACTTTTTTGCTTGAAATCTGATTCAAGGACTCCAAAGATGGCCTGAGGTGCATCTGCATATCTCAGGCTGACTCAAGCCTTGAAATCAGCTCCTCATTGGAGTAGTTGATGATCTCCCTGGACAGATTCCCAAGCTCAGGAGAGCAGTCCGCAAGGCCATAGTCCCGTCCTTGAGCCATCTCCCTCCAGATGGGCGGCAGGCAGTCCATCCTCTGGGCCATGCCGCTTTGAGGCTCGGGGGCCAGGTAGTACATCTTCTTGATGCCGGCGCTGATGATTCTGACCAGGCCCATGGGGCTTGGCTCGCCGGAGAGGTACATCACCAGGCCGTCCGCTCTGGAGACCGGCGCTTTCATCCGATCCTCGTACTTGTTGAGAAGGTCCATCTCGGCGTGCAGATCGCTCCGAAAGTATGGGTAGAACACGTGGTTGTGTCCCCGCTCCACGACCTCGCCGGTGGATTCGTTGACGAGGCAGGCACCGTAGCCGAAGTTGCCCTCCCTGGCTGCGGCCAAGGCCTCCTGGAGGCTTATCAGAGCAAAGCGATCGTCGGGCTTCTTTGGCGAAAAGGCCTCGATTGCCGCCTGGATCTCCTCCGGTGAGCTGTTGTTCCTCGTCATTTTTTCCAATTCCTCGCCCTGGGAGACGCAGGCCAGGCCAAAGATCAGCAAGAGAGCAGCTGCAAAAAGCCGCATCCATCCTTGATAGGCACCATATCTTCGCATCTGGTCTTCAAACATGATCTCACCAACCTTACATATCGTTTTGTATCTTTTGGCCGAGAGAAAATTTAAAATTTTTTATACTGGCTTTGATGCGTTTGGGCCGCCTTCTTGCCAGGGCAGATGACGCCCAGGGCGAACACATCCGCGCCGCGTCGCATACCTTTAGATACTTTGCCTTTCCTACCTTCTGGCGATAATGACCGCCGATCCTGTCGTCAAATGGGAGGAGTTCCTCAGATCTCGTTACTGGGATGATCTGCTGGAGCTGGCGGACTCCTATCCCGATGAGCGCAGCCTGATGGTGAAGTTCCCCGACCTGGACCGCTACGACCCGGAGTTTGCCGAGGAGCTGCTGGAGAGTCCGGAGCCAAATCTGGAGGCGGCGCAGAAAGCGCTTCTGGAGATAGACCTGCCCATAGACGTCTACCTGGACAAGGCGCATGTACGGATCGTCGAGCTGCCCCGCCACTACAAGACTTGTGATCTCCGATCCGACCACATCGGCAAGCTGATCGCCATCGAAGGTCTGGTCAGGACGGCCACAGAGGTGAGACCCAAGATCGTTTCCGCCGCCTTCCAGTGCCAGAGATGCGGCTACACCTTCTTCAAAGAGCAGACGGGAACCAAGTTCGAGGACCAGAGCCTGAAGTGCCAGAACCAGGCCTGCGACCGGGGCGGGCCGTTCAAGCTCCTTCTCCATCAGTCCAAGTTCGTGGATGCTCAAAAGATCCGAGTGCAGGAGTCGCCTGAGGACCTGCGGGGCGGGGCGCAGCCGCAGACGATCGATGTGGAATTGGAGGACGATCTGGCGGGCAAAATCTTCCCCGGCGATCGCGTCGTCGTCAACGGCGTCCTCAAATCCTATCAACGCTCCACGCCCCAGGCGGGCAAAAGCACCTACTTCGATCTCTTCCACAAGGGGCTTTCCGTGGAGATGGAGGATCAGGAGTTCGAGGAGATCGAGATCGCCCCCGAGGATGAGCGGTTGATTCTGGAAATGTCCCGCGATCCAGAGATCTATGAGCAGGTAAAGAAATCCATCGCTCCCTCCATCTTTGGCTACGATGACGTGAAGGAGGCGCTGGGTCTTCAACTGGTCTCCGGCTTTGAGAAGAAGCTGCCCGACGGAGCCCGCATCCGCGGAGACATCCACATCCTGCTGGTGGGAGACCCAGGCATAGCCAAGTCTCAGCTGCTGCGCTATATGACCAAGATCTCGCCTCGCGGCATCTACACCTCGGGCAAGAGCACCACCTCCGCGGGGCTCACGGCCACGGCCGTCAAGGACGAGCTGGGCGACGGAAGATGGACCATCGAGGCGGGAGCCCTGGTTTTAGCGGACAAGGGCATCGCCGCCGTGGACGAGCTGGACAAGATGGACAACGAGGACAAGAGCGCGCTGCACGAGGCGATGGAGCAACAAACGATAAGCGTCGCCAAGGCCGGGGTAATGGCCACCCTGAAATCTCGCTGCTCGCTGCTGGCCGCGGCCAACCCCAAGCTGGGCAGGTTCGACAAGTACGAGCCCATCGCCCCCCAGATCAACTTAACTCCAGCGCTCATGTCCCGCTTCGACCTGATCTTCGTCCTGACCGACGATCCGGACACCAAGAGGGATTCGCAGATCGCAGAGCACATCCTGAAGAGCAACTTCGCCGGCGAGCTCGCCACCCAGATCGCCTGGAATCCCCAGATATCCCAGGAGGATGTCGACAACGCCATGACGGTTATAAAGCCGGCAATAGATCCCGAGCTGCTCAGGAAGTATGTGGCTTACGCCAGGAAGAGCATCTTCCCAACGCTCACTGACGAGGCCAAGGAGTACTTTATGAAGTACTACGTCGGCCTGAGGACCCAGGGCCAGGACTCGAACAAGCCCGTGCCGGTCACGGCCAGACAGCTGGAGGGCCTGATACGTCTGGGCGAGGCCAGCGCCAGGCTCCGGCTGAGCGATAAGGTGACACTGGTGGACGCGCAGAGAGTGGTCAAGATCCTGGAGGCCTGCCTGCGCAAGGTGGGCGTAGACCCGGAGACCGGCTTTTTGGATGCCGACATCATTGCCTCGGGCACCTCCAAGAGCACCAGGGATAGAACTAAATCTATAAAAGAGATCGTAAAGGAAGTTAGCAGAGAGCACCAAGGGCTGGCTCCGCTGGATGCCGTATTGAATATGGCTGAGGAGGCTGGTATGAACAGAGCCAAAGCCGAAGAGATAATAGAAAGGTTAAGGCGAGATGGCGAACTTATAGAGCAGCGAACTGGCATGCTTAGGTTGCCGTGATTGTTATGAACTCCAGTTAATATTATTATCAATTTAAAATGATAACCATGTCTGAAGATTCTGAAATAAAAGAAATGTACCTTAAAACTTACAGGCAGGGGGCCGAAGTTCTCATAGCCGTCTGCGACTTCGATATCCTGGGCAAGAAGTTCGCGGAGGGCCATCTGTGCATAGAGGTCTCTTCGGACTTCTTCGGCAGGGAGTTGGCCTCCGGACCCCAGGTAGAGGCAGCTCTCGGCAGGGCCACTATGGCCAACCTGGTGGGCTGCCGGGTCGTGGAGCATGCCATTCGCTTGGGCTATGTGGAAAGAGAGAACGTCCTTTCCATCGAGGGAGTTCTTTGCGCCCAGATGGTGCGAATGTGATTCAGTCCGTTTGTCCCAAATGTGGCCTGCCGGCGGAGCAGGGGCTCTGCCCACAGTGCATCCTGGAATCGACGGAGCTTCTCATCTGTCCCGACCTCGCGGAGGTCACCATCTGCTCCGTCTGCGGCTCAAGGCAAGTAAAAGGAAAATGGCAGATCCCGGATAGCCGCTCCGTGGAGGAGCTGGCTTCCCAGGCGGCCGTCGATAGCTTATGGTTTCACAAGGAGTTTGAGCGTCCGGAGGTCGAGCTTGAGCTATGCAAAGTGGGAGCGACCCGCTACCTGGCCCGCGCTTCCGTCACTGGCAGTTTCAAAGGCCAGGCAGTTCAGAAGCAATGCGAGATTCCTGTCAGGATCAAGCTCGTGGCCTGCGACCGCTGCAGCCGCATTGCCGGCAAGTACTTCCAGTCCACGGTCCAGGTGCGGGGAAACCGTAACCGGGAGTTGTCAAAGCAGGAGATGGAGGAGTGCAAAAGGACCGCCGAGTCCATGGCCGACTCAGGCTACCGGGGTGGCGACCAGCTCTCCTTCATCCAGGAGATCAAGGAGGTCAAGGGCGGCCTGGACATCGTCTTGGGGTCCACCCAGCTGGGCAGACATCTGGCCAGGGCCCTACAGGAGCGCTTTGGAGGTAAGCTCCTCGAATCGTGCAAGCTGGTGGGAAGAAAGGACAACCGTGACGTGTACCGCTCGACGTTGCTGGTCCGGCTCCCCAGATTGAAGAGGGGTGACATCGTATCTTTCCGAGGCTCTCTCTTCGAGGTGGCTGGCTTCGACGGCAAAACAACGCGGATTGCCTCTCTTCGAGAAGGCCGCAGGTCCAGCCTGAGCGAAGAGAGTGCAGAGAATGTGGAGGTCTTGGGAAATAGGGCCGATGCCCAAGAGGCGATGGTGGTATCCGAGGATCATGACATTCTTGAGATTTTGGACCCTGAGACTTTTCGGACCGCCCTCGCGCCAAGGCCCAAGGATCTGGAAATCAAGTCGGGAGAGGAAGTGAAGGTAGTAAGGACTGTAAATGGATTTATAGTATTAGAGTAACTTTTATATATCTTGAAGAACTCCAAGGATGAGACATCCACCCACAAAGTTCTTAAACTAGTTTTGTGCAATTTCTAATGGTAGAAGCACGCATTTGAGCTTCGAATCACATGATGATTAAGCCTTAGGTTAAGCCAAGGGCGATGAAATGCCAGTTAAGTGAGGACAAGAATGCTCATGTGTGGGCATTTCTATCAGATGCTCCATGATGTTGGCAAATGGACACTGAAATAGTTGGATGAACTCATATTCACGATCATTCACAGCTCACCCCGTGCCTGAGTTTTGGCATGGCTGCATGGCGACAAGAGGTCGCGAATTGGCCTTGGAAGGCCGTTGATAGTATTGATTAGGGGAGCGTGGGTGTGACTTTTATTCAACTATTTTAAAATAAGAGGTGTCTTAATATGCAAAATGTTGATACCACTAAATATGTAATTTACGCGGATATAACGGCGGAAGGGATAGTGGAGCGGCCGGATGTGGTCGGTGCCATATTTGGCCAGACCGAAGGTCTCCTCGGAAGCGACCTGGATCTGAGAGATCTGCAAAAAACTGGTAGACTGGGCAGGATAGACGTGCAGATAACCTCCAGCGGGGGGAAGTCCAGCGGCACCATCTCCATCCCCTCCAGCTTCGATAAGGTCGAGACCGCCATCCTGGCTGCTGCTCTGGAGACCATAGATCGGGTGGGACCCTGCATCGCCCGCATAGTCGTCAACCGCATCGAAGACGTCAGGGCTTCTAAGAGAAAGTATGTCATAGATCGGGCCAAGCGCATCCTGGTGGAGATGTTCGATGAGAACATCCTGGAGACGGAGGAGATCACCGAGGAGATAAAGCAGTCTGTCCGGGTGGAGGAGATAACTCACCTGGGAAAGGACAGCCTGCCGGCGGGGCCCAACGTTGTGGACTCGGACGCCATCTTAGTGGTGGAAGGCAGGGCTGATGTGCTCAATCTGCTAAAATACGGCATCAAGAATGCCGTGGCTGTGGGCGGAACCAATGTACCTCCAACCATCGCCGATCTCTGCGCCAAGAAGGTCGTGACCGCCTTTACAGATGGAGATCGAGGCGGTGAGCTGATCGTCAAAGAGCTGCTTCAGGTGGCTGACATCGATTATGTGGCCAGGGCTCCGGAGGGAAAGAGCGTCGAGGACCTGACCCAGAAGGAGATAGTGCGATCTTTGCGCCAGAAGATCCCTGTGGAGCAGGTGCTGGATCAGTACAAGATCAAGAACCAGCCCAAGAGAAGGCGCGAGATCACCACCAAGAGAAAGAGTCTCATCCGGGAGAAGCCCTTCTGCATGCGCAACATCGCCGAGAGGGCGGAAGCCATCGCTCCGCGCCGAATCGTGCCCCGGGAGATCCTTCCAAGATCGATCCCGGCAGTGGAAGAGGTGGCGGTAGCTGCTCCCGAACCCGTCCCTGAGCCCGAGCCAGAGAGGGAGTGGTTCAGACAGCATGTGGATGAGCTGGACGGCACGCTCTCCGCCAGGCTGATAGACAGGAACCACAACGTCCTCAAGGAGGTAGCGGTGCGGGACCTGGCCAGAGAGCTGAAGGAAGCCAATGGAGAGGTCAGCGGCGTGATCTTCGACGGCGTGGTAACGCAGCGCATCCTGGATATTGCCGCAGAGAAGGGACTGGAATACCTCATCGGCGCGAAGATGGGCAACATCGCCAAGAGCCCATCTTGCGTCAAGGTCATCACCAAAGAGGCGTAATCTTCGCCTCTTTTCCTCTTATCCGGCATCTTTTTAGCCCAGGTTTTCCCCTGATTTATCGAGGTCACTTCTGATGGAGTTCAAGCAGTGCATTGTGGTTCGAGAGGATCTGAAGCTGTCAGCCGGGAAGCTGGCTGTGCAGGTAGCCCATGCGGCGGTCATGGCAGTGGAACGAGCAGAAAAATCTGATAAATCCACGGTCTCAGACTGGAAGTCGGAGGGACAAAAGAAGGTGGTTCTCAAGGTTCCAGGCGCTTCTGACCTCTTCCGGCTGAGAGAGGATGCGGAGAGGGCGGGGATTCCCAGCGCTATCGTCGCCGATGCTGGGCTTACGGAGATCCCTCCTGGCACCATAACCGCCTTGGGCCTTGGGCCTGCTCCCAACAAGCAGTTGGATAAAATAACTGGAAAGCTCAAGCTTTTCTGAGGAAAGATGTTGGCAGCGACCGATCAGGATCGAGCCCTGGGCATGGATTATTACGTCACCGATACCCCAGGCTGCGGCGGTGTCATTCGAACCAGCCCCGAGGACTTTCAGGTGGAGGAGGTCTACGAAGATCTGAGATACGAGGGGGGGAGATACCTGGTCCTGGAGGTGGAGAAGAGGGACTGGGATACACATCACCTCATCCGGGAGATGTCCAGGCAGCTATGCATCAGCCAGAAGAGGTTCGGCTGGGCCGGGACCAAGGACAAGCGCGCCGTGACATGTCAGCGCATCAGCATCATAAACCTAGAAGAAGCGGAGCTGAATAAAATCACCTTGCCGGATCTGAAGATGAGGGTCCTGGGCAGGACGAACCGTGGCGTAGGCCTGGGAGATCTGCTGGGCAACCGATTTCGCATCACGCTTCGAGAGCTGACCTGTCCTGAGCCGAAAGCCCGGTTGGACAGCATCACCGAGGAGCTTAAAGCGAAGAGCGGCGTTCCGAACTACTTCGGTGTGCAGCGGTTTGGGGACACAAGACCGGTAACTCACAAGGTGGGCGAGGCCCTGGTGAGAGGCGATATCGAGGAAGCGGTCTTCATCTATCTGGCCATGGCCTTTCCCGGTGAGCTGGAGCGGACGAGGAGGGCGCGCGCACAGCTCTGGGAGAGCCGGGACATTCCTGCGGCTCTGAAGAGCTTTCCTGAATATCTGCACTACGAGCTGGCCATGCTCAACTACCTGGCAGAGCACCCCGGGGATTTTTCCCATGCCTTCCAGGTTCTTTCCGTCAACCTGAGGCGTCTCTTCGTCCACGCCTACCAATCCTACCTCTTCAACAAGATCCTCAGCCGCCGCCTGGCAGCAGGCCTACCGCTGGACAGGACGGTGGCGGGTGACGTGGTCTGCTTTGCCCAAGGCGGGTTGCCGGACACCAACAGGCTCCAGGCAGTGACTTCGGAAAATCTGGAGGCGGTGAACAGGCTGACCGGGCGAGGCAGAGCGTTCGTAACTCTGCCGCTCATCGGATTTGAGACCGCCCTCGCAGAAGGCGCAGAAGGTGAGATAGAGAGGTCAGTGCTTGGGGATGAGAATGTGAGACCTGAAGATTTTCGCATTGGGGCGAACCCGGATTTGGGCTCACGGGGGGCAAGGCGCACCGCCCTGTTGCAGGTCTCTCCCAAAATCAAGGTAAAGGGGAGGTGTGCAGAGCTGGAGTTCTTCCTGCCCAAAGGCAGCTATGCCACGGTGATCTT
>Ga0315294_10005071_pt1 | contig 14438 bp, 21 predicted proteins | sample YL17G13_40_MG_FD_203626 | JGI IMG/M metagenome (GOLD analysis project Ga0315294, IMG submission 203626) | Sediment microbial communities from Yellowstone Lake, YNP, Wyoming, USA - YL17G13_40 | ecosystem: Environmental > Aquatic > Freshwater > Lake > Sediment | place: USA: Wyoming | collected... | reverse complement strand
CGTTTATCCCCTTTTCTAAGGCCACTGAGGCAGCTTTGCTAGCAGCTAGCATAGCAGGATATGGTGAGCCGCCCTCTCTATCCTTATCACTCATCATGCCTGCTGAAAATCTTGCTACTGTTTCAGAACCAGTGATATCAGTAATATGAATAATCGTATTATTTGGTGAACTAAAAATATTTGCTATCCCCCACTTTAGATCTTTTTCAGGTATTCTTGGTTTCAACTTTTTCACCTAATCTCATTTTGCTTTTCTCATAAAAGCTTATCTTTCCTTCTTCAGAAAGAGGAACAATCAAACTAGGCCATTTAACTCTTTTCTTGTCAAGAGCAATATGCCCATGAATAATAAATTGCCTTGCTTGGTTTATGCTATGCGCTAGGCCTCTTCTAAAGACTAAGGTTTGTAATCTTCTTTCTAAGATAGTTTCAACATTTAAAGTTAAGACGTTATCCAAACTTGCATTCGGGTTTATCAGGCCCATCTTAACTAATTTATCTAAAAGTATTTTTTCCTTATCCTTATCTCTCTTTGCAGCAAGACCTCTAGCCAGTCTTCTATAATTTCTTAGAATTGATTCTGCTCTCCATATTTCTTTCTTTCTTCTTAAGCCATAATCTTTTTTTAATTTCTTTTCAGCTTCTATTCTGCTCTTATCCCAAGGTCTTAATGGCTTTTCAAATTTTTTCTTTTGTCTTTTCATTTAATCACTTTTTCTCTTCCTTCTTTTCAGACTTAGCTGATGCTGCTCCTGGTTTTGCTAGTGCAATTGCTACTGCTTTTGCTGGTGCTGCTCCTGGTTTTGCCTCAGCTTTTCCTTCTGCTTTTCCTGAAGGTGCTGATGCTCCTGGAGCTGCTGGTGCTGCTCCTGATCTTTGTTTAACCTTAGCAACTCCTACAATCATTCCAGTTCTAAAGCTCGACCTTGTTCTTTGTCCTCTTACTGGTAGTCCAAGTTCATGCCTTATTCCTTTATAGCAACGAATCTTTTTCATAAAATCTATGTCAGATTTAACAGCAAGTCTTAGCTCCGAGCTGACGAGATGTCTGTTTTCCCTTGTAGAAGGGTCTAATCTCCTATTAAGCATGTGATAAGGAATTCCATAATTAGAAGGATTCTTGATAACTTCTTCTAACTTGTGAACTTGATCTTCAGTTAAGCTTCCTAACAAAGCCTCAGAATCTAGACCAGAAGCAGTTAGAATCCCATTTGCCAAAGATTTTCCTATGCCTTTAATTCCTAAAATAGCATTTCTTGCTTTTTTGTTTCCGTCCAAGTCTATCTCAGCTATTCTAACTATTCCTCTAACTCCCTCTATCATTTTCCTCTTTTTTTCAGGCTTTTTTTCTTTTTCTTTTTCTTTCTTTGCCTCTTCCCTCTTTTCTTCTGGTTTAGGTCTTCTTACTCCCATTAAATCACTTTTCAATTAATTAGAACTAATATTTATAAAGGTTAATAAACCTATCTCAAACTACCATTTTTCATGGTGGATTTTCTTTATATCAAACTCTTTTTCACTATGTTTTGTTTTTGTTTCAGCTGGATAGCCTATTGGCATGATACAAAGAATATGAAGGTTCTTTGGAGCATGAATTATTTGTCTAACACCTTCTTCGCTATCTTTTAATAAAATGTTTTTAGTTCCTAAGACCTGGCAAAAGCAAGTTCCTAGGCCTTGATTCGTAGCTTCTAAATAAATAGCCTCAGCTACAATTGAGCAATCTTCTATCCACCATGGCGAAAGAAACTTCTTTTTTGCAGCAATTATCAACACTATTGGAGCATCTTTAACAAAACTACTCCAAAAAGTCACTTTAGCTAATTTATTTTTTAATTCTTGATCTTTAACAACGATGAACTCCCAAGGTCTTCTATGCATTGCTGAAGGAGAGTACATAGCAGCTTTCAAGATTTCATTTAATTTTTCTTTTTCTACATCTTTTTTCTTGAATTTCCTTACACTTCTACGTTTTTTTATTATTTCTAACATGGATAGAATTTATCACTTGAAATTTAAAAATGCGCCGTCGGCAGGATTTGAACCTGCAAGTCCTTGCGGACACTAGCTTACTTGACATCATTACGCCTATCACTCTTCATAACGCCGCACTTCAGAGTCAAGCCATATAATCATCTGTCTCAAGGCTAGCGCATTAGCCAGATTCTGCCACAACGGCTTAATTAGAATACTAGGCCAAGTATTTTTAAATCTTATAGAAGCCTGTAATAAAATCTGCTTCATAGATATAAAATAAATTTTATTTCCTTGCTAATTTATGACCTTTAATATATGCCCATAATTTCTTTGTCATCTCAGAAGGTGTTACATTACCATGACCGATTATCTTTGCCAAGTGCTCATCTGGCACTATGTGATAACCACCAAAGGCCTTTTTCTTTGCTACCATTTTTTCACCTCTAATTAATTATGCTTCTTGCTTAATAAGTTTAATTGCAATTATTATTCTTCCATATAGTCTACATCTGTCTCAAAATCCTCTGGGTCTATTTCCTCGGCCTTCACAGGCTTGGTTACTTTCTTTTTAACCATAAAATCATCTATTTTAATAAATATATATAATATTTATATGAAATTAGTAGTTATTTTGATAGTTTTATTATTTTTGGTAGTTAAACCAGCAGAAGCTATAGTGACATGGTCTAATAATCAAGAGACTGTCGCATCTGGTTCAAAGTACCTTCCGGGCAGGAGCTATGGTTTTCAGATAACATGGACAGCCAATGAATATCATACTGTTAAAAATATTGTTCTAGAATCTAATTTTTCTACTTTAAATGAAAATCTAGGTAATGATACTATCACATTCACAGAAGGCACACCAATAACTGCGACAAAAACTTTTGTTGACTTGCCTGCTGGAAGATACCTATACAAATGGTATGCGTCTGACAACGAATCCAACTGGACTTCTACTGATCAAACAGCTTATACCATTGATCAAAACAATTCTATACCAATTAATCTTTACCTAAATGGAACGGAAAATAACAGAAGCTATAAATTAAACGATATCGCTAATTTTACAGCTTTTTTAAACATCCCAAGCAAGCTGGTTTTTTTGGATTCGATATATCCGGGATTCGTACAGCAAAGCAGTTCAACATCATCTGTAAGCAGCCTTACAAGCTTAAGTTCTCCAGGAATTTTTAGTGTTACTGCACATTGGAATGGAGACGTGAACTATACAGCTTCTAGCAAAACTTATTATTTCGATAATATACCACCTCAGTTCTCCATCAGAGGAGAATATCCACTTAACCCGCCAGAGTACTATCCGTATATGGTTTATAACTTTAACATGGTTTGGTCAGACTTAACCCTAAGTAATGTTTGGTTTGAATCTAATTTTAGTGGCACTTTGAAGAATTATACAAATGGTACAACCCCTGCAGTTCAAAGCGTTTCTAATAATTTCTTTATATCAATGTATGATCTACCTGCCAAAGAATTTCAATACAGATGGATAGCTAGCGATACTGCGAACAATGTAATGAATACTACCTATTATTTTTATACTGTTTTGAAGAGGTATCCGCTTTACATACAAAAGATACCATCCACCTCAGTTCTAAAAGGAACTAAAACTACATTTATATGCAATTCATTGACAGAAGAAGTGCCAGTCTCTAATTTTAAATTTTATAGAAATAACAGCTTGATAGCAAATGACACCTCCTCAAGCAGAAAGGATGAACAAACTTTAAACGAAGGAGTCTATGAATACGTATGTAACAATACTGAAACTCAGAATTTCACAGAACAAACGTCAAAAGTAATTTTATATGTCGGCCTTACAAACATAACAGAACCAGAAACGCCTAAAACACTAAATCTAACTGGACCTTACTTAATCGAGCTTAATTCGAATGATACTTATGAAGCGAGTTTTTTCTTAAAGAATAACTTGGGAGAAACTATTAGCAACTTGTCAGTAGATTTGGCAGGGGTCTCTTCAAACTGGTATAATATAAGTGAATTTGCATCTAGTATACCTAACAATTTCTCGTTGTTAATAAAGATAGGCTTTAACATTCCTACTTACGCAGAACTAGGAGATTACAATCTTACCTTAAGAGCATTAGGTAAAACCAATGAAACAAAAGTAACAACAAAGGCAATAACCTTAAAAATTTCAACTGCTCCTCCACCTCAACTTTTTCCGCCTGTTTATTCAATTGAGACAGCAAACGCAACATCTAATGGAAACATATATGAATTTGTTTTAAAATGGAATGATGAAATAGGCTTGTCAGGTTACATGTTTTCTTCAAACATAAGTGGCCAATGGAATAACGAGTCTTGGATTCCTTGCTTAGGAACAGAATGTTGGGGCTATGCTTCCATGAATATGACTGTTCAACCTCAAGGAGCAATTGGTTGGAAATTCTATGCAAATGACTCAAACGGCCTATGGACTGCATCAGAAGAGTTCTTCATAAAAAAAGAGATTGCGAGTGGGAACGATGACATGCTTTTGCCTATTATAATAGTTTCAGTATTTGTTGTGCTTCTAGCAGTAGTAATATTGTTTGTAACCAAACTAAGATCAAAGCCAAAAGCTTCGAAAAAAGAAGACGTCGTGTATGTTTATAGGAAAGAGGATTTGAAGCCTTAAATTTTAGCTTCTTTTCTAAGTATCTCTGCCTTATCTGTATTTTCCCAAGTGAAATCTGGATCATTTCTACCAAAATGCCCATAAACAGCGCTTTTTCTATAAATTGGTCTAAGCAGTTTAAGATGGTCAATTATTGCCTTAGGTCTCATATCAAAATGTTTCAAAACCAGCTCAGTGATTTTCTCGTCAGGAATCTTACCAGTTCCAAAAGTATCAACCATAACTGATAATGGTTTAGCCACACCTATGGCATAAGCAATCTGAACCCCGCATCTATCAGCTAAACCAGCTGCAACAATATTCTTTGCAATATATCTCGCCATGTAAGAACCAGACCTATCGACCTTTGATGGATCCTTGCCACTGAAACAACCGCCACCATGACTTCCTATACCACCATAAGTATCAACAATTATTTTTCTTCCAGTCAAGCCAGAATCTGCTAAAGTTCCGCCTAGAACAAATCTTCCTGTTTCATTAACATAATATTTTGTATTTTTATCTAGAAGGTTCGCTGGTATTGTTTTTTTAATTACTTCTTCAATGATATCTTTTTTTATCTGCTCTCTGCTAACATTTTCATTATGTTGTGCAGCAATGACAACTGAATCCACTCTTACAGGTTTGTTATCATGATATTCGACCGTGACTTGTGACTTGCCATCAGGTCTTAAATAAGTTAATATATTTTTCTTTCTAACCTCTGCGAGTCTCATCACAAGTTTATGAGCCATCATTATTGGTAAGGGCATCAGTTCCTTTGTCTCATTGCAAGCATATCCAAACATCATGCCTTGGTCTCCTGCACCTTGTTCATGATCTTGGCTTTCAGTTACTCCCATAGAAATATCTGGAGACTGTTCTTCTATTGATGTCAATATTCCACAGGTTTCCCAATCCAGTCCATCTTTGGCATTATTAAATCCGATTTCTTTCAAGGTTTTTCTAACTATACGTGGTATACTTACATAACAGGTAGTAGTTACTTGACCTGTAACAATAACAGTTCCTTGCATTATCAATGTTTCGCAATCTACCCTAGCCTTGGGGTCTTGTTTTATTATTTCATCGAGAATAGCGTCTGATATCTGGTCGCTAACTTTATCTGCATGTCCTTCAGCTACAGATTCAGATGTGAATAAATACTTACCATTCAATTTTATTACCTCAAATATTAGTAGTTAATAAGATTACATTTAATATTTATAAACTTTACTGAAAGCTTTTTGGATACGTGCCTTTTTTCATTAAAACTCTATCTGTTTTTACGGCCAAGCCTTTATTCTTCTCTAGAATTTCCTTAGAATTTAACAATGCCTTGCCTATAGCTACTAGTTCTCCTTTCAAAGAAAGCATAGCAGTCCAGTCTCCTTTCTTTATCTTATCTTCTAATCTAACTATGCCGCCGATTGCCAAAGGTGCTCCGTTGCAAATGTTATCTATCGCATTGTCAGAAACTATGACCTTTGCTACAGACTCTATAATCATTTCCATTGGCAAGATTAATTCTCTTAATTTCTCTTCGCTATCAACAGCATCGAACAATTCCTGTAAAGTTATTGTTTGACTTTCTGAGAAGTTTCCGCTTTTAGTCCTTCTAAGTTCTTGAAGGTGTGCTCCTATCTTTAATCTTTTTCCTATATCATCTGCGAATCTTCTTACATAGAAGCCAGCCTCGCATTCAATTTTAAATAAGACATCTCTTCCTACAACCTCTAAAAGTTCCAAGTAATAAATTTCTCTTTCCCTCTCTCTCCTAGCAACAGCAGATTTGACAGGAGGTAATTGTTTAACTTTTCCAATGAATTCCTTGAAGGTCTCCTCAATTTTCTGTCTTTTAATGTCTCTATGCAAATGAATTATTCCTACATATTCCTTCCTTGAAGATAAAATAATTGGCATTAGTTTTGTCGCATTTTCTAATGCTATTAATAAAACTCCTGAAACTCTAGGGTCTAGTGTTCCTCCATGGGAGCATTTATCTATTTTCAATATGTCTTTTACCCATCTATCAATCTGATGAGAGCTAGGACCTGACGGCTTGTCTAGAATTATTATTCCGTTCTTTACGTGGTCTTCTAAGGTTCTTGCTCCTGGATAAGTGCCAAAAGGAGTTAAAGAAGCTTCTTGTTTTTTTATTAGCCAGCTCATGACAAAATTATTTTGATTTTTATGTACTTAAAACAATTATTAATCTTTAGATGAAATGCTTTGGATGATAACTATTAGAAATAGTCATACAAATGCATCCTAATCTCACACACAAACCCTTCTGAAGGTTCTTTTGTTGTTGTTTTAGTTTAGGACTGCTTAATAATTTTTTGATTTTTTGATTATAGACGTTGCCTAATAAAATGTCCTTTCTCAAAAAGCAAGGATATAAATTACCGTTTGGATCCAAAACAAAGTTTTTAGTTCCCATAGGGCAATGAATCTTTTTGGGTCTTTCATTCTTAATGATAGCTAAACAGTTACTAACATAATCTAAAAGCACGGAGTCTTTAGAACTTTTCGCCCACATTTTCATTACTTCTTCTAATTCAAGCAATTCAACATGCGAAAGATGTTTCAGACTGAGTTCTGCCAATGCCTTCGTTCGATGATTAATTTCTACAGGGCCTAACCATAAATCAATGTTATTTTGTTTGCAAAATTTAATCATAGATTTTATTGAAGAAATGTTTTTTCTTGTAATAGTCTGCATTATTTCTATATTCATACTCTTAGGCCTAAGAGATAAAATATTTTTAATGCCTGCAAGAACTTGTGATGTTTTTCCTCTAAGATAATCGTTAACTTTTATATCTAGCGAATTTAAGGAAATAGCAATATTATCAACCTTAAGCTGAATAAGTTTTCGGCAGACGTCTTCATTTAACAGAACACCGTTGGTTAAAAGACTAACTTTAAGATGATTTATTTTAAGAAATTTTATTAGTTCGAAAATTTTAGGATTCAAAAGAGGTTCACCGCCCGCAAAAACAATCTCATAGAAATTTTTAGAAATATCTTTAATTACTTCTTTATAGTCTTTTGGAAGATTGCAACAAGGAACTCTACTTTCCAATCCTGAATTATAATAGCAATATCTGCATTTTAGATTGCACTCATTTGTAAGATTCCAGTACAGCTTCATAGCATCAGGTTTGCCCATGAAATAATTTTATATGTAACAATATTTTAATTTAATTAGTAACAAGTATTTCAAAGTGAAGAAAAAATGAATCCAATGAGTTATTTGCTGATGTGGCTGTTTATAGCAATATTTATGATGCTCATCATTGCTTTTTTGTTCCAGAGGGTGCCGCTTTAGTTCTTTTTACTGGAATACTTATCTGAAGCTTCTCAATTAAGCCAGAACCTCTCCATAAGTTTTCGAGTGTAGCATCATCTGCTTTAGAATCAATGTCAAGCTTATGTTCTGTCGGTTCTACATGCTCAATGTTGCATTTCCTTCTTTTAACGCCAGTTATTGATTTTGGACCAGTTATTAGGACAAAATTATCATTGACGTTCTCAACTATCACAGCATATCTCCCTGCTTCACGACCTGCTATCTTTAGCACTATTCTACCAGGTTCAATCATTTTTATCCCTCTTAATCTTTACTTGTCTTTCTATTATCATGTAAGGAATCTTTCTGTAACTGACTAAGAATATCATTGCTATTATCAGCACAAAAATAAAACCGAAAACCGCTCCCATCTCAGGGTAGGGTTTGTTTCCGTAGAATGCTTCATACTCCAACATAGCCAATATAGGTATGAAAATCGCAATAAAAAACCATGCAATCCATTTTGGGAAATATACTTTTTCTATTTTCATTTTCTCACCTTTGCTTTTAGTTTTTCTCTTTTAATCCGTGGATATGGTCTGAGTAAGCAATTATTTGAACGTTTTTTAAGGTGGATAGTTGTTCTACCGCCCGGTGTTTTTCTTTTAATTCTTTTTAATGTCCTAGGTCTTATCATAACTCAGCACCCAATAATTTTCTAAACAATTGTCCTAAAGGAACGGACACTAGGATGTACCAAGCCAACCATCCGAAATCGCTCTCAAAGTATGGCAAGTAAAAAGGAAGCTTGACGACAGCCCCTGGATAAATCTGTGGGAAATATGGCAATATCACACCCACAATGATTAGTGTTAAAAACATTGGCTTCATGGTCATTCTCATTTGTTTGTTTGATAGAGACATGACTTCAGTCAAAGTTTTATTTGCTTCCTGCGGGTTTGTCTTTTGCAACTCTTTTACTGTCGCTTGTTTTTCTTTTATTCTAGATTTTATTTCTCGTAGTTCGTTCTGATTAATAAGGAATCTGTAAAAAACAGATATCATGAAAACTATTACAGCTGAGGCTAACACTTCTTCAAAGCCAGCTTGTAAACCTAATAGTGTCATTTTTTAACACCCAAAATATCTAAAATCTTTCCAACGCATTCTTCAGGAGATATCTCAAACACATCATTGTAAAATCTTTTTAATATGCCCTTCTTCTCATAGTAATCTATGAGTGGTTTTGTGCCTCTCTCATATTCCTTTAGTCTCATTTTAATTACTTCAGGAGTTTCATCTTCTCTTACTACAAGTTCTCCTCCACAATCATCACATACTCCATCCTTTTTAGGCTTTACGTTTAAAAGGTTATAAATCTTCCCACATTTCTTACATGTTACTCTTGAAGACATTCTCTTAATCAATAACCATTCTGGAGCATCAAGATATATGACAACATCAAGTGGAGATACTTTTTCTAATTCTTCTGCCTGTTTTAGTGTCCTAGGAAAGCCATCGAAAATAAAACCTTTCTTACAGTCTGGCTCATTTATTCTTTGTTTTACGACTTGCATCGTCACATCATCTGGGACCAGTAATCCTGAGTTTACAAACTTTTCTATTTTCTTTCCTAACTCGGTTTTTTTCTTTATATTCTCACGGAATATTTCTCCGGTTGATATGTGAGTAACTCCAAATTTCTCGCTTAGTCTTTCTGCGTAAGTTCCCTTCCCTGAACCTTGTGGACCCATTATCATCATTTTCATTTAAACACCTAGGAATTTCCTTACTCTCTCAGGAATATCGTCATAGTGCTGGGCAGATATCTGCTCATAAAATTGATAAATTATCATAACTGATAATAAAATTCCTGTTCCAGAACCTATTGCAGAAGTTAAATCAGCGAATGCTGCCAAGAAACCGACAAAGGCTCCTCCCAAAATAGTTAAAGCTGGTATATATTTATCTAAAACCTTTTCAACAATTCTAGGGTCATGTCTGAATCCAGGAATCATAATTGAACTGGCCTTAAATTGCTCTGCAACAGACTTGGAATCCATTCCAGCTGTATTAACCCAAAAGATGGAAAATATCGTAGAGCCTAAAACAAAAACCAACACATAAACTATTGATCTTAAAACACTGTCAGTGCTTATAGCAAAAAGATTATTATAAGAAAGTAAAGAATATGCAACTATAGCCCCAATTACTGCACCCAGCAGTCCGAATTTAATTATATGTTTTTTCCAGACCCTCATGTTGATAATTATAAATATTAAGGCAAAGATGCTCGCTAGGACTGTAACAATTATTATTCCAACGTCTCCAGAAGGACTAGATAAGAAGTACATCAAACCAGATGTCGGTCTTCCTTGATTATTATAAGCTCCCAAGATAGTTATTCCTTTCTGATAAAGTATTCTGCCTAGCACTTGCATATTTGCTATAACAGCTGCCGTCAAGATAACGGGAATGTTTGAGGTGTAAAGGAATTTTAAAGGCCATCTTCTTGCAGCAAATTTTCCAAAAGGCATTGAAAATGCCATCGGTAGTTCTACCCTAACATTTTGGACGTAAACAGTTATTATAAAAACCAACAAGGTTGCAAGTAAAGGTAATATGGCTGTGAATATGTTGACTAATTGAACAGAGCCTTCCAAGAGTGAAGTGATAATAAATGGTACTATTCCTGCTGGTGGCTCGCCTACACTAGGAAATAGTCCTGCTTGTGTCAATGGGTTTAAAGTCCTGACTATAATTGTCTTTGCAACTCCTGCTGCTATGAACAAAGAGACTCCGGAACCGAAACCCCACTTTGAACAGACTCCATCCATGAATATCATGATGATTCCGCCTATTGTTAGTTGGACTATGACAAACGTCACTAAAAATATGTCAGGATTTGCAGGAGGGACAGCCCCAGCCAAGACATAAGCGACTGCCTCTATAAGACAAAAAACAATCATTAAGATTTTTTCTGCAGCCTGAAACTTTGCCTTTCCTTCCTCTGTGTTAGTATCCCAGTTTATTATTTTGCTACCAACGAAAAGTTGTAGTATAATGGATGCTGTTACAATAGGTCCTATACCTAATGTTATTAGTGATCCAAATTTTGAACCAAAAACAATTTCCAAGAATTCGAACTGAGCAACTGCCTGCGGGTTTATGCCCCAAACTGTCAAAGACCCTAAGACAAAAAATAAAACAAGTATTACAAACGTCCATCTAGTTTTTTCCTTAAAAGTCAGTTTCTGAACAGGCTCTTCTATGGCTGGTATATATTTTGCTAATTTTTCCCATTTAAACATTCTCTATCGCCTTTCCGCCTGTTTCTTCAATTTTTTGTTTCGCCTTCTCAACAAACTTTCTAGCTTTTATTGTCAAAGCCTGAGTCAGCTTTCCATTTGAAAGGACTTTGTCAAAACCTAGTTCAGAAAGATCAATTTCATTCTTATTCAGCCTCTTAGCAAGAACATCTATGTCCTTCAAAGTTATAGCCTTGAATTCATTCTTAACTTCTATAGGAACCTTAAAACCAATCTTACCAAAATGGTGTGGGTCGTTCACAAGCATCCATGACTTTTTATGTTTCAGCATTCCTGCCTGCCCTCTTCCACCCTGGGAGCCCGCACCTCTGTGTTTTTTCTTTGCACCCCAACCGTGGGTCTTGCTACCTCTCATCCTTCTTGATTTTTTTCTAAATCTTACAACCATTAACTCACCACAGACAACAAGATTACTCCTACAACAACCAATATTGAGCCTACAATGCCTATTGGGTTTGGCTTCAAATTAAATAAAAAAAATGAAATGGAAGTTATTAAAATTATTTTTAATGCCTCAACAGCCCCAGGGTATCCTGGATTAGGAGCTGCCCCTAAAGCTCTGAAAAGAAATATATTTCCTAAAAAAGAAAAAACTCCAGCAATAACTAAAATGATCATAATGTTTGTAGGTAAATTAAAAGATTTTTGTGTTAAAAATGTATAGCCTACTATTAAAGGTGTGGAAACTAAGACGATACCAGATAATCCTAATAGAGCTGGAATACCCTTCTCTGTAACCATTCTAAAAAGTAAAGTCATCCCAGTAAATGAAAAAGTAGCTGCCAATGAAAGTATAAACCAGCTATCCATTTAAATCATCCTTTTTAACAACTCGTTTATTTCCTTTCCTCTATACCCTAGTTCGCCCTTCGGATAGTGCTGCTTAATAGACTCCTTGAATCCCTTAGAAGGAGGAGTTAATCTAAAAACTGGTTTTATTTCTTCTGGCATTTTTTGGTTTTCTTTTAATTTTTTAAAAGCTTCCTCAATCTCTTGTTCTGTGAGTTTCTTCTCTCCTATTTTTCTTCCTCTTTTCTTAATCAAAGATTTTAAAATTTCATCATCAATTTCTCCCCAAGTCACCCAGTTTCTAACCTTTTGGAGCATTCCTTTCATGCAATCATTTTCCTTTATCAAAACGCAATGCATTTTTCTATTAAGTCTAAGCATAGCTAAGGTGTCCTTAATATCTCTTTTCAAATTAATTAATCCTCTTATTCGAATTACTGCGTACATATTACTCAACCTTTCCAATTTTCATTCCACTTTTTTCTTCGAAATCAGCTTTAACCTTGTAAGCATTAAGTTTCTTTAAAGCATCAAATGTAGCTCTTATCAAATTTGCTCTCATTTGAGTGTTTCCTTTTGCCTTGCACCAAATATCGCTTATTCCTGCTAGTCTCAATAATTTTTTAACTTCATCAGAAACAGCCAAGCCAACTCCTTTAGGTGCAGGTAAAAGTGTTAATCTAACAGAACCACTTTTACCTGTAACTGCAAAAGGTATAGAATGACACTTGCCACATAAGCATTCCCAAGATCCACAGCCTCTTCTAACAGGCATGATGTTTAATTTTGCTTTGTTCAATGATTTTTCAATAACCTCTTGATGCTTTCCAGGTGGACCTGAGGCTAGGCCTACTCCAACATACCCGTTTTTGTTCCCAATAACTATCATTACAGATATTTTATATCTCCTTCCACTTTTATGCATTCTTGCCGTTCTCTTGAAGGGCGTTCTCCTTATTCCACCGCCTTTACCTGTAGAACCGCCTATGAGTATTATCTCTTTCTCTAAATTCGGAACTAGGACATCAATAATAGCTGGTTCAGAAATTTTCAGTCCTTCAGAAAAAACTTTTGCTATGTCTGTTAATTCTCCCGCTAAGACTTTCTTTCCTAATTCTGTTTTTGGTTTCCAATTTGCTGGAGCTATAACCTTAATCTTTGCAGGAGTTATTTCTTCCTCTGCTTTTATTTTCAACTCTCCAGTCTCTTCTTGCTTTTTTTCTTCTCTTGGCATATCAAGCACCTATCTTCCTTTTAACACCCTCAAATTGCTTTGTTATTTCTTCTGAGATATGTTTTCCATTTATTCTTTCTTCTGAAGGTAAAATATCTTTTGAATGAGGAACATTAACTCCAGAGTCCACCACTCCCTTTAACGCAGCATAAAGCCTTGAACCTTTGGTTGACGTCTGCAAACCTAAATCTAAAACAGCCTCTTTTATATTTTTTTCCTTTGCCTTTTTCCCAGCTAGTAATCCTGTCAAATATGCAGCAGGGGTATTACCGCCTCTTGTCCAACCAAACTTCTTCAATTCAGTTGAAACAGCTGAAATCAATGTCTCATCACCAGTCGGTTTAAAATTAATAAACTGAACAGAAATGTTACTGAGACTTTTTCTAATAACAAGTCTAGTTTTCTCAGATTTTAATAAGGCTAGTCTTTTCTTATAGTTTGTTTTTTCATCTCTCCTTCTCTTAAAACTAACAATTCTCTTCATTTTTTATCAGCCTTAACCAAATCTTTTTCTTTTAAGTATGACATTAAGTGAGACTTGCTTCTGAAAAAATTACCTTTGATAAGTTTGTAGACTAATCTATAAGCATGAGGCTTTAATTGTCCTTTATTTTTTAACTCTCTCAAAAGTTTTCTTTGCGGCCTTACAATTTTAAGCCATCTAGTCTTTTTACCTCTCCTTGCTCCTTTAAATCCTTTTCTACTTCCCATCTTTTGTTGTTTTTTTTCTTCGTGTTTTACTTTTTTCTTCTCAGGGATTTTTTTTATAAAACCTTCTTTTATGAATCTTCTAATGTCTCTTCTTGTTATTGCTTGTTTAACTTTTGTGTTAGTTGGATCTATCCAAATCCTGTTTTCTCCGCATTTTAAAATCTTTGCTGCAATTTTCTTTTGTAAGATCATGTAAATTCACCCTCTTTACCGCCATGAAACTCTAAAATGAGACCAAACTCATTGAAAAAAGCATTACAAGTCGGACATCTAAAGATATTTGGCTTTCTTTTCCAAACCTTTCCTTTGATACCGCATGCAGGACATCTACCTCTTCCAATCAAATACATAATTATACCTCAAAAACCTCTCCTGGTTTTAAAATTACAACTTCGCAAGGAGCTTTTTTCTTAAATTCTTCTGGATTAACTTTTATTGCATCCCACGTATTATAGTGCATTG
>Ga0315294_10005070_pt1 | contig 14439 bp, 12 predicted proteins | sample YL17G13_40_MG_FD_203626 | JGI IMG/M metagenome (GOLD analysis project Ga0315294, IMG submission 203626) | Sediment microbial communities from Yellowstone Lake, YNP, Wyoming, USA - YL17G13_40 | ecosystem: Environmental > Aquatic > Freshwater > Lake > Sediment | place: USA: Wyoming | collected... | reverse complement strand
GAATCCATCGGAAGTCAATCAAGCCCCGCTCAACGGGATGCGATACAGCAGTCTGATGATACACGAAGGCAACTCCAAAGGGCGCCGGTGCGGAGGAATCCCGCGGGCCATGATCTGGTCGGCGTTCTCACTCACCCTTTTGCTTCTGGTGCTGGTCGGCTCGCATGCCGGGCCGTTCGACCGGCCTGACCGGGACTTCATCTTCTGCTTCAGGGTGAACGGCTACGAGCCCGACGGCTGGTTCGGCGAGCCGGTCGCGCTGGCGGTGGACGAGCGCGCCGGCGTCATATACGTGGCGGACGCGAAAGCCGGAAGTGTGAGCGCCTTCAGCCTTCAGGGCGTGCCGAAATCTCAGTATGGATCCGAGCACGGGCTCAAGTCGCCGCTCGGACTGGCCGTGGACAAGCAGGGCAGTCTCTATGTCTCCGAGAGCGAAGGCGGCCCGGTCAAGATCATCAGCTCTAAGGGCGAGGTGAGCACGCTCGAATTGCCGGCTGAGGAGGTGAAGGAGCCGCCGAAGCCGGGGCGCATGACCTTCGACCGCGACGGCAACCTCTACGTGGTGGACCGTGCGAACTGCCGGGTCTACGTGCTTGATAAGGAGAGGAAACTCAAGCTAACACTCGGGGGCATGGGCGACAAGCGCGGCGAGTTTAAGATGCTCCAGGACGTCGCTGTGGATCGGCAGGGCAGGATATACGCGCTCGACTCAGTCGGCGTGCCCGTACAGGTGTTCGACAGAAAAGGCAAGTACATCTATCGCTTCGGCTTCCGCGGCGAGGGCGAGGAGGATATATCCGCGGCCGCCGCGTTGTTCATAGACCGCAACGATCAGATATGGGTGTTGGACAGGGGCCAGCACTGCTTCAAGGTGTTCGACCGATCGGGCGCCTTCCTGCGGCAGCTCGGCGGCTACGGCCTGGATGAGGGCGCGCTGTTCCAGCCGACGGACGCTGAGATAGACAATCTAGGGCGCATCTACGTGGTGGAAGCAGGCGCGCGCAGGCTTCAGGTATTCTCGCTGAACCGCCCATTCGAGCCGTTCAGCCCGCCGGGTCTGTAGCCGTCTCTCAACTATGGCCGGCGTCTGACCGTCGGCCGGGATTCGATGTGAGGCTGATTCGTGGAGAATAACGTCGAACGACGTGATGATACCGGCGGGAAAACGGCCGGACAAACCGGGAAAAACCGAGCGCTGTCGGCACTGTGGAGCTTCTTCAGCTCGATGAAGACGGCCGTGGTGCTGCTTCTCGTGCTGGCGGGCGCATCCGTCGTGGGGACGCTGATTCCGCAGAACGGCTCTCCGGAGGCGTACATAGAAGCTTACGACTGGGCCGGGTACGCGGCCCTTCGAACCCTCGGCCTGACGGATTTGTATCATTCCGGGTGGTATACGTCGCTCCTCGCGCTGATCAGCCTGAACCTGCTCGTGTGCAGCATCAACCGGTTCGGAATCGCCTGGCGCCGCACATTTCGGCCGAAGGTGGGCGTCACGCAGAAGCAGATCACGAACATGCAGAGGTCGGAGAAGCTGTCCTGCGCCGGGACGGCAGAGGATGCGGCAGCCGGGATCGAAACCGCGCTGCGCGCTGGGTCGTATCATGTATCCGGGGAGCGACAGGGTGATGGTATATCGCTCTACGCTGCGAAAGGTCGGCTGGGCATCTGGGGCCCGTACCTGACTCATCTCAGCGTCCTGGCGATCTTCGCCGGGGCGATCCTGGGCAATCGGCTCGGCTTCGACGGCTACACGATCATCAACGAGGGCGGGTACGCCGATAGCTGCTATGTCCGCAGGGCTCACCGGGAGAAGGACCTGGGCTTCCGCGTCGCACTGCGCAGGTTCACCATCGAGCATGACAAGGCTCACAATCCCACCGGATACAAGAGCGACCTGCGGGTCTACGACGGAGGCCGAGTCGCAGCGAGAAAGGTGATTGACGTCAACCATCCCTTGACGTACAAAGGGGTCTCCTTCTTCCAGTCGGACTACGGGCTTGCCGGCTTGATTCTGAGCATAAAGGCTCCGGACGGCGAGGCGGCGCGGGTCACGTTCGATATCACGACGCAGGATGGAGAATACGGCAAGGAGTATGTTATCTCAGGCGAGTCGTTCAAGCAGGTGCAGATCGGCGGCAAGACGCTCACGGTCTTCGTGCACAACTTCGCGCCGGATTACGTCGGCGGAGCCGAGGTGAACGCCAGCTTCATGCCGATCAACCCGGCCCCGCAGATCATGGTGAACGACCGGCTGCCCGAGTACAAGGGGCTGGATGCCTGGTCCAACCTGGGCTGGATCGCGGAGTCGAAGTCCGCCGACTACAAGGGCTTCACGATAACAGTGGAGGATGCCGTTCGCTATACGGGGCTTCAGGTGGCTCGGAATCCCGGCCTGCCTGTCGTCTATTCGGGGTTCGGGCTGATGCTCGTGGGAGTGTTCGTCTCCTTCTATGTCACGCACAGGATCATGAGGATCCGGATCTCGCCGGCGAAGGGCGGTGTGGCGGTGATGGCGGGCGCCGTGTCTCGCGGGGGCCCTTCTGGCTTCGATACAGATTTCGACCGGCTGCGCGAGACACTCAGGTGATAAACGGGCGACAGAGCGCGAAGGTAATGCGAAAGTACCCGTGCTCCGTCAGCCCCTGGATACTGCATTTGAGGAGTGAGGCGTGAGGAAGTACGTCGCCGTTCCGGCGGCTGTTCTGGCCGTTGTTGTCGTAGCCGGCCTGGTCACCGGGGATGTTCACACCGCCGAATACAAGGGGTCCGGCGTATGCAAGATGTGCCACAAACTGACGCACCAGCCCATCGTGGAGAGCTATGAGAAGACCGCGCATCCGAAGGCCCTGCAGAAGGCCGACGCCGAGGGGGCAATCGTAGCCGACTTCTCCACCAACACGATTTTCGCGAAGGACAAGGTCGCGTACGTGCTTGGCAAGGGTCACAGTGAACAGGCGTTCCTCGATGCGGACTTCCAGGTGCTTCCGGCCAAGTGGGACGTCAAGGCAAAGGCCTGGCGGCCCGCTCAGGCTGTTGACGGAGCGACTCAATGCCTCGGCTGCCATGTGACCGCCTACGATCCGGCAAAGAAGGCCTATGTGGAGGCCGGAGTCGGATGCGAGGCATGTCACGGCCCGGGCGGCGAGCACGTGGCTGGCGATCAGAAAGCCATGGTCAATCCGGAGAACCTGGACAAGGCGAGACAGACCATGGTCTGCGGGCAGTGCCATTCCGCGGGCAAGGACACCACCGGGAAGTTCGCGCATCCAGTGGGCTTCAGGCCGGGGGATGACCTGACTAAGGCATTCGTGGACGCGAAGCCGACAGCTCCGGGCCGAAACCAGCAGTACTCGGAGCATATGACGAGCAAGCATGCCGCCGATGTCGGGTGTACGGTCTGCCATGATCCGCACGGCGTCACAGGGATCAAGGGCCAATTGAAGAAGCCCGTGAACGATCTGTGCCTCGACTGCCATGTGGGTACCGTGAAAGACATGGCGACTCACGCGCCGAACGCATCTGCTGAGGCCACGTGTGCAAGCTGCCACATGCCGCGCGGACAGCACGCGTTCGCCAAGCTGACCGAGTAGTCCGGCGGCCGACGATGCGGGAGTGATACGTGATGCGTGATGAGTGATGAGTAATGCTGGACGGCGGATTCTGGCTCGCCTCGTCCGTTTGCAGGAGTAGGGTTCACTGCGATGACAGTTAAACTGGGAGTCAGTCTTTTCGAGATAGCGTTCTGGGTCTACCTGGCTGCTGCGGCCTGCTACGTTGGATTTCTGGTGCGCGGGCGGAGAGTCGTGGGCACGGCGGGCATCGCGCTGCTGCTGGGCGGCCTGCTGGCGCATACCGCATCTATGGTCGTGCGCACCATCGCTACACGTCAGCCGCCGTTCCTGAACCTGTACGAGTACATGCTCTCGCTGACCTGGAGCGCCGTCCTGGTCTACCTCGTTCTGGAGTGGACCACGAAGACCAAGGTGTTCGGGTCTTTCGGTGTCCCGCTTATTGCCTTATCTGCATTCATCACCAGGAGCCTTTCTGCTGCGCCCAAGCCGGTTCCGCCTGCGCTGCTGAGCATCTGGCGGGTGCCACATATCGGAAGCGCTACCCTGGCATACGCGGCTTTCGGCATCGCCTTCTGCCTCGCCATCATGTACATCATAAGGGCGCGAAGCGGGGAGAATGAGCAGTCGTTCTGGGCTGTCAGGCTGCCGTCACCCGATGTGCTCGATCACACGATCTACCGAACCGTCGCGTTCGGCTTTCTGATGGAGACCCTTCTGATTCTCACCGGGGCGCTCTGGGCCCAGAAGTCATGGGCCCGGTACTGGGGCTGGGACAACAAAGAGACCTGGTCGCTCATCACATGGCTCGTCTATGCCGTGTATCTGCACACCCGAGCTATCGGCTGGAAAGGTCGGAAATCGGCGGTTCTGGCCATGATCGGGTTTGCCGTTGCCATGTTTACTCTGTTCGGGGTCAGCTACTTCCTGAGCGGCCTGCACAGCTACGTTTAGAGAGCACTATGCCTCACTATACGATAAACCTTGATCTGAAAGACCGCAAGTGTGTGGTGATCGGCGGCGGTGAAGTCGCGGAGCGGAAGGTGGAGACGCTTCTCGAATTCGGAGCGTCGGTGAGCGTGGTCGCCCCGGAGCTCTCGCCGCGCCTGCGCAGCCTGAAGCAGGAAGGATTAGTTACCCATGTCGGCGGGGTATATATGCCTGAGGTGCTTGATGGGGCTTTGTTGGTCATTGCTGCCACAGACGACCGTGAGGTGAACAGGTCCGTCTCATCGGAGTCTCAGCGCCGGGGCATCCTGGTGAACGTCGCGGACGATCCGGAGCTCTGCACGTTCTTCATGCCTGCGGTATTGCGCCGGGGAGATCTGGTGATCAGCGTCTCCACCTCCGGCAAAAGCCCTGCGCTTGCCAGGCGGCTCAGGGAGGAGCTGGAATCGCGTTTCGGGCCCGAGTACGGCCAGCTTGCCGATTTGCTGGGCGAACTCCGTGAGGAAGTGAAGGCGAGCTGCACGGACCCGGCGGACCGAAGCCGCGCATTTCAGAGAATACTGGACTCCGAAGTTCTGGACCTGCTCAGGCAGGGGAAGCGCGACGAAGCGATCGAGAGGGCGCGCAAATGCATCTAGTACTTGTCGGCGTTAACCACAAGACGGCCCCGGTCGAACTGCGGGAGAAGCTGAGCATTGCGGAGGCTCAGCTCCCGGCTGCGCTTGCCGACCTGAAGGCTCGTGATTCAGTCTCGGAATGTCTCATTCTCTCCACCTGCAACCGGACGGAGGTGTACGCATGCACTGCCGGCCGAGCAGACGACGCGGTAATCGTAGGGTGGATCGAGGAGTTCTGCGGGGGCTCGACAGACGATTTCGCGTCCCATCTCTACTCTCACGCCGGACACAAGGCTGTGGAGCATCTTTTCCGGGTTGCGGCGGGCGTTGATTCCATGGTCGTGGGCGAGGCCCAAATCCTGGGCCAGGTGAAAAGTGCCCACGCGGCCGGAAATCGGCTGGGTTCCACGGGTCCGGTTCTCAATGCGCTGTTCAAGCTCGCGGTCACGGTTGGAAAACGGGCGCGCACGGAGACCGACATCGGGCGGGGAGCGTTTTCCGTCGGCTCCGTGGCAGTCCAGCTCGCGAGATCCATACTCGGAAACCTGGACGGCCGGACGGTTCTCATCTTGGGCGCCGGCAAGATGGGCAAGCTCGCGACCACCCATCTGGTCTCGTGCGGCGCAAGCTCAGTGCTGGTAGCGAACCGGACATATGAACGGGCGGTCGAGGTCGCGGAACAGTGCGGGGGGCGACCCGTCAGGTTCGAGGATCTGGCGTCGGCGCTCGAGACCGCTGACATCGTGATCACGTCTACCGGGGCTGAGAAGCCGATTATCACCCGGGAAATGGTGTCCTCCGCGGTGGGCACGAGGTGCGGACGGCCGTTATTCCTCATAGACATGGCGGTGCCCAGGGACATCGAGGCCGGGGTCGGAGGCATTGAAAACGTCTTCCTGTACAACATTGACCATCTGCAGGCGGCAGTCGAAGCCGACGCAGAGAACCGCCATTCGGAGATCATCAAGGTCGAGTCGCTGGTCCGCGAGGGCGTCGAGGAGTTCATGAAGTGGTTCAGAACGCTGGACGCCGTGCCGGTAATCAGCGCCCTTCGGGACAGGTTCGAGAATATCCGCAGGGCGGAGCTTGAGAAACTGAGGGCGAGGCTTCCGAACCTTTCTCCGGAGGACATGGAGGCCATCAACCGGGCCACACGTTCGATCGTGAACAAGATAAGCCACCACCCGGTCGTCCGCATTAAGGAGTACGCGGCGGATCAGGCCTCGTCGCCAAAGCTCGAAACGATACGCGATGTCTTCGGCATCCCCTCGACGGATGACAAAGCAGACGACGGGCAGAAGTGATCGCGGGTCGCCCACTGTGCTGGCCTCCCGCAGAGCCGCCTCGGATAGCCTCCTCGGAATCTCCCCTGAAACCCCCAAGCAGCGCGGAGGACGTTCCAAAGCTGCCGCCGAATAGTTCCTCATGTGAGCTTGCCGTTCGGGCAGGAGCCGGAGGGCTCAGGGCTCATTGTTGTCATCCTGAGCGACAGCGAAGGATCTCACAGCCAGCGTCGTGGGCTCTTGCGCTCGCATACCGACTGCCTGAAAGGAAAGATGGAGATTGAATACCGAACTGCTCGCGGTCACAGCTCTCTGTGCCATTGCACTATTCGTCTCTGAGTCGCCCGCCGCACAGGTCAGTGTTGTGAAGACTCCGCCCACGGAGGGCACGAACGACTTCTATGTTTTCAACCGCGCGCCGCTGCTCCCGAATCCGCTGGCGAAGCTCCCCATAGGCGCTGTCACTCCCCGTGGTTGGCTTCTGGGCCAGCTCGACTTGATGGTGGACGGCATGACAGGACGGCTTGATGAGATCAGCTCGTTCGTGACGGAGGACAGCGGCTGGTGGAACGGACGCAGCCGGGGATGGGAGGAATTGCCCTACTGGATAAAGGGCGTCGGCGACCTCGGCTACGTGCTTGATAACCGTGACATGAAGTTGAAGGCCAGAAAGTGGCTGGACAAGGCGATTGAGAGCCGGCAGGAGGACGGCTACTTCGGGCCGCCGGAGAACAAGAAGAACCGCGATCTGTGGCCGAACATGCCCATGCTCTTCGCGCTGCAATCGCTCTACGAGGCCACCGGCGACGAGCGCGTGATCCCCCTGATGACCGGGTACTTCCGCTACCAGGCCGGTTTGCCCGACGACGATCTCCTTCCGGAAAGCTGGCAGAAGGTCCGGGGCGGCGATAACCTGGAAAGCGTCTACTGGCTCTACAATCGAACCGGCGAGGCATGGCTGCTTGACCTCGCGAAGAGGATTCACGAGCGCACAGCGGATTGGACCGGCGGGATCGCAAGCCGCCATGTGGTCAACTTCTGCCAGGCTTTCAGGGAGCCGGCGGACTTCTATCAGCAGTCACGCGAGAAAAGGCATCTCCAGGCCACCGAGCGCAACTACGCCGAGATGATGGACGAGTACGGGCAGGTTCCGGGAGGGATGTTCGGCGCGGACGAGAACTGCCGGCCGGGCAAGACCGGCCCTGAGCAGGCGGCCGAGACCTGCGCGATGGTCGAGTTCATGTACAGCAACGGATCCCTCCTCAGGATAACCGGCGATCCGAAGTACGCCGACCGGTGTGAGGAGATTGCCTTTAATTCGTTTCCCGCCTCGATGACGCCCGACCTGAAGGGTCTGCATTATCTCACCGCGCCGAACCAGGTTCAGCTCGATTCCGGGCCGGAGCACTGCTACCAGAACCAGGGCACCATGGTGTCGTACTCTCCCCACATCTATCGCTGCTGCCAGCACAACGTGGCCCAGGGATGGCCTTACTACGCGGAGCATCTCTGGATGGCCGCGAGGGGGAACGGCCTGGCCTCCGTGCTTTATGCGGCGTGCGAAGTCAAGGCGAAGGTGGGCGACGGAGCGGAAGTCCGAATCGTCGAGGAAACCGGTTATCCCTTCGAGGAAGAGGTACACTTCACGCTGCACACGCCCAGGGATGTTCGATTCCCGCTCATGCTGAGAATTCCGCGCTGGTGCAGGCGTGCGACAGTTCTGCTGAACGGCGAAGACCTCGGGGTCAAGACCGAGCCGTTGTCATACGTTGTGATTGACCGGAAGTGGAAGGACGGGGACCGGGTCAAGCTCGCGCTGCCCATGGAGTTCAGCGTCACAACCTGGGAAAAGCAGAACGGCGGAGTCTCAGTGAGCCGCGGGCCGCTGAGCTACTCGCTGAAGATCGGCGAGAAGTGGGTGGTGTACGGCGGAACCGAGGAATGGCCGGAAAAGGAAATCTGGCCGACCTCTCCATGGAACTATGGCCTGATACTCGATGCGAAGGACCCAGCCGGGTCTTTCAAAATAAGCAGGCGGCAGCCGGTCGGTGCGCAGCCCTTTACCTCGGAATCGGCCCCGATCGCGCTCACCGCCAAAGCGCGGCGCATTCCTGAGTGGCAGCTAGTGATGAACTGCCCGGGCCCGGTGCCCAGGAGTCCGGCGGTCAGCAAGGAACCGATCGAGGAAGTCGAGCTGGTCCCGATGGGGTGTGCGCGCCTCAGGATATCGGTTTTCCCGGTTGCCAAGTGACTCGCGGCTTGGCCGCGCGAAGGAGTATCACGATGAGAATACGCGGGACACATTTACTGTTGGCTGCGACGCTGATCGCAGCGGCGTCTTGTGCCCTGACCGTCGAAGAGCGCCCGGCTTTTGGCGTCGAGAAGGCTGTGCCTTCGTTCCACGGTCAGGAGAGGTCCAGCATGGACGAGGCATGTTCAACGGCAAGGCGCGCGATTGAGTCGAAGCTCGATGTGCTGGGCGAGGAGGCCATGCGCCAGCCGAACGGGCCGAGCTACGAGTTCTTCGCCAAGCTGCTTCCACCGCTCAGGTACGTGGACGCGCCCTTCTTTCACTATCCCATTGTGCTCAGTGCGCCCTCCGCCACGGTCAAAGCGCGGTTTATCAGCAACGGCAGTTCCGTCAATGCCCTCGCCAGGCAGCTCAATTGGAAGTCGGAAACCGGCAATCCCGTCACGTTCTACCTGGGCGAATACGGTTCGGTGTTCGGCGGCGACCTGCATTACCTCGAAGGTCCACACTACGAGAACGACTACCTGCCCATCGTGCGGACCCGGTATCGGCATGGGGATGCCGAGGTCACTGAAGAGGCCCTTGCCGGCATAGACTATGCGGAGAATGGTGTGGTATTCCTCCGCTTCACAGGTAAAGGCAAAGTGATCGCCCAGCTTTCACTAAGCGCCGATGCGCCGCTTCCCACGGCGAATGGAGTGGTGAGAGACCCCCAGGGCGGCGCGCTCTTATGGTTCGACGAGAACTGGAAATGGGCCCCTGGAGCACAGAGGCTCGTAACCATCCTGTCGCCTGATCGCCCGGTCCTGCTTGCCGTGCCCACGAAGCCCGTCCCCTCCGAACTCCCGAAGCTCGATGCCTCGATCTATGATGCCCAGAGGAGCAAGTGCATCCGGACCTGGCAGTCGTTGCTCGACCGCGGGATGCAGGTCGAGACCCCAGAACCCGTCGTGAACAATGCCTGGCGGTCGCTCATCATCGGGACGTTCGAGCTCATCAAGGACAACGACGTCAACTACAGCGCGGGCAACCAGTATGCAAAGATGTACGTCGGCGAAGGTGGAGATGCCGTTCGCGCCCTTGCGCTCTGGGGCCATAAGGATGATGCCCGCCGCCTGTTGGTGCCGCTGATGGACTACAAGCGCGATGACCTGCTGTTCCATCAGGCGGGCAAGAAGCTGCAGTTGCTCTCCGATTACTACTGGCTGACCCATGACGCAGGCTGGTTCACCGAGCAGCGCAACCGCTTGGCGGTGCAGGTCAACCGTCTGGTCAACGAGCGTGAGCCCGGGACCGGACTCGCGCCGAGGGAGAGTTACTGCGGCGACATCCACACGCAGGTCTATTCGCTCAATTCCAACGCGAACGGCTGGTCTGGTCTGCATCACTTCTCGGCAGTGCTTGAGGACATGGGAGACCACACCGAGGCACAGCGGCTTGCAGACTCGGCGAAGGAGTGGAGGCCGCGTCTGTGGGATGCTTTCGAGAAAAGCGTTCGCAAGGACGTGAATCCGCCGTTCGTTCCCATGGCCCTCTTCGGCGAGGAGCAGCCATACGATCCTTTGACCGCCACCCGCCTCGGTGGGTATTGGGATCTGGTCGCGCCTTACGTGCTCGCATGCGGCTTCTTTCCCTATGATTCCCAGGAAGCCCACTGGATCACGGACTACCTGGAGCAGAAGGGCGGGCTGATGATGGGCATGGTCCGCACCCACCCCGAATCCGACTTCTGGGCGGTCACCCAGAACATAGATGACCTGTACACCCTGCGCTATGTCCTGGTGCTCCTTCAGCGCGATGAGGTTGATCGGGCGCTGGTCAGCTTCTACGGCAAGCTGGCGCAGGGACTCACCAGGGACACGTTCATCGGCGCGGAAGGCACATGCCCCATGCCTATCGATCAGCTCGGCTCGTCCGCCATAGCTTCAGCGACGGCGGGCCGGCAGATGTACCTCCCGCCGAACAGCGCGAGCAACGCCTTCTTCCTCGCGATGCTCAGGTACGTGCTGGTCCAGGATTGGGATATGGACGGCGACGGTCGCCCCGATACTCTGCGCCTTATGTTCGCCACACCGCGCCGCTGGTTGGAGGACGGCAAGAGCATCAAAGTCGAGAAAGCGCCCACTGCGTTCGGCGAGCTGTCCGTGTCCATGACCTCCCACCTGGAGAAGGGATATGTGCTCGCCGAGGTCACTGCACCCCCGAGGTCTCCGGATCACTTCCTCCTCCGCGCCCGGCTTCCCGAAGGCTGGAAAGTTGTCTCCGCTGAGATAGCCGGCAAGAATCTGCCGGTCGATGCCCAGGGGACTGTGGATGTCACAGGGTTGCAGGGCAAGCTCACCGTCAGATTCACCGCCAAGGCGCAAAGGCCGCCAGGATAGGCGGGAGGGCGAAGCTCCTGCTGAGCCGTGTCTTCGTAGCGCCGCCGGCCCGGCGGCATATGCCGGCAAGCTGCCGGCGCTACGTGCCTGGGGAGGGCGAAGCTCCTGCTGAGCCATTTGGAGTGCGGCCGCGGCTCGTCCGCCGTAGCTTCAGCGAAGGCGGAAGCTGCCGCTTTGTACCCCAGCCGCTTCCCGACTGCCCCGTTCGATGTTGGGAGTTGGACGTTGGATGTTGAACGTTCGCCTCCCCCATGTAGGAGGCGATTCCAATCGGCGACCCTTTGGACTGCGAAAGCGCAGTCGGCAAAGCTTTCGCTTTCGCAGTCCCCCCTCCGAGGCCGCCACCGCAGGGCAAAGCGGCGATCACTCGCCGCACTCCAAAGGCAGGAATCCGCCCGTCCCCCGCCGAAATACTACAGACGTGAGAAACACACTCTTCTGCGGCGACAACCTTGCCATAATGCGCGAGCACCTCGCGGACGAGTCGGTGGACCTGGTCTACCTCGACCCGCCGTTCAACTCCGCGCACGATCATCATGTTTTTGGCCCCAAGGAACTCCTGGAGAACAAGGAGTTCGACTTCCCCCGCGGCTGGTCCCTCCGCTCCGGCGGCGGGGGTTGTGATGAACGGATTGTGCAGGTGATGGAGTATGTGGCGCGATACACTTTCGATATATGAGCAAGCTAGTCTTATCCTCGTGTTGGTTCAGACGGTTGTGCTCGCATTGGCTGCCTTCGGAGCTCTCTGGTACGCATGGGATAACCGCAAGATCAGACAGATAATGTGGAGGCAGGTTTTCGGTAATCGGCCTCGCCTTCAGACGGATTGCGCTACGAGCATCGCTTCGGTTCGGGGAGTCCCTGAGGACATTCATGTGAGCTTATCAAACGTGGGTGCAGGAAGTGCGGTGGACATAAAGGGCGAAGTCCGGCGCAACTGGGACGGAGGCGTGGTACATTTTCCTTACCCCTCGCTGGATTCCACACGATCACAGAACGCCAGTATGTCTAACGTACACGCGGGTTTGGCAAATCACCTGAGTGCCCGACAAGTGGCACTTCTTGACATTTCCGTAGAATACCAAGATACGTTTGGCGCAACCTACCGTTATAAACAGACTCAAGAGTATGATCCTACTGCCAAGAAGTGGCATGTTGTACGTACAGATGCCTGATAGTGGCCGCAATGATGATGCATGCCTGTGTTCCGCTCATCGTCATTTATCCCTGAGCATCGTTCCGGCAGGGAGTTCGACTTCCCCCGCGGCTGGTCCCTCCGCTCCGGCGGCGGGAAGAAGCTGGTGAGGGAGGGCGAGCAGCCGGGGCTACAGATGTAGCTAGCGAAGCATAAAGGGCAGGCACATTGCCATCAGCAGGAGGAGTGAGATATGGACTATACGAGTATTGAGCCGTATGTGCTAATCATGATTGTGCCTGCGCTGCAAGGCATCGGCTGGGTGATCCGTAAGCAGACCGAAAAGCGGGTCGAGCTTGCCGTTGACGTTGCTTTGGGGGAGTCCAAGTTCTCCGGCGATACCGGCAGGATGGAGCTATACTCCTATGAGGTAAGGGTATGGAACTACAGCAAGACTACCGCAGAGGACGTCCTCGTCGTTATCTACTCTGCTGAGGCCAACGAGCGATGCTTCACTATCAGGGAGATAGTCCATGACTCCCCATTCGTGGTGTACCTGCCGTCCGATTTCGGTACGCCGAATCTGGTCATATTGAGATGGAAAGGGTTCTTCCGGGAATGCAGGAGGCGCATTCCTGTGCACATACCTCGATCCTCCATGATAGACATGGTGCCCTTTCCCAAATAGCCCATTCATCTTCTGCTACCGCTGATGCGCTGTCGGCGCCCACGGTCTGCTACGCCTCCGCGCCTCTTGCATGAGGGCGAGTAGCCACGGGTTGGCGTACAGTAGGTGCATTCGTGGCTTGCGACATGAGGATGGCCCGACAGGCGAAGAATGGAGTGTGGTCGCAACATGGATGTGGAAGCCAGCGAAGAAAGCCCCAAGACGGACGGCATGTGTGACCTCGAGGAGCGTCTACCTGCAGTAGTGAGGCTCCTCCCGAAGGTGCATCAGTACGGCTTAGGGATTGCCCTCTGCCTCTACATTGTCGGGTTCGTTATCACGAACATGTTTCTTGCGTCCTTCGGTGCCGTCAGCTTCGACATCGTCAGCACTCGGTATGTGCTGGCTGGCCTGATGTTCGGCCTCTTTGTGGCCGCCGTCGTGCTTCCCCTTCACGGGCTGTTTTTCCAGCTTGTCCGAAGGCACGGGGAACCTCTTGGCGCCATAGCCTCGCACACCCTGAAATATTCAGTCAATACATACATAGCCATAGCCGCTGGTGTCTTCGCGGTACAATCAATCAGCAGTCTGCCGGCCTGGATGACGCTTCGCAGCTTTGTCTTGTTCCATCCCGGATGGGTAAGACTCTTGACCCTCGTGGTCGTGAGCTACCTCGTTTCAGCCGTGTTAATACTTGTCGGGGTGGTCGTAGCACGACGAACAATGGCGAAGCGACCCGCGGACTACCGGGCAGAGTATGCCCCTCTGGCCGGATGGGCGAACTTCTACGTATGGGCTGTGGCGGTCGCGATAGTAGTGCCCTTGTACGGTAGCCAGGTCTATCCTTACATCCCGCAGCAGATGGGTGGCGGAGAGCCGATCAGAATCGCCGCCGTTGCCGCCAAGCCGGACGTGCAGAAAGAACTCGCGCGTGCTGGCAGGGAGATCTATCTCATTGACCGAACGTCTGGCAGGACCGTGTTCCTCTGCGTAGACGAGAAAAAGAAGTCTCGGCGTGTCCTTGAAGTGAACAACTCGGAAGTACTCAGCATAACTCACGACCTCTGATTAAGTTGCCATGCCGTCAGTAGTCGCCTCTCTGCTCTCCATAGCAGGCGCCGCCGCAGTCCAAATCGGTCGGTTGCTTCCCCTGTGGAGTCTGTGCTGCCCAAGTGCCCATCCGCGTCTATCTGCGTTCATCGGCGGTAGAGGGAACACTCCCTCGTTTGGCGAAGCTAATCCTGTAAAGGAGGACGCCATGCCGAAACTCCCCGAGCCGACCGCCGGCGATACAACCTGGTTTGTCCACGACCGCTTCGGCCTGTTCATCCACTGGGGGATTTACTCCGTCGCCGGACGACATGAATGGGTGAAGAACCGCGAGCGCATCACCGACGAGGAGTACCAGAAGTACTTCGACCACTTCAACCCCGACCTGTACGATCCGGCCGTATGGGCGCGAGAGGCGAAGAACGCGGGGATGAAGTACTTCGTCGTGACCAGCAAGCATCACGACGGCTTCTGCCTCTGGGACTCCAAGCTCACCGACTACAAGGCGCCGAACACGCCTGCCGGGCGCGACCTGCTC
>Ga0315294_10005069_pt1 | contig 14439 bp, 9 predicted proteins | sample YL17G13_40_MG_FD_203626 | JGI IMG/M metagenome (GOLD analysis project Ga0315294, IMG submission 203626) | Sediment microbial communities from Yellowstone Lake, YNP, Wyoming, USA - YL17G13_40 | ecosystem: Environmental > Aquatic > Freshwater > Lake > Sediment | place: USA: Wyoming | collected... | reverse complement strand
CTCTCTAATAATCTCATAAGGAAGCCCGGTTTTTCCTTTGTCAAAAAGCAACTCATCCACCCTCTTTTTTATAGCTCAAGCTAGCCTAAGCCAGATATTAAAAACAAGGTATATAAATCTTTTGCTAGTAGAGATTAAAAGTTTTTCCAAAAACATTAAATACTCTGCAGGTTATTAGGATTAAAAAAGATGGTTGAGCCTACTAGTTTTTTCCCTCCAGAAGCTCCTCCGGTTGAGGAGCATGTGAGAAAGCCTGGCGTTGATGCAGAGGTGTTCGGCAGGATTTCCAAGAATGTGAACAGCCTTGCTGCGAATCTCAGGATTCTTGAGGAAAGATACTCTAATCTTAGGAACAGGCTCCAGACCTCTGAGCAGAGCATTATAAGCCTGGATAAAGACGTAAGGACAGATATAAAGCTGCTATCAGATGAGGTGATTGAGCTTAAGAGGGACATAAGCGATATCAGGGATAAGTTAAGGCTTATTAGCGGAGAGGTAAAGAACCTTGCTAACAAGAACGATTTCAAGGTGGTGGAGCGTTATGTTGACATGTGGCAGCCAATGAATTTCGTAACAAGGAATGAATTGAAAAAAATATTGGAGGAAAAGGCACAAAAGAGTAAAACAGTTGCAAATAACCAGTGAATAATCATTCAAGCTGCTGATTTGATATGGATTTGATGTAATTAACATAAAATTTATATAGGGGATTTTATAAGATTGATTTAGAGAGGAAAATTAAAGAATGAAATAGTGAAGTAAAAGAGGTGTGCTCTTGCCAAGCTCTATAAAATCAAGCAATCTGCCTGTTGATCAGGTCAGGGCTATGCGTGCCAAGGGTTTTGATAACAACCAGATAGTCCAGGCTTTGCAGAGGAACGGCTATTCTTCAACCCAGATATTTGATGCGCTCAACCAGGCAGACCTTTTGTCAGGAGCAGGCAGCTTTGCAGAGCCTCCGCCCCTTCCAGGAGCATCATCCTCAGAGCCGAGCGCCAGCCAGTATGGAGGAGGGTACGAGGATAGTGGCGGTGGCGGAGGAATAGCTAATGAAGAGGTTGAGGAGCTGATAGAAAGCGTTATCGAGGAGAAATGGGAAGAGCTGAGCAAGGACATTGCCAAGGTTGTTGAGTGGAAGAATGATGTTGAGACTAAGATAGCCAAGCTAGAGCAGCGTTTTGAAAGCCTTAAGGATGATTTTGACAAGCTTCACCAGGCAATTATTGGCAAGATAGGCGAGTATGATAAGAACATCCTGGAAGTCGGGGCAGAGGTTAAGGCTATGGAAAAGGTTTTCTCAAAAGTTCTTCCTTTATTCACAGAGAATGTTAGCGAGCTTGCCAGGATTACTCAGGCTTTAAAAAAGAATAGCTAAGAAAAAAAGGCAGCCTGTTCAGGATAGTGTTAAGGACTGTAAGAATTAAGTTTTATTTGAATTCTCAAATTCTTTTTTATTACTTTGCCTGCTTGGTCAGGAATATTAATGCAAACATTCCTACCAAGAAAACGAATAACAAGCCCATGACCTTGGGGTGTCTTAATGTGTTGAGCATGTTGGTTGAAAAGCTAGGGGTTGCTGTGCTTGTTGTGCCGGAATCTATTGATGGCAAGCCACCAGAGCCTCCGCCAGAGGTGTAATTAGTGGAAGGAGTGCTTCCGCCTCTTTCCAGCAGGGATTGTCCAAACACGCTGCTAAAAGCAAAGATAACTATTAATAATGCAATGGCAATTATCCACGGGTAAACATTAGGGTCGGCTACGAGTTTTTTCATATCACCCTCTCCCACTCCAAAGATTCTTACCAAAAACAATACGAAGAAAATGAAGATGGCAGCCACCATGAACCAGGGCACCATGAATGACACGATTTTCGTAGCAATCTTAGATACTAGGAAGAGAAGAGCCACCATTAGGGCGATTATGCCGTGCAATCCTTTTTTGCCTTCGCCAAATGCCTTGATGTATTCCAGCAAGCCAAAGAGTATTAAGAAAACAAGCAACACTACGAATATTACTCCAAAATTCTCTAATAAATCGACTTGAAGGAGCGTTGTCATTTTCTTATAATGTGCTTTTATTATATGCTCTTTTATATGCTCTTGTTATATGTTCTTCTTATGACAATGTTAAAAAATGAACATGTTAAAAAAAGGTTTAAGTCGCTATTGGTGTTAGTATTCTTACTTCTTCTTAACAGCCTTACCAACGCTTTCCAGCCATTTCCCAAGGCCTCTCTCTTCTTCTCCCTTCTTAGGCTCTTTTGTTATGAACCATATTATTACTCCAAACACAAGTATCATCACTATCAACGCCTGTAGTTCATAACTGGACTGAAGGAAGTAAAGCCAGACCGGCATCTCAAACCAGCGTACTGCTGAGCCGAAGATAAGCACAACTGCTATTAAGGCTATCACTACAACCCATCCTGCCAAGGAGGTGCCTGCTATATCAAACTCATTTCCAAAGACACCGATTATCAAGAGCAGCATGACAATGGCCACAAGAATTATTGACACCTGGGGCAAGGCTTGGTTTATAACATCAACAGGGTCAAATCCCCACCAGCCAACATAGGCTCCTGTGGTGTGCGGGATAACAACTGCCAGTCCCATCACCAGGGCAATCATCACATTGAACTGTTTCTTGCCTTCTCCGAGTATCTTGGTTTTTTGTAGTGTCGCAAAGACTATGGTAAATACCAGTATGAAAGGCAGCAGAACATCCATTACTCCCCAATCATAGAGCATCATTGTAAAGTTGTCAAACATCATTTTCCCTAACCTCCTTTGCTTTTGTATATTAATATGTTATTAATGTGTTATGGTAATATAATATGTTATGAAGCCTTTTTATAGCTTTTCATCAATTTGAGCTTTTGTAAGCCCGTTGCTTTTACCTGTTGCTTTTATAATCCTGATTTTATTCTTCTTTTGCTCCTTCGCCTTTCTTTTTCTCAAAGCCGCCTGTAATGTAGATCATGGCGACAACTACTATTATGAGGAAGACTACTGCGGAGACAGTGGCTGATTCAAAGTTGTTGCTCAGGGCGTTCCATATCATGTTCAGCCAGCTATTATCAGGGTTTGGAAGGGCTGCCAGGAATATGATTACCACTCCAACAAACATGATTATCATGAAAAGGGTTTTCCATCCGCCTTTCAGGAAGAATTCTTCTTTGCCTGAGTGGAAGCTGCCTGCCAGTAATAGGAAGCAAACTGATAACAGGAGGAGAAGCACAACGCTTCCAAGGATGCGGTTTATAGCCATTACAAGATTGCTGGAGGCAACAACAAAGAAGGCCATTACAAAGGCAGTCATGCCGTTAAGGTTCTTCCTGGTGACTTCTCTTCCATCTGATTTTTCTGTGCCAAAAATCTTGGTCTTCTCCAGTACGGCATAAACAATAGTGAAGACTAGCAAGAATGGGAGGATAACATTAAATACTCCTAATTCACCCATAAAATCAAGCGCATTATTAAAAGGTGTGACTGATGCTGGCAGTGCCATAATACCTCCTACTCTGGAAGCGTACCTATTTAAAGGTTTCGTTCCCTCAGCAGCTCTTCTGTTTATCTATTTATCTTTTTATTTATTATTATTTATTTTTATTTCTTCTTGTTTCTTCTTGTTTCTTTTTTTTAATATTAATAAAACCAGTGATATCAAGATGATTATCAATATAATGATTCCTGTGGCAAGCAAAACCTTGAGCAGGGCTTCAGAGGGCTTTGCTTTTTCCTCACTCAATGTAATCTCAAATACTTCTGTTTGAATCTGGTTGGAGTATATCCAGGTTGCGCTCAGGTTATAGGAGCCTGGTATTAAGCCGTCTGTTTCCAGGAAGGTGGTTATTTCCTTTTCTTCATTCTTCTCAAACCTGAACACAGGCATCTCAGTCTTTTTGCCTTTTATCTCCAAGAATCCTGTGACTTCCAGCGCAGTGTTCCAGTCATTGTAAGCCTTGAAAGCAACCTTGTTCACAGGTTGTGTCACGAGTTTTTTTGTCATCAGCTCCCTTATCCTTAGTACAGGGTTTCCGATAGTGAAATTAGTCTCTATTACTTTGGTTATCCCATCATAATAAGCGTTTCCAATCAGGCTATAGATTCCTCTTCTTAGGGTTGGGACCGGCGCTGCCTTGCTCTTGCCAAGAGAGTCCTTTTCAATGCTTATATCTGGAGCAGTCATCAGGCTGATGAGCTTGCCATTAGGCTCATAAAGCTTTAGCTCAGCCCCTGCTTTCAGTATTTTCTCAGAACCAAGGTTGTCAAACTCAACATAGATTGGCACAGGAGTGCCTTCATCAACGCTTTGCACTATCACATTAATATCTGCGTACTTGTAAGGGTAAGGGATTCTGACGCGTATTGGAATGCTAGGGGCGACATAAGCAGCCAGCATATTCTCTGATGCTCCAGGCATCATCGGAGTTATTTTTATTATGCCTTCTCGGATTCCTGGCTCAAGTTTTGAAGGCATTTTCAGGATTGCCTTGAACATGAGCCTGTCGTCCTTGGAGCTCAGGTTGATAACCTGTTTTTCAAAGAAGATTATATCTTTGAGTTCGCCTACAGGGCTGAGGCTTAGCTGGAGCTCGTTATGCTCTGAGTTGACTATGAAAAACTCTAACTCTAGAGCGGTGTTGGGCTTGAATGATACTGTCCTGGTTGCAGGGCTCACTCCCAGGGCATCAACAAGGCCTAGGCTCAGGAAGATGGCTATTAAGGCTAAGAAAGCTTTTAAGAAAGCCTTTGAAACAAGTTTTTGTTTGTTGCATTGCATCTGGCATCCCTTCCTTATTTGTTATTATAATTCTTGTTATTCTGCTTTTTTTAACTCTGAACTTTTTACTCTGACGGGACATAACCCAGCTCTAGCTGGCTGCTCTTGGCGCCTGGCGATTCGCTGACAGGTACTGTAATGTTAATCTCCACCTCTCCCTCATCATTAGCATCTTCATACGAGAGATTGCAGAAGATTGTCTTGGAAGTGGCATTGTCCATGTTGGCGAATGAAGCGTTCTGTGAGCCGCTAGCATAGCTTCCGCTCTCGTTCTCATCAGCCTTGAACTGGTAGTGGGAGGTGTCCATGCTCACAGTGCTGAATAATGGAGTGGCATTAATGGTTACGTTGAGCAGCACGTTTCCAATGTTCCTGGTAACAAGCGGTGTTGGAGTGTCGTCTGTTGTGTCTGCGCTCTGGCCAAGAGCCATGGTGCCAAAGCTAGTTGCATTAATTATAAGGATTAGGTCTGCAGTGCTCAGGATATTGAATGAGAACATGGTTGAGGTGTTGCATAAGTCATAAGTGTCACAGGCAGTTACTGTCCAGTTGTAGTCAGTGTCAACGCATAAGGCTGTTGGAGAGGTGTAATTAGTGGTTGTAATGTCTGAGACATAAGGTTCATAGCATCCTGCAGAGCAGCCTCCGCAGGTAACATTTAACAAATAATCAACACTGTCTCCGTCAGGGTCTGTGCTTGTGCTCCAGTTAAAGTTGATTTTTCTCTCAAAGACAGTTGTGTTATCATCATTAGGATTATAAAGAGTAGGGGCTGGGGGGGCATTATTGGCTAAAGCGCAGCAAGCTCTTGTGCTGTACTGCGAGCAGTCACCGATGTGGGCATTGGTGGAGTTGTCTCCTTCTGAGCCGGCTATTGTGAATAAGCAAGCGTAGCCTGTGTCACAGCTGCCTGTAGGGTAATAGCAAGAAACTTTCTTCCAGTCACTGCTAAGACAGGCAAGAACACCATAGGTGGTCAGGTTTCCGAGCTCGACGTGGGCGTTGGTAGAGTTTGAAAGTTTTATAACATCTTCCTGGCCAGGGCACGAGCTGGTAATGGTGATGCTGGCGTTCGTGCTGTTGCAGCAAATTGAATAATTATAAGTCTCATAACTGTTGTTCTGGGCGTGGGCATTATTATATCCTTCTGTGTCATTCTTCACTCCTGCAAGCCTTGCTAAGCCTATAGGGCAGGTGGTGTTCTGGATGAAGAAGCATTGGAGCGGAGTACCGGCATCAGGCTCTCCTCCACCTGTTCCTGTAATATTGGAAACCAGGTAATAGTTCTCTCCTTGATAAGTTGTGGTGCTCACAGTCATGCCATTAACAGTTTCTCCAGTGCTTATGTTCACAAGGTTAGGACAGCTAGTGTTCACCTGACTAAGGTTTTGGGCGCTTGGGCAGATATAGACTTTGTTGCTGTTAACCACCTTGGGGATTAATAATGATTTGTTAATCATGCCAGGAACAGATGATGAGTTGTAAATCACTGATTTCCTCAGGCTCTGGCTAGTGTTCACAGTAAGATTAGTCACGTCAATGTCCTGGATGAAGTTGAAAACAATCAGGGCGGCAAAGCTGCCAGAAGTCTCATTAGCTCCTGCAAGCACATTAATCACTCCTGACTGGCCTTGCTGAGTAACATCAATAGTAGGGCTGCTTGCGAGCCTGAATTTCATTCCAGCAGATACATTTATGATGACATAGGTTGCGGTGCTGGCAATGCTCATGTTAAGAACTCCGCTCTTGCCCTTGTTCCCTGCTTTGTCAGTGCAATTAATATAGACAGAATAAATAGATGCATCCAAGGCGGCATTTGCTTCCAGGTTGGTCTGGGTGTCGGCATTAATATTGTTCGTGATGTTGTAAGGAGTGTTGTTGAAGTACAAGGTGCAGTTCGCAGTGCTGCTCACAGAGTCCGTGAAGTTGAAATCAATCGTCGGAGTAGTGTCAGTTGTGGCTGTGTTGTTAAGGCTGGTGTTGATTTTAACGGTCGGAGCAGCATTATCAACGTACAAGGTGCGTGCAGAGTTAGCGCCCTTGTTGCCGACATCATCAGTACATGTAATGTTCCAGGGATGGGAGCCCTGGGCAAGGGCATCGCTAATAATCGTGGTTTCTGTATCATTCAAGGTGCTGCTGTTAGTCCCAACACTGGTGCTATTAACATAAACAACACAATTCAAAACGCTGTCCATGCTGTCAGTAACAGTAAAAACAAAATCAGGCGTGGTGTCAGTAGTATAATCATTATTCGCAGGAGTGCTCGGGTTAACAGTCGGAGCAGAAGTGTCAATATTTATGGTCCTAGCAGTGCTGCCAGCGCTATTGCCTGCCAGGTCAGTGCAAGTAACATTCCAACTATAACTGCCATCAAGAATACTAGCATTAGCAGTAATATTAGTCTGGGTATAATTCAAAGTTGAAGCATTGCTACCCTTGTTAGTAGCGCCAACATACAGGATGCAGCTGGCATTAGGGCTCAGGATGTCGCTGTAGTTAAAGAAAAAGTTAGGCGTGTTAATATTGGTCCAGTTATTATTCGCAGGTAGAATGGCATTAACAGTTGGGGCAGTGGTATCAATAGTTATGGTCCTTGCAGTGCTGCCGGCAGAGTTGCCAGCCCTGTCAGTGCAGGTGATGTTCCAGCTATAAGTGCCGCCTGAAATGCTCGCATTGGCGGTGATCGTGGTCTGAGTATTGTTCTGCACAGAGCCATTAATGCCGTACCTGGTGCTGCCAACGAACAAGACACAACTAGCATTAGGGCTCAAGCTATCGCTAAAATTAAATGTAAACTCAGGAGTATTATCTCCTGTAAAATTACCGGTTGCAGGGGTTAAAGCATTAACAGTCGGAGCAACATTATCCACGATGATGTGAACAATGCTGCTATTGCCAACATTATTATTGCCATCAGTGCAGTTGACAAAAACGCTATGGTTACCAGCGCTCTGCACAGAGCTAGTCAAGACAGTGTTCGTCTTATTCTGAGTGCTGGCATTATTAGCAACAGAAATGCTGTTAAAGTACAAGCTACAATTAGCAGTTGTACTCTCAGAGTCAGTGAAGTTAAAATTAACATCAGGCGTAGTATCAGAAGTAAATAATTCGTCTAAAGTAGTATTAATATTGACTGTCGGGGCTGTTGCGTCAGGCCCAGTAGTTGTTGTGAAGTTATAAAGTCCACTAATGTTGCAATTACCATGAGCATCACAGCCAGTCACATTATAATAATAGGTCGTGGTAGCGCTCAAGCCAGTAAGGTTAAGGCTGTGACTAGTTAAAAAGCTGGTGTGCGTAACAGTCCCGCCTCCAGTGGTCAGGCCAGTGTCAGTGCCGTACTTAACACTGCCATTAGACTCCTCAGCTGTGCTCCAATTAACCCTAGCTGCACTGCCATTAATGCTCCAATTAACCACTGCGCTAATAGCAGGAGCAATGGTGTCAATCTCAATGTTAAGAACTCCTGACTTGCCAATCTTGCCTGCCTTGTCAGTGCAGTTGATATAAACGCTGTAATTAGCATCAGAAAGAGCACTGTTCACTGTCATATCAGTCCGGGTTTTGTTGTCAATATTTCTGGTTGTGTTCTTGTCAACAGCATTAAAGTACAATGTGCAGTTCGCAGTGCTACTCACAGAGTCCGTGAAGTTGAAGTCAATAGTCGGAGTGTTTGTTGTGAAGATGGTATTGTTCTGTGAAGTGTTAATATTCACAGTAGGAATTGTGTTATCAACGTACAATGTCCTTGCGGTGTTAGCTCCGGCATTGGTCGCATTATCAATACAGGTAACATTCCAGGAATGGCTGGCTTCTGACAAAGCAGAGCTGGGCGTCAAAGTTGTCTGGGTGTTGTTGATGGTGCTGGCATTACTAATCTGGCTAACGCTATCAACCCAGAGAGTGCAGTTAAGGAAGCCATCAAGGCTATCAGTTGGTGTAAATACAAAGTCTGGCGTTATGTCTATTGTCCAAGCATTATCATCAGGGCTGCTCGGGCTAACGCTAGGAGCTACTGTGTCAACAGTAATAGTCCTATCAGTGCTGCCAGCGCTATTGCCTGCCAGGTCAGTGCAAGTAACATTCCAACTATAAGCTCCGTCGCTTATAGTGCTAGCAGTAATATTAGTCTGAGTATAATTCAAAGTTGAAGCATTACTACCCTTATTAGCAGCACCAACATACAAAACACAACTAGCATTAGGACTCAAACTATCGCTAAAATTAAAATAAAAGTTAGGCTGAGCATTATTAGTCCAATTACCAGTGGCAGGGAGAATAGCGTTAACAGTCGGAGCAGCCGTGTCAACAGTAATAGTCCTGGCAGCGCTGCCAGCAGAATTGCCTCCAGGATCAGTGCAAGTAACATTCCAAGAATAACTGCCAACAGGAATACTGGCATTAGCAGTAATATTAGACAGAGTAAAATTAACAGCAGAGGAATTCATGCCGTACCTGGTAGTGCCAACAAACAGAACACAACTAGCAGTAGAGCTTAAAGCATCTGTAAAGTTAAAAAAGAAATTAGGCTGAGCAACATTAGTCCAATTACCAGTAACAGGAACCAAAGCATTAACACTAGGAGCAGAAGCATCAACAGTAATAGTCCTATCAGCACTACCACCTCTGTTGCCTGCCAAATCAGTACAAGTAACATTCCAATTATAAGCGCCATCAGTTATTGTGCTCGCAGTAATATTAGTCCGAGTATAATTAACAACCGAGGAATTGCTACCCCTATTAACCGAACCAACATACAAAATACAACTAGCATTAGGACTCAAACTGTCGCTATAGTTAAAGAAAAAGTTAGGCGTATTAATATTAGTCGCATTACCAGTGGCTGGGATAAGGGCATTAACAGTAGGAACAGCATTATCAACAATAATAGTCCTAGCAATGCTACCAGCAGAATTGCTCGCAGAATCAATACAAGTAACATTCCAACTATAACTACCAACAGGAACACTGGCATTAGCAGTAATATTAGACAAAGTATTATTAACAACAGAAAAATTAGTCCCATACATTGTCGCGCCAACATACAAGGTACAATTAGCAGCAGAACTCACACTATCAGTGAAATTAAAAAAGAAATTAGGTTGAACATTATTAGTCCAATTACCAGTAACAGGGATGAGAGCATTAACACTAGGAGCAGTAGCATCAACATTAATAGTCCTAGCAATGCTACCAGCAGAATTACCTGCCAAATCAGTACAAGTAACATTCCAACTATAAGCTCCTCCAGTTATCGTGCTAGCAGTAATATTAGACAAAGTAAAATTCACAACAGAAGAATTACTACCCATATTAGAAGCACCAACATACAAGACACAACTAGCATTAGGACTAAAAACATCACTATAATTAAAATAAAAGTTAGGAGTATTAACATTAGTCCAATTACCAGCAGCAGGAATAAGAGCATTAACAGTAGGAGCACCAATATCAACAGTAATAGTCCTAGCAGTGCTGCCAGCAGAATTACCTGCCAAATCAGTACAAGTAACATTCCAGCTGTACCCTCCATCACTTAGAGCGCCCGAAGTAATATTAGAGGAAGTGAAATTAACAACAGAAGAATTAGTACCCATATTAGAAGCACCAACATACAAGACACAACTAGCATTAGGACTCAAGCTATCACTGTAGTTAAAGAAAAAATTGGGAGTGTTAATATTAGTCACATTACCAGTAGCAGGAAGAATAGCATTAACACTAGGAGCAGTAACATCAACAGTAATAGTCCTAGCAGTACTACCAGCACTATTACCAGCCAAATCAGTACAAGTAACATTCCAACTATAACCACCTGCAGAAACACTAGCATTAGCAGTAATATTAGACAGAGTATTATTAACATTTGAAGAATTAGTGCCATACATAGTAGCGCCTATGAATAAAGTGCAGCTTGCATTCGGACTTACACTGTCAGTAAAATTAAAAAAGAAATTAGGCTGAGAATTATTAGTCCAATTACCAGTAACAGGAACCAAAGCATTAACACTAGGAGCAGAAGCATCAACAGTAATAGTCCTATCAGCACTACCACCTCTGTTGCCTGCCAAATCAGTACAAGTAACATTCCAAGAATAACTGCCATCAGGAATACTCGCATTAGCAGTGATATTAGACAGAGTATAATTAACAACAGAAGAATTCATGCCGTACCTTGTGGTGCCAACATACAAGACACAACTAGCATTAGGACTCAAGCTATCACTGTAGTTAAAGAAAAAATTGGGAGTGTTAATATTAGTCACATTACCAGTAGCAGGAAGAATAGCATTAACACTAGGAGCAGTAACATCAACAGTAATAGTCCTAGCAGTACTACCAGCACTATTACCAGCCAAATCAGTACAAGTAACATTCCAACTATAACCACCTGCAGAAACACTAGCATTAGCAGTAATATTAGACAGAGTATTATTAACATTTGAAGAATTAGTGCCATACATAGTAGCGCCTATGAATAAAGTGCAGCTTGCATTCGGACTTACACTGTCAGTAAAATTAAAAAAGAAATTAGGCTGAGAATTATTAGTCCAATTACCAGTAACAGGAACCAAAGCATTAACACTAGGAGCAGAAGCATCAACAGTAATAGTCCTATCAGCACTACCACCTCTGTTGCCTGCCAAATCAGTACAAGTAACATTCCAAGAATAACTGCCATCAGGAATACTCGCATTAGCAGTGATATTAGACAGAGTATAATTAACAACAGAAGAATTCATGCCGTACCTTGTGGTGCCAACAAACAAAACACAACTAGCAGTAGAGCTTAAAGCATCTGTAAAGTTAAAAAAGAAATTAGGCTGAGAATTATTAGTCCAATTACCAGTAGCAGGAACCAAAGCATTAACAGTCGGAGCGGCATTGTCCACTAGGATGTGAATAGTGCTGCTATTACCAACATTATTATTGCCATCAGTGCAGTTGACAAAAACGCTATGGTTGCCATCACTCTGCCCAGAGCTAGGAGTCAAGACAGTGTTCGTCTTATTCTGAGTGCTGGCATTGCTCACAACAGGAGAGTCGTCAAAGTACAGAGTGCAATTAGCAGTGCTGCTTGCAGAATCACTGAAGTTGAAATCAACATCAGGCGTAGTGTCAGAAGTATAAGTCTCGTCCAAAGTAAGGTTGATGTTGACTGTTGGGGCAGTGGTGTCTGCGGTGTATACTGTGTAGTTTCCTGTTGTGCTCGAATTCCATTTGCTGTCGCTGTTGTTAACGTAGAATTTGTATCCTATGTTTTTGTCCGCACAAGCACTTGGAATAATACTAACATTGCTTATTGTGGCTGTTGTTCCACTCAAGCTTCCAGTTGTTGAATTAGCCCATGTACCGCAACTTGCTCCCGTACCATTCCAACTGAAAATATAACTTGAAAGAGTTGAGCCAGTTCCTGTTTGGACACTAATAGTATGATTAATGCTGTTTCCAGTGTATACTGTTGTTTCATTTATTGATGGTGTGCTAAAGTTTAGGCTAGCATTATAGCTTACTAGTAGGCTTGCAAAATCAATCTCTAATATGTTTCCTGCTGAGCTGTTGGTGTAGAATGCTGTGCTTATCTTACCAGCATTATTGAAGTTTAATAGTTGGCTGTTGCTTATGTTATATGTTATGTTTACGTCTGCGTCGTCGCAACTTACTGGTCCGTTAGTGCTTTGCCATTTTCCACTAGTCCAGTTCCATAATGCCATTTGGCATATGTTTCCGCTGTCTTCTTGGTGTCCTTCCATCCTTATATACGCCCAGTTAACATTGTTTCCTGTTATGCTCCAGTTTACTGCGAAGTAAGCATCATTATTATTGTCTCCTCCAGCAGTAAAGTATACATCGTTGCTAGTATTTGTTTGGTTTAGGCAAGCTGCATCGCATACTGTATCTACATCGTCTTTGTTGAATGTTGTTTCATCCCATTCACTCCTGTAGGCTATGTTACCGTTATAACTTGCGAGGAAAGTATAAATCGTTCCTAGTCCTATGCTAAAGTTTGTTCCTAAAGTATTAAATGTCAGAAGAACCTCAAAGCTTCCGTCTAGATAGTTTGTTGTATTAATATTACTGTATCCGTTTCCTGTAGTCTTGTTTATTGGCATGTTTCTGCTTCTGTTTATGAAGTTCGTGATGTTGGCGTCTGTTACGTTGTGGCCTTTCAGGTGTTTTGTTTTCAGTTCGGTGATGTTGCAGTAGTACCCTTCCGGATAATACGACATGCTGGTTATGTTGTTGTAGCACATTCTTAGTTCTGTTAGTAGTTCCTCTCCTATGCTTATTTTTAGTATCCATGTCGTGTCGTTTATCCTGTCTTTTGTGATGTTGAAGTATTTCTCTAATGTGTTATTGGTGATGCTTATGTTTATGTCGTCAAATCTTTGTGGACTGGTGGATGCTGTGAACTTGGATTCAACAGTGTAAGTTACTCCTGTAACTAGTGTGGTTGTTAGAACCGTTATTATAATTACCATTACTATTATTGTTATCATTCTCATCCACATGCTCCTGCCTTTGCCCAGTTGTTGAATATTATGCATATTAGTCATTTCATGTTTCCTGTTAGTGTTATATTGATGAAGTTCGTGTTTGTATTAGCATCAAAGCTCTTCTTAGGATTAGAAGGGGTGGTTTTGCCTTCGCTAAGCGAAGGCGCAGCGAGAACTAGGGCGAATACTATGAAGGTTACAAAAAGAAATAAGGCTATCCCTCTTAAAATTGGGTTCTTCATCTACTTAACCACCCTTAATACACTAGTGCTAATTGGTTTATTTGAAAATAACCTATATAAAGCTTTTTATTGTTAATCGCAAATTAGCATTAACTTTAAATAATGAAAGTCGTTCATCAAGTTATCAAGGTTAAAGAAGGGTGGTATTATGAAGCTTTTAGGCTTGGATATTGAGCTGCTGAGCCATGCATCAGTCAAGATTAAGAACAGGAAAATCATTTACATAGATCCTTTTGAGCTGGTTCAAGGGCCTGGGCTTGAAAAAGCAGATGTGGTGCTGATAACTCACTCGCATTATGACCATTGCAGCCCAAGGGATGTTGAGAAGATAATTAATGAGAACACCATTATAATAACCGTGGCTGATGCTATGAGCAAGCTTAATCATCTGAATGTGAAAGGCATAGTGCTTATTGAGCCTGGCAAGAGCATAAAGGTTAATAATGAAAAAATAACTGCTGTGCCCGCTTATAACATTAACAAGCAATTCCATCCAAAAGAGAACGATTGGGTTGGCTTTATCGTGGATATGAAAGGAGTGAGGGTGTATCATTCCGGAGACACTGACTTAATCCCTGAGATGAAGGACATTGATGTTGACATCGCGCTCCTGCCTGTAGGCGGGACTTACACCATGAACGCAATGGAAGCTGCCAAGGCCACCAAGGCTTTCAAGAGGTGCAAGATTGCGATACCCATGCACTACGGCACAGTCATAGGCACTGCCAGCGATGCAGAGGCTTTCAAGAACAATGCTGGCTGCGAGGTTAAGTTGTTGATGTAAACTAAGGTGTTAAACAATGCTACTGCACAACTAGAGTTGGGCAGTGCATAATTTTTACGGAGGGAAAATTATGTTAAGAACACATACTTGCGGAGAATTAAGGGCAAAGCATGCTGGAAAGAAAGTTACC
>Ga0315294_10005067_pt1 | contig 14444 bp, 6 predicted proteins | sample YL17G13_40_MG_FD_203626 | JGI IMG/M metagenome (GOLD analysis project Ga0315294, IMG submission 203626) | Sediment microbial communities from Yellowstone Lake, YNP, Wyoming, USA - YL17G13_40 | ecosystem: Environmental > Aquatic > Freshwater > Lake > Sediment | place: USA: Wyoming | collected... | reverse complement strand
CCAGCGGGCTGTCGATGTAGATGTCCGTGAGCTTGCGGTCGTTCAGCAGGATTTCGAGAATGCCATAACCAATAGTGTAACGCGCCACTATTGTGGCGAGGTTGGCCTTCTCCTCTACGGTCAGTTCGATTCCGCTCTTTTGCGCGAGGTCGGAAATGGTGGCCACGTAGATTTTGTGGAAGTACCTGCGGGCCTGGGCCATGTCCATGAAGCCCACGTCCGGCGGCCGCTGGCCTGCTACCACTTCTTTGGTTCTTTCTAGCAAATAATATTTCTCGGGCGGGAGCGTGTACTCGGGCGGATTCAGGTAGTACATGTATTCTATTTTCTCCGGGTGCTTGAACACCTGCACCTGCGCGCCCATTACGTCATACTGGTCAATGAGCTCCAGGCTCTCGGTCCCTCCGAAGAAGATTCTCGAGCCGATGAATGCGGGCTTGATGGCCACTTCAAAAAGTGGAACGTAAACCGAGCGGGCTACTGGAATGGAACCCAGTTGCGCGATGTGCTTGCGCAACTGCTGGATGATGTACGTCTCCTCGTACCCCGCCTTCAGGAAGAGGAGCGTGCCGAGGTAGATTTTGTGGCTCTCGCCAGCAGCTCCCACGAGCTTCTCTCCCTTCACGCTCTCGTCCTTGATTAGTGCCAGCAAGTCCATGTACGCCTTGAACGGGTCGCTGTGAGTCAAGTTCACGAGCTCGAGCACGCGCGCGTGCCGCGCCTGCAGTATTTTGCCTTCATCCCCCATCTTTCCGAGGTGGCTGGGGCTCCACACTCCCTCGGTTTCGAACTTGTTCACCAGATCCGCAATGCTCCTCAGCATCCTCGTCTGGTCCTCGCTGTAAATCCTCTCGTAGAATTCGCTCAGCACCAGCTCGTCCGCTTCCACCTGCTGCAAGGTATCTACTACGAAGCGCATGGCCTCGGCGTACTGCGCCACATCCGGAGCGAACGAGAGCCCTTTGAAGTTGATAATCAGGCGGCGCTTCTCGCCCTCCTGCTTCACTACCCACTCGCCGGCCATTTTTTTCTCCCGTGCGGCTTACAGAACCCCCTATTAAATAGATTTGGCACGCGGCCGCGCAATCACTTCGCCGTCTTCCCTCATTTTCACCCTCGTTCCTGACTGGCCGCAAATGCCCGAACATTTATATATTATGGAAGTCCACCCTCCAACCACGGTTCTACTAAAAATGCGTTGGAGGCGAGTCTGAAATGAAGCTGTCTACAATCATGTCCCTGTTTTTCCTGCCGGTTTTGTTCGGCCTGTTGCTAGCCGCACCTGTCGCGGCTGCGCCGGCACCCGCCTGTGCCACGCCTCCCAGTGGAATGATCAGCTGGTGGGGCTCGCCAACAGGTCCTAGCGACCTGGTAGACGGCAATCCTGCAATCCTGATGGGTCAGGCGATGTATACCACCCAGCCGGGAGCCACGACCGGTGTATTCGTCAACCTGAATGGCGGCGCGAACTTCTTCCAAGTTTTCACACCTTCCGGTGGTGCCACAAGTGCGGGCAGTTCTTCGGTTCAGTTCGCGGCTCCCTCTGGTCCTTCGAACCTGTGGCTGGCTGGCAAAGCCCACACTGTTGAAGGATGGATTGGCGTGCAAGCCTTGCAGCCCAGCGCGTTAGTTCCGCTCACTCCTATTCAAGCCGGCGGCTTTGGAGGCACTTGGTATAACTACCTCAACCCCGGTCAGGGGACGTTGTGTTCTATAGTATGGCCCTCTACCAGCCCCAGCCAAATTGCTTACCTCTGCGCTCCTTACGCCGGGATAGTTGAGCAAGGAATTTACCACGTGGCGCAGACCTACACCGGTTCTACCTGTGACTTTTCGCCATGTCCTCCGGCCATGCTGACTGTTTACGTCAACGGTGTTCCCGTGATTTCCGGCACGCCCATGACTGGCGACATCAGCATGCTCGCTAGTAGCTGGCCGACCTCGTTCCAAGCCGGCGACGTGTTCGGAACGGCCCTGATTGGAAAGGGCTGGTTCCCGAACGACAACGCAGTCGGCAACTTCAACCTCGTAATGGCCGACACGGCAATCTACAACCGTGTGCTGAGCTCGACCGAGGTTCAGGGTATTGTAGCTGCGCAGCTCAACATGAAGTGCAAGGCCCCGCCTGCACCCGTGTGCGGAAACGGTGTGGTTGACACTGGCGAAACCTGTGACATTGGGGCTACTAACGTCGGCAACAACCACTGTGTAGTGGGCCAGCTTTACAAGCGCTGCACCTCCTGCCAATTGGAAGATGTTTTGTATGCTATGGAGTCTATCGCGAACAACAACTGCGCGGACAAGGTTGACAACGACTGCAATGGGCTCATCGACACAGATGAGACTGCCTGTGTTGACCCCAACGCGTGCCTGGTCCCACCGGCAGGCTTGATCTCCTGGTGGCCGGGCAACGGCAACGGCAATGACGTGATTGACAGCAACCGCGTCATCTCCTTTGGCGAAGCATCTTACATGAGTTACGGCAAGGTGCACGAAGCGTTCACGAACCTGAACGGCAACACGAACTACTTTGTTACAACTAGCATTCCGCCGGCAGCAGCCGCGGGCAACTCGAAGCTTCAGCTCTCGTCCCTGCCGCCTGCGCCTGTGGACAACCTTAACCTGGTAGGCAAGTCTTTCACCCTCGAGAACTGGGTGAAGATTGACAGCATTACTCCGCTCTCCAGCGGTATGGCGTGGGTGCCGGTCAGCGCAGTTCGGGCAGGCAGCTTCGGCGGCATATTCTACCTTAGCGATCCAGTGCGCGGCACTTATTTGGGCGGCGTACTCTGGAACACGCCGACCACTGTTGTGGCCCTCAGCGCTCCGGCTACGCTCCCGATGGGCGAGTGGGTCCATGTGGCCATGAGCTGGGATGTCAATACGCAAATGGTGTCCATTTACCTGAACGGCAACGTGCTGCTGAGCCGGACCCCCAACCCTGCGAATGAAATAATGCCGGTCTCCATGTTGGCTCCGGTATTCCCAGGCTCGTTCCAGCCTGACGACGTGTACGGAACAACTCTACTTGGAAAGGCGTGGTTCCCGAACGACAACTTCGGAAACTACCAAATTTCCCTGGATGAAGTCAGCGTGTACGGAGTCGTGCTCTCCGGAGCGCAGATAAACTCAATTTACAACGTCGACAGCCGCGGCAAGTGCCTCGGCGTGGTCTGCGGGGACAACATCAAGGAAGGCACCGAGACCTGTGATGGAACCGCCCTCGGAGGCGCCACGTGCGAATCCCTCGGGCTCGGCACGGGCACGCTTGCCTGTGCTGTTGGCTGCGCGGGCTTTGACACCTCCGGGTGTGTGACCCCGCCGACCGCCAGATGTGGAGATGGCGAGAAAAATGGTGACGAGCAGTGCGATGTGGGCGACACGAACTTCGGCAACAACCGCTGCATCGCCGACCAGGTTGGCCAGCGCTGCACTGAAACGTGCGTGCTTGAAACAGTGACCGGCACGGAGAGCGGAATCAGCGCCTGCCTGGATGGAATTGACAACGACTGCAACAGCTTCATAGACTCGCAGGATATCCTGCACTGCGACACCATTGCGCCGGTTTTGAAGAACAACCCCTACACGACTCCGACCAACGTGCAGTCAGTCGTGCTCGGCGGCACGTTCACGGATGGCCCTACTGGCATCGCTACGGGCATCAAGTCCATTGAGGTGCTGGTGAACGGCTTGAGCCAGGGCTTTGCCACACTGGGTGGAGGCGCAGATCTGGCTCCTTCAGGCGGTGGAGGCGCGGGCGCGATTAGCGGGACCTGGAGCATAAGCCTGCTCCTTGCAGAAGGCAAGAACGCCATAGCCGAGCAGGCTCTTGACCGCGCAGGCAACATGGCGCAGTCTAGCAAGAGCATCCTGCTGGACACGCAAGCGCCCTATGCCGAGTTTGCAATTGTGGACTCGGACAACGACGGCTTCATCGAGGCGGGCACCATAACCGGCTTTGATGCACCAAAGGCTCCAGCAACAGATGCTTCGGGAGTGAAGGGACTTTGGATCTCGCTGAACAACGGCCCTTGGGTATTCATCCAAGGACCCACGTTCGGCGCGAGCGTAACTGAACTACCCTTTGATACGCTGTCGGTGGCCTTCTACGCAGAGGACAATGCCGGCAACAAGGGCCTGATTGTGTCGAAGACCTACACTATTGACAAGTGCGTGGCCGGGAGCGGCTCCTTCCAGGGCTGTCCGTATGGTGACAAGAGCATGGTGACTTTGCACACCGTGAACCTCGGCGGCGGCGCTTCAACCAAGGCACCGCTCTCCGGAGTGGAGGTGCGCATCTTCGACCGCAACAACGCGGACTTCCAAGCAGTTGCGGGCAGCAAGAACCCGAGTGGAGAACTCTACGGCGTAGTCTTCGAGGCTGACGCGGGCCGCATCGGCCGCTGCACAACCGGCGCGGACGGCGGGTGCACCACCGGCATTTCCACCGGAGGCAACCTCTTGGTCATCGCCAAGTTCTACGATATCCTGACCAAGAAGACGGTCTACATCGGTCGGCCTGACGAACTGTCGGACTTCACGAACAAGCTTGCCTCGAAGGAATTCCAGATCATGAAGGTCTTCCAGAAGGGCAAGTTCCTAGAGTACCGTGGAGGCAGCAAGCTCGTAGTGACCGGCTCGTACCTCGAGGTGATCGCACCGGAGAGCTCGGTGTGGGAAGGGACCAAGGCAGTGTATCCCTTCATCTTCATCTCGGACAGCGACTGGACTGTTGACGTGTGCGCGGAGATACCTTCGGGCTACAAGGTGACGGGCGTGTACAACGAGAACGGAGACCTCGTCTCCACCTCGCAGTGCGCCCAGACCTTGGTGAAGGGCCAGGTGAAGGTGATAGCGTTCGAGGTGACGGACATCGGATCGCCCGAGCCTTCCTTCGGAACCACGCTGAACCTCAAGGGGCCCAAGGGCAACAAGCAGAGCTTGAAGCTCGCCATCAAGGACCTCCGCAAGAGCACGTTTGATGCGAAGGTGAAGGAAGCGAAGGAGAAGAAGGGCAAGGGCCAAGGCCCCACAGGCGCGCTGGTGGCAGGCAAGGATGACCTCGTCATCGCGGGCGTGGTGCTGGTGCTCGCGCTCCAGCTCCTCGCGCTCTACATCCTCCGCAACGACATCCAGCGCGTGGGCCGCAAGGTCAACAAGCGCTAAGTTCCCCAAGAGGGGGGCGAAAGCCCCCTTTCTCCTTCTTTTGTTTTCAGAAAATTAGCGCGAGCTCATTGTGTAGTGCCTAACTCTGAACCAGAGCCGGCTGCTCAACTTAGAACTAGTGCAGGTTTGCCGGGCAGTGCGCGCGGCGCCTTCTCTTCTTTGCTCTCACTCTCGCGCTCTACTGTCACTTCCAAGCCCAGCTCCTGCGAGAGCCACTCTTTGGACTCGTTCAATGCCTCAAACTCGTCCACCTGCGGTAGCCCCTGGTCCTTGAACTCGTAGAATCGCTTCTGCGTGAACTTGGTGAGCATCTCATCCTTGAGCATGGCCGGCAGCTCTTCGGGCTTTTGTGCGTTCTTCACTGCCTCCAACACTCGCTCGCGCTTCTCCTCTTTTGCAGTAATTATTTTGGCCTTTGTTGGCTTGGTTCCCTTCACTAGCTTTGAGACTGTTCTCACGTCGCTCGCCACGGCCTGCACAAAGTCCTCCCGGGCTTCCACCTTCAAGTCAATCAAGTGGGGCCTTGCCTGCGGCCACACCGAGAGTGAGATGAACCCTTCGCCGCCAGCCTTCTCCCACAGCTCCTCGCACACGTGCGGGGCCATGGGCGCCAGCAACTGCACCCACCTGTTGCCAATCTCGCAGGCTACTAGCGCTTTGTCCTCGGGGCTCGCGCGCCTGTTGAAGTATTCCCAGCTGTTGAGCAGGGCGTGGAAGGAGTGGAACGTGTAGTCCCGGAGGCGGAACTCCTCCAATGCATCCGTAGCCTTTTGGAGCGAACTCTCGAACTTGGAGACCATCCACTTGGAAATGGCGCTGGCCTTCTCCGCCCCTCCTTTTGCGCCTTTGCTTAGCTCCAGCAGTTCATTAGTTACCTGCCACCACCGGTGGAAGGAACGCCGGAGCGCCTCCAAGTCCTTGAGCCTGAAGTCGAGAGTGGTGCCAAAGTCAGCATTGCTCACTTCATAGAGCCTCAGCAAGTCTGCGCCGTATTGTTCAGCAGCCTGCTTGAGCACAACCACATTGCCCTTGCTCTTGCTCATTTTCGAGCCTTCCGCAATAAGGAGCTCGTTGAGCGTGATCCCCCTAGGCCAGTGCTTGGGGTTGAAAACAGCAGTGTGGGCGAAGATGAAGAACGAGAGGTGGTTCGTGATGTGCGCGACTCCGGTGTGGCGCAAATCATTCGGGTACCAGTAGTTGAACTCCTCGCAAATCTCCTCCAATGCTTGGGGTGTAGTGCCTAACTTCCCTGCAATTTCTTTGCTCGAGCCCTTTCCAAGGAATACGTGGTCGAAGAACTCCTCGGTCAGTTGCTCGGGCTTGAGCCCGTGCTCCCGCACTTTCTTGATAATGGTGTAAAACGCCATGTAAATGGTGGAGTCACTCAGGCTCTCGATGATCCACTCGTTCGCAAAGGGCAGTTGCGTTCCCAGGCCGCGCCTGCGCGCTGCGGGCCTCTTGTCCAGCCACGCGAAAATGTCCTCGAACTGCTTCCGGTAAACTGCAGGGTAGATGAACATTTTCTCCAGGCACTCCCTCGAGCGCTCCTTCCAGCCTTGTGCGTTGTAATCCAGGAACCATTGGTCTGAAAGAACGGCAGCCACGACCTCCCCGCCGCACCTGCAAGTGGTGGGCCGGCTCGTTTCGTAGAAAACATCCGCCTTTCCCTGCTTCTCGAGCCACTTGGTGATGTCCTCTTTGGCCTCCTGCACGCCTCTCCCCCGGAATAACTCGGGAATGATAGAGTCCGTGCGGAGCTTGCCCTCGTAGAACTCCTTCTTGTAGAGTTCGGCAGTAGCCTTGTCCAGCTTCGGCGCTTCCCGCAGGTTGGCAATCTTCATGCGCTGGGAGATTTCAACAGCAGGCAGCTCCCCAAACCCGGGCGCCACAATCACGGGCACGCACTTGATTTTCGCCAAATGCTCCTTCAATTCAGGGTGATTCTGCAAGAGTTTGGCATCCTTCTTTGCATCTTCAATTGCAATGTAATCGTACGGCGCGTGCGCGGGCACGCTGTGCACAAATCCGCTCGCGTTCCGGGGGTCGGCAAAGGGGCCGGGCAGAATAGGCACTTCCCTCCCGAGCGGGTCCACGAGGATTTTGCCCACGAACTCCTCGCCCTTCCTCTCCTCGAGCACTTCCACTTTCTTGTTCTGCAGTTTCAGTTTCTCCGCAGCTTCCTTGCTTACCCACCATTCTTCCTTGTCCACTTTCGCCCGCACATAAGTTGTAGCCGGGTTGGCGAACATGTTCGTGATCCCAAAGACAGTCTCCGGCCGCAAGGTGCAGCTCACCACGAACGCATTCCCGAACTCGGTTCCCTTGGGCTTGAACTTGAACGCGATGAACTTCATGACCTCCACAGGCTCCGTGTCCCCGGCCGAAATGTCATCTTCTCCCACTGCATTCTTGTCCCGCACGCAGTAGAGCAGCGGGTACGAGGCCTGCACCAGGTAACCCTTCTTCTTGTAGGTCTTGAACTGCCACTCGATGAACTTGTTGTACTCCTTGTCTCCGGTAGTGAACTGCCTGCTCAAGTCCAGCGAGTAGCCCATCTTCTGGAAGTCCTGAATTAATTTTCCGGAGAAGTAGTTCACCACGCTCCACGGCTCGACAAATGAGTTGACAATCTCCTCTGTTCTCTTCGGGTCCTTTTCGTACTGGCCCACGTACTCCCGATACATCTGGATGAATTCCGCATCGCCTCCCTTGATGCGCGCGCTCACTGCGAGCACAGGAGTGCCGGTGATGTGGAAAGCCATGGGCCACAGCATGTTGTACCCGCGCATGCGCTTGTACCGAGCAATCACGTCTCCGTTGCTGTACGTTCTTCCATGCCCCACGTGCAAATTACCAGTCACGTACGGGTAGGGAATAGTGAAGAAGAACTTCGGCCGGCCAGGGTCTACCTTGGGCTCGAACGCCTTCTGCGAGTACCACTTCTTCTGCCATTTCGGCTCAATGGCGCTGAAGTCATACTGGGGCGCTTCGTAAACCATTCGCTCAGCTCCTACTAAAAATGTAAAAAGTCTATGCGCGGCCGGCTTATAACTCTTCGCGGGTTTTCGGTCTGATTTTATACTTGTGTTTTGTAACTAAAAACATGAATTTGAACGATAAGTTTTCGAACAGAAAGAAAGCCGGCGACCTCCTAAATTTCGCAGGTCTTCTCAAGGACGATGCTCTAGCTTGCCGCATTTTCGAGACGGTAATTCGAAACCGGAAAAAATACGCGCTCTGGAAGACACGAGGGTAGGCGCTCAAAATGCCCCGCAACAAGAAAAAGCCCTCCCGCTGGAAGTGTGGCCCGAGAGTTAGCGCGTGGGAGGACGCGCTCCGGTTCGTGCTCGTGTTTGCCTTAGTGGCTGGAGTCGTCTATTTGCTCACCGAACCCCTCGCGCTCTTCCTGCGCACGCTCGCCTCGCAGAGCGCGGCCTTTCTCCTAAACCTGTTCGGCGTTCCCACGCAAACCTACCTCTTGAACGGTGAGCCATTCCTCCGAACCGACGGACTCTCTGCGGCAATTATTGATTTGTGCTCGGGCAGGCTGGAGCTCGCAGTTCTGTTCGGAGTGATTTTTGCCTCGGCCGACCGTTCCCTCCGCAACCGCGTGGCAGGCGCACTGGGCGCCCTCGCTTTCGTGCTCGTGCTCAACCCCGTCCGCATCGCCCTTACTGTTCAATTCTTCTCGCCCTTCCTGCACGAGGTGCTCTTCCGCCTCACCATCCTCGTTTTGATCATCGGCTACTACGCCCTGTGGTACCTGGGCCCGTGGGCACGCGGCCGATAATTTTTTAAAGCGCCATTCGAGCTTCGAGCAACGCTCGAAAGAGTTATATACTTAGGTATATACTTGGAAAGGTATGCTCGAATGGAACCTGAGTTTGAGGGAAAACGGCTCGTGGCCACGCGGTCCGCTTACCGCGAGCTCGAGGACCTTGGCCTCAGCCTTTACGATGCCGCACAGGTTCTCGATTGCGGGTGGAACTGTTCCACGAGCCGACGGGCGGAAGGAAAGGTTGAGCGCTGTCTTTCTTGGGGAGAGAAAGTGCTGCGTGCCGTGGCGGCTGAAGGGTGGTATTTTCCACCACTCGGAGAGCGAGAAGAGGTTTGGTGGTTAATTCATGTATCAATTGAGAGCCCGAAAAGGAGATGAATCTAGAAAGATGAGACCGCTTAGCGGAGGCACCTTCATCTGCATCCACTGCGGGACGGCCATGCGGCCGGGTTTCGTTACTCTACAGGGCATCCGCGTGCAGAACTGGCGCTGTCCGAAGGACGGGGAAGAGATTCTCGAGCCCGAAGGAACGCAGCGTGCTCTCGTGCTGGCGAAGCTCCGGCGGGGCATCGAGGTGAAGGTAGGCGAGCTCAACGGCGCACCCTACGTGCGGTTGACCAAGGAGTTCACCGATGTCGTGCACAAAGGCGACATTGCCTCGGTCTCGCTCGCCTCGCCGGACGAGCTGCGGGTGAAGCTCCGGCACGCGCACCCTGCTTAATTCAACTATAGTAAAGTTAGGCACTCAACCCTTTCTTCGCCTCGCTCACGCGCTCGGCTCGAAAGCGTTGACGGAAAGTTAGGCACTACATTTTCCCTTACGCCCGCCAGCAACTCTTTTAAGCCCGGTTCCCCTGCTCGCTAGCGAGCACTCATGCCTGAGAAAACGAGGAGCCGTTTCATGCGGGCCGCTTTCGTGGCCGCGCCCCTCATCGGCACCGTGATCTTCCTCTCCTCGCTTCTCTTCGTGGTCAACCTTTCCAAGTACGAGACCTCGCAGGTCTCCTATACTGTCAGTGACGCCTACCACAACCGCATCGCCTCCCTTCTGGAGATGTACCGTTCGGACATGGCCTCGGTGTTCAGCGTGGGCCTCTCCCGCGCAATAGAAAAGTTCCTCCTGGGCCAGTGCTGGACCAGCCCTCCCTTCGGAATCGTGATTGATGCGAAAGAATGGAACTCCTTTTCGGACGCGAGCAAGTGTCCGGACATGACCTCGCAGGAGGAGTGCCAGCGCTACCAGTTCTGCGACCAACTCACCACATTGGTACAGAGCTCGGTGTGCACCATCAATCCGAACTATGGAATCAAGAACTGGCTCTCTTATATGAATGACAGCATTACGTTCGAGGGCATTTCCTTCGAGCCCGCGAATCCCGAGCAGTTCAAGGGACTCACGGACCCCGGTACTCCTTATACTCTTGAATGCTCGGAGTTTCAATATGATAATTGCCCAAACGCGTATTGCACATGGGATGGAACCGCTTGCACCGGCGGCTCGTATACGGTGTCCGGCAACGAAGTTTGCTCGCAAAGTCTGATCAGCGCGAAGACGTTCGACTGTAAAGCGTTCGGACGAAACGAACTCAAATGCCTGGAAGATGAAAACGGCAATGAACTGCCGGGCTGCAAGAGCGGGGTATTCTATGTGAAGGTGAACGTGCAAAACGACGCCGTTTATCCCTCGGTTCCGCGGGTGCGAGCCTCAGATGGCGCCGGCAACGTGGTTAGAAGCGGGGCTTTGAGCGACCAAAACTTCTACGTGCCCGTGAACCTCCCGCTCTTCAGGTACTATGACATGGCCTACGCGTACGTGAAAGCCATGCTCCTCCAGTTGCAGGAGGGCTACTGCATCGGAAGCGCGGACGACTGCGCAGCTTCGAACGCCGGTAGAGCGGGAGTGGAAGCCTACCGCCAGCTCTACCTTGAAACCGTTGGCGCTACCGGCGTTACGGGCACTTCCAATGTGGTCACCAGCAGCACGTCCGCCACCGGCCGCCAGCCAGAGCTTGCGGTAAACCCGAACTTTATTGGTCGGTCCAACACCGGTTCTGAATCCGCAGTTGCATCAACCTACGAGGCGGCCAAGGACGCAATTCGCGAAACGGCTTCGGCCAAGCTAGTGGTGAAAACGCTAATGCCCCAAATCCAGGCGGTGGAGTCGAGTTTCCCCGGCCTCCGAATTGAGGTGAGCAGTTCCACCCAGAGCGATGATTTGCTCGGCCGAAAAACTTTTGTTGCCAGCTACAATCTCGACAGCGACCGCGGAGTGGGAGTTGCTGACTACCTCCAGAACTCTTTCAAGGACTCTTGCGCTGGAGATAGTTGCGACAAGGGTGTTGGGGTCGGTTGGCGTGTTGGCGCCTATCTATCGAATCTCTTCCTCCCCTCCAGGATTGTGGATGACTCGCCGGTCTACCGGGCGAACCCGGAGCGGCCGAACGATTTCTGCTTCACGCCCAACTGGATTACGAAAGCGGGCTCCTGAACCCGCCGAGCGGCGCATTTTAAAACCGCGACCGCGCACGTTTAGCATTCAAGGCAGGAGTCCGGAATGGCATCCCTGGAAGAAATCACCGAAGACTTGCGCGGCCGCTACGAGTCGTTGCTCGAGTGGCTGGCCGAGCACAACGTGCCCAGGCCCGAACTCCTTGTTCCTGCTGTTGTCCTGATTCTCCTTATTGGAGTGGCGTGGCTCCTCTTCTTCGGCGCCGCCGCCCCCTCCAGCCAGACCGTTTCCATTTCAGTGCAATCAAGCGACGGCACGCCCATTTCCGGCGCGCGTGTTTCGCTATTGCACGCGGATACGAGCATTCTCCTAGGCACCGGAGTCACCGGGCCCAACGGAACCGCGCTAGTGGAGAACATTCCCACTGATGCGCCGCTCCGGGTAAGCGTGCAAGCCACCAGCTACCAGCCCGGCAGCACAACTCTCGGGCCAGGAGTGAAAGCCACCTCCATTACGCTCCAGCCCGAAACAGCAGCGGCCGCGCAACAGCTCCGCGTGCTCCTGCGGGACAGCGAAGGAAACCCGGTGGAAGGGGCTGCAGTAAAGATTCTCTTTGATGACGGCACGCAGGAGGAGCTCCCCTCCAACACCTTTGGAGCGGCAGACTTTGACGTTTCCGAACTCCCCGGCCACGCTACGGTGTACATCCAGAAGGACGGATTTGCAGACGTGATGCGCGGTTTCCAGGGAGCGGATTTGGAGGGCCAGGTCACCATCCAGCTCGAGTCCCAGGAAAGCAAGCTCGACCCGACCGATGTGGGCCTCCTGCTGGTGCGCGTGACTACGGTTGCCAAGGCGCCGATTCAGAACGTCGTAGTTTCGCTCATGGATGCCGTGACCGGCGAGAGTGTGCTCGAGTCCCGCACGTGGCAGGATGGCACCGCCTCCTTCCCCGAGATTCCCTACAACAAACAAGTGTTCGTGCTCGTGAACGACCCCGACTACCGCTACCTGTCCGCAACAGGCGAGCCCTTCGAATTCACGCAAGGGCTGGAGCCCGTGATTGTCCGCCTGCAGGCGGCCACTTCCGGCAACCAGGGCGAAGTTACCGTAGTTGCACTGGACGAAGTAGGCAAGCCGCTCGAGGGCGCGGAAGTGAAGCTCTACGACCGCAGCTCCAACCAACTACTCCTAGGCCCATTCACTACGGATGAGCGGGGCGAGGTGCGCGCACGCGCAACTAATGGAATCACGTTCTACGCTACTCTCTACATGGCCGGCTACCTGCCGGGCCTGGCTAAAACAGTCACTACTGGCGAAGTGAGCCGGGTCACGCTCGAGACTGAAACCGAGGAGAATGCCTTTGATGCGATTGTTGAAGTGAAGGAGAACGAGGAGGCTTCTGCAGGCGCAACAGTTGTTGCGCGCAAGAGCGATGGCTTCTTCCTCGGCACTCCCGCAGCCACAACCGGTGTGGATGGCCTGGCGAAAATCCGCATCCCCCGCAGGATGGAGGGCGCCGACTACCGCCTCCTCTTTGCCGCCAGCCGGGAGCACTCCTCCGGAGAAACCGATGTGGTCTCCTCCAAGCCGCCCCTGAACGCTTCAATAGTGCTTACTCCCGCAAAGGCCACTCTGCTGGTAACCACCCAAGATGTGCTGAACGACCAGAAACTAAATGGGGTTTCCATTACCGCACTCTCGGGCACTACTACAGTTGGCACCTGTTCCACTGGCACGAGCGGCTCCTGTCTGCTCACGTTGCCGGCTGGAGATGTAACGCTGGTCGCTTCGGTAGCTGGCTATTTGCAAACCACCAGTTCTCCCATTACTCTGGCGCCCGCTTCCAAGTCCGTCAAGAAACTACTCCTCTATTCAGGCGCGCTCGCGAAGTCCGCCTATGTCCGCTTTGACGGGCTCTACAATGCGCAGGGCCGTGTGCTGGAAGTGGGGACTGCCGAGCGCTACCGCGCGCGCTTCTTCGTGACCATGCCGCCCGGAGTTTCCCAATCTGGTTTCTATGTGCGCGTGGGCACGCGCGCAACAGCCTCCAGTGACCTGGCGGGCATTGCCTCTTTCGACACCTCCGGCGCTGCTTCCATTTACTCCTCGCCCACCTACTCGCCAGACGAGGGTTGTGCGAGCGACAATGCCACGTCCAATTCTTCCGCCCTCCTCAAGTGGGTCGAGTTCCGTTTCCCCAAGGGCTTCACCGGAACCAAGGAGTTCACAGTAGAGGTGCAGATGGCACGCGAACTCAACACCGGCGAGAACGAGCTGGAGTTCTCCTACCGCGCCTTTGCGCTGCTGCAGGGAGTTCCGGTTCTATTCCCGACCGATGCTCCACTTGTAGACAAGCTAACCGAGAAGCTCGCTGCAGGCGAATTCCTCAAGCCCGCCGACTTCTGCCAGGCCGGTGTCACCAAGACCAAGGTGCCGGTTTCCGCAGACCCGATGGTGTGCGTGGAGGAAGGCGTTTGTGCCCGCTTCGTTTTCGAAAACCCGACTACTGGCGAGCGCGGCCGCGAGGGCTTCGAACTCTCCGCGGGCAAGGACTTCCTCCTGCGCTTTGACATTCTCCCCGACTTTGACGTGACTTCCATAGGCCTGCGCGGAGAGCAGGTGAAATTGGAGGGAGTGGAGAAGGCCCGTGCCTCTTTCCAAGAAGCGGGCGCGGAACAGCGCTTCGCCTTCACAGCCAAGGCAGGCGAGAAGACTTCCGGAGTATTGCGCGGAACTGCTCTGCAGAACTCGCGCGCAGCCAACCTCCAATTTGTGATTCACCCCAAGACCGAAGGCGATGAGCCAGTTGTGATTCCTCTGGTAGTGGCCATAACCGGCGGCAACCGTTTGAAAGCAAGCGCCGTGCCTGCCACCATTGATGCGCTCAGCGAGCAGCGAGTGACTGTTCAAGTGCTCACTTCAGTTAACCAGCCTGTTGAGGATGCGAGCGTGGAACTCTACTCCTGCCGTGGAAACCCCCTGCTTGAAACAGTTTCAATGGAAGGCTCCGGCGAGCCCGGAGCAGGCGAGGACGGCAAGTACACATTC
>Ga0315294_10005065_pt1 | contig 14446 bp, 11 predicted proteins | sample YL17G13_40_MG_FD_203626 | JGI IMG/M metagenome (GOLD analysis project Ga0315294, IMG submission 203626) | Sediment microbial communities from Yellowstone Lake, YNP, Wyoming, USA - YL17G13_40 | ecosystem: Environmental > Aquatic > Freshwater > Lake > Sediment | place: USA: Wyoming | collected... | reverse complement strand
ACAAGCTGAGTTCATCCATCGAGACGCATCCTTTCAATACGGGATTTGTCTCGAATCCTATCATGCCCAAAGGCCCCCTTTAAACCGTATCAACCCACACCGAATGGAAGAGAACCAGATTTATTAATTGCTTTTTATAATGAAAATGTTCAAGACCCATCAAAATTAAGATTTTACTCTGCGCAAGTCGTACGATATAACGCTAAAAAAGATATTGCATTCCTAAAATTAAGGACAGTTCCCAGTAACCTTCAAGAGTTAAAAATTAATGAATCGAGGATTCCGACCGTAGGGGAGGAAGTTCATACTATTGGACATCCATTATCTCTAGTTTGGACCTATTCTCATGGCCTTATTACTGCCGTACGAGAAAAATTCAAATTTGGCAAAGAAGAAAATGCTGATATTATTCAAATTGACGCTAATATTAGTCCAGGTAATTCTGGGGGACCGCTATTGGATGAAAAGGGAAATGTGATAGGGTTAGTGACCTTTTCAGTCGAGGGTGAGGGAGCACAAAATTTAAATTTTGCAATATCAAGTAAAGAAATTCAGCAGGTTCTTAATTCTACACAAAATGAGGACACATCTGCTTCAGGTATCTTAAAAAAATTATATGGGATTAAATTAATATCATTGTCTGAAATAAAAAAATATAGCTTTTCTCGAATAGATGAAAATAAAGATGGAACAGTTGATTATATTTCCGTTAGAGAACCGATAACTAATAAAGAAGAATTTCGCTATATAAAAGGCGTAGAAATTGAGGTTGAGCCTGGGAAAAAACAACAAGTAGATATTCTGGGTATAGATTTAAATAAGGATGGGAAAATAGATTCAACTTTTGTAGATCTTAATAGAGACGGTCAATTCGATATGATATTAATAGATTTAAATCAGGATGGTCAACCAGATATTATTGGAAATGCTACTGAAGGAAACGGGATAATAACTCAAGCATGGATAGAGTAAATAAATATATATGTTGCTAGATTAATTTATTATAAAAGATTTAGCAAAATTATTATTAGAATCGAAATATGAGAAGGCTAACAATAATTATGTTTATGTTCTTGTTTTGTTACGCATATATTAATGGTGAATATCAACAGGATCAAGTGCGAACTGACATCGATAAGATAATTAGCGAGGGCTGGAATCTTAAGGCTCAAGGAAAAGATAATGAGGCAATTTTAAAATATGAGCAAGCTTTAAATAAAAGCAAAGAAATTGATTATGAAAAAGGAATCGGATATTCCTCATATTATCTTGGATCAATATTAATTGATTCAAACGTTACGCAAGCAGCAGGGCTATGCTCAACTGCATTGGATATATCAATGCAAATTAAAGATAAAGAACTAGAAACGTATTCTAATAATTTGCTAGGCAAGATAAATTATCTATCGGGAGATTGTGAGAAAGCTTTGGCTGCGCATTGGAAAGCAGTTGAGTTATCTAAATTGATTAATAATGTTTATTATGAAATAGATTCTTTACTATGTATTTTGAATATCTATGTTTATAAAGGCAATAGTACTGGTATAGATAAATTTGGCGAAACTCTATTAAATAGGGCTCTTAAAACTAATGATGACTATGTAAAAATGAAAGCATATTCTACTTTAGGAGATATTTATTTTAATTTAGGCGATAATGACAAAGCTTATAGGTTATTAAATAATGCTTTATCTATTAGCAATAAAATAAAAGATAAAATATGGAAGATATCTATACTAGCGCAATTAGGTAATCTTTACTTAAAACAAGGTGAAAACGAAAAGGCATTAAAAGTATTTCAAGAAACAAATGAATATTATATTATGGAAATTAATTTAGTAAGAAGAGGTTTTGTTCTTAACTCGATGGGACTTGCATTTTATAACTTAGGCAATTATAAGGAAGCAAATAAATTATTAGATGAATCATTGCGGATATTAAAGTTATCTAAAAGCTCTCTTGGAAATTTAGCTGCATTAATGTCTCTTTGTTCTTTATATAATAATATGGGTGAGTATTTTAAAGCATTTAATTTATTAAATGAGGCACTTCTTGTATCAAAAGAAATTAAATATGCTTTATATGATCCAAGCATATTATTAAATCTTGGCTTTGTTTGTTACAAATTAAATAAACTCTTAGAATCTGAAAAATATATAAATGATGCAATAAGATCAATTGAAAAGCTTGATAGCATAGATTTAAAAGCTCTTAATTATCTTGATTTAGCTAACTTTTATAGCAATACAGGAAATTATACTAAAGCAATTGATTATTATAATAAGGCAAAACATTTTAGTGAAGAAAGTAATAATGAGGATGCAAAAGGTATGATCTATTTTGAATTGGCAAAATTTTATTTTAGCCAGGGAGATTTGATAAAAGCATATAGTTATTCAACAAAATCTATAGATCTAAAGACATCAATAAAGCCTGACCAAAAGAACGTTGTAAAAATAGACTTTTTAGCTCAGCTGTCAAAAGTCATGGGAGATAAAATAAAGGCGCTTGCAAATCAAAAAAGAGCTCTTTTATTAAGTCAAAAAATCGGAGATAAAAAGTTAGAAGTTGATTGCCTAGTTGGGCTAAGTGAATATTTTCTAGAAGAGAGGAATTTTAAAATAGCCTTAGATTATTTATTAGAAGCCCAACAAATTATTAATGATGTAAAAGATATTGGTAGCGAGATAATGTTATTTGAAAAATTATCTTATTATTATTTATCTTTAAAAATATATCCAACTGCATATAAATATATTAATAAGGCAATTGATTTAAATATTAATAGCATGAATAGATCAAATCTCCAATGGGATTATCACATTCTAGGATATATTCTATTAAAAATGCAAAAGGATAATGAAGCATTAAAATATTTTAAAATGTCAGAAGAGCTAAGGGAAAGCATTAAAATAAATATTAATGAAAAGGAATATGTTTCGTATTATTTATTTAGAACAGCTAGTGTAAATGAAAATATAATAAATATATTAAATAGGATAAATGAAAGAGAAAATAACAAAATTGCTGTCAGAGAGGCTTTTAAATATGCAGAGAAAGGAAAGGCTAGATTGTTATTGGACATGCTTGGTGAGGCACGATATAAGATAAAAGCAAACGTTCAAACAAAAGAGATTGAAGAAATAAATCAATATTATTCGAAAATAAATGTTATTGAGGAATCATATAAGAACGCAAATGATGTAAAAATAAAAAGAAATCTAATGAATGAAATTGTTGGAGTTGAAGAGAATTTGAGGAACCTTGAGTTATCTGCGCATAAAAGTGATGCAAAGCTTGCGTCTATATTGGATTTTGAACCGCTAGATATAGAATATATACAAAAACAAATTATTAAAGATCAAAATATGGGAATATTAGAGTACTATATAGGAGTAGAAAAATCTTACATATTTGTAATAACGTACGATAATATTAAACTAGTGGAATTGGAAATAAATAATTATGGTCTTACTGAAAAAATAAAAAGGCTTAGGGAACCTTTTGAAAGAATAAAAAACGGATCATTTATTTTGGATGAGCTAAATAAATTTAATTATAAATTAGCAAATGAACTGTATGCGGAACTCTTTTCTCCAATATCATCATATATAAAAGGAATTAATAGATTAATTATAATCCCACACGGATGTTTATATTATATGCCATTTGAAATATTGGTTAGCAAATATAGCGATGAAAATACTAATAAAGCCGAAAATATATTAAGCTCTGCAAATTGTAAATATTTAATTGAAGATTATTCAATATCATATGCATCATCGACTTCTGTTCTTGATGAGAGACTTTATAACCGAGAACATAAAAATGAATTTAAAGGTGATTTATTAGCCTTTGCTAATCCAGTATATAGGGAAGATATGTCGATTGACAATGACCAGATAACAAATAGAAATATGATAATTAGATCATTTGGGAGGGACCTCGCCAGCTTGCCTAATTCTGAACTTGAGGTAAATGAAATAAAAAAATATTTTAAAAAGCCGTTAATATTTATAGGAAAATCAGCGACTGAAGATAATTTTTCGAAAACATCGCCATTTTTCCAAATTATTCATATTGCCACACATGGATATTTAAATGAAAATAGTCCAATGTATTCAGGATTAGCATTTTCCTTTAACGATCAAACAAATGATATTGATCTTTGTAATGCCTACGAGATATTCAATCTTAATCTAAATTGCGATCTGGTTGTATTATCTGCATGTGAGACTGCCCTAGGACAGAATATTGGAACTATTGGAGGAGAGGGGGTAGAAGGTTTGACAAGAGCTTTTCTATACGCTGGGGCAAAATCTCTCGTGGTTTCTTTGTGGCAAGCAGCCGATGAGCCCACTTCAATGTTAATGTCAGAATTTTATAAAAACTATATAGAAAAGGCCATGGATAAAGCCGATGCTTTGAGAGAAGCCAAATTGTTTCTTATGAAACAATCTAAAAAGATCGGCAATAATATATTGCCCTATTCCTCTCCATTCTTCTGGGCTCCCTTTATCTTGATAGGAGCCTCAAATTAAGATTGGAATATTAGAATCAGGAACAATTAAACCTTTTTATGATTGAAATAACAATAACCTGTTACCTGCCCCGATAAGACCGGTCCGGCGTAATGTCCCCCCGGGCCCCCCTCATCGCCCATGTCGATAAAATGCACTGCAGGGCAAATTAGGGGGGCAAAAAAGGGGAATGTTCTGTCCCCGCCGTTTGGTCAGACTCGCCAATTTTGATGGCAGATTGAGGCTCTACGGTGGTTCTGACGCAGCTTAAGGGGATGTATCTAATTAGTCAAGAAAGTCGGTGACCTTAGGCTAGGGTGGGATACAAGTCGCCAGAGAAAGAGGCATGGGCTATGGGAACTTGGGCCTTTTTATCTTTGGGGATATGGATTGTCATTTTAGGAGACATACGCGATAAATTTTGCTAAGGGCGTTTTTAAAGAATGATAGAGGATTTAATATTCTCATCTCACAATTACTTTGAAAGGCGTTAGCCAAACAGTTTTGAATTTTGAATCTTGTATAACTCTATTAATACATATGATAAAATATAATAAATTATAGTTCTAAAAGGGGGAATTATTTATATGAGTATTCTTAACTTAGCACAACTTGCCACAATTATTGGAGCTTCAGCAACTTTACTAGCTCTTTTTACGGTCTTTGTGCAACTGAAACACTTGCGCCGCGCTAACTTCATTTTAGCTTGGAATGCTGTCAAAGAAAACCTACAAAACCATGACGTTCGATTAGGCCGTGCGATATGTAGAAAGCTCAATGCAAAAAACATTTTCCACTCCCCAAGAGACAGTTTTCCAACAGGTACTATGTGGGATAGCATATTTAGGTCATTAAAGCATGATTTTGGCAATGAATCCTGGTATAGGGAATTATCAAAGATGGATCTGAAGAGAATACGAAGCAAGCTAGAATCTTGTGTTTGTGAGGCTTATGACGCTTTTGATCTCGCCGCAATCCTCGCCTGGCATAGTCGGATTCCGGGCTTATGGGATACTGTGGTAGCTGAATGGGAAGACGGAATTATCCACACTTGGGAGGCGGGCGCTCCTTTGCTGAAGAGAAGGGAGATTAGCTCTCGGCAGGAGCTATATGAGTGCTTTTCTGCCCTATATGTAACAGCACGGCTTCGACAGCAACTTGGACGAGGATTGTATCCTTATACAGGAGCTTTTCGTAAGTTGCGTCTATACAGGCCATTATGGTGGAAGGCAAAACAAGCGCTTCGCTACCGAAAACTTGCAATGCGCAGCACAAGATGTGATGCTCCCGAGACGCATTAGCAATGAGTCAAACAAGATATCAGCAAGGTTTATACATGTTGGAAAGCGATGGGATGAATTATTGAACGGAGAGATTTTTGATAGGCTGTTGGAGGCCAGGGTGGTGATAGAAAACTAGCGGAGAGAATATAACCTATGCTGGCCGCACAGTTCTTTGGGTTACCGACTGCCATCCCTAGAGGCATAATATATTTCTTTACAGGTGGTACATTAATATGGGTTAGGTTAGGTAGTTTCAGGAAAGAACTTGTTTGTATGCTAATTTTATTATTATAATTACATACATATATGAAAATATTTCAGTTGTTATTATCTATTGTTATATTAATGATTGGAGTATTTCTTGTATTATTAAAAAAAAATAATAAAAATCGAAAAATAATAATTATTTTAACAATTGTATCAATTTTATTTATTCATATTGACAATATTATTGATATATTTAAAAAAAATGAGAATCAACATGAAATTCTAATAGAATTAAAACAAATAAGAAAAAAACTAAATATTGAAGATATACCCTCAATAGATGAAAAACAAAACAAGTATCCAGAAGAAATTAAATCTAAATTAGCATTGCTTGATAAAATAAATAAGTTAGATCCAGATGCTTACTTTGAACTAGCTTTATATGCATTTGAAGAAAAAAAATATGATTTAGTATTACAGCATGCAACAATTGGTTTAAGCTTAGATAATAAAAATATAAATCTTCTTAATATTGCAGGATTATCATTAGCAGAAAAAGGAGATTATAGAAATGCTATTGAATATATTACAAAAGCTATAAAACTAGATCCGATAAATCATGTCCTTCATTATAATTTAGGGAGATTATATAAACATATTAATATGCTAGATAAAGCCATTGGAGAATATAAAGAAGCCATTAAAAATGATTATTATTATAAAGAAGCTCATAATAATTTAGGTTTAATTTACGAATTACAGGGTAAGACAAAGGATGCGATATGTGAATATTTAATAGCTCTAAGGATTGATCCAAATTTTATTGATGCTCTTAATAATCTTGGGGTTATATATATAGAGCAAGGTTTATATGATAAAGCTGAGGCTGTATTTAAAAAAATTAAGCAAATAGATAAAACAATTGCTTCAGTTTATGTCAATCTGGGTACAATATATTTAAACAAAGCTATTTCTATTAAAAAAGTCGACCTCTTGATAAATTATGAAAACAAAACATATATTGCAATTAATAAACAATCTGAGGAAGCGAAACCAATTCCAAAATATATTGATCTTGCTGAAAAAGAACTTAAAGAAGCAATAAAGCTAGAGCCTACATTAGATGATGGATTTTATAATCTTGGAATAATCTATTATTGCCGGGGTAATTTTGATGAAGCTATAATTATGTTTAAAAAAGCTATTGAAAATAATAGAAACATACCATTCTATTATTATTATTTAGGTCAAGTATATCATAATAAAACAGATTATGATAGCGCAATAAAAGAGTATGAGAAAGCATTAGCAATAGACAAAACTTATTTTAATGCCTATTTTAGTATGGGTCATGCTTACTTATATAATTTCTTGAAAAATTATAAAATTGAGTTTATAGATAAATCTATTAGTTCGCTAAACGAAGCTCTTAAATTAAAGCCAGAATCTTGGGAGGCACATTCTTTATTATTTCTTACATATTTTATTAAATTAGAGTTAGATTTAGCCCTGAAAGAAGCAAAGAAATGCGATGAATTGGGCCATCCAATTGATGCATATACAATTTCTATAATAAAGAATCTAAAAATAAAATTAGCACCTAAATGATATCCAATAGTATGGACAAGATGAGCTAGATATTATTACATTGATCAAAAAAATAATTTCTGGAATGGAAACCAAAGTTTCTTTTAATGTCCATATATGTTCGCGTTATAGCTAGCTTCAATGGCTCAGCAATTGTTAAAATAGGCTTTCTGCCAATTATTAGTCCAGTAAATAGGTTAAATGTTATTTCTCATTATGGTTTTGTATGGTATATAAGATAAATGATTTTCAAGATTAAAACGGCAAATTATCCTTTAGATTTTCTTTTTCTTTGTCTTCTTCTTCAGAAAGCAATTTCTTAAATTCCTCTTCGCCCTTAACTTTCCTTGGATTCTCCAACATTCCTGGAGTTAGATGAATCTCAACCTTTCTTTGATCTAGTTCTATTTTCGCTGGAGGATAAGCTCCATATAGTTTTAATGCCATATCAGTGTAGCCTCTCCTGTTGAAGTTGTCAGGCTGTTCTGGCTTATGCGGATCCATTGCCTTTGTTACTCCTCTCTTAAGTTCTTTCACAATTGCATGAACAGTCAATCCCTGTCTTTCACATTCTTCAAGGAATATTCTGTTGCAGGAAAGCTTGTCGGTCAGCCTTTTAGCCACTATGCTAGCCGTCGAAGGGGCATAGCCTGCCTGGATAGCAGCTTGCCGTTTATTTATCCCGGCCATTCTGTTTCTTAAAAAGAGTTTCTGTTTATCGGTAGTTAAAACATTAGAAAGCTTGTCTTCTAGAACGATATTTCTTCTTTTAGTATTTGCCATACTTATATTTTTATATGTTTTTTGATTTTGTCAAGAAATGATGATCTAGAATAATAGCATTAGGATTAGGGGGAATATGAATAAACTAACAATAATAGTCTAATTAAAATGATAAAATAGATCTTTAAAATATTAAATATTTCTATTAATTTGAAAAGCTTCTGCTATTATTTCATCAGTAGGACAATAAGGGCATGAATAATTATCAAATTTATGTTCTGATATATGGGGGAACAATATCGATGGCGCTGAAACGCTTGCAGAACTAGGACATTCTTTTTTACTATATATTTTTTGATTTTCTGAAAATGTAGTTCTATTTAATACAATGCAATCTTCTCTCCGTTCTCCAATTTCAATATAATTTTTAGCAAATCCAATATAGCTAATCGGGTATTTCATTGGAGTTTCCCATTTAAAGCTTGATTTGCTAGGCTTAATTTTGCGGCCCACTCTTATTGGGACTATTCCATAATTTATTGAGGATCTATCGAAATATCCTTGCGCAATGATATAAGCATTAATATTTGATTCTACCTCACCTCTTGTTTTCATGTAGTTTTTTTCCTTTTCGGATTTCGAAAAAATAATATCCTTTTTGCTATTTGGCTTTGGCTCTAAATATTTATGATATGAACATTTTGATAGTTTCTTGGCAAACCACCTATAAAGAATGGCATAATCAACCCAATTAATATTTTCAATAATACGGCGAGTAATGAACATATCGGATATTTTGTCGATATAAGGTTCATTGATCTTTTGGCTGTGCTTATTCATTAACAGAGATGTCCAGAGTAATATCAGCTTGCTTTTTTCGCTTAGAGGCCTTCCCGGATATCTGGCAATTTTGTATGTTATTTCTGATATGGATTTAAGTGAACTGTCAATTTCTCTAATTACTGAGGCTAAAAATAGAAATTCAGATAGTTTGGTTTTTGTGCTCAGCAGTATTTGTTGGATTTGATCAATTGATTTATATGAAAGGCCAAAATAGTTTTTCGGCAAGAAATCATTATTAAGAGCGATTGCCATTAGATAGGCAAAATCAAATAACCCTACCCTATATCTAGATCTTAATTTTAAGTCGATATTTTCAATGGAGTCAAATGGATTAATATTAGTATCCACAACACCCTCCATTATGGGTATATGTATACCAAAAGAAAAACAACAATCAATAAGTATACCGATATCTTATTATAAATAATTAAAATGCATTGACTTTTGGAACTGGGGATTTAGATTAAGTGCGAGGCACAAAGATATGAACAACCTAGGATTAATTCGAAGATCAAAAGACATAACTCAGTATCAACTAAGCATCAATACAAATATTCCACAAAGCGTAATTAGTTTGATTGAGAGGAACTTTAAGGATCCTAGCATGGAGGCTAAGAAGTTGATATCCGAAATACTTGATTGCAGCGTTGAAGATATATTTCCAGAGATGAAATAGAAATGATTCATAACATATTTTATCTTTATAAATCTCTTGTGTGCCGGGGACGAAAATTATCAAGAGGCGGCGAGGTTGTTGCGAGGGTTTGGTGGCCCCTTTCCCCGTAGCCCTTGCCGCCTCATACATAAGGGGCCAGGATGAGAGAAAAAACTAAGAGAAAAATAGATGGCCAGTTTTATGCTTGGCGTGTCGAGATGGGAAACTCTGAGGCCATGTCAAGATTGCGTAAAAGCTCTGCCGCTGTGAATGTTTTAATGATGTTCATTTCAAAATATACATTTCCAAACAAAGGGAAAGACTTATGCATAACCTACCGAGAAGCAAGCAAATATATGTCTGCTTCCACGTTTGCGAAAGCCAAGCTCTGGTGTATGGCCTTTGGATTCTTGTACTGCACTCGATTTGGACGCCTTGAGCGCAACGCTTCTTTATACTCTCTCATTGAAAAGTGGCGATATCTTAGCAGCCAACCAGAGAAGCTTAGCCATATCGAGCAACTATTGAAGCGCCATGATCAGCTTTCACGAAAAGCTAGCAATAATATCCCCGAAGAAATATGGAAAAACTCAAGTGAAAAAAACTCTCCGATATCTGCCGGGGCTTGGAAGCGTCAAGAGCTGAGAAAGATTGAAATTGAAATTCTAAGTCAATGAGAAATAAAGAGCATAGAGATGGTAGATTCTTTATAGGTCTCTGCACGTTGAAGAAGTTGCGTTCGCTTGTATTAAAAGGTCTCTATGGCTTAGAGAATGGCCCTCATCACCTCTCCATAATACAGAGAACCTCCCTCACGGCATGGAGAACATAGATCTACGACATGAAGTTGAAAATGATTTCGGTTAGGAGAAAATAGCAATGACAAAATCAAAAGCAATTAAACTAAAGTGTCTAGATTGTGCTGGAGACTCTCCTAAAGAAGTAACCTTGTGTCACCTCTTCAGTTGCCCTTTATGGCCATTTAGGATTGGGGCCTCGATCCAGAGCAAGCAATACAGGAAAAGAATGGAGGTGGCTCTCCAGAATTTTCCAGAGGACATCAAAGCACTCACTGAGATGGGCGTAGATATATCCTTTTTCTTGCTGCATAGCCCCAAACAGAGCCCCAGAGAAAAAAGCGGCACCAAACCTATCGAAGTGGATGGGCTCGGAATCTTCAAGAGCTGAATGCACGCTTTTACGGATATATAGTGAGAAGCTTTTAGAGTGCTTATAAGCTAATGATTACTGGAGCTGGCCGATTACTTCTTACGGTTAAAGAAACCGCAGAATATCTATCAATAAGCCAAAAGCATCTCTATAGATTAATATCCCAAAGGCGAATTCCCTTTATACATAAGCCAGGAATTGGCTATCGTTTCTTTAGATCCTCACTTGAGACATGGCTTCTTGAAGGCTTTGAGCCCGCTTCTGGCTGGCAAAATCATCAGAAACCGCAACTCCCTCCACCTTAAGTTAATGCATGGTTGTCTTAGTAATGGGCGAATATGCGTGTCTATAAGCGGGGCCAGAGCTGGTACCTTGATATCTGCCAAGAGGGAAGGCGGACAAGGAGGCATATCCCAGGAGCAAGAACAAAGACAGAAGCCGATGCAGCTTTATCTGCTACAAAAACTGATCTTTTAAGAGGGGAGTTCAATTTCAAGCGCGAAAAGAAAATACTATTTGAGGATTTCGCGTCCCTTTATATTGAGCGACACTCCAAGCCTAACAAGAGAAGTTGGAAGAGAGATATTGTTTCACTAAATGCTCTTCTGCCTTGTTTTAAAGAAACGCCTTTATCCAAGATTTCCCCATTTTCTATTGAAGGGTACAAGCTAAAAAGGAAAGAAAAAGTTACGGTCTCAACAGTAAATAGAGAGCTTGCATTACTCAAAAATATGTTTACTAGGGCCATTGATTGGGGATTTGCCTTATGCAATCCAGTTAGAAAAGTGAGACTGTATTCAGAGGAAAATAGAAACCGGGAGAGAATTCTTAGTGACGAGGAAATATCAAGGCTTCTGCGTAATTCAAGTAGTCCTCTTCGTGAGTTCATTCTGGTTGCTATAAATACAGGGATGCGAAGTGGTGAGATCCTAGCTTTGAAGTGGGAAGACATTGACTTTCAGAATGACTATATTATTGTTCGGCAGAGCAAGAGTGGCCGATCAAGAAAAGTCCCCCTTAATGAATTTTCAAAACAGGCTTTGGGAAGCTTAAAGCATACTAATGGCAGTACTGATTATGTCTTTTTTAGTTCAAACACCGGCAAGAGCATAAGAAGCGTTAAGACGGCTTTTAAAACTGCATGTAAGAAGGCAGACATTCATTCACTTAGAATTCATGATTTCAGGCATCATGCAGCCTTAGTGATGGTTCAGTCAGGGGTTGACCTTCCTACTGTCTCTAAAATATTAGGGCATTCCTCGATATTGCTTACGATGAGATACATTCATCCTGGATTTGACCATACCAGAGAAGCAGTCAAGGCTTTGGAGAAGGACTATACAAATATGGACGTAATTCGAGAAAAAGATGGCACAGATATGGCACAAAGGGTTGAGAAACTACACATAATTAAATTTAAATCTAATAGATAGCACTAATAAGATACGGACTCCGGATCCGTAGGTCGGAGGTTCGAATCCTCTCAGGCGCGCTTTGCTATCTTCCCCGATATCTAGTCCCTGGGGTTCATCTCCACCAGGACGGTGATGGTGTTGCTGCTCCGATTGTCCGACTTATCGAGGATGCGAAGGATGTACGGCCCCGGCTCCAGCTCCGAGGGCGCAATGGCCACGATGTGATCGTTGAACCACTGCAGGGTTCCTTGATCGAGGTAATCGGGCTGATTGATGGGGTCCTTCCAATCGGGGTTCGACTTTGATATGGTGCAGGCATGAGCTCTGGCTCGTCCTCTGTGAACATCCACCAATTCCACAACGCGGTCTCCTTGGCCGATCCGCTTCAGGAAGCCGTTTTTCCCCTTGCGGTAGACGTCAAAATGATCTCCCAATATCGTAAACAGCGTCCCACGCCTGATGGCCTTCGGTTCGGCGGAATCGATGTGCATAAATCCCCTGACGCTTCCGGGGTGGGCCTCACCGGCCCTCTCCGGACGGAGCACGAAGCTCATGCTGTTACTTTCGCTTACCTGCGCTATACCTTTGCTGATGACGATGTGGTAAGTGCCGGGGTCGCACCCTTGGGGGAGCCACACCTGCACGACTTCATTGCGCCAGCGGATGACCCTGAGATCGTCATTGCGGCCATTCCCGGTGAATAAGACCCGGCCGCCACTGGGAATGTCGGGGGGCCATCCTCCGCTCACTGAGCCAAAATACATACCGTAGATCCAGACCTCGGCTTGGCTGGTCACATGGACGCGGCGGATCCAGGGGACCATCCGCTGGGGCGTTTTTTTTGGCGTGCGTTTGCGAATCGTCAGGGGGACGGGATTAGACCCCCTCAGACGGTTTGGAATTCGCACCATTAGGCTATAAGTGTCGGGGGGGATGTCCTCCGGAACTTCGACCAGGATCTTATCAGCCCTCCAGCGGAGCACGGGGAAGTGGTATGTCAGATACCGTCTATTCACCACCCGGTACACTTCCACTACCCAGGGCCCTTGTTGGTCGCCGAAGCCGCTCCCCACAATCTCAAATGATTCGCCCTGAACCGGATTCTCCGGGCTGATCGAATCAATGTGCTGAGCGCGGACCGGCGTGGAAAGAATCAAGAGCAGACTCAGGATTCCACCGGCTTGGATGGTTCGCTTCATGACAGGCATGCTATCTTGAGCTGCAGGTTGATGTCAATGAGTCCTAAACCGTGAACCGCCACCACAGCCCGATGACGGGCAGGGTGAACGCGGGATAGTTCTCCGGCCGGAAATAATTCACTCCCAGCTTCGGGCGGAAGGTGTTTCAGCCGAACAAGACGGCGCCAACCAGGTGGAAGCCGCTAAAGGCGGACAAGGCAAATTGACAAGGTGGGGCTCGAATTTGATATTATGATACTCTGGTTGAGGGCCGGGGGGAGATTTTAATTAAGGGGGAACCACCATGCCAGACCTAGACGTCCTGGTCGCCCAGGAGAGGCGGAACCTCATGCATCTTCTTGACGGAAAGTTGATGTCCGACGGCAAATCCTACAAGGTGCCGAACCGCAGGGTCGACGAAAACCTGCTCTTGGCCACCTGGAATATCCAAAACTTGGGGAACAACAAGACAAAGCGCGCTCTGCAGTATATCGCCGATATCTGCGAGAGGTTCGACATCATCGCCCTGCAGGAGATCAAGACGGACCTCAGGGGACTGAGCAGCCTGCAGGGGCTGCTGCCGGGGGACTACCGGGTCCTGGTTACTGACCCCACCGGCAACAACGAACGGTTCGCCTTTCTTTATGACCGGAGGACGGTGCAAAGCACGGGGCTGGTCTGCGAGATCGGATTTCCAGTGTCCGCCGGAGAGCATACGGGATTTCAGCTCCACCGCATGCCCTACTGCGCCTCTTTCAAAGCCGGGCGGTTTGACTTCATCATTGTCAACGTCCACATTTTCTACGGCAAGACTAAAAAGGATGAAGACCTGCGAGTGAAGGAAATCGACTGGCTCGTGGATTAC
>Ga0315294_10005064_pt1 | contig 14448 bp, 11 predicted proteins | sample YL17G13_40_MG_FD_203626 | JGI IMG/M metagenome (GOLD analysis project Ga0315294, IMG submission 203626) | Sediment microbial communities from Yellowstone Lake, YNP, Wyoming, USA - YL17G13_40 | ecosystem: Environmental > Aquatic > Freshwater > Lake > Sediment | place: USA: Wyoming | collected... | reverse complement strand
CAAAGTTTTTGCTTGATAACCATCAGCGAGCATAAAAGTAGGGAAACGGTATTTCCAGGCGGTATTAAAACTTTTGATTGAATAATCATACATCTCTTGAACACTTGAGCATGAATAGACAATTCTTAGACCCTCGCCGTTGCCGCCAAAACAAGCTAAATTTACTTCTTGTTGGGAATAAATCACGGTCCCGGTCGATGGTCCACCTCGCTGATTGATAAAAACGACCGTTGGTAGCCGCATATTTTCTGCCATCGAAATGGCATCTTGAATCAAAATGTGGCCGGGCCCGGCAGAGGCAGAAAAACACTTCACGCCGGCCAAAATTGCCCCGATCATCGCAAAACCGGCAGCCATCTCGTCTTCTGTTTGTAAGAATTTTAATGAATCATCTTCGGCAGTTGCTTCAGCCCAATGTTCAATCATTTCGGTCGTTGGCGTAATCGGATATCCGGTCATCATCTTGGCGCCGGCGGCTATGGCTCCTAGGATGGCCGCCTCATTGCCGGTTAAAGTTTCTTTTTTCATAGCTCTCCCAATTTAAATCTGGCATCAACGCAAATCGCTTCGGTTTGAGTGATTTTGACTGGGTTAAGATCTAATTCGGTAATTTCATCGAGTTCCGCCATAATTTGCGAGACTTCGACTAAAATATTTTTGATTGGCGATAGATCAACATGTTCTCGAATTAAAATTGTACCAATTTTCGTCCCTTTTATCATCTCGTCGAGATCCAATTCTGTCAAGGGAAGGATTCTCACACAAATATCACCTAAGTCTTCGACAAAAATTCCACCCCAGCCAAAGGTTAAAATAATACCTAAGTTTTTGTCTCTTTTAGCCCCGATGAAGATTTCAAATGGTGAATCAACCATCCGTTGGATTAAAACAGGGTAGCCGACTTTTTGAACAGCAAATTTCAAAAAAGATTCTGACTGGACATTCAAGATAACTTTGCCCGCTTTATATTTATGGATAACTTTTCCCGAGACATTTTTGACTACCACCGGCATCCCAATCCGGCCGATAATCTTCATCACGACATCGATGTTGGTGGCGACTCCACTGGGAGGGATAGGAATATTATAACGGGCCAGTAATTCAAGAGGATCGCCCAAGGGGATATTTTCCAAATTGCCCGGCTCAACTTCAATAATATCTTTTGGAGCAAAAAACTTCTCCCAGTACTTGGTTACTTGGGCGAGAGCCTTGATGGCACTTTCGGGGGTATCAAAATAGGGGACGTGATAGCGGCGTAAGATTTCAACTGCGTCAGAGACGGTTCTATCTCCTAAAAAAGAAGCAATAATCGCTTTGGACGCGTTAGTGTTTTTAGCTAAGACTTCCGCGGTTTTGGTAATTTCCGTGGCTGATTGGGGGGTAAGGAGAACCGTAATTGAAGAAATTTTAGGATTTTTCAAAAAGTAACTAATAGCATTGGCATAATCTTGGGCTTTGGCTTCACCACTTAGATCAAGTGGGTTAGCGATCGAAGCTACACGGGGAAATATTTTCTTAAGTTGCCCGACTGTCTTTTTATCAAAGGCCGGGAGATTGAGTTTGGTTCGAGCCACAGCATCGGCCGCTAAAATTCCCGGGCCGCCGGCATTGGTGACGATGGCGGTGTTAGAACTGCGAGCTGGCGGCTCCCACGAAAGAACTTGAATCAGGTTGAGCATTTCTTCGATGGTTTGAGCGACGACGATATTGGATTGGGCTAAAATTGCCTCGGTAATATGAAACGGATTAACTAAGGCCGCGGTATGAGAAAAAGCCGCCCTCGCCCCCAAATGAGTTGTCCCACCCTTTAAAAGGATGATGGGCTTTTTGGTGGCGACAATACGACAGACTTCTAAGAATTTGGCGAGATTTTCAATTTCTTCTAAGTACAGGGCAATTACTTTTGTTTCTGGATCATCAGCAAGGAAAGATATTACTTCTGACTCCTCAATGTCGACTTTATTGCCCAAACTAATGAATTTGGCAAAACCAAATTCATATTTTTCCGCCCAATCGAGCAAGGCCACACCTAAAGCTCCTGACTGGAAAACCGCTGAGACATTACCTTTAACCAAACGAGGTGCCGAAAAAGTAAGGTTGAGATTTTTGTCCGTGTTAATAATCCCCAAACAATTCGGTCCGATGACTCTTAGGGGGCTGGCTTTAATCACATCTAGGATTTTTTCCTGAAGAAGTTGACCTTTTTGGCCCATTTCGGCAAAACCCGATGAAATAACAACCGCATAGGGTATTTGTTTTTTGGCACAGTCACTTAAAACCTCGGGAACAATGGCGGCGGGGACGATTATCACGACTAAATCAATTTTTTCTGGTACATCATTAACATTACCAAAGGCTTTAAGTTGGATGATTTCTTTAGCCTTAGGATTGATGGGAAAAATTTTTCCTTGATAGCCACTTTTGACTAAATTTTCTAAAATTTGATAGCCTAATTTTTCCTTGTGTCGAGAGGCGCCAATGAGAGCAATTGATTGAGGATTAAAAAGTTTTTCCATTAATCTAGCCTCCCTAAAAGTGAATGGCCGGTCATTTCTTTAGGCTTCGGCAACCCCGCTAGCTCTAAAATGGTGGGGGCGACGTCAGCTAGGGTGTCTTTAGCAGTGATAATTTTTGCTAATGTATTTGGTTGAAAGGCTAGCGAAGTCTGGATTAAATTCTTTTTGTTGTCAGGTGCAACCAAAATAAAGGGGACAGGGTTTAAGGTGTGAAGCGTTTCTCTCTCACCGCTGACTTTTTGATTAATACTAACCATTTGTTCGGCGTTACCGTGATCGGCCGTGATTAAGGCCGCGCCACGGACTGACAAAATAGCCTCGACTATTTGCTGGGCAGCAATATCGATCGTTCTCACCGCCTGGCCGACGGCGATAATATTGCCGGTATGAGCCACCATATCCACATTGGCAAAATTGACCAAAATGAAATCATACTGTCCGCTTTTGATCGCCCGACAAACAGTCTTGGTGACTTCTTCCGCCGCCATTTTTGGTTTTTTATCATACGAAGAGACATTAGGCGAAGAGACTATTTTCCTTTCTTCACCCGGGAATGGCTCTTCTCGGCCGCCATTAAAGAAATAGGTGACATGGGCGTATTTTTCCGATTCGGCAATCTTAAGCTGTCGGAAATCGGCTCGAGAAATGGCCTCGGCTAAAGTATTTGGATAGTCGATATCGGGGAAAGCGACCTTGGCTGGCAATTTTTTTGAGTAGTTGGTAAAGGTCACAAAATAAATATTTTTGGGCACTTTGGGATGCCAAAGAAAAACCCCAAAATTTGGATTTAAGAAAACTTGAGCCAATTCTCGCGCTCGGTCTTCCCGAAAGTTAAAGAAAATGATCGCATCATTTTCCTTAATCGTTACTGGCTTTCCACCTTTTGTTTTGATGATGGCCGGCTCAATAAATTCATCATTTCGTCCCTCTCGATAATTATGGGAGATGGCCTGTTCGATACTGAAAAAATTGTCGCCCCTGCCAGAGACTAAACAATCAAAATAGCTTTGAATATTACTCCAGCGCTCGTCACGATCCATGGCAAAATGGCGGCCAACGAGACTACTAAATTCGCCAATTTTCAATTCATTTATTTTATTTTTTATTTTTTCGACAAATTTTAGAGCTTCAGTCGGCCCCGTATCAGTCCCATCAGTAATGGCGTCAATGTAGACTCGATTGAAATTTTTTCGATGGGCTAATTCTAATAAAGCCAGCAAATGATCAACATCTGAATGAACGCCGCCATCGGAGATCATCCCAATTAAATGAACGTTTGAATTAAATTTTTTTGCCCAATCAAAGGCCCCTTGCAAGATGGTATTTTTGAAAAATTGTTTATTTTTAATCTGGATAGTAATTCGGGAATGATTGCCGGTTACTGGCCGACCAGCGCCAATCATTAAGTGGCCTAGCCGCGATTCACCGACAATATTGCCGTATTCAATCGCGCCTAAGGCCTGCAAAATATCATGGGGGTACTCACGCCAAAGCCGGTCAATATTTTTCGGATTATTCATCACTAGAGCATTACCGCCCCAAGAAGGCGATAATCCCCAGCCATCCAAAATAATTAAAACAATCGGTTTATATTTAATTTCCCCTCCTAAAAAATTATCGTTTACTTAAAAGCGACTGGCCGGTCATTTCCGCTGGTTTCTTAAGATCCATCAAACCTAAAATCGTCGGGGCAATATCAGACAAAATTAATCCGTGCTCAGAGCCGTTTTGTCTTAAGGGCACCAGTAAACTGCTTTCATTCGAGCAAAGAATAAAAGGCACGCGATTGATGGTGTGTTCGGTGTAAGCTTCACCGGTGTTCGGATTGAGCATTTGCTCGGCATTGCCGTGGTCAGCGGTGATAAGACAAATGCCTTCTGTCTTCAAAACAGCCGTGACAATTCTGCCAACACATTCATCAACCGCCTCGCAAGCCCGGATGGTCGCTTTGGTATTGCCGGTATGACCAACCATGTCAGGATTGGCGAAATTACAGACGGTAAAATCATACTTAGAAAAATTGGCAATTACTTTGTCGGCGACCGTTTTAGCGGACATTTCTGGCTTTAGATCAAAGGTCGAGACTCTCGGCGACTGGACCATTATTCTCTCCTCGCCGGGGAAGGCGTCTTCTTGGCTGCCGTTGAAGAAAAAAGTCACATGGGCATACTTTTCCGTTTCGGCAATATGGAGTTGCTTGAGCTTTGCCTCGGAAATGACTTTCGCTAAGGGCTCTTTAATCAAATGTAAATGAAAAACCGTTCTAATCTCTGGTTTTTCAATGTATTCTTCCAAAAAGGCGAAGGTGGCAAAATACAAGTTTTTAGGTGAGCGGCGGCGATAAAAACGACTAAAACTGCTTTCGGTGAAAGCCTGCGTCAATTGCCGGGCTCTCTCCGCGCGATAATTAAAAAAGATGACAGAGTCATTGTCAGAAATGGGAATAAAGGGATGGTCGTTATCCTGAATAATCGTCGGCGTGATGAACTCATCGGTTTTGTTTTGACGATAATTTTCCGAAATCGCTCTTTCGGCTGAATCAGCCATCCCGCCGATTCCTTGGGTTAAAGCCAAATAGGCTTTTTCGGTTCGGTCATAGTGTTTGTCTCGATCCATGGCCCAATAGCGGCCGATGATGGTTTCGATTCGGCCGACGCCAATTTCCTTAAGTTTTCTTTCAAGCTCATTCAAATAGGAAAGAGCTTTCATCGGGGCGGTATCGCGACCATCAGTAATCATATGGATAAAGACTTTTGAGACACCTTGCCTCTTGGCTAATTCCAGCAAGGCGTAGAGATGGCCATTAAAAGAATGAACGCCGCCGTCAGAAACCAGGCCTAGGAGATGAAGATTAGAATCAAATTTTTTGGCGTGCTCGGTAGCACCTAATAAAACCTGGTTTTTGAAAAAGGAGCCATCTTTAATGGTGGCCGTAATTCCCGGTAAATTTTGATAAACGATTTGGCCGGAACCGATATTGAGATGGCCAACCTCGGAATTACCAGGCTCATGATGAGGCAGCCCGACCGCTTCTTCTGCCGCCTTTAGTTCGACATGAGGATATTTGCGCCACAAATTATCAAGATTAGGGGTCTCCGCCATTTCGACAGCATTACCACCCCATGCCGGGGCAAGGCCCCAACCATCTAAAATAATTAAAACAACTTTTTTCATCCTAGGATTTCCTCCAAACTTTGACCAGTAATAACCGTGGGTTTTGTAAGATTTAATCGTTTAACAATCGTCGCCGTGACATCGGCCAAGACGCCAGTCGGTTCTTGGGCGGCCAAGGCAATTTTTGCTTCTAGAGAAATTGGTTGAAGGGCTTTTTTTTTATCATTAAAACCGAGAATTATCGGCACAGGGTTGGTCGTATGCTCTTTATCAATTTCTTGAGTCTGGGGGTTGATCATCTGCTCAGCATTGCCATGGTCGGCAGTAACAATTAAATCGCCTACCGGTAAGACGGCTTCCGTTATTCGCCCTAGTTTCTCGTCAACGACCTGAATGGCTTTCTGGGTTGCCGCTAGATTGCCGGTGTGGCCGACCATATCGGGGTTGGCAAAATTCAAAACTGTAAATTGAGGCTTTTTGGTAGTAAAATTTTCCATAAATCGAGCGGCCACCTCGGCGGCGGACATTTGTGGCGCCAGGTCATACGTTTCCACTTTGGGAGAAGGGACCAAGATTCTTTCTTCACCGCGAAAAGGTTCTTCCCAGCCACCATTAAAAAAATAAGTGACGTGAGCATACTTTTCCGTTTCAGCGATATGCAATTGGGAAATGTTCGCATTCGCTAGTAAGCTAGCCAATTGATCGTTTAACTTTTCCGCAAAAAAGGCAACTTTGACCAAGGGAGTAGGCTCATAGCCATAACTGGTGAATGAAACAAAATAAAGATTGCCAACCCCAATAATCTTTTCGGAAAGTTGTCGAGCTCGATCGGAACGAAAGTTGAAAAAGATCACGGCATCCTTGGGGGCAATTCTGGCGGTATTTGTAATTGCCACTGGGTCAATGAATTCATCGGTTTTACCAGCGGCATAGGCCGCGGCAATCGCTTCTTCGGCTGAAGGAAGCGCTCGAAAATTGTCCTGGGTCAGAGCTTGATAAGCCTTTTGGGTCCTCTCCAGTCGGTTATCTCGGTCCATCGCATAGTAGCGCCCCATAACTGAAGCAATCTTACCAAGGTTGACTTCCTTGATCTTTGCTTCCAGTTTCGGCAAATCCTTTAAAACTGTCTTGGGAGATGTATCTCGACCATCAGTGATAAGATGAATGAAAACATTGCCAAATTGGACTTTCTTGGATAGGTCAAGAAGGGCTAAGAGGTGATTAAGATGGGAGTGAACTCCTCCAGCCGAGAAAAGGCCAATCAAATGAACATTGGATTGATTTCCTTGGGCAAATTTAAAAGCCTCCAGTAAATCTTGGTTGGTAAAAAAAGTCCCTTCCGAAATTGTTTTGTCAATCCGCGGTAAATCTTGCATAATCACTCGACCGGTTCCCAAATTTAGGTGTCCGACTTCAGAATTTCCCATCTCCCCCCAAGCCAAACCGACCTCTTCGCCTGAAGCGTGCAGTGAGGTATAGGGGAACATGGCCAGCAATTTATCAAAATTAGGTGTGGGGGTACTAAAAATCGCATTCCCCGAAACATCTGGACTTAAACCCCACCCATCCAAAATAACCAGGACTATCGGTCTCAAAACCCTCCTTGCCCTCAAACTTACCAGAGGTGCGTTAAAGTTCCTTTTCAATTTCTTCTAAACGATTATATTTTACGACTCGTTCGGAGGCCATCGGCGCCCCAGCCTTCATAAATTTGGCGGCAGTGCCAACAGCCAAATCAGCAATAAAGGTATCCATGGTCTCGCCTGAGCGGTGCGATAAAACGTGGACAAAATCCGCTTTTTTAGCCAGAGCAATTACCTCCAAAGTCTCCCAGAGTGTGCCGCTTTGATTAACTTTAATAATAATGCCGTTGGCGACTAAGTTATTGATGCCTTTCTCTAATCTTTCCTTATTGGTAACGAAGAGGTCATCGCCGATTAATAGGTAGTCTTTTTTCTTTTGATCGAGCTCGAGTTTCATTTGGGCCCAGTGGTCCCAATCGTTTTCCGCCAGAGGGTCTTCAAGTGAATAAAGCGGCCAGCGGTCGAACATGGCCAAAATATCCTGATGGCCAATTTGGCAATGGTTGGCAGCGATATCAAGACCAATCTTTGCCTCATCAGGAATTTTCAAACCAAGTTCTTTAATCGCTTCGACAATGTATCTAATTGCATCTTCATCATATTTTAACTTAGGAGCGAAACCACCCTCCAAGCCTTTTTCGGTATTAAGGCTATTTTTTTCTAAAATCTCTTTTAATTTTTGCCAAATTTTTTTACCGTTCTCGAGCGAACTCAAGACTAAAAATTCCTGAATGCAAAGATTGTTTTCACCGTGTTTGCCACCTTCAATCATCACCATCATCGGCAGAGGAATAGCTGGTTCAGTTTTGGTTCCGGAGACCTGATCAAAAAGTTTATTGATATGCCAAAATAAAGGCATTTTTTGGGTCATTGCCCCAGCTCGGGCAACTGCCAAAGAAACTCCTAAAATAGCATTGGCCCCCAGATTTGATTTATTTTCCGTTCCATCCAAATCAAGTATCAACCGATCGATCTTTTTTTGCTGCCTGGGGTCTAAACCCATCAGTTTGGGTCTTAAAATTTTATTGACATTATTGACCGCTTTGGGAACATCAACAACGATTGCCTCAAAACTGCCAGTCGACGTGCCGGAGGGCACCGAGTCCGTGGCCATCATACCCTCATCAGTCGTCACTTTGACTTCAACCGTCGGAATATTACGCGAATCCAAAATTTGGTGGGCTTCAACGCCGGTTATCTTAGCCATTTTTACTCCTTTCAAAGGGTTTTTCCGCCAATTTCCCTTTCAAAACCTCGATAATGCCAACCGGATTAGGGGCGACATTATTTAAAATTGCTAAATAATAAGATACATAATCGCCTAAGTAGATTATTTGGAGCATTTCGGAAAGGGGATTGCCAGCGGGCTGCATCATAATTGTCTCATAAGGAATTCTTTTTTCTTGCAGGATTTGGGCAGTAATGTTTTCGCGGAGGCGGTTGCGGGGATGGTCGTATTTTGACTCTAAAATAAAAAAGAATAATTTCTTTCTTATTTCCGCCGGAAAATCAAGACCGACTAAAGAGTTATGATTTAATTCCGGCAAAACCTCAAAATAGGCGGCGACTTGCGAATTCTCATTAAATTGGGATTTCCAGCGGCGAGCAACCTCTTTTAGCCGTGATGAAGCAAAAATAATTGGTATCCGACCATCAATTTCTTCGGCTAAAATCTTGGCGGTATTACGACCAGACGGAATTTCAACATCAAGTTTTTTCTGGAGGGCTCGCAAAAGTAACAAGGCTTCTTTGATATCTTCATCAGTAATTTCTAAGAGATTGAGTTTTTTAAAAATGGCTAAGATTGAAGTAAAAGTGTAACCCAGGGCTGCCCGCGGCTGTGAACCATAATGAATTTGATAATGAAGAGCTTTGTAGTGACTGCCGAGTGAGTAGAGTTTCCCGCCGGTAGAGACAGTGATAATTTTGTCAGTTTTTTTGCCGGCTTGACTGAGCGCCTCCAAGGTTTCTTCGGTATTGCCAGAATAGGAAACGGCAATGACTAAAGTGTTTTTATCAACCCAGCCGGGGATATCATAGTCGCGCAAACTGATAATCGGAATCTCGGTGGTTTTTCCGGCCAGACCCTGGGCCAGCCCGCCGCCCTGAGCCGACCCGCCCATACCTAAAATTAAAATTGTTTTGGCATTAATAAAAGATGTCGGCAGGGCAATTTTTTTCCAATCAGCCCAGCACCTTTCAACTTGATCAGGAAAATCTTGAATGTTGCTGAGCATATTTTCTTGATCTAATTGCATAATCGCTGATAAATTATCTAAACTAGCCACTTCGTCACCTCCCGTTCCTCAGTGTAAACTTACTGAGGAATTGATTAAGATTTACTTTAGAGTTTACATTGAGTCCCGCCATTTGCGGGACGAGATGGCTTCTTATTTTTAATATATCAACAGCTCCTAAAAATGACAAGGGCAAAAGAAAACCCCACGACCAATGACTTGGTGTGGGGGTCTAAATTTTGTCGTCAACTCGAAATTTTTGATGAGGATGTTATAGTTAAATTAGTTAAGGAAAATTATGAGCATCGAAACCGAAGAGGGAGAATCAACTTTAATCCCGGTTGGGCCGAAACCAATAGAAACAATGTTGGCTGATTATCACCAGCGGCAAGAGACGGGCGAGACTACTCCGTTTGATATTAAGGTTTTAAAATTCCACGATTTACCCGAAGGCGCCACCACCCCAAGAGTGACTCGACCTGATGAGAAAGGACGGGTGGCGACTCAAGTTGACTTTTACAATCCAAGTAATGTCATGGAAATTGGCGGCCAGGCCGTGCTGGCAGTCCGCCGTGAACCCCATGAAACGGAAGTTTCAATTGTCGAATTTTTCCGTCGAGATGAAGCGGGGGAGTGGGATTTAATTACGAATGCGCCGGTTTTGGAAGGTTACCAGGATCCTTTCGATTTAGGTAAAATCCAAGGAGAGCATCTATTCGGTGCCGTCAAAATTCTAGAAAAGAACGATCAGGGTCGAGTCACTAACTACGCCACCGAAATTTTTGTCATGAAACAAAATCTTTCTGAACTCCATCCGGTCGCTTTAGGCCCTGATAAACTCAAGGGTATTCGCCTAACGGAGCTGCCAGACGGCAGAATTGGTGTTTTTATCCGACCTCAATCACCCCATGGAGAAAAATATGGTTGCGGGCAAGTTTGCTATACTGAAATTAATAACATTTCCGAGCTAAGCAATGCTCTTCGCGATATCGATAACAATCTTCAAATGATCGAAAATATGTTTGCCGCGGGAGAATGGGGAGGGGTCAATGACCTTCACATTCTAAAAGATGGTCGGATTGGAATTGTTGGTCATGTCGCCAGAATGGTTGATGGCAAAAAGGATTATTACGCCGCTATTTGTGTTTTTGACCCGAAAACCAGAACTCATACCGATTGGGAAATCATCGCGACGGCTGACGATCTGGCCCAAGCCGGCATTGAGATTAAACCGAAAAAAGAAGATCTAGGAAGTGTTTATTATCCTAGTGGTTCGGTAAGAAATGGCGGATTCTTAGATTTATATGCCGGCGTTGGCGATACAACTTCCATCCTCGACCGAAGAAAAGATCCGTTTTTAAAATATGAGAACCTAGAAAATATTTAAGGTTTAAAAGAGGGTCCAGATGAACTGGACCCTCTGAATGTCCTCCTTGATGTCAGTGGCCGAAAAAGCCGCGGCCGATTGAGTCGGGAATGAGGTAGAGGGCAACGCCGTGTCTCTGACAGAGCTCGATCGTTTCCTTATCGTTGACCGAGCCGCTGGTGGCGAGGATCACCTTAACGCCCGCCTCAATCAGGACTTGCGGACCGTCGGGGAAGGGGAAGAAACTGTCGCTGCAGGCGACGGCCCCGTGGGTATCGTGACTTGCCTGATGGGCCCGCGACACAGCCAGTCTGGCCCCGCCTACTCGATCCTGCTGGCCGACACCGTTGCCTATCAGCATCCCATTCTTGACCAGGGTAATGGTGTTGCTGTTACTGGTTGAGCCAATCGCCCAGGCCAGCAGCATATCAATTTCCTGTTCGAACGTGGCCCTGCCGTATTTCATTATGTCCGGCGATTGTAGTACTAGCACGAATGTGTAGTTCGGTTGGTTCCCGTACCCGCCGCGCACGTAGCGATATCGCCACGCCTTATCCAACGAATTTCGGTTGAGCCAGCGGAGTGCCGGATTCTCGTAAAACCGACATTTGTCGCCCTTGCGTTCCATCATCTCGATGGCTCCCTGATCGAATTCAGGGGCGACGATGCCATCAAGCAGGCGTCTCTTTCCCTCTGGCATTAGAAGGGTCAACATTAGATTGGCCTCATTCACGCCGATGGGGAAGTTGGTCATCACGAATCCTCCGAAAATAGCGCGCGTATCTCCCTCGACCATCTTCTCGATGGCCTCGACCGGACTTTCCCCAATGGCCGCGCCGCAGGGATTGCCGTGCTTGACCGCCACTGCAATCTTCGGCGTTTTTCGCCATGCCTGCGGCACCCAGGTAAAATCGAATGCCGCCGCGATGTGGGTTACTGTCTGCAGCATCCGGTCGATGTCAGTGATGTTGACAAATGAGGGTGGGGCGCCGGCAAGTTGCCTGAACTTATCGATGGCCAGCGGATCATCGGTGCCGGTCGAGTAAAGCATTGCCGGTGTCTGCCAAGCGTTCTCTCCATAGCGGAGGTCTTGGACCTTGCGGCCAATTATGCCGTCGTAGTCGCCGCCACTCATATACCTGGTAGAAGCCAGGCAGTACTGGGCGACAATCCATTCGGCCTTGGCGGCCAGCAGCCGTCGCTTCTCACTGTCGAGAGTGTCCGATCGCAGCCAACCGATGACCCGCATCCGATCATCCGGATCACAGATGACAATTCGGCGGCCTTTGGCAGCCGAACGTAGCATGGTTGGCCCGCCGATGTCGGTTTTCTCGATGACCGATTCCAGTGTTGATCCCGGCCGGGCGATCTCCTGCTGTAGAGGATAGAGATCCACACAGACCAGATCGATGCGTGGAATGCCAAGCGCCTTAAGCTCCTCGAGCTGATCGTCCGAGGCGAGAAGCCCCGCGTGGACCTCCCGTGAGAGTGTAACCACTCGGTGTCCGAGAATCGGCCCGCCGCCCACCAGTTCAGCTACGTCCTTGACCGGAATTCCGGCTTCATGGAGCACCTTAGCCGTTCCTCCTGATGAGATGATGTTCCAGCCGAGCTCGGCCAGCTCTCTTGCGAACTCCACGATTCCCGTCTTGTTGTAAACGGACAGCAGCGCGGTAGGCATTGGTCATAGTCCTCCTCTGTTAGTTTCCATGCGCGCCGCTAGGCAAACTGACCTAGCAATTCATCTTACTAGAGTTTTTTCAATAAAACAAGTTTATTTAAAATAAGAGTCCAATATAAGATTCATATATGACTTTTTACGCTCGAGCGTAAAAAGTTGAATAAATTTTGAAATGTTGCTAAAACCTATTTGAGTTAATACATTTACAGACTTATATTCTGACACTTCGTAAGTGTCATTTTGGGAGACCATGTTTTAAATTTTTTATTCCTTTAAGATTTACACTCCAATATCGCAAGGGAGGATTTCTCCCTTGGATAATATTCACTCCATTCTCCCAAATAGGATTTACCACGATCCCAATTAGACTTATGGGATCATCGGGGTTAATATCTGAAGCGGTAAGGAAATAATTCCTGAAAATCGATGATTTATGAACCTCTGGCGTTCTTAATTTATCATCAAACCAATCTATATGATTCTTATATTCTACTAAAAAATTCCATTTGGTCTCCGAAACAAAATCAAAGAAAATTTTCTTTTTTGATTTTTTTCCAGAAACTTTATTTTCTAATTTTTTTCCAGTTTCTAAATAATATATAAAATTCATAATCCGTTCCCAAAGAATTCTACTTTTCAAGATTATGTTTTGATCTAGCGAAAATTTAGTAAGTTGAATGTGTGGAAAATCAATAATATTATTATTACTAAATCCTCTGTTATAAATAAGATGATTATAAAGACCAAGATCCACTTCAAGTAAATAGTAAAGTTGTTGCTTAATGTCAAATAGATAATACATTATCTCCTTTATTCTTTCTTTTGGATAAACCTCGCTTTTAATATAAAGATTATAAAATTTGACAAGCTCCCATTGTGTCAAAATATTATCTTGGATTAGATAGTTTCTAATTTTTTGATCTACATTCTGATATTTAAACTCTAAGGCTTTTTTTATTTTTTCTTCAAATTGTTGAATGATTTCTATCATCTTTTTTCAATTAATTCTTCGATTTTTCTTCTTACTTCCCTAATAATTCCTATTCCCCGTAGGGAATATTCACTTCTCTTTCGGGGTTTTGCTTTTTTGCTGGCGGTTTAATACCAAAACGGATTACCCAGACACTGACGAAGTGGAAATGCGGATGTGTTGGTGGACCAGGAGGGAATTGAACCCTCTACCTCCTCAATGCGAATGAGGCGTTCTACCGATGAACTACTGGCCCTCATATGTATTTGTTGGCATGGATGTAGCGCTCCAGAATGCCAACCTTATATCCAAGTTGGCAGCTGAGCTAATGGCCCACGATGGCTTTATTATATCTTATTTTGGCCTAAAAATAAACTATAAGCCCGAGGATAAAGGGGACGGTTCTCTTTTGCTCTGAAGTTTGATATATTTTAGTGTTTTTAGTTATTGTGATAAAAATATCAATTGCCAGGTTATTTGAGAACCGTCCCCTAATTATATCTTATTTTGACCTAAAGATAAAGAAAAAGCCCCAGGCAACTAATTGTCGCGAGGGGCGGTGGTATCGCTCTGGCGAAAACGCATGGATTGAGCGAAGAAGTAGGATGTTAGGGCGAAAAACCACACTGGAAAGATGTATTCTACTAATCCTTGTATTACTGAATGATAATGAGGCTGAAACAAGTCAAAGAGACTGATAATCATAAGGGCAAAAGAACCCAGCCCTAAGTTACCAAAAAACTGCCGATTTCCTTTGAAAGCTACCCAAGTCAGAAAGACTGCGATGATCACACCACAGACAATCCTATCCATCTCCCACCTCCGGTACTCATCGCTTTCAGCCCAAATATATCAAGTTCAGGATTGAAAATCAAGAGAAAATATGATATAAATAGAATTGCTATACAATTCGCGGAATTTGCTCCGCAAATATGGAATTGCTATACAATTCGCGGAATTTGCTCCGCAAATATAGGATGA
>Ga0315294_10005060_pt1 | contig 14457 bp, 12 predicted proteins | sample YL17G13_40_MG_FD_203626 | JGI IMG/M metagenome (GOLD analysis project Ga0315294, IMG submission 203626) | Sediment microbial communities from Yellowstone Lake, YNP, Wyoming, USA - YL17G13_40 | ecosystem: Environmental > Aquatic > Freshwater > Lake > Sediment | place: USA: Wyoming | collected... | reverse complement strand
TGCACAGGGGCTTGCGAGAACGGCGCTTGCGGCGTCCGGACCGCGGCGGCGGGCCGGCCCCGCCCCCCTACTCCAGCGCCGGACCCCGGATCGGCTCGCCCCGCTGCTGGCGTGCCTGGTCCGCCGGGTCGAACGTCCCGTAGAAGAGGGCGTTTGCGTCCATCCACGTCACCAGGCGCTCGATCTCGGCCGGGGTCAGGACGACCTTCTCGTGGCCCCCGAGGAGCATCCGCATCAGGGGGCTCGCCCGCGCGCCGAAGTACCCCGGCGTGCTGACCGGCTCGCTGTTCTCGGCCCGGAAGTTGCCGCTGCCCGTCCACGCCGAGAACGGCACCCGGGGCGCGAGCGCGTTGTACGAGGCCGTGTAGTGGCCCTGGGGCTCGCCGGTCAGGACCACGCCCCCGTCGGCCTTCCCGGCCCGGTGACACGCGATGCACCGCTGATCGAGCACCGGCTGCACGAGGATCGGGTAACTCAGGGGGCTCGAACCGGCGGGGGCAGGGGCGATGGGCGATGGCCCCCGCACGAGCGCCTCGGCGACGGGGCGGCGCGGCGGGGCCGACAGGCGCGGCTCATGGCACCCGACGCAGGACGCACACTCCCCGGGCTGGAGGTACGTGATGCTCCGCATGATCTGGACGGCGCGGCCGAGTTCGTCGAGCGCCTGGAACGACAGCGGCACGCCCGCCGGCGCCCGGAAGTAGGCCGATCCGTCCGCCTCCACGGGCACGGTCCCCAGGACCTGCTTGCCCGGCGACGCGTTGGCCAGACCGACGGGCGGGTTGTTGGCCCCCGGCGTCGACTTCGGCAGGACCTGCACGATGCGCAGCCGCTTGATGCTCCCCCGCGGCACCGCCGGATCGCTCTCGTACACGTCCTGGAGGAAGAACGCGCCTTCCCTGCCGCCGTCGGAATCGCGCGCGGCCGACGCCAGCACCGGCGGGCGGGGCCGCGGCCGCAGGGGCATCGGCCACACGCTCGCCACGTTCAGGTCCCGGTACAGCAACTCCTTGTTGCCGAACGCGTCCACCAGGTACAGGCCGAACAGGTTTGGCGCGTTCGCCTTCGGTTCCCCCACCAGCGCGTCGAAACTGTAGGCCGCCAGAAAGTACGTCTCCGAGAGCGGATAGGGACTGCGGTAGCAGTGCCCCGGCCACCGCCGGGCCTCGGGCGGCTCGGGCGGCGCCTCGACGGGCACGGACCCGCGCCAGCCGGGCAGCAGGAGCGCCTCGCTTTCCGGGAAGGGCGCGTCCGGCGTCAGCCGCGCGATCGGCGCCGGCCCGTCCACGCCCCGGCCCACGTCCACGAGGACGATCGAGCCCGCCGTCATCGCGTGATGGGCCCCCGCCGTCGCGATCACGCGCGACGACCCCGGCACCTGCCGTGCCTCCCAGATCCCCACCGGGTTGAACGTGTTGTTGCCGTAGTAGGCCGCGGGCGCGCTGCCGTCCGGGCGCACGGCCCACAGTTGCTCGTAGTACACGGCGTGGCGGTCGACGTAGTCCCACCGCGTGTAGATGACGCGCCCGTCGTCCAGGACCGCCGGGTCCCACTCCTGCGTCTCGTGCCAGGAGATCGGCCGCGCGCCCGACCCGTCGGCCTCGGCGACCGCCAGCGTGTAGTTCTCGCATCCCGGGTTGCCACACCGGTGCCATCCCCTGCGGCGCGTTGAGATGAAGACAATCCGGCCGTCCGGCAGGTAGCGCGGCGCGAAGTCGTCGAACGGGCCGTCCGTCAGCGGCCGCGCGCCCGACCCGTCGGCCGCCATCTCCCACAGGTGGAAGTACCGCCCGCGGTGGCCCTGGATCGAGTCCGCAGGCGCCTGGTCGACCTCGCAGAACGCAAAGAGGATCCGCCGGCCGTCGCACGAGACATCGAGATGCTGGCAACTGCCCTCGGGCATCGCCCCGGCCCCCAGCCGCCGGCATCGCATCGATTCGCCCGGGCGGTCCAGGACGAACACGCCGCCCCCCGGCCGCGCGTAGCGGCCGTAATACTGCGTGAGTTGGTGGCTGAAGGCGCCCGGCACCTGCTTCACGAAGAGGAGCGGCCCCGTCCGGGCCAGCGGGTTCGCCAGGGCGATCCGGCGGCGCAGGGCGTGCGCCCGCCGCCAGAGGTCCTCCCACGCCTCCTCGTCCGCCGCGCCGGCGGCCGCCAGTGCCCGGCGCTCCTGCCGCAGGCGCTCCCACGCGGTCGCCTCGTCCGCGAGGCCGACGCCCCTGCCCCGCAGGTCGCGGAGCAGGTCGCCGCCGCGGGCGAGCACCCGCTCGACCGCCGCCGCGTACGTCGTCGGCTCTCTCTGGGTGCCGATGCCGTCCTGCATCCGCCAGTCCCACTCGATGAGCGCCTCCTCGGCCGGCGGCCTCAGGTCCGGCAGCGTCCGGGGGGCGCGCCCCGTGTAGGGCGCGGCCGGGACGTCGAGTGGTATATCTATCTCGCCGCCTTCACCCTTGAGTCGCAGGCGCCGCCACCGGACGGCCGCCTCGCCGCCCCGGGCGCGGGTCGCCAGGCGCACGGCCGCCCCTTCGGCGCCCCCCTGCCCCGACGCCTCGAGCCGCACCGCCTCGCCCCGCCCGAGCGTGCGCGGAGGCCCCGCCTGGCCGACGCCCAGGCTCACCTCCGCCCCGTCGCCGTGGACGAGCGCGGCCTCGGCCGAGACCGTGAACGGGCCTGCCAGGCCCTCCAGGGGGATGACCGCGACGACCGCCTCTTCACCCTGCACGCTGACGACGGCCGCGGGGGGCCGCGCCTTGAGCGCCACTTGCGGCCCCTCGTCGTGCGCCACCAGCGCGAAGCCGCACACCGAGGCGCTCGCTGGCGGCGCCGGTTCGCCGCCCAGGACGATCCGCGCCGGCCCGAACGTGGGCGCCTCCGCGCCGAGCGCCGCCGCCCCCGGCCCTGCCCCTGCCGCCAGGAGGGCCATCGACGCCAGGCCGGCGGCTCGCGCCGCGAATGCCACCCGTCCGCACCGCCACGCCATCCGGCACCTCTCTGGACGCCGGCGACCGCGCGACCGCGGCGGCCGACGGCCCGGACCGCCGCCCTACTTTGCCGTCGCCTTCGCCGCCAGGGCCTGGCCCAGCCGCCGGCACTCCTTCACCTGATCGCCCTGCGGCTTGTTCAGGAAGTCCAGGCTCTCGGCCGCCTGCTTCATGCCCACCGCCTGGGCGAGCGCGTCGATCGTCTTCGACACGCCGCCCCCGCCCCCGTGCGTCGAGAACGCGACGTACGGCTTCCCCTTGAACCCCTTCCGCGTAAACGCCAGGTCAAAGAAATGCTTGATGAGGCCCGAGGGATACGTGAAGTAGTTCGGCGCCCCGATCGCGACGCCGTCGGCGTCCTCGAGCAGGTCGATCTCCATCTTGGCGGCGTCCACGAGCGTTGCCTCCGCCCCCGGGACCAACTGCACGCCCGCGGCCACGTGCGCCGCCGCTTCCCGCGTGTTCCCGCTCTGCGAGCTGTACAGGACGACGATCCGTGCCATGACCTGCTCCTTCGGTATGACGGGTGGGTGCTTCCCCGCGATCTGGCGAGCCCCGCGCTCGGCCGATTATAGACCGCCCCCCTGCCCCGTCAACCCTGCGCCCTGGCGCGGCCCCACCCGGCGTCGGTGCGCCTTGACCGGCCTGCTAGCGCCCACGAGCGTGCAATTTTCTGCGCCCGCGGCCGTTTATGGGCATGGCACGAGGGATGCAGTGGATGCTCAGGGGGACTGTATGACCATGCTGAAAGCGGTGGGTTCCGCGCTGGTCGCCCTGCTGTTCGCCGCCGATCTCCTCGCCGCCAACCCCGGCGGCATCGATGTCGCCGAGGTCCAGACGCACGCCGACCCGGCCGTCTGCCTCGTCACCGTCCAGAACTCGCTCGGCATCACCGTCGCCTACGCCAGCGGCTTCCTGCTGGGCAAGGGGCGTTTCGTCATCACCGACCTGGCCGCCGTCACCCAACCCGACGCCACCCGCGCCACCGTGCGGTTCCAGGACGGGTCCATGGCCACGTCCACGCAGTTCGGCTTGGCGAACCCCAGCATCGGCTTGGCCGCCATCCACCTTGGCGACACCCTGTCCCGGGCGGGCCTGACGCTGTCACCCGAACCGATCGGGCCCTCGCCCCTGCCGGTCGTCCTCTTCGGATGGCAGTGGGGCCACCGCCTCGCCAACGTCGTCGGGCGCCTCGGTCCCGGCCAGGGCACCGCGGACCTGGCCGCCCGCCTCGGCGTCGCCCCCCCTGCCGAGACTTGGGGCTTCCTCTTCCTCACCGGCGGGACGCTCCCCGGCGCCTCCGGCGCGCCCATCCTCGACCAGACCGGGGCCGTCCTCGGGATCACGCTCCTGCTCGCCAGCCGGAACACCACCCTTCTGACCGTTGTCCCGTCCGACGTCATGCACGGGGCGCTCCTCTCGGCCAAACCGGAACTGAAGCCCTTCGCCGACCTGCCGAAACCCCTCTGGCCGGTCCAGATCCTCCGCGTCGCGGGGGACCCGCCCGGGGCCACCGAGTTCGGCCAACTCGTCGAGACCACCAAGACGGGACTCGTCTGCAAGCGGTGCAGCGGCAAGGGAACCATCGTCGAGGGCATATATGGCCGGCGCCGGCCGTGCCCCGGCTGCAACGGCGAGAAGATCGCCTGCCCTTCCGCCGCCGCCACTCAACTCGCCCAGTTCGCCGCCCAAGGCGCCCGTTTCGTCCACGTCCCCGGCCAGGACGAGCGCGCCCGCCGCACGTCCCTGGCGGCCGGCGGCGGCCTCCTCCAGGGTATTGCGAAGGCCGAGGAGGGCTTCCGGACTGCCCTGGTCCGTGCCCCGCAGATGGGCCTCGGCCGGGCCGGTTTCCCCAAGGGCCTCGTGGTCTACGCCCGCGTTCGCGACACGTTGCAGGCCCCTGACGGCCAGTACACGATTCTCGTCCCCGCCCAGGGTGGCTCGGACATCGCCGTCCGCTCCGACGCCCTGCCCGCCGCCGCACCCGAGAAGGCCGATGACGCCCCGGCGCCGGGCGACTGGGTCGTCCTGGCGGGCCTCGCTGCCCAGACCTTCAGCGTCGAGTCGGACTCCATGGTCTACCTGGTGCCGTTCCTCTGGGTCGACGCCCCCGACTTCGGCGAAGGACCGGTCCCGCCGCCCCGGCCGAGACGGCCAGGGCCGCCGGACGCCGGCGACGATGCCGGCAACGACCCCCGTCCCCCGCGCGGGGGCGGCGGCTGGCGCTGGTAGGAGTTCGCTCCTCTTGGGACGTGCCCGGCGGCCCAGGGCCTCTTCTCACCCCAGCGCGCGCCGGCGGAACAGGACGACCCCCAGACCGACCGCAAATCCAACGTACGCAAGGGCATACAGCGAGGCCCAGCCCACGTAACCCCATACCGCCGACCATGCCGCCGCCCCGGGCGTCCCCACCTCCAGCGGTGCGAGGACCGTGTGACTCAGTTTCTGGTTCAGGTTGAAGATCTCCAGGAACGGCACCGCGGCCAGCAGGCCCCACGTCAGCCCGCGGACGGTCTCGTCGGCCGCCCGCATCCCCCCTTCCAGGAACACCGTCAGATGGCCGATGACGAACATCGCCAGGCTGACGGCGACGCTGGCGAGGACGCTCAGGCGAGTCGACAGGGCCGTCGCAAGTGCTGAAATCACAGCCACTTGCAGAAACACCAGGACGATCCCCGGCGTGACGGTGAGCGCCTGGTTCCACTGGAGCGCCCGGAACGCCTCGACCTCGTACCCGATGCCCATCGGCACCCCGCGCCCCCCGCCTCGGGCGGCGTCCAGCGCCACGTAGTAGTAGACTGCGGCCGCGAACACCACCCCCACGAGTGCGATCGCCACCCCCACCGCCGCCAGGACCCCCAGGTATTTGCCCACCACGAACTGCCAGCGCCCCAGGGCCTTCGAGAGGATCGTCTGGGCCGTCCGGTCCTCCACCTCCCGCGCCACCCCCGTGGCGGCCGCCGTCACCCCCGCCACCAGCATGAACACGAGGATGAACGACAGGCCCAAGTCCTTGTACATGTCCGTATCGTAGCCGAACGTGAAGAACGGGAACAACAGGGCCACCAGGAGGGCCGCGATCGTCACGCCCATCAGGAGGAAGTAGAACGGCTGCCGGAACGTCTCCCGGATCGTGTTCAGCGCGATCCCCGCGAGCGCCCGTCCCCCGGTCACGGCTCACCCCCAGTCGTAGGCCACGTCGAAGGCCTCGAATTCGCCCGTGGCCGGCTCATCCCGCTCCTCGGCCTTCCGGATATAAGCCCCCATCCGGTCCCGAAGAGCACCCAGAAACCCCAGGACGGCCGTTTCCTGCCCCTCGACGACGATCTCGACCCGGCCGTCCGCGAGGTTCCTGACCCACCCCGAGACCCCCCTGCCCCGAGCGAGGCCGACGGCGGCGTACCGGAAACCGACGCCCTGGACGCGGCCAGTGTAATGTACATGTCTCCGTACCACCATTCCGCCGCCCTTGTTCCACGTGGAACATCGGCCGGTCCGCCGCCCTCGCGGCGCGCATTATAGGCCCCCGCCGGGCCCCCGCAACCGCTTTTCTGTTGCCCTCCCACCGCCCTGCCCTACAATGCCTCCGACAGGGGAGCCAGCCGTGCCCGTCACCCTCTCCGTGGCCAACCAGAAAGGCGGGGTCGGCAAGACGACGACCGCCACCAACCTGGCTCACGCCCTCGGCCTCGCGGGAGCCTCCGTCCTCCTCGTTGACATCGACCCCCAGGCGAACGCCACGAGCGGCATGGGTGTTGACCCCGTCCCGGCGAGCCCCGCGTTTAGCCGGGACGACGCCGCCCTGCCGATCGTACGGACGTCCTGGACCAACGTGGCATGCCTCCCCGCGGGGAGGGATCTCGAGCGCCTGGCCGCCCAGGGCCACATGCCCTCGGCCCTGCTCGGGAAGGCCCTGAGCAGGCCGTCAAACCCCGGTTTCGACGTCACCCTGATCGACTGCCCCCCGTCGCTCGGTCCCCTGACCCGCAACGCCTTGGCCGCCAGCGATGGCGTTCTCATCCCTATCCAGTGCGAGTACTATCCCCTGGAGGGCTTGGTCCAACTGATCGGTGCCGTCCGCCAGCAGGCGGAGCGGACCCCGCTGCGGGTGGCTGGTGTCCTGCTGACCATGTACGATCCGCGAGCCGACCTCAGCGGCGAGGTGGAGGCCGAGGTCCGGGGCAAACTTGACGACCCCGTCTTCGAGACCACCATTCCCCGCGACATCGCCCTTGCGGAGGCCCCGAGCCACTGCCTGTCGGTCATCGACTACGCCCCGCGCTCGCGCGGGGCCCGGGCGTACCTGCAACTGGCCCTCGAGGTGATTGCCCGAGGCTTGGTGCCGCTCCCGAGGGAGGAAGGAACGCATGCCTGAACGCAGACTCGGCCGCGGCCTGGACGGCCTGCTCCGCGGGCTTGCCCGCCAGGATGCCATCGCTGAGCCGCCCGTGGCTGGCCCGGTGACGAGCATCCCTCTAGGCCTCCTGGATCCGAACCCCCAGCAGCCGCGCCAGGTGATGAAGCCGGGGGAACTCGAGCATCTCAAGGCCTCGATCCGCGAGCACGGCGTGCTTCAGCCGATCCTGGCACGGGCCCGCGGCGATCGGTACCAGATCGTGGCGGGCGAGCGCCGATTTCGGGCCGCCCAGGCGGCCGGCCTGGCGGAGATCCCGGCCGTCGTGCGTCAGGTGCCGGACGACCGGATGCTCGAGGTCGCTCTGATCGAGAACCTCCAGCGGGAGGACCTCGACCCGATCGAGAAGGCCCGGAGTTTCAAGGCGTTCCTCGAGAGCACACGCCTGACGCAAGAGCATGCGGCAGAGCGGCTGGGCCTCGACCGGAGTACGATTGCGAACATGGTCCGCCTTCTGGAACTGCCGGACCCCGTCCAGGTTCTGGTGCGGTCAGGCCAAGTCGCTATGGGGCACGCCCGGGCACTCTTAGCCCTGTCAGACCCAAAGCGGCAACTGGCCGTGGCTGCGCGGGTGGTCCGCGAGGGCTTGTCCGTCCGGCAGGTCGAGGCCCTGACGGGCCCCAGCCGCCCACCCCAGAAGCGCGGCAAGCGGGCAGAGAAGGGGGCCCACATCCGCGAGTTGGAGGCCCGCCTGCGGGAGGCACTTGGCACCAAGGTGACGGTTGAGGAGGGCAGCCGTGCCGGCAGCGGGCGGATTGTGATCGAGTTCTTCAGCCACGACGACGCTGAGCGGATCCTCGAGCGCATCCTCTGAGGCATGTTCCACGTGGAACGCCGCCTTGCCCGGTGCCACACTCCAATTGGAGTGTGGCCCTGCCGAAGGGGTCTATGCCCCAGTTGCTGTGGCCGCATAGAGGCCGTTGGCGGCAATGTAGGCGGCGACGCTGGCTGGCACGAGGCCCGCGACCGATGCGCCTGAGCGGATGCGTGCGCGCAGGTCGGTGCTGCTTAGGGGCACAAGGGGGGCAGGGACCCGGCGGGCCAGGATGGCGTCGACGGCGTCGGGCCCGACTGCGTCCCGGAGCGGCCCCAGGTCGGCACGGGGGTCGACGGGGCGCGGCATGGGCACGAGGCTTGAAAGCCGGAGGATCTCGCGGTAGTCTTTCCAGGTGTGGAGCAGGGGGACGTTGTCCTCGCCCACGAGCAGGAAGAGGGTCGTGCCAGGGGCGAACGTCGCGGCCAGCCGCTGGAGCGTGATGACGGTGAAGGACGGTTCGTCGCGGGCGACCTCGGCATCGGACACCGTGAAGGGCGGAAGCGAGAGGGCGGCCAGTTGGCACATCCGGAGGCGGTGCTTCGGGTCCGCGGGCCGGTGGCGCGGACGGTGAACGGGGCTGGCCGACGGGACGAGAACCAGCCGGTCGGCCTGAAGGTGGTGGAAGGCGTACTGGGCGGCGACGAGGTGGCCGAGGTGGATAGGGTCGAAGGTCCCGCCCAGGATGGCCACGCGCCGCGGTTTCATGGGGGCGCAGTATGGGCCCCTGGCGCGGCGGTTGTCAAGCGGTGCCGCGCGGCGCCGGGTAAATGGGCGTCGGGCGGCGGGACGGGAGGACGGCCATGAGAATCTGGCTGGCGATGGGCCTCCTGGCGCTGGGGTTGGCCGTGGGGTGGGGTGTCTGGGCGCTGGGCGCGGATGCACCGGCCGCAGGGGCGGGCGGCCCGCCGGAGATCACCTTCGTCGACGAGGACGAGGAAGGGCAGGGGGGCGAGGCGGGGACGGCGGCCACGAATCCGTTCGGGGCGGCGAAGGCCGACGTCTCGCGCAAGGACGCCGTGCCCGGGTACGCCCTCCTCTCGAGCGGCCTGAAGATGCCCGGCAAGATCTATACGACGCGGGCCAAGCGCCTGAAGATCTTCAACGTCAAGCGGAACCTGTACGAGTACGTGCCGGTGCCGGCGGTCAAGCGGATGGAGGTCGCGATCGACTGGGAGCGGCTGGACAAGGAGTGGCGGTTCAAGGAGGCCGGCAGCCCGGAGAAGGTGTACACGGGGCGGACGTACCCGGCGCGGCAACTGGCGTGGCGGCTCGTCCTGCGGAACGACCACGAGATCGTGGGGCACATCCTCGGGCAGCCGCTGTATGTCGAGCACAACGGGAAGGCCGAGCGGTTCCTCTTCAGCAAGCGGCAGAAGGGGGCGATGGGCACGACCCTCCAGGACCTGCTGTACCTGAAGTCGGTGGTCTTCGGGGCCGAGGCGTACAACGAGGCCGTCGAGGAGTTGAAGCAGAAGGCCGAGGCCGCGGGGAAGGCGGAGGCGCCTGCCCCGAAGTCCGCCCCGTGAGGGGGGGGTGCGGCCCGGCGCGCCGGTTGCCGGGCTTCAGCGGGGGAGGGGGGGCCATGACCGCTCGGGGAGAGGGAGGGCCGTCACGGCGTGACGCTAGCATATGTCGATGCATTTAGCGGCGTGAGCGGCGACATGCTGCTCGGGGCCCTCGTGGACGCCGGCCTGCCGGTGGCCGCGCTGCGCGAGGCGCTCGGGCGCGTCCCGGTGGAGGGCTTCGACCTTGTGGTGTCGCGCCTCGTCCGGAAGGGCCTCGCGGCCACCCGCGTCGAGGTCCGGCTGCACGATCACGACCACGGGCAGGGCCACCACGCCCATGGGCGGCACCTGGCGGAGATCGAGGACCTGATCGGGCGTTCCGATCTGCCGGGCCGGGCCGCCGAACACGCGAGGGCGGTCTTCCGGCGCCTGGCGGAGGCCGAGGCGAAGGTCCACGGCCAGCCGGTCGAGAAGGTCCACTTCCACGAGGTCGGCGCGGTGGACGCGATCGTCGACATTGTGGGCACGTGCGCGGGCCTGGCGCTCCTGGGGGTCGACCGCCTGGTTGCGAGCCCCCTGCCGATGGGCTCGGGCTACGTGGACACGGCGCACGGGCGCCTGCCCGTGCCGGCGCCGGCGGTCGTGGAACTGGTGCGGGGCGTGCCGACGCGCGACTGCCCGGAGACGGGGGAACTCACGACGCCGACGGGGGCGGCCATCCTCGTGGCGCTGGCCGAGTCGTTCGGGCCCCTGCCGCCCATGGTGCCGCAGGCCATTGGCTACGGGGCGGGCTCGCGCGAGGGGGAGCGGGTGCCGAACCTCCTGCGCGTCGTCCTGGGCCGGGCGGCCGCGGGCGACGAGGCCGAGCAGGACTCCGTCTGGCTCCTCGAGGCGAACCTCGACGACGCGACGGGCGAGATCCTCGGGGCGGCGACGGCGGCGCTGTTCGCGGCCGGGGCGCTCGACGTGTGGCTCACGCCCGCCACGATGAAGAAGGGCCGGCCCGGGGTCGTCCTGGCCTGCCTGGCGGAGGAGGGGACCCGCGCGGCGGTGGAGGAGGCCGTCTTCCGCGAGACGGGGTCCTTCGGCGTCCGCCGCACGCGCGTCGACCGCACGAAACTCGCCCGCGAACACGTCACGGTCGAGACGCCGTACGGGCCCGTCCGCGTCAAGGTGGGCCGGCGGGCCGGGAAGGTCGTCGCGGCCGCACCCGAGTACGAAGACTGCCTGCGTTTGGCCCAGTCGCGGGGCGTCGCCCTGCGGGCCGTGTACGACGCGGCCGTGGCGGCGCGCGACCGGCAGGCGTGATGCGACTTGCGCTTTTGCGCGGTGGGTCTCCGGACCCACCGCGCCGACGCGCGGCGTTCGCGTGCCGGACAGGGTGGTCGGCGCGGCGGGTCCGGAGACCCGCCGCGCGAAGTCGGGTCGGGGCAGCAGGCGCTGCCCGTCCGACGGGGCCGAGGCGGACGTTCGCCGAGTGGGGGCGCACCCCGTGCTGATCCTCAAGGGCATCGCCATCGTCGTTCTGGCGGCCACGCTGGCCGTGTGGCTCTACCGCGTCGTCGTGATCCACTCGGGCCGCAGCGCTGGCCCCGTCCTGAGCCGCGAGACCTGCGGCGAGGTCCGGGACCTCGGCCTGGTGTCGGTGATCGTCCCGGCCAAGGACGAGGAGGCGAACATCCGGGCGGCGCTCGAGACGATCCTGGCCCAGACGTATCCGCGGCTGGAGGTGATCGTCGTCGACGACCGGAGCCGCGACCGGACGGCCGACGTGGTCCGCGAGGTGGCGGCGGCCGACCCGCGGGTCCGGCTGGTCCAGGTCCGCGAGTTGCCAGACGGCTGGTTCGGCAAGCCGCACGCCATGCACGTGGCCGCCGCGCAGGCACGGGGCGACTGGCTTCTGTTCGTCGACGCCGATTGCCGCCAGGCCCCGCACAGCGTCCAGGCCTCGGTCGGCTTCCTGGCGGGGCAGGGGGGCGACATGTTCAGCCTGTGGCCCGTGCTGGAGATGCACGGGTTCTGGGAGAACGCCGTCCAGCCGGTCGCGGGGTCGGTGCTGGTGGCGTGGTTCCGGCCGGAGTGGGTGAACGACCCAAAGCGGCGGACGGCGTTTGCGAATGGCCAGTACATCCTCATCCGCCGGGCGACGTTCGAGGCCGTCGGCGGCTACGAGCCGGTGCGGCGCGAGATCGTCGAGGACATCGCGCTGGCGCGGGTCGTCAAGGGCGCCGGGCACCGCCTGCTGAACGCCGTCGGCCGCGACCTCTTCACGACGCGGATGTACACGGACCTCCGGGGCATGCGGAAGGGTTGGACGCGGATCTACTACGGCGCGTTCAAGGGGGTCGGGTGGCTGCTGGCCGTCATCGTCCTGACGAGCCTGTTCACGCTGATCCCGTTTGCTGCGCTTGCCGCTTCGGCCGTCGCGATGGCGGGCGGCCGGACCGACCCCTGGACGGTCGCCGTCTGGGCCGTCTCCCTGGCGACGGTCCTCGCCCTGTTTGTCACGATGCGGCGGTACTTCATCCTGGGCCGTGCCAACCCGTGGTACCTGCTGTTCTACCCGCTGGCCGTCCTGTTCGTCCTGGGGTTCCAGGTGCGGGCCCTGATGCGGGCCCTGGGCCTGGGGAGCGTGACCTGGCGCGGGACGACGTACAAGGGCGACAAGGTGATTGCCGGCCGCCGAGCCGGGTGAGGGGTCCGGCGGCGTCCGGCACGATGCCCGAGGCGCCCCTCGAGCCACGGTGGTGGAAAACCGGACGGTTTCCAGGGGGGTTTCGCTTCTCCGCCCGGTTCCCTCAAGGTCGGCCCCTGCTTGGGCGGGAACGCCTCGTGCGCGCAAGCACTTGTGGGACAATGGCTTATCGCCGCCAGCCCCCGGGGGCCTCGGTGAGGAACGGCAGACCGGCCTCATGCGGCTTGACACACCGCCGCCTAGAGGCATACTAACATGGTTCACGCCCAAGAGAGGTTGCCATGCAACGCGGAGCCCTCGTCCGCAAGGCGAGAGGTGGCGTGGCGATGCTGGTCACGCTGATCTTCCTGGCCATGTTTGTGTGCATGGCCTTGGCGGTCCTCACGGCCGCCGACGTCAACCTGGTGATCGCCCGAAACCGCATCGAATGCGAGCAGGCGGCCGCCTTGGCCGAGACGGGCCTACTCATGCTCCAGCAGCAACTCGGCGGCCTGGTGCTCCCGGCCACGCACGATGCCGAGGACATCAACCAGGCGATCGCGGACCGCCTCCTCATGTCGCTCGCAGACTCCTCGATGCTGTGTTCCGGCACCATCCAGTCCACCGCCGACGGCGTCATCGTGCCGCCCCTCGCGGTCGCGGTGGCCGATGGCAGATCCGGCACGATCGCGGCGGTGATACAGGCCGACGGCGGGGCCCTGGATCACCCGACGATCCACATCCAAAGCACCGGAAGGTTCGGAAGGGCTGTCCGCACGGTCTCGTACCAGATGGCCAGTCGAAGCAGCCTGGACGGCCTGGCACGGTACGGCATCGCCAGCCGCTCGCCCGTGGAGATGAAAGGGAACGCCTCCATCCGTGGGGCAAACGACAGCCAGGAGGGCAGCATCCTGTCGGCCACCAGCACTACCCTGGACGCGGTCACCCTGACCGGCCACGTCGAGGTCTCCGGCGATGTGGTCGTGTCCGGGGCCGGAACGCGGATCGACACCCGCGGCAGTGTCACCATCGGCGGCGACGAGATCCGCGACGCGCCCGAGCCCGAGTGGCCCCAGGTCAACACCGCCCTGTTCGAGACCTACGCTACGAACGTGTTCGATGGGGATACGAGCGTCTCGCGGACCCTCACCAACTGCCGCATTCCCGCCGGCATGAACCCGACGTTCAGCGCCGACACGGCGATCCAGGGGGTCCTGTACGTCGAGTCCCCCAACAAGGTCACCTTCAGCGGAAGCGCCACCATCCGCGGCACCGTCGTCATGGAGGACCACGCCCCCGGCCAGCCCGCCAACGAGGTCACCTTCGCCGGGAAGGTCCAGGCCTACGACGTGAGCACCCTCCCGCAGGACGTCGACTTCGACGGCCTGCGGGACCTGGCGAAGACGTTCCTGCTCGCGCCGGGCGCCAACGCCAAGTTCGCCGGCAACTTCGGCTTGGTCGACGGGTGGATCGTCGCCAGCGGGTACCAGTTCACCGGGAGCGCCGGGGGCACCGTCCGTGGTGCTATCCTCAACCTGGAGGACTCCTCGTTCAAGGTCGACGGCAACGTGCACATCATCATCGACAAGTCCGGCAATACGAGCGACCCGGCGGGCCTGGTGGCTTCGCGATCCCTGGTCTGCGTCAGGGGATCCTACTCCGAGTGACGACCGGGCCCGGCCGCCGCGCCGGGCCCTCCCCAGGCGCGCTCCCCGGCAGGACCCCCCGTCAGGCCGGTGCGCCAGCGGCCGGAAAATCACCCGTTTTCCGGGGGCGCGCGGCGCCCCGCCGGGGTTCCGCCCGGCCCGGCCCGGCACGCTGCCTGCCTTGCGACGCACGTAACCTCCCACAGAGGAACGACTTACGGCCGACCGTCCGACCGCTGCGCTTCCGGGCGCCCCAGGGGGGGCCCGCGCGTTGACTTCGCCCCCCGGATCGGCATCCTTAATCAGTAGGGGGACGGGATTCTGGAGGGAACGCCATGTGCAAGTCAGATCGGGTCGTGACGGCGCCACGCGGCGTCGCCTTGATCGTGTCGCTGATCTTCCTGGCCGTGTTTGCCTGCC
>Ga0315294_10005059_pt1 | contig 14459 bp, 12 predicted proteins | sample YL17G13_40_MG_FD_203626 | JGI IMG/M metagenome (GOLD analysis project Ga0315294, IMG submission 203626) | Sediment microbial communities from Yellowstone Lake, YNP, Wyoming, USA - YL17G13_40 | ecosystem: Environmental > Aquatic > Freshwater > Lake > Sediment | place: USA: Wyoming | collected... | reverse complement strand
CGCGCCGCGGTGGTCGAGTGCTGGGTAAAAGCCGGCGAGCCGGGGCGCGTCACCGAACTGGTCAAGGCATGGCTCCAGAACAGCGCCCAGGGAGAGCTTGCGAAGCTCGTTGACGTCGGGTGCGACCTGGCGCGCATGCTCAACGAGGCCAAACAGGAGCGTGCCGCGGGTGACCTGCTTGCAGTGCTTCTCAAGGCCGCGCGCGACGCCAATGCGCCCGACCTCGTGGAGAAAGTGCGTGCGCTGATGCCCGCGCAGCCCGCACCCCCGCCCGCCGAAGAGAAAGCGCCTGCTGAACCGAAGAAGGAATCCCCCTGACAGTCTCAAGGCAACGCCTCGCGCTTCGCCCCCTGCACGATGACGGTCGCGACTGCGCCTCGAATGCCCCGGCGAGTTAGTCCAATCCGTCTGCGAAGGCGCGGATGGCCTTGACGTGCCCGGCCGTCGTTCCGCAGCAGCCTCCGATGATCCTTGCCCCGGCCTCGTGGAGGGAAGGCAGATGCTGCGAGAAGAACGAGACGTTCTCGCCGTAAACGGTCTTTCCGCCCACCAGCTTCGGCAGGCCAGCGTTGGGTTGCACGATGATGGGCAGGCGAGTCAGCCTCGCGATCTGCGCCGTCAGGGGGACCATGGTGGCGATGCCGTGGCCGCAATTCGTGCCCACGACGGCGCAGCCGAGTTCGTGCGCGACAGCGACAAGCTCCCTCGGCGTCTCGCCCATCATTGAATGGTAGTTGCCGCTCGGTTCCGGACTGAACTTCATGCTGGCGATGAGGGGCGCCTCGGACGCCTCCCGCGCCGCACTCAGGGCGATGCGCAGCTCCGCGGACGAATCGAAAGTTTCGGCGATGAAGGCATCTACGCCGGCCGCCGCGAGTGCGCGCGCCTGTGCGGCGAATGCCTCGTGCGCCCGCTGGGGTGTCAGGTCGCCCAGCGGCTCAAGCAGGGCGCCCGTGGGTCCAATGTCGCCCACGACGAGCGCCTTGCCGCCCGTCGCCCGCCGCGCGATCTCCACAGCGGCGGTGTTGATCTCCTCCAGCCTGTCCTCAAGCCCATGCCGACCCAGAGTCATCGCATTGGCGCTGAACGTGTTGGTGAGCACATAGTGTGCGCCGGCCTCGACGTACTGGCGCTGGAGGGCCTCGACGAGCTCCGGCTTGTCCAGGTTCCAGAGTTCCCCCGGCATGCCGGCCGGTAGCCCGCGCGCGATGAGCTGGCTGGCCATTGCGCCATCGCCGACGACGAGCCTGCGCTGTCTCAGTAGGTTGAGGAAATCCACGAAGTCGCTTCCCTGCCTTCTCGCGAGATGTCTGGTGGCTTCTATCGCACCTTGCGTCCGCTCGTTCCCATGTTGAGCCTGCCGTACTTGACGCCTCTCATGCCGACGAGGTTCTCGCCGAGTCGGCGGATCTCCTGGCCCGGCCCCTTGAGCACGACCACCTCCAGGCAGTTGCGCTCGTCCACGTGGACGTGGAGGCTCGAGACCACGCGGTCGCAGTGGTCGTGCTGGGCGCCGGTCAGGCGCTTGTCCACGGACATGGCGTCGTGGTCGTAGACGAGGAAGACCACGGCGAACGTTTCTTCGCGGGGCGCCTGCCACTCCTCCTCGATGAGCTTTTCGCGTATCAGGTCGCGGATGGCCTCCGAACGGTTGTCGTAGCCCATTTTCTTGATGAGTGTGTCGAATGTGTCGAGCAGGTCAATGTCCAGCGAGACCCCGAATCGCACTGTTTCTCCCACTTGCCGTCCCTCCTCATGCTGTGCTGGCAGCAGCGAATCTTAGAGCGTACCCGAAGCCGCGCACCAGTCAAATGAAGGCGTCGCACGCGGCGCTACCTGACTCTGAGCCAACGTTTGATGATGGGCCAGCTTGGCTCGGCATAGAACCGGTGCCCGCCTTCGCCGACGACAAGCTTGATGTTGTCCGGGCGGCCCGCCGCGCCGAAGATCTCCTTGGCCGTGGCGAATGCCTTCTCCACGCCCTCGAACGGGAATATCGAGTCCTGGCGGCCCGCGACTATGAGCAGCCTGCGCGGCGCGATGAGGCCCGCCAGCTCTCCCATCTCAGCCACCTTGAGGATGCCCGGGATGTAGTTGTCCGCGCAGTGGTAGATGCGCATGACGGAGTGCGCGAACGTGCAGAAGTAGCACGAGACCACGGCAACCTTGATGCGGCGCTCCAGGCAGGCGGCAAAGAACGTGGCTGTCCCGCCGCCGGAGTTCCCCATGCAGCCGATGCGCCTGGGGTCCACCTCGGGGAGCGTCTGGAGCAGGTCAATTGCGCGCATGATGTCCCACGTGCGCTCGCCTATCACAGTGCGGCCCAGCAGGAGGGAGTGCATCACGGCGTCCTGGCACGGATGCTCGGCGCGCTGCTGCTGGAGTGTTTCTCCGCGCTCGCCGAAGCAGCGCTGCTCAAGAGCGAGGGCCACAAAGCCGCTGCGCACGGCCTGAACGGCGATGTCGCGGTCGCCGGCGATAAGCTCTTTCTCGTTGTCGTTCTTCGCCACGCCGATGCTGATGTGCATGCCGGGCGAATGGCCCTGGAGGCAGATCATTGCGGGCCGCCGTCTGGCGGCGCCGCGCGGGACGAGCAGGTGCACCGGAACATCCGCATGGGGCTCGCTTGTGAAGACCAGCTTGCGGCGCACGTAGGTCTCTGTCTCTTCGCGCTCTGTCTCCTCCACGTTGAGCGGGCCGCGTTCCTGGGGCAAGCGGCCCATGAGCTTCAGCAGCCGAGCACGCAGTTGCCTCTGCCAGGGCTTGAACGGCTGCCCTTGCCACGCCATCTCGCGCTCGGTGTTATCCATCAAGTGAAGGTGATACTGCGATGGGACGAAGTATCTGTCAGCCATCTGTTCGTGTCCCCCATCAAGGGTGGCGACTTGCGCCAGACCGCGGAGCGATGTGCCCCGCCGGGCGATTGTGAAAGTATAGTGAGGCCGCACAGGACGCGCAAATGGGAGGGAAGGGCACGCGGGGAGTTGACTCCGTGGGCGCGCTGACGCACAATGCAGAGTGAGCGTCGTGGGGGCGGGACAAGGGTCTCACCCACATCAGATCATGCCAGCGAGAGAGGCGGCCTATGGCAAAGCTTGGCGAGAGGATTCAGTCTGCCGATTGGAAAGGCGAGAAGCACGTGCCGGTCATCGAGTGCCCGGACGAGGTCAAGGGCGACGAGGCGTTCCAGGTCAAGGCCACCGTGGGCAAGGCCATTGCTCACCCCAACACCACCGCGCATCACATCCGCTGGATAGCGCTGTACTTTCAGCCTGAGGGTGAGAAGTTCACCTGCGAGGTGGGGCGGTTCGAGTTCGGGGCGCACGGCGAGTCAACTAAGGCGCCCGACGAAGGGCCGGTCTGGACGCAGTCCGAGGTGAGCGTCTCGATGAAGCTCAAGAAGGCGGGGACACTTCACGCCGTGTCGCTGTGCAACATCCACGGGCTGTGGGAGTCGGCGAAGGACATCAAGGTACGCTGACGCCTGCTAAGAGGCTCTAAGTGGCTGACCCGACGTAGCCCTGTTTCTCGAGCGCCAGCAGCACCTCCTGTGCGCATTCCTCGGGGGTCGTGTCCGTCGTGTCTATGACCACCTCGGCGTCCTCGGGCACCTCGTAGGGGTCGGATATGCCGGTGAAGCCCTTGATGATCCCTGCGCGAGCCTTGGCGTAAAGCCCTTTGCGGTCCCGCTGTTCGCAGACCTCCAGCGGGGTGGCCACGTGCACCAGGATGAACCCGCCCATAGGCTCTATCATCTTCCTGACTTCCTTGCGCACGCGGTCGTAAGGCGCGATGGGCGCGCACAAGGCGATGCCGCCGTTCTTGGTGATCTCGGAGGCCACGAAGCCGATGCGCAGGATGTTGAGGTCGCGGTGCTCCTTTGAGAAGCTCAACTCCGAGGACAGGTGTTTGCGCACGATGTCGCCGTCGAGCAGCGTCACGGGTCGCCCGCCCGTCTCCAGCAGCTTGATCATCAGTGCGTTGGCGATGGTGGACTTGCCCGCGCTGGGGAGGCCGGTGAAGAACACCGTGAAGCCCTGCTGGCTGCGCGGCGGATAGGTGCGCCTGAGCTCTGCCACAACCTCCGGGAACGAGAACCAATGCGGTATCTCGCGCCCGGTGGCCAGACGGTCCCGCAGCTCCGTGCCGGAAAGCGTGAGCGTCTTCACCCCTGCGGGCACCTCGTCCTCGGGCATGTACTCGTCCTCGCCCGGGATGTAGACCATGTTCCGGAATGGGACCATGCGGATGCCTAGCTCGTCTTCGTGCTGCTGGAACAGCGCCTGCGCGTCGTAGGGCCCGTAGAACGGCTTGCCTTTGGAGTCGCTGCCGGGGCCGGCGTGGTCGCGGCCAATGATGAAGTGGGTGCAGCCGTGGTTCTTGCGGATGATGCCGTGCCACAGCGCCTCCCGCGGCCCGGCCAGGCGCATCGAGATGGGGAGCAGGCTGAGCATGGCCGTGTTGTGCGGGTAGTGGTTGAGGATGGCCTGGTAGCAGCGCACGCGCGTGTAGTGGTCCACGTCCCCCGGCTTGGTCATGCCCACGACGGGGTGGATGAGCAGGTTAGCCTCCAGTTGGCGGGCGGCGCGGAACGTGAGCTCCTGATGGGCGCGGTGCATGGGATTGCGCGTCTGGAAAGCGACGATGCGCCGCCAGCCCAGGGCGGCGAACCGGTCGCGCAATCGCGCGGGCGTCAGGCGGAGCGGGGCGAAGTCGTAGTGGTGGGGCATCTGCACGCCCTCGATGCGCCCCCCCGCATAAACCGGATGCGTGTTCCTCAGCAGGTGGGCCACGCCCGGGTGTTCCTCGCGGGCGGCGCCGTACACCAGTTCCGCCTCCGCGGTGCGATCCGGTTGCCAGAGATCCTCCACGTGCAGGACCGCCAGCATGACTCCCTCGAAGTCGCGCAGCGTCAGCACGGATCCCGGCCCCAGGCTTTCGGCCATCTTCTCGGTCACGTCAAGCGCTATGGGGATGGGCCACAGTGTGCCATTGGCGAGGCGCATCTCGCGGCAGACGCGCTCGTAGTCGGCGCGGTTCATGAAGCCGCACAGCGGCGAGAACCCGCCGTTAAGGAGAAGCTCCAGGTCGCACAACTGACGGGGGGTCAGGTCCCAGGAAGGCCAGTCGCGCGAGAGGGCCTTCAGCTCTTCCGCGCGTTCCTGATTGACGAACGGACTGACCAGGGATCCGCCGTGGGGCCTGACGAGGTGTGAATCCATGTTCCTTGTCTGCTTTCTGAGATTCGGGCTGGCATGCGCGCGAGGCGCGTTTCCCCCGGCCTTCGCCGTGGCTCACGTGCTCGCCGCGAAGCGATCGAGCGAGACGGCCTGCCCCGTGTTCAGCGATTCGATGCCCGCTGCGATGACCTTCTGTGCGGCCAGGCCGTCGGCCCCGGAGCCGTCAATCTCCTCCGGGGAAGCGCCGGCGGCCACCTGTTCGAGAAAAGCGTGAATCCGCGCCCGGAAGGTATCATCGAAATCGCGATACCCGCCGAACACCGGGTTGCTGTAGACGGACTTGATGGAATCGCCGGCCGGGAACAGCGTCGCTTCGCGCCACATGTCATCGAGCACGAAGCGGCCCTTCACGCCCGCCACTTCGCAGCGTTCCATCGGGTGGCCGCGTGCAATGTCGTAGCTGCTCGTCAGATGTCCCACCATGCCGTTCCTGAAGAGCATGTTCCAGGACGCCGTAGACCAGATATTGCGCCCGGGCGCCTTCATGGCGAAACACTGGACCTTCTCGACATCTCCGCAGAAGTACCGCATCATGTCAATGGAGTGGGGATTGAGCGCCTTGAGGTGAAAGTAGGGGGATGCGAACTCACCCGGCCGGCCAATCCACAGCGCCATGTTGACGAAGAGCAGGTCGCCCAGGCGCCCATCGTTGAGCCACTGCCTGGCCAGCAGCGCCGCGGGCGTGAAGCGGTGGTTGAAGTCTATGCCGAAACAACGCCGCCGCTCGCGCGCCACCCGCACCATCTCGGCCGCCTTGTCAACCTCGTTGGAGATTGGCTTCTCGCAGAGCACGTGGCAGCCCCCCTCCAGCGCCTGGATGGTCGGCTTGTGGTGATCGCTTCCCTGCTCGTGGCCGCTGGTTGCCACGCTGCAGACGTCCGGCCTCAATGCGTCGAGCATGGAGGGAGCATCAAGGAATGACGGCACTGCGAATCGTTCGCCTGCGGCCTTCGCACGGTCGGGCAGGATGTCACACACGCCCACCAGCTCCGCCAGCGGATCCTCCTTGTACAGGCGGGCATGGAGGGTGCCAATCGGCCCCATGCCAATCACACACACGCGCAACCTGGCTTTGGTCGCTGCCGTCATCGTTCATCCTTCGTATAACGACGACCTTGGGAAGAACTCGAAGTCGTGCTGTCCGTCATCCGTGCGCCAGCGCCCGATGGTCTCGGGGCGCACCGGGATCTTCGACAGGGGAAAGCCGAGGAATCCTTCCAGACGCCGGAGCGTCTCATCTTGTTTCAGCACGAAGTCCTCGAAGCGCACGACGATCCTCCTGGCGGGCGGCGGGGTCGCCTGCATGATGTCGTACTGATACTTCCAACTGATTGCCCGCCGCACGCGCACGTCATCCGTCTTGTCGTACGGCACGCCGAAAACGGACAGGTCATCGGTCACGTGTGCGCCGATGATGCTGTCGCGCGGGTCGCGATACCAGTAGATGTAGTGGATGTCGGGAAACATCCGCACGATCCAGGGGAAGACAAGCGTGGTCTCGGGAATCTTCCATCCCTTGCGCTCCGCATCGCTGTGCAACACCGAGGAGAGGAATGACTCAATCAGCTGCGTGAAAGCCGGATCTATCGGCATGGTGTGGAGCCGTGAGAAATCCCACTTCATGCCGCCCTTGTACTCCACGTGCCGCGCCATGACGCGACATGCTTCATACATGTCGCCCGGCGGGATTAGGTCTCCAGACACGTTGAGCTGGGCGCCCATGTAGACGCCGCTTGCGCTCAGGGTGTGGGACATGGCGCGGGTACCCGAGTGCCCGCGGCCGATAACCGTGATCATCATAGCTTCTGGGCCCCTCGCTGCGTCTGCAGCTCGCGCGCCTGGAGCCCCTTGGCGGCGTCGGGGGAGCCGATGTACAGCTTGTTATAAGCCTCCTCCGAGCTCGGGAACGGCGCGCCGCGCCCATTCCAGTTGAGATTGGTGTAGATGGGGTTCCGCCGCCCGGTTTCTTTCTCACGCCGGGCAATGTGGGCCTGCATGCGCGCCTCCAGAAGCTTCACCAATTCAGGCTCCTGCTCGGCGAGGTTGTGGTTCTCCTCGGGGTCGGTGATCAGGTTGTAAAGCTCGACCTCGGGCTTGAAGTGGAAATCGGGCTCCAGTGCGTGAATCAGTTTCCACTCCGGCGTGCGCCAGCCGTGCTTGCGCATCCACGTGGCCTCGGTGATGTAGAACTCCGGCTCGATCGTGCGCGGCTCGCCCTTCATCAGCGGCACAAGGCTGCCGCCATCGCAGGCAATGTCGGTCTTGATGCCCATCAGGTCGAGGATGGTCGGCGTGACGTCCTTCTGCTGGCAGAAGTCGGAGAAGCGCAGCCCCGCCGGCACCTTGCCGGGGTAGACGAAAGCCAGCGGGATGTGCAGCGTGCAGTCATAGATGCCGTGGTGATCATAGAAACAGTCGTGGTCGTGGAGCGTCTCGCCGTGGTCGGACGTGATGGCGATCAGTGTGTCCTCTTCGATGCCCAGCATGTCAAGTGTGGCGAAGATGTTGGCAATGCAGGCGTCCATGTACGCCACCGCGCCATCATACTGAGCAATGACGTATTCCTTGTCGGTGCAGCCAGGTGGGAACCAGCTCTTGAAGTAATCGCAGAACGGCTTGAATGTGTAGACCGGGTCGAGCGAGTGGTTGTTGGGGTCGAATTCGTTGCCGTCGTAGAAGATGCGCTCGAACGGGCGCGGCGGCAGGTACGGCGAGTGCGGGTCCATGTGCCGCAGGAAGAGGAAGAAGGGCTTGTCTCCCGCGGCCAGGCTCTTCAGCTCCGGGATCGCCACGTCGTTCAGATTCTCCGCTTTGTGGCTGCGCCCGCTGTTCCACGAGCCCCATCCGCTGAAGTCCAGGTACTTCTGGAAGCCGCGCGAGGCGGGATTGCCGCTGAATCCCACGCAGGAGGTGCTGTAACCCTCCCCGCCGAGTATCTCTGCCAGCGTGCGGAGGTGGCTCCCCAGCCCGCCCTGGTGCCGCAGGGCCACCACGTCCATCCCGAAGCAGTCCATCCCGGTGAACATCGAAGTGTAGCCGGGCGTGGTCGGAATGTGCGGGCTGAAGCAGTTCTCGAAAACCGTCCCCCAGGATGTGAGCTCATCCATGTGCGGGGTGGTGAGCCGGTGGTACCCATAGAGGCTCATGTGGTCAGCCCGCAGGCTGTCAATGCCCAGAAGAAGCAGATTCGGTTTGCGTCGTGTAGCCATGTGCATTCTCCTTGTCTTTGTCCTATAGGCCCTATAGGACCTATTCTCGCTATCGCAGGGCGACCCTTCGTCCCTGCTCGGCAGATTCGTAGCATGCCAGGACGAGCCGCAGCGCGTTGCGGCCGTCCTCAGCCGTCGCGATGGCCGGGCGTTTTCCGTGCAGGAACTCCGCAAGCGGGCCGGCCAGTCCTGCAATGCGCTCTCCCTGGTTCCTGATCTCGGGAAGGTCGCTCATCGTCCATTTGCCCGCCTGATGCAGGTACCACTTGAGCTGAATCCCGCCCGGCGGCCAGGGGATGTTGGCGCTCGGGCCATCCCCATAGTTCTGCACTATGGTGCCGTGTTCGCAGACCACTTCCGTCACGTTCTCGCCCGCCACGGCGACAAAGGTACACGAGACCTCGGCGAAGGCGCCGTCAGCGTAGCGGAACACGGCAATGCCGTTATCGTTGGGGATGGCGGGGTTGAGCAGCGTGCCCAGTTCCGCCACGACGCTCACCGGCATCCCCAGCAGCCAGTAGATGAAGTCAATCGGGTGCGACGCATCGTCGGCGAAGATATCACGATTCAGCGCGGGCTGCACGTGCCAGCTTTTCTCGAAGCCCGGCCAGTGGTGCGTGGTCAGACAGTGCCGCCGGCGGACCATGAAGACGCGGCCGAACTGGCCACCGGCCAGCAGCGACTTGACCTGCAGGTTGTGCGGGTCAACGCGCATCTGCCATGCCATGGTGAACGGCACGCCTGCGCGTTCCACGGCGGCCACGATGCGGTCGGCCTGCTCCAGGGTTAGTGCCATGGGTTTCTGCACGATTACGGCCTTGCCGGCCGCCGCGGCCTGTTCCACCAGGTCGGCGTGCAGCGAGGTCTCTGCTGCGATGACGACGGCGCTGATGTCCCGGCGGCTCAGCAGCGCCGCAGGGGACGGGACGGATTCAATGCCGAACGTCTTGCTGGCACTGGCGGCACGCGCGGCGTCGTGGTCCCAGCCGGCGACCACGCGGACGCCGTGCTCGGGCACGTCCCGCCAGCGCGAGCAGTACGCGTTCACGTGCCCGTGTGCAAAGCCGAGGATGCCGACGTTGAGCGGCATTGGACATTCCTCCCGCAATCAGATCCGCTCCACTGCCGGGTCGCCGTGTATCGTCGGCAGCGGCTTCGGCCGCACGACCGCGCCTCCGTCCTCATACGATTCCATGACGGCCCAGATGTACTCCAGCGTCGCCAGCGCGTCGCGTCCAGAGGCGCGCAGGCGCTCGTGTGGCGTCTTGTTCGTCACGTCCTCCAGGAAGGCGTGGATGCGGTTCGGGAAGGTCTGACCGAAGTCCTTGATACCGGTGTCCAGGATTTCCGGAGTCGGCCCGGAGCCGAGGCCGTATGACTCGCCGGGCTTGGGCGCGGGCCAGTAGGTGAGTTTCTCTATGCAGTTCTCAATGCAGAAAGTGCCTTTGCTGCCGGCCACCTCCACGCTCCACCACCCGCCGAGTCCCCAGACGCAGTCCCCACGCTGGCTCAGCAGGTAGCCCACCGTGTCGTTGGCGAACCGCACGTGCACGCTGTTGACTGACAGCAGCAGGTCGCCTTTGTTCTTGCGGAACCCCGGCTTGGTCGAGAACGTTTGCACGTGCGTGATGTCGCCGCACAGATAGCGCATCACGCTGAACGGGTGGGTCAGGAAGGCCTTCATGTGGGCGTAGGGCTGGTTGAAACGCGCGGAAGGGTTGAAGCCATAGGTCAGCTCGCCCCCGTTGAACCCCATCTTGAACAGCAGGTAAACGGTCTCTCCTATCATGCCGTCGTCCATGTACTTCCTGGCGCGCTCGGCCGTCGGCGTGAAGTAGTGATTGAGGTTGCACCCGAGATACAGCCGCTTGCTCGCCGCGAGCCGCACCATCTCACGGGCCTCCTCGATGCTGTTCGAGAGCGGCTTCTCGCACAGCACGTGCTTGCCTGCCTCCAGCGCTTCCATCGTCGGCTCGAAGTGCCAGCTCCCGTTCTCATAGCCGCCGGTGGTCACGTCCACGATGTCGAGCTCTTCGTCGGCCAGCATGTCCCGCAGACTGTAGTACGCCTTCACGCCGTGCTTCTGGGCCGCGGTGTCGGCCTTGTCCTTCACCACGTCGCACACGGCGACCAGCTCGGCGAGCGCATCCTTCTTGTGGCACCCGGCATGGTTATTGCCGATGCCGCCCATGCCCACCACGCCGACTCTTAGCGCCATTGTCATGTCCTTTCTGTCTTCCACGGCGGTCGTTGGTCCATCTCTATCCGTCACGCGCCGACCGGGCGCGCGCCGCAGGCCTGCAGGCAGGCCTGCATGTGCCCGCGAGACTCAGCGGCAATCACGCAGCACTGCTCCAGCGAGTATTCCTTCGCGCCGATGATCTCCAGGTCAACCGGCCCTGTGTAGCCGTGCTCGTGCAGCACGCGCATGTAGCCGAGCAGGTCAACATCCCCGCGCCCGTTGGCCTGCATCTCCGGTTTCCCCGGCCCCGGCTGCCTCCCTTTGCAGTCGCGGATGTGGATGTGCTTCACGCGTGAGACCACGGCGCGGAGCGCGTCCACCGGGTTTTCGCCGGCCCGGTGAATGTGCGACGGGTCCATGTCAATGCCGAAGTGAGGCGACGTTATCGCCTTCATCACGCGCAGGGTAGTGGGGGTGTTGTGGATGGCCGCGCCCACGTGTGCCTTCACGCACAGGATCACGCCGTAGCGGCCGGCCATGTCGGCCAGCTTCCCGAGGGACTCGATTGATTTCTGCAGGCTCGCATCGTCGCCGGTTTTCCCGCCGGGGCCGCAATTGATTATCGGGATGCCGATCTCCGCCGCTGCCTGAAATGCAAGCTCCATGCGCGCCGGGTCCTGCGAGGGCTGCTCCATCGCCAGGAGCGCCAGCCCGTACTCCCCGGACAACCGCTTGATCTCGGGAGCGATTGCCTGCCAGCGGTCGAGGACCAGGTGTTCGCTCATCCCATCAATGGCAGACAGTTCAATGCCATCGTAGCCGGCCATGGCCAGGTACTTGAAAGCGGTTGCCATGTCGTAACCGCCGAACAACACCGAGTTAGCCCCGAGTTTCATCGTTGCGCATCTCCTTTCCGACGGCCGCTCGCAGGTCATCCTGCAGACGCTGTCTCACGCAGCAGAAGCGAGATTCCGCCCTTGCGGCTGGCATATTATGACCGGCCGGAGAATCCTGTCAACCTTCTGCCCGGCCGTTGAGTCGAGAACCAGGAATTCGGGATGTGCGGTGCGGGAGATCAGGGGCAGGGGGACATGGTAGCGGGGGGGCTATACACACCAGAAAAGAAGACGCTCCCGGAGGCCAGCGAGGCCGCGCTTGGACACTCATACGGCCATTCGCTGCGCGCCACGAGTGCCCTAACGCGCGTTTCTAGATGGAGTTGCGTCAGTTCGTGGCGGACGCGTCCAGCCCGACCGTCTTCTCGCCCACATGCCGACTTGCCAGTCAGCTCTACGCCCCAGCAGTGCCTTCAAGCCCTCCCAGACGCCCAAGGTCGTGGGTTCATAGCGAGGCAAGCGCATCCGTTGTGTCATCGGTCAGGCGAAGCCAGCCAGGGTGGACACGGTGCGACCTTGACCTCGTTCGGGGATGGGTGTCTGCACAGCGCGCGCGGTCAAGCTGAGGGATACAGGGCCTACTTGACACTGTCCGAGTAGATATGCCAGTTCTCGAGAATGCCGCGCGCTGTACCTGATAGCGAATCGTCGCCCTTCGAGAGTTGTTCGCACGTCTCTCTGGCTTTCTTCAGGTCGCCCTTCCAAATCATTCCCCACAGGGCATACTCCCGGCGCTCCTCTTTGTAGGGGGGGATGAACTCCTCAGCGAAGTCTGAACCAAGAATGGCGTTGAGCTTATCAATCGTCCCCGCCTCCTTTGTTGTCGCGATCTTCATTGCCTCACGCTGAAGCGCATGCAGGTTCCTGCCATCGGTTCCCTTCATCGCTGCAAGGTAAGCCTTCGGATAATCAAGTGGGTCCTCCTTTTTCGCAGCCCCGTCTTCGCCCTTCTTCTCGGGCAGTATCAGTGTGTGAAGTTCCACCTCGTACGCATGGCGCACCCGACCAACGTAAGCGCGGGCGAGGGCATTCTTGGTGAGGTATACAGACAACGGATCCTTGCACTCTCGGACTATTCTGCCCAGCGCTTTCTCAGTGGCTTCGCTCAACATCTTTTGGGCCTTCTGGCACGCGTTCGGGCCGGCTGGCAGGAGCAAAAGCTCGCCACCCTCGTCCATGGCTTTCTCGCTCAGGTCCAGAATGACCTCCCACGCCGTGACCCCACCGGCGGCCTCAACAACGTTAACGATTACCTCGTCCGAGCGCACTTCCATATTGCTCTCCTTGATAAGGCGCTTTTCGCCGTATTGGCCACGTTCCCATTCTACAAGGCCTAGCCTCCCACACTGGACGCGCCAGGGACCCTTCTGTTTGAAGATGGGCCCCACGTCCTTGGGTCTTTCGTCCGACCTGCCCAAGAACACCAGAACCCATTGTTGATGCGTTTCGCCTGGCTGGAGTGTTGCCCTGCAATTCTCAACGGGATCGTACGTGTATGCGTCCAGTTTGCCCGTAACCAGCTTCTGCCCGGCCGGGCCAGTTACGATGGCCTCTCTAAACGCACCCGTGCAGACATTTGCTGCCACCTTGGAGTCGTTCCTAAGCGTGAACCGAAGAAGTGCCGGGGACCCCGCAAGCACTTCTTTGTTGACGACCTCCCCAGTCAGGGAGAACTTATACGCTGGCGTGTCCGCGCCAATGGCAACGGGTGCTCCCATCAAGAAATGGATTGATACCACCGTCACCCCCACAATCAATCCGCAAGACCGGAGCATGTTCTTTTTCCTCATTTTAGGCCTCAGAATTCGTCGCGCAGCTTCTTAAGAGAATCCGGTTGAAACTTAGTGTCTCCCTTTCCCGGTGGTTGCCTCATGATCCCCCCTGTTTCGTCGTGGTACTGGCTGCCTATGACCGCATGGGGGGAGAAGGGGGACATTCTGGTTTTTGGCCCTCACTCGGTCCCTTCTATTGCCTTCCTTGCGACGACGGCATCGGGGGGGCTCCCCAGCGCCCTCTCCATGATTACCACTCCCGCCTGCGGGTGTCAAGACGCTGGTAGGTGAGCGGGCGCGGGTGCGTTCAGGCGGCCAGGCCGTGAAGGTCGAGAGATGGCACACCGCCCCCATTGCCTTCAGGATCCGGAAGGGCACCGCTTACGGGGTGAGCGTGGTGGAGGAGATGGTAGCGGGGGTGGGACTCGAACCCACGACCCGAGGCTTATGAATCCTCTGCTCTTCCAACTGAGCTACCCCGCCACCTCTCCAACCCACTCTATTGCATCGGCACGAACCTGTCAAGCAAGGCCACGCCGACCCTGAGCGAGGAAGTCCATGACCGTGCGACGGCAGGCTGGAGACTGTAGATGTGCCTCGAACCGGCAGGCCAGCCCTGGCTGAGGCGTGCCGCCACGGCTACTCGCCCACCGTCGGCTGATTGCCGGGAGCATCGTCACGCGTCAACCAGGCACCCGCGCAGGTAGGCTGCGAACCGGCTCACGCCCTCCACCGGCGGCTCCGGCTCCTCAAACTCGATGGACAGGAAGCCGCGATAGCCTGCCTCGTGCATGATGCGCACCACACGGCGGTAGTCTATGAGTTCGCGTTTGTCGCCCTGCTGCACGCTGACCTTCGCGTGCGTGGTGAACGTGTTCTCGGCGCAGCGGGCGTACTGCTCATAGATGTCGCCCGTGAAGTTGCCGAAATCCAGGTTGATGCCCACCCACGGGTTGTCTGAGAAGGGCGCGAGCAGGGACAGGACGCCGTCTGCGTTGCCTGTCAGCCCGCCGTGGTTCTCGAGGCCGAGCACAACGCCGTGCTGCTCGGCGACCTCGGCGCACTCCGCCAGGCCGTCGCGCACCCAGTTCTCGGCGACGGATTTCTCTATGCCCTCCGGCACGCCGCCCGCGAAAACACGCAGCACGGGCGAGCCGATC
>Ga0315294_10005057_pt1 | contig 14462 bp, 11 predicted proteins | sample YL17G13_40_MG_FD_203626 | JGI IMG/M metagenome (GOLD analysis project Ga0315294, IMG submission 203626) | Sediment microbial communities from Yellowstone Lake, YNP, Wyoming, USA - YL17G13_40 | ecosystem: Environmental > Aquatic > Freshwater > Lake > Sediment | place: USA: Wyoming | collected... | reverse complement strand
AGGGTGGCGCCGCTGCATATCGGGATAAACCATTCTCTTTCGTATTTTTCCTTGGGCTCTTCGAGCATTTTGTCTTCAAGGGTATATCCGCCGTGAGCGCGATAGATTATAAGGCCGTTCGCATCCAGGTCCGGATGGCTCTGCCAGACGATTTTTTCGAAGACCTGCGGCTTATTGTCCTTGTCGTAAATTTTGCTTTCGATAATCATCTGAGCGCTTTTGTATCCGCCTGGCTCGATTTTGTTTTTTATGGACATTGTCACATCGGAGCCCGGCAGTGCAAGTCTGTCGATATCTTCTGCGATTCTCTGGAGTATTTCCATAGCCAGAAATCCGCTTTCGAGTCGTTTATTTATTACGGCTTCAGCTCGTCTTATTCCTGTGTAGATGCTTATGGCGGCAACCATAATCATCGCAGCTATTGCAAGAGTAGCCATAGCCTCGGCAAGTGTGAACCCCTCACACCTATTTGCACAGCGGTGCCGTAAGCTAATAGTACCCCAATTTGCAGTATCATTCGGTTTTTCATTTGCCCACACAATGCAAATAGGTGTGGGGGTGAAGCCCGATATTCCGAAACAATATTTCTTTTTGCAGCTTCGTTTCATTTGTTTTTGAATAAATTTTCCATTACGGCTTTCCAGAACTGCTCTTCCGGCACTTTCCCCCAGTGCTGGTAACCTTCCGGCGGCGGACCGAGCCAGCTCTCTATCTCCTTCCATGTTACAGCTTCTTCCTCCTGCTGACTTTGCTCGGTCTGCTGCTGGTCTTGTGGTTCCTGGCCGGCGTTTTCAGCCATTGCCTCATAGTATTCTTCTTCTCTCTGCTTCTGTTCGAGTATCTGCAGCACCTGTTCTTTACTAAGGCTGGTAAGCCAGTGTGTAAGCTCGATTTTCTGTTCTTCGCCGTTGTCATCGGTAAATTCTGCCGAACACACTGCCCGCACCCACATATTGTTTGTTATCGGCTCATAGAATGATTCAACGGTTGTTTCCCATGTAATATCGGGGTTTTCTTCGCTTATTCCATACTCAACGGAATCGCTGACGGCGGATTGGCCGAGGATTTTTTCCATATTCTCCCTGGCAACATCGAACGCCTGCATTTTAGTTTGCCACAGGACAACGGTATCGATTGCCCTGTTGACGACAACAAGCACTGTTGCTGTTATCATGCCGAGTATAATCAGCGCAACTGTAACCTCAATCAGCGTAAACCCCCTCACCAATTTACACCGTGATTGAGCATTTTCAAAACCGGCCGACGTAGCTTTGACTGTTTTTTTTAACTTTGCCGCCACAATATAAATTGGTGTGGGGGTAAAAGCTTTGCGGTTCCGCAACGGAATTTTTCTAAAAACCCATTTCATCTTCGCTTCTCGGCATAAGAATTCCCACATCACCGTCGAAAAGGCCAATCATTCGGCTCAATCTGTTAATTACGATTGAATACTCTCTGCCGTCCTCGTCGGCAACGACGATTTTGCCGCCGTACTGCCAGCCGCTTTTGCCGACCCTGAACAGGGCCGGCGCCTCGTTCGTCCAGTCGCCGTCGTCGAACATCACATAGGACAACTGGAAACGGTCGCTGAATTGTCCTGTCTGGATAATTTCTTCTTCCTTTATATCTTCGACAGCCACAAGACCGGTAGTAATTTCCCGCAGCGTATATGAGTTCTGCACAAAGTCTATAATTATTTCATATCTTCTTCCGGTCTGGCCTGAGCTTGTCGCTGCCATTTGAAAGAGCCTTACAAGGTCATGTGCCCTGCTTTTGAAACTGTTTTTGCTGAGCACATCTGAGAGGTTAATCATTGCGAGCGTCGTAAACATTGCGACGATGAAAAGCACCATAATGACTTCCGCCAGCACCGCTCCAACCCTGGCGATGCCGCGAGCCGACAAACGATTTAAGCGGCACGGATTCATTTTTCATCCTGCATCGGTGCTGTACAGGTCCTTATCGTAGTCTTCGCCGCCCTCCTGGCCGTCGGCGCCGTAGCTGATAATTACATAAGGTTTGCCGCTCTCAGGATAGGCGACGTATATGAATTCGTTGCCCCATGCATCCTTGGGAACTGCCGTCGAATCAAGGTATCCGCCCTGCTGATAACCTGTCACATCGCTTGGCGGCTCAATCAGCACGGAGAGCCCTTCTTCTGCTGTTGGGTATCTTCCGGTATCCATCTTGAACTGAGCGACTGCGTTATGGAGCATTTTCAGATTGGCTTTAGTCGTGGTAACACGGGCCTTATCGGTTTGTCCCAGAAAGTTCACCGACACGATTGCGGCAAGCAGGCCGATGATAATGATTACCGCCATAATCTCGACGAGTGTAAAACCCTTATTTTTCCTATTATTGAATTGCTTCATATTTAAACCTTTCATAGGAATTTAAAATTTAATATTTAATATTGAAGATTTATGGAGTCCGCCTGCGGCGGAGTTATTATTAAAAATTTTAAATTTTAAATTTTCAATCTTCAATCATTAAAAGTTTCCTGCGGAAAATCTCAGTATCGGCAGCAGTGCCGCCAGTGCTATTAAGCCGACAAAAAACGCCATTACGACAATAATAACCGGTTCCAGCGCGGCGCTCAATCTTTCAATGACAATATCAGACGAAGCCTCCAGATTTTCACTTATACTCTGGAGCATTTTCGTAAGTTCGCCGCTTTTTTCACCAACGGCGACCATATGCGCAATTGCAGGACTGATTACTCCGCTTTCTTTTAAAGGTGTTGTAATATCCGCGCCGGAAAGGATTCTGTCGCGAGCCTTTTTTACTGCATCAACCATAATGACATTGCCTGTAACCTCAGCGACAACCCTGAGTGATTCAGCCATACTCAGGCCCGAGCCGAGCAGCGTGGAAAGGGTTGATGTAAAACGAGAGACGACTCTCTGTCTTATCAGCGGGCCGAATATGGGCAGAGCCAAAAGGGTTTTGTCCCGCAGGTAAGAGCCTTTTTCGCTGCGAAGGAACTTGCGCACGGCAAAAACAACGGCAAAAATGACAATCAGGGCTATGTACCAGTAACTGATAAGAATATGGCTGACAGCCATTAATATCCTGGTAATCAGCGGCAGCTGCATTTTGGCCTTTTGAAGCTGAACGATAATTTTCGGCAGAACGAAAGTCGTAAGGAATATGATGGCAGCCATGCCGATTGTCAGTATGAATGCCGGATAAATCATAGCAGTCATCACTTTCGATTCGATGCGCCGCCGTTTTTCCATAAATCCCGAAATGGTTTCCATCGTTTTTCCGAGCGTGCCGGTGGCCTCGCCCACCTTAATCATGCTTATATATATAACGTCGAAATATTCCGTATAGTCGCCCAGTGCATCGGTAAATGACTCGCCGGTAACGACCCTGTCGCGTATATCCGTGATTACATTTCTGAAACGTGCATCGGAGGTCTGCTCAATCATCACCGAAAGCGATTCAGTCAGTTTTATTTCGGAATTGAGCAGAATGGACATCTGTTTGGTAAAATCAATAATATGCGACTTTTTCGTCCTGCCCAGAAAGCTCAAGAGGCTGCTTTTGACTTCGCTTTCGGTCGATACCTGTTTTATGTCCGTAGCATGGATGCCGCGTGAGCGGAGCTGCTTTCTGGCCGAGTACGGACTTTCCGCAGTTACCGTTCCTTTTACGGCCTTTCCGCCGCTCGCCAACGCCGTGTATGAATATCGAGGCATAATAAGAAAATTAAAAATCAAAAATCAAAAATAAAAATTGTGGAATCCGCCATAGGCGGATGTTTTTTATTCTGTCTACTGTATTCTGTATCCTGTATTCCATTTTCATATATCTGCTTGTGTTACACGCAAAACTTCCGCAATTGTCGTAATTCCCTCTACAACCTTCCTTGCTCCGTCCATTCGCAGGGTCTGAAGCCCTTTCTCAATTGCTTTTTCCTTTATCGCACCAGCGGTTTGACGAACATGAATCATTTCACGGATTTCCTCATCAACCATCATAAGTTCATATATGCCGGTTCTGCCTTTATAGCCGGTGTTAAAACACTTGCTGCACCCTGTGCCGACGTAGAACTGACCGCTGGATTTGTCCGCACCTATGCCGAGCTCTCGCAGTTCATGTTCTGCAGGTTCATATCTCTGTCTGCATTCGGGACAGGTTTTTCGCACTAATCTTTGAGCAAGCACGGAGATAAGCGACGAACTCACAAGGTAAGGTTCGACGCCGAGGTCCAGAAGTCTGCTGATGGCGCCTGCCGAATCGTTTGTATGCAGAGTGCTGAAGACAAGATGACCCGTCAGAGACGACTGTATCGCCATTCTCGCTGTTTCTTCATCGCGGACCTCGCCGACCATTATGACATCCGGGTCCTGCCTTAGAACGTGCCTCAATGCAGTTACAAAAGTCATCCCCTTTCTTGTGGCAACCTGCATCTGACTTATCCCTTCGAGCTGGTATTCTATGGGGTCTTCGATGGTAATAATATTTTTTTCAACAGCGTTCATTCTGTTAAGGGCGGCATAAAGTGTGGTGCTTTTTCCGCTGCCGGTAGGACCCGTAACAAATATCACACCGTGAGAACGGTCGAGCAGCGAATCAAACACCTTGAGGTCGTCTTCCCACATACCAAGCTCGGCAAGGCCGAACAGACCCGTACTTTTATCGAGCAATCTTAATACGCATCTTTCACCGTAGCTTGTCGGCACGGTGCTGACGCGGATGTCGATTTCACGATTTCCCACTCTTACCGAGGACCTTCCGTCCTGCGGCATTCTCCGCTCGGCAATATCCATTCCCGCCATAACTTTTATACGGGATACAACAAGAGGCAGAACATTCCGGTTAAGAGTTAAAGTGTCATACAGAATGCCGTCAATTCTGTAGCGGATTTGAATCTTTCCTTCATAAGGATGCACGTGAATATCGCTGGCTCTTAACTGTAATGCACGGAAGAGAATATCGTTGACAAGTCTGATAACCGGCGGACGATTTACAACGTCGAGCAGGTCGTCCGCCGTTGCAACCTCGTTGACAAGCTGGTCGAGGTTCTGCGAGTCAAGCTCCTCGGCAACTTCGTCGATGACCGTCGTCTTCTGCTCGTATGCAACATCGATTGCAGCGGTTATTGCGGCCCTTGTGGCAAGGGCGATATTAACCGGCAATTTCGTAAGTCTTGAGACGTTGTCCACCGAATCCGTATCAAAGGGTTTCGACAGAACTACGGTAATTTCAGCATCGTCAGCGCGGTTTTTTATGCCGATAAGATAATGATGTTGTGCATAAGTGGCCGGCACATTTTCGACGAACAGCTTCGGCACACTGGCGGAATCGATTTCAGCAAAAAAATCAATTTTTAAAACTTCAGCAAAAAACCTCAGCACCGCCTCTTCTGTAAACTGCGGGCACGTAAGCAAAAGTTCGTCGAGCCGCTGCGGGCTGTCGCCGTTTGCCTCAAGAAATTTCGCAAGCAAATCAGCATCAACTATTCCCGTCCTTTGAGCCGTTTTTATCAGCAAGTCTCTCATCCGATTGCATGTCCATAGCCTAATATTTTTAATTATTCAACAATGTGCTTTTTACCGGCATCATTTCTTTGTTAATATTTCAGGCGATTCTAATTCATTTGCATCCCGTTCGAGCACTTTTCCCGGCTGCATGGGCTCCGGCTTTATACCCGGGAAATACTGGTGCTGCTGAAATTCCGACTCAGCTTTTTCAAATTCAATTTTGTTGGTCCGCGAGATTCCCTCAAGCTGCTTGAGACCGGCGGTCTGTTCCGGCCGAAGAATATTGGCTTTTACAAATATATAAAGCTTCTTGTTTCCCCTATCGACTTTTGATGTATTGCGGAATAAAGCCCCCGCAATGGGAATATCCCCCAGCAGCGGCACCTTAGTGGCGGCCTTCGTCTGATTAAGTTTTGTAAGCCCGCCAAGTATTATAGTGCTTCCATCCGGAACGGTAACAATGGTATTGACATTGCTCGTCGCATAATCCGGTGGAGCATCTGCCGCTTTTGTTGCAAGATTTACAAAATCTTCACGAGTCATCACAATTTCGAGTCGCAGCAGGTCGCCTTCGCTGATTTGCGGAGTAATCTTAAGTTCAATCTTTGCTTCATAAGGCGTCCACGTTTGAGTTGTAACAGGAACAGGAGTCTGACCGCTTGTGGCGACGGGGTAGACATTTGTTGTACTGCTCACGTATGTTCTTTCTGTTGTCACAATATCGCCCTGTTCGTTATCGTTAACCAGCACCTTCGGCTTGGCAAGAACTCTGCCGTAACTTTTTTTGTCCATCGCGGTAAGCAGTGCCTGTATCCTGCCCTGATTGTAAAATCCCTTGACCTGACCGGCGCTGTTAAAGTAGCCGCCTTCGAATAGTTTCTTTGTCGGTGAAGTGCTTGGGAAACCGGCGTTGATTGCTGTACCTGTGATAGCAATGCCTTTTGACACAACGTCGGTCGCGTTGGCTACTGCATCGAGGTCGAATTGAAACTCGTCGTCCCGTGTAATCTCAACCAGCGAGACATCTATCAGGACCTGTGGCCTGCGCCTGTCGAGACTTTTAATAAGGTTTCCTATCCATTCCTGGTTCTTTTTGCTCGCATAGACAATAAGAGAGAATGTGTTTTTATCGGGCACTACAGCTATGCTTTCCTCGGAGTACTTTATAGTTTGCTGAATTTTACCTTCTTTGTCCTTGATCGTTTTCTCAATGAGACCATTAAGCACGGTTGCCAGCGCTTCCGGCTCCTGGTTTTCGAGTCTGTAAATTCTGTAAGGTATGGCGGCCTCGACCGGCTCACGGTCGATGTATGAAACAATCCGTGAAATCTGGATATGCTGTTCCGGCGTTGCATTTACAAGCAGAGAGTTGGTTGCTTCGAGCTTAACCACCTGCGGCTGGTCGAGCGAAACAGTTCCTGCGGCTCCCGCCTGCGCCGGTTTTTCGCCGGCGGGCCCGGCCGCTGGTGCTGCAGCACCGGCCGATACAATAATTCCGAATTCTTTCAGCGCTTCGACAATCTTATCGGTATCGACATATTGAATTTCATACTCTCTGACAATTCTCAGGTCCTGCTGCGGCACATCCAGCGAATCAATTATCTGTTCAACGGCTGTTATTTCATTGGTAAGGCCTATCATAAGAATCCGGTTTGTTCGCTTGTCAAAGTCAATAAATACGGCGGTCTTCTTGGCGGTCTCGGCAGCCGGCGGTTGTGGCTGTACGGGTTGTCGTGCCCGGACAGCACGTGGAGTTGGGGCAGGTGTTGGGGTCGGCGTTGTTGTGCCGACGGTAATATTCACTGTGCCGAGTTGCTCGGCAAGGGCCTGTATCTTCGGCACAAGGCTTTCTGCAAGCGTGTAATTCAGGATTCGCAATTTAAATTCCTTCGGCGGGCCAGGCACATCGACAATCGCCAGCAAATCTTCTATCCTTTGTATCCTGAAGGCATATTCGGTAACGACAAGCGTGCCGCTTTCAGGTATTTCAGTAGTGTTTGTGCCGAGCTTCATTCCGTTCAGCAGATTCTTGGCCGCCACAGTCGTTATATACTGCAGATGAAAAACCTTTGTTACAACAACATCGCCAGGCTTGATGCCCTCCGCAAAAGTCGGGTCCTGGTCCAGCACCTCAGCGGCAGGGACAATGGTTACCAGTTTTCCCTTTCTGCTCATTACAAAACCGCGAAACTTGAGTACCGACTCAAGCAGGTCGTAAAGCTCCCGAACCCTCAGCCTGCCCTGTACCTTAATTGTTACGCTTCCTGCTACCTTTGTCTCATCATAGAGATAATTGAGATTCAGATATTTTCCGACCAAATCGATAAGCGCGACAATTTCGAGTTTCTCAGGCAGATTAAGTTCAAGCATTTCTTCTCCATTGGGGATATCAAGTAAAGGCACAGCGGGTATCTTTACCTCCTCAGTCGGCTGTTGTCCTTGGGACTCCTCACGGAGAACAGAGCCGTTGGCTTCCTCGGGCAGGTTTTCCTGCACCTGCCCCTCAGGGGCCTGCTCGGTTTCCGGCAGAGCTTGCTGCGGCTGCGTTGAAGGTTGTTTTTGTATTTCTTCTGTCTTCTGTTCGGGCCCTTGCTTCTGTTGTTGTATGGCTGGCTCTTCCGCCATAACTTCAGTTTGTTTAACCTGTTCGGCAGGTTGCTGTTCGACAATTTCCTGCTTGTCCGACGAAGCTTCAGCAAAGGCGGATTGCGGCCGCTGAACATTTGGTTCAGCAACAAGCTTTGGAAGCTGATTTGCCCCCGGTTGAACCGGGGGTTTTTCAGCTTCTTTTTCAGCCTTTGCTGCCTCTGCAAGTTCGCTCAAGACCTCGCCGAGCATATCGTCTTCGGTCTTTGGCCGATTCGGCTCGGAAGTAATTTTAACAGGTGCGGATGTTTGAGTTGTGTTTGGCTCAATAACGAGCGGTTCTTCAACAAATACAACATCATTGGCAGAGGCGACTGCCTGCAGTGAGCTTGTCGAATCTGTCGGCCGAGGCTGCCCGGGCGGCTGTACTCCTGACGATGGTGGTAAGCTCTGTTGATTTGGTTCTGCCTCGCGTTGTTTTCCCTTGTCCGACGAAGCTTCAGCGAAGGCGGAAACCAGAGAGCTTTGAACTGTTTCTGTAATTTTATTTGTTTGTTCCTGGGGTGTGATTATCAGCAGTTTGTCCTTATATGGGCAGACTATTACTTTTACAACTGCTCCCGAGGCAGGTCCTTCCATCAGCGAGCCGACTGAGTATCCACGTCCCAATTGTGCCTCGATTTCTTCAGCGGCAGGCAGCGTTTTATTTGGCGTTATGTCGAGGAATTGAACATCGAATTTTTCGTTGGCATCCACAAGTTTGATAACAGTGGTTGCATAGACAAGCTGTTCGGGGCTGCCCGTAACCGACATAGCGGTTGTGCCGGGTATCGCAAGGACGGTATCGGCAATCTGAGCCAGCCCCAGATACTCCTTTGCCTGCTGAGCGGTGATACTGCGAAGGGTGAAGATTCTAACTCGTATCGGCTGATGCAAATCCTGCCGGGCTGCGGCGGGTTCCGCCCCGACGAGCTGGTTTTCCTGTTTATCCGACGAAGCCTTGGCGAAGGCGGATGGTATACAGATATCGCCTATCGACATAACTGCCAACAGCAGTAAAACCGGCAGTATCACCTTTTGCAGGTGCCGGTTTTTAAACCAATTTAGGCACAAATGTTTTTTCACCTGCTTGTTTACTCCGTCAAGTCGTTTATATTGTTTTATCGGACAAAATGGCATAAAATGCTTAAAAATAAAATACTTATGCTGAAGTACCTCTCCCTGCCTTTCTTATGAATTTTCCTCCCTGTCATCTCTTTAGAATTATTTATCTTCCATCTCGTCTGAGCCGTCTTCTTGATGGTCCCGGAGCAGCTTTGTTCGGCTCAGCCCGCTGCTCTTCGGTAATTTCTGAGGAGCTTTTTTGCTCATCGGGCTGCGGCGGGCTTCGCCCCGACGAGTTGACGTCCTTAATTTCGACGGAATTAGGTTCCACCGCAACATTCGGTTCATTGGATTCAAGGCCTTTGAGTTCTGTCTCAAGGGTTTTGAGCGTATCGCCGAGGTCTCCGAGTTCTTTTGCCTCCTCGGCTGTCATGCCCAGCAATGCAGGATTATCCTGAATCTGTTTTAGCCAATCTATGTTTTCCTGAACTTCTTCTTTTGTGGGTTTGGGGCTCTCTGTCGGCACAGGTTGTGTGTTTTCAGTACTGGAAACGCTGGTCTTGTCTTCTGATACCGCCTCAGTTACAGTGCCTTCCTTACCCTGCCAGGCAGGAATAGTCTTTTCCGACGTAATTGTGCCTGTAAAAGATTTTACGTAATCGGGTTTTTGCTCTCTTTCCGTGGTAAGCTCGTAACTATTGCCTCCATCTCGAATTAACACAGCGCCATCGCCGATTCTTTCTACTACCAAATACCCAATCTTTTCACCCTGCTTTACCCAGTGCCAGCCCTTGCCGACCTCGTTTATAAGGGCCCAGGAATTCTCCTCATCGCCGGTATGATAGCTTGTGCCGACGAGCGTAAACTTCGCAGTTATAGTGGCTTTCGGACGCGGGGCCTCAGGAGGAGACTCCACTCTTACAGGTTCAGGCGGAGGCGGCGGATTTATACGCAACGCAAACTGCTTCGCCTGACGAATCAAAGGCGTGTCCTGCTCGAGATTAGAAGCCTCTCCTCCGGCAGAACCGGCCTGCAACTGCTCAGCTATGCCGGGAGCAGCGAGAAATTTCTCCATATCTTTGTCAGAAGCTATCCCCTTTGCGGCAATGAAGATAATAAGACCCAGAGCCGCCAAAGCTATCAGGAACATCGTTATTCTGAGCGTTTTTACCATCCGACAAACAGCCCTTACATAAGTCAAATAACTACATATACTTTGACATCGGAAAGTTGTATAAGTTCCCTTCAATTATAAAAATCCGAAACCCGAATATCGAAATCCGAAACAAATCCGAATAATTTAAATTCAAATGTTCAAAAATTGTCGTTAAATGCGTTAAAGTTTGCACAGATTAACAGAAATTAGGGGATAGGGTGTAGGGTTTAGGGGAACGAGAAATAAGGACTTACAACACATTTGACAAGCTCAGGGCAGGCAAAAAATAAGGAGTTATACGAATTGTAATTAAAAATTGCGCCTTTGATATTACTGCACACGTCATTGCGAGCGAAGCGAAGCAATCTCTATTTGCTGAATTTGAGATTGCCACGGCCATTTTCAATGGCCTCGCAATGACACTGCAACGCCATTATTAAATGCAATTGGTATTATGGCCATCCTCTGAAGCGGAGAACAGTAGAACAGGTGGGAAATAACGTAAAACGGTTGCGGTTGCGAGGCTCGTTTCGTATTACGTCAATTATCGTCGTAAGTCGTTTGTTTACGTTGGGATTTTTGCTGTAAGTCCTTAGTTTGAAAATAAAATAAAGGAGTTATGAACGTTTTCCTTTACAAAATGCGCAAGTTTTTGACCAAAAACGCGCAAGTTTTAAAAATTACGCTAAAAATGAGGGTACTTTTTATCGCAGATTACGCGGATTTCACTGAAATTTAAGAAAATGAGGGACTTTTTACAGGTTTTTGTCAGTTTTCGATGAATTTGCGCAACTCGTACTTGCGCAAATTTGCTTATGTGGAGAAAAGATAGCCACTAAGGCACTAAGGCACAAAGAAAAGAGATGTCAGACTTCAGATATCGGATGTCAGAATAAGGAATCTACTTTCGGCGGATGGATTTTTTTAGCATATTCAAAAACTAAAGGAACGCGCATATATTTAACATTGAGCCCTGATAAGATAGCCAAGGGACACCCCGGTGAAGTAGTTAACACACTTCACAGGGCAGGTCTCACAGGGCAAGGATTTAAGATTGAACATTTTAGGCTGAAAATTGATACTTGATAACTAGCAAGCAAGGTGAGGGGGAGACCTCATAGTTTTTAATTTTGGGTTTTTAGTTTTGAGTTGTGGAGCCGCCGGAGGCGGACAAGTCCGACTTCGCCGTGAGAAGATGGCAGGGATTTTTTTATTTAAGATTTAAAATTTAACATTTAAGATTTGAGGAGTTCGGCCATTGGCCGTGACATTGTTTTTATTTTCCTTTAATTTCATTCTCCCGGCGCCCAGCCGAGTTTTGAAAGACATTTAAATAATCTTCTAAGTTTCAAAACTTCCTTATCATCAAGGCTTTTGTCGCTAATAAATTGTGCGATACCTGCTGAAAAAACTTTTGCATGCAGCATACGAATTTTTTCCTTGGGAAGCTGGATTTTTCTTCTTATATCAAGAATATATTTAAGCTCTTGCTCGGTAATATCAAGATCAGCGAAAACGGTTCGCAACGCATCCCAGTATTCGTTTATTGCCTGCCGTTCAGGATCAACGATTATGGGTTGGTAGTTTGCCCTTGAAAGAAGTTTTTTACTTTTTTTCAAATTAAATGATTCTGCTTTTGGCAGGGGTGTATGTGCAAAACTATTCAAGAATTTATAGGATTTAAGATGCGAAAGCTGGCCAAAAGTAGATATTTTTCTGTCTGACAGAACATTAAGATAATATTCCATAAGTTTTGAAGAAGCTTGGGCATCAGAAGCAGCAATATGTGCGGTCTGACAATTAAAATTAATACCATGTTCATGACAGGCCGTTTCAAGATTGCATCGCTGACCAAGATTAAGCATTGGCCGCATATACATAAGACAAAAATAGGGTGGTAAATATGAAACGCCTGTCTGCTGTAATTCATATTCCAAGAATTTAATATCAAAATAGACGTTGTAAGCAGCAACTACACAGTCTGATAAGGCATCAACAAAATTTCCTGCTATATCGTCAAAAGTAGGTGCATTTTTAACGTCCTCATCGGTAATTCCATGAATTTCAGTGGCTGAAACCGGCCTTTTAGGATTAACCAATGTATCAAAGGCAAGGTATGGGCGATTGCCTGGTTCTTTTTTGAAAACAGATATTTCTATCACTCTATCAAAGCCTGCTGTTAGTCCTGTTGTTTCGAAGTCGATGACCGCAATAGGAGTCTCATTAATTTTGTGATTAATAATACCTTTTGCAGTAATCATTCATAAGCCTCTAAAGAAATAATATTCTTCTTCCGAAATTTTGTGCAATTGGATTTGAGCCCACAAACGACCTTGAGGACTGCAAAGCCACGTTACACTCACAATCCGAGTATTTACCTATGCAATTATCCGGCAAAACCCTTAGGTTTGTCAATTAAAAACCTTATTTTTGGATGAATTAACTTTTCTTGCCCGCAGTGACATATTTTGACACTGTAATAAAACTTGGGGCAGGCGGGGCTAACCGACCGCCGAAGGCGGAGAAGTATTTTGGATTCCCATATTTGCGGGAATGACAAATCCGTTGGATTTGTCATTTTTTTGTTTATCTGCCGGTAAAGAGCAAGGTAAAATATAATCGTGAAACCTAACGAGATTGTAAAACTGATAATATGCTGCGGGGTGGTTTTAGCTGTCGGATTTGCAGGGGCGCTTTTTACAAACTCGTCAGGCTGGTATCAAACACTTGAAAAACCAGCCTTCACGCCGCCGGACTGGGTGTTCGCTCCGGTCTGGACAGCCCTTTATCTGCTTACAGGAGTATCTGTCTTTTTAGTGTGGCGAAAAGGCCTTGCAAATGCGGCCGGCAGGATTGCAATAGCAGCCTTTATACTTCAATTGGTATTTAACGCGCTTTGGATGCCGATTTTCTTCGGTGTGAAACAGCCGTTGATTGCATTTGGAGATATTGTCCTGCTGTGGCTGGCGACAGCAGCGACTATTATCAGCTTCCAGAAGGTTTCAATGCCGGCAGCAATTCTGCTTGTCCCCTATATGGCGTGGGTGAGCTTTGCGGCAGTTCTAAACGCTGCTATTTGTGTGCTTAACCGGTAAGACGATAAACCTGGTCCAACTGCTGTTTCAAAGACTGATAGACAGGCCTGATTAAATAATAGAGCCAAACAGTAACGGCAAGAATCAGCACTGTTGCAAGAATCTTCGTTATCGGTTTATAGCGAGGATTAAACCACATAAGAGGCAAGGCAAAAGGACCAACACACATTAAGGCAATTACAAAACAATAAGTAGAAAAATACCACTTCGCTTTCGCCCCTGCCTGCACGGGGGTCGCCGAAGTCAGCAAGACCTGCAGGTCTAACTCTTTGCCGCAATAAGGACACTTTATCATAAGACATTCCGTCGTCGTTCCGACGACGGCCAAACAACCCCCGAATAAATTCGGGGGTTAAATATAAATATTAAAAATTACTGTCCCATCTTGTAAAAGCCGCGGCAGGGAATGTCGAGCTGCTCCTTATTCTTAATCTTTATATGCAACGTATCGGAAAAGACTCGCGACGAGCCTTCCTTCGGAGGCGGAATCATATCCACATCTATCTTAAAGCGGCTCTCCGTCTGCTCCTGAGCAATAACCTTGACAATACCCTTATCAGAAGCAATCGACTCAATCTCAATAGGCTGATTGTAATTGCTTGTAAGATATATGGTGCGCTTCTGCACCTCGCCGATGACCGCATCCCTGATAATAATCACGCTCGGAGAAGCTTCAAACTCACGCATACAGGTATACTGAACCCTGACACTTTTGCAGGCAGGATGGTTAATCCCCATAGTAATATAGCCGCCAAGAGAGCGGCGGAGATTTTCAATATTCACCTTCGGATATAAGGTGTGTGTATCCGATATGAAGTTGGGGTCAAAATCTATCGTAAATACGCTGCCTTCTGAATTAATGCTTGTTATCGCAAACTGCTCGTTATCAAGACTCTTAAGAGTTATCGCAACTGCGCCGGCATTATTGGCGTCAACAAGTGAAAGACTCATCGTCTCAGGAGTCGCCCGGACCTGAGATTGAACGTGGGCCTGGACGGTAAGCTCAATCTTGGGATTTTCAGGGTCATT
>Ga0315294_10005054_pt1 | contig 14467 bp, 23 predicted proteins | sample YL17G13_40_MG_FD_203626 | JGI IMG/M metagenome (GOLD analysis project Ga0315294, IMG submission 203626) | Sediment microbial communities from Yellowstone Lake, YNP, Wyoming, USA - YL17G13_40 | ecosystem: Environmental > Aquatic > Freshwater > Lake > Sediment | place: USA: Wyoming | collected... | reverse complement strand
ACGAGAGGGCTCCCGGCCACGACCGGGAGAGCGGGCGATGGGATTCGAACCCATGACATTCAGCTTGGGAAGATAGCGTTCAGGGAGAATGTTAGCTTAGATAGCTAACGTTCACCCCCAGGGCGCTTGTGGTCGATCTGCGCCAGGGGCGATGCCCGGCGATGCGCCTCGACCAACTCCGGCAGTTCAGGGTCCGTGTAAATCCTCGCCGTGGTGGTGACCGACGCGTGCCCGAGAATCTTCTGCAGCATCCGCAGCGGACCGCCCCCGTTGATGAAGTGGTTCGCAAAGGTATGCCGCAGAAGGTGCCAGCGCAGGTGAGGAAGACCGGCGCGCTTTTTGAGGCGGTGCATCATCGTCTGGATACCGTTCACCGTGAACGGTCCTCCACCCGAGGTGATGAACACCTGCTCAACAGACACCGCCGGCCGCAGCACCAACCACGCCGCCAGCGCAGTGACGGTCACCCCGCCAATCGGCACATCCCTTTCCTTACTGCCCTTCCCCAGCACGCGCACCGTGGCCCGGTCCAGATCCACACCATCCAGCCGTAGACCCATGATCTCTCCCCGGCGCAAGCCACTGTCCACCGCCAGGCAGATCATAGCCAGGTCCCGGGCCGCGTTCCCCCCGCGCTTGATCGCCTCCAGGAGGCGTTCCACCTCCTCCAGGCTCAGACGAGGAGACTTGCGCTGGGGCACACGCGGGCGACGAACCCGCACCATCGGGCTGACCTCCAGCCCGCCCTCTCGTACAACCCACGTGAAAAACGTGCCAAGTGACCTGTAGACCTGGTCCAGGTAGTAAGGCGAGTACGGCTTCCCGTCCCGCCGATGCAGGCCGGCCAGGTAAGCGCGCACCACGTCACCGCCCACCGACTCCACCCGCACCACCCCCACGCTCGTTGTGAAGGCACCCAGATGGTACGCATAGAGCGCGCGCGTACCGGCAGCCAGGGCGTAACAGTCCGAAAGATAGCGGTCCACCCACGACGTGAGCACTTCCAACCCCCAAGCCCATGACGCAACAAAAAACGGCCACTCGACACGCACTGAGTAAGAACCCACCCCTGCCTCAGGCAGGAGTAAGATCCGACCGAGTGCACGTTGACGGCCGCTGTGACATTGTGGTCCTCGATGTGCTTCGATGATGCGGGGAGGGCTGACGCTGCCCAAGTGACAGCCCTTCCCAGCAATTATACAACCAGACCAGAAAAGGACAATAGAACAGATGAGCGAAAACGTGATACGCGCACTTTTCTGCTTCACCGGCCTGTCCATCGGCGCTGTCATCGGCTGGCTCGTCCGCGTTCTCCTGGCCGAGGCCAACCAGCGCCTCGACCAACATCAGGAGCCGCAATGAAAGTCACGATCAACACCAACCAGATCACACGCGCAGCGCTCATAGCCGCAGCATACGCCAGCGCCGTCCTCGCCTTCGCCCCCATCTCCTACGGCATCTTCCAGCTACGCGCCGCCACCCTGATCAAGTCCCTCGCCATCCTCCGACCCGAGTTCGCCGCAGGATTCGCCATAGGCAACCTCATCGCCAACCAGGCCAGTCCCTTCGGCATCTACGACTGGGGCATCATGCCCCTGTTCGACCTGGCCGGCGCATACACCGCCTATCGCCTCCGCACCCGTCCATGGCTCGCTGTCCTCACCCAATCTCTGATCATCGCCGCCGGAGTGGCCACCTTCCCTCTCGGGCTGGGCGCACATCTACCCTGGCTTCTCTCATTCACATCCGTCTTTCTCTCAACCCTGGCACTCATCACCGCCGGCACCATCGTGCTCGTCCCGGCAGTCAAGGCGGTGCTCAAGTGACCATGCTGCTCCTCCCCGGCAACGCCACCCAACTGATACAAGAACTGAACCCAGCCAATCCCACACACTACGGTTGGCTCCTAACACCACGCAGAACTTTTACAAAGCAATCCACCCACGGCCTCCACTATGCCGTGGACAACGACCGCTACAGCATGGGCGACCAGTGGAAACCTGACGTCTTTTTCCGCGCCATCCTCCGCATCCGCGAAGCCCATTCGCTCACAAAGTGCCTGTTCGTCCTTGCCCCAGACACACCCTACGATGCCCCCGCCACACTCCGCCAGTTCCAATATTGGGGCCACGTCATCCGCGCCCTGGGCTTCCCCGTCGCACTCGCCGCCCAGGACGGACTCGAGAACCTTCCAATCCCCTGGAGTCACTTCGACGCACTGTTCATCGGCGGATCCACAGACTGGAAACTCGGGTCCGCCGCGACCGACCTCATCCGCGAAAGCAAGGAAAGAGGTAAGTGGACCCACGTAGGAAGGGTAAACTCCACCTTCCGCGCCTCGCGCCTCATTGAGCCACCCGACTCAGTGGACGGCACCGCCTGGGCCAAACACCCAGCCCACTACGCCAAACAGTGGAGGCACTGGATCGAGGCCCGCCAACCCAAATTCACCGCCACCCTATGGAGCCTACAATGACCCAACAACCCGATCTCTGGCCCAACATGCTCGAACAACTCCGCCTGCAAATGACCCAGGCAACGTTCGACACCTGGTATACCGATTCCTCCGCAGTCCTATGCGGAAGCACATTGACCATCACCGTCAAGAACGGCTTCGCCAAGGATTGGCTCGAAAACCGCGCCGTGCCAATCATTAAGCGCACGGCGGCACGCGTCTACGGCAAAGCCCTCGACGTCGCGTTCACCGTCGAGCACCAACCGACGACACTCCGAGACGAGAGGAAACTCGCAGGCCCTCCCGCAGCAATTGGACCCGGGGCGGCCACCAGCAGCCGCCCCGGGGAAGAAGAAGTAGTAGCGGCGGACGACCTCCGCCTTCCTCCATCCGCTCGGTTCGCCATCGAGCTGATCGAGTTTAATCCCCAAGAAGCCGGCTTCGTCCAGGTATCCAACTACGCACTACAATTCTGGCAACCCCTGGTCGGGCCCACTGCCTTTGCACTCTGGCTCACCCTGAGATCCTTCCCCGCCGCATGGGCAGAACACGTCAAACCAGACTGGCCAAGCATCCAGACAATGGCCGACATCTGCGCCAGGCACGACCGCCACAAGATCCTCGGCCGTGCCCCATGGAGCAACCACGCGCGCACAGTCGGCGCCCTCGAGACACTGGAACAACACAGAATCGTGTGGCCCCGCCGCTACGGCACCAATCGCCAGACCTACTACGTCTTCAAGGTCCTCAACACCCTCCCACTGCTCACGCCCACCCAGATCGCCACCCTCACGCCCCGCCTCCAGGCACGACATGCCCGCCAACTCGAGCGCGCCAAGGTGAACTACGACGAATGGCAGCAGTTAACTCTCCCTACGCTCGCCCCTGCCAACGATTTGCTTATGGCGGGTACATAAGCAAATCCCCGCCCTTATGGCGGGTACATAAGGCCCTTATGGCGGGTACATAAGGCCCTTATGGCGGGTACACAACATTAGTATACTAAAGACTTAAATACCTACCTGAAATAGAGAAAAGACCAAAGGAGACCATCGAAATGCCAACAAACCGCCAGGACCCCCCGCCCGCCCGCATCGTGCTCATCCTATCTACCCTGTTCCTATTCGGTATTCTGTACAACGCCCTCGTTAGCTGGCTCGAAGACCACCACTACGACCGCGGTTACACCGCCATCCTGGTGATCGGCGGCAGTGCGGTCACCATCGCCGGGGCCGGCCGGCTGGCAGGGTGGAAGGCCGCCCTGTGGACCCTGGCCGCCTTCGCCACCAGCGGGACACCAATGACACTGGGTAGCATCGCCAGACACTGCCAGCAAGCACGCACGGCCGAGATGATCTATAACCACCGCGCCCTATCCGCTGCAAGGAGACGCGATGACGAAACGCACAGACCGCTTGAAGCTCACCGGTAGTATCGTCAGGCGCAAGCTCGACACGATCAGAGACGCCAACGACACCATACACGAAGAGGCCGACGCTATGAGACAGCTCCAGAATGCAAACGCCGTCACACCCACCGAGGTGTACCGCATGGTGGCCAGCATCGAGGGAGCGCTCATCGAGCAGCTGAGGGCACTCGACGCCCTGGCTCAAATACTGAAGGAACGACAATGATCCTAAACGCGCAAATCAACCCGGGCGCCAGCGTACCCGTGAAATACAGAAGGGATCACCACCTCCGCCGCTACCTGGGCTTCACCGAGACCACGTTCCAGCATCGCGCCAAGACGAACCTGCTCTTCCTGGCCCACCTCATCAATACTTACGCGGCAGCCCGCCAAACTGTGTTAGACCCGATGGGAGGCAGCGGCTCCGTCCTGCTGGCCGCACTCACCGGTCACCCCGTGATCAGTGGAGACGTGGAGACCATCTGGTGCGAACTCCAAAGAGACAATGCTTTCCGGATCTGCGCGGAAAGCCTGTTCTGCGCGCCGGTCCACGTCGCACGCTGGGACGCTGGCCACCTGCCACTGGCCGACAACACCATCCCCGTGATCATCACCTCCCCGCCGTATTTCGATGCTTTCTCAGACTGGAACCACAGCGCTGGTAGCCAACTCTCCCACAACGTCGGTCCAACCGGCGACTGCTACGGGTTCGACCCAAGGCAGATCGCCAACGTGCACGTCTACGAGCGATACCTGAAGGTCATGGTCCAGGTCTACCGTGAGTACAAGCGCGTCCTCCGCCCGGGCGGGACTCTCGTTTTGATTCTGGGTGACAAGGTCCACAAGTCAAACGTGGTGCCAGTCACCCGCGACAACGAGACTCTCTGCCGCGCCAACGGCTTTTCAATCATCGGCCGTGAGGAACGACGGACCATCCCAAGCCGCTACCGCCACATCTGCAAGCAACACGACCCCGACTACCCGCTCATCGAGACCGAGACCGCGCTCGTGTTCCAAAAGGCCCCAACCGGCGAGCAGTCCTACTCCCGCCACATCTCCATCATCCAGGCCCCAAGCCCCGATAATTCACCTGGTCAGCAACTGTTCCACAAACAACTGTACTGGGCAGAGAGGCAATCCCATCTCATCCTAACGCTAACCGGTCCCGGGACCCCCAAGCCCTATCACATCGCTGGCCAGCAGCCAAACCCGGTTTGGACCGGCGCGCCGGGCAACGCGCGACGTCGGCGAGAATGGGCTTTCGAGGTTGTCCACCAACTCGTCAGTCTGAGCGACGCCCTGGCGGGCGACATCGTATATCTACACATCTCGCACGACTACGCCCCGTACCTCGAGCGGCGCCTGAACACCATTGGCATCGACGTCGAGATCCCGACCGAACATTTGAACTTAGGCCAGAAACTGACCTGGTACACGAACGAAACCAAAGGAGACCAACCGTGACCGCCATATACACCTGCATCCCCGAGAACATCCAGACGCCTGAGCAGGCAACCCAGTACCGCAAAGCCGAGCACCAAGCGGAGATCCAATCACTCCGCAGCGGGCAGACCTACCAACCCGCCTACATCCTGATCCCCGATCTGACTATGGAAGACCTGCCCGGTACAACCTGGCGCAACCTGTGGACTGCCCACCTCCAGACCGTCGCCACCATCGGCCCCGACCGCTTCGGCAGGGTCGGACCTGATCCCACCTCTTACGCCACCTTCTCCATCGGATACTGGACAGCCGACAAATTTCAGATCCGCGACTGGGTAAGAGTAGACAACCTGCCTGCCACCGTACAGATCGCATGGGCAGTCCAGCACGTCCGCCACTGCAAGACCACACTGCACGCCACCCACGAGCAGAACGAACACACCGGCAAGAAAACCCGCGGCACGTTCACCCGATTCAGAGAGGAAGACGTTAAACTCGCACTAGAAGAACTACACGATCTCACACAAGGCCACCAACTGCCACCTATCAATCCCGTCAGCATCGCCCTCCCGGGCGAGCAACTATCACTATTCGTCTGAAAGGAGACCAACCATGACCGCTACGAACCAGCTAGAAACCCGCAAGATCGGATGGGACCCCGGCCACGGCGACAGCAAGGCAGCTGAGGTCCAACTCCGGCCCACCACCCAGGGCACCGACGAACTCCAGATGATCACGTACTCCATCCCCGCAGTGGTCGGCATGGGCAGCACCACGTCCACCGGCGCCCTCAACCTGGCCGGCATCGTCCGCAGCGGACGCGATCGCGCCCGCCCACACGTCGTCACACTCGACGGCATTTCCTACCTCGCCGGCGAAGCCGTGGACCTCTTCGCCAGACCTATCGAGCGCATGGACTTCGACAGGTTCGTCCAGGGACCGGAAACCAAAGCACTCCTGTGGGCCACGCTCTGGCCCCTCATTGACGGCGGCTCCCACCGGGTCGCCATCGCCATCGCGCTCCCCGTCGAGATAATGCTCAACGCAGAGCAGGCGCACGCCACCGAGGCCGGCATGCAGGCATGGATGCTAGGCCAACACACCTTCACCGTAGACGGCCAACCCGCCGACGTCGAGATCACCGCCGTCCGTGCCCGCATCGCGCAGCCAGTCGCCACCTGGTTCGAGTGGGGCTTAGACATGGCCACCGGCAAGTGGAACCGCGGCCCCGAGGCTGCACAAGCACCGGCCCTCATCCTGGACGAGGGCTTCAACACCTTCGACGTCGTGGCCATAGAAGGCGCCCGCATCATCAAGCGCCACACCGGCGGGGCCAACCTCGGAATGCGCCGCGCCGCGGAGGCCATCGCCAATACTATCCACAACGCCTACGGTCTCGAACTCTCCCTCCACCAAGCTGATACCCTGACCCGCATGGTCACAGACCCCACCCGCACGCCGTCACAGCAAAAGGCCCACATCTTCGTGGAGGGCAAAGCCGTAGACGTCACACCCACCGTACGGCAGGCCGTCCAGGGCCTGGGCAGTGAGGTGGTCCGCTTCGTGCAAGCGGCCGTAGACGACGCCCGCAAGTTCGCCATCCTGTGCACCGGCGGCGGAATGCTGGCCCTGGGCGACCGCATCAAGAGACAGTGGCCACACGCCACCATCATCCCGGACCCTGTAACCGCCAACGCCAGAGCACTGGCCAAGATCGCCCGCAGACCAAAGTATTTCGGATGAATTTCGTGACCACGAAATTCGACCGCCGAATTGTTTGACCACGAAATGAGGAGACCAGGATGGGCAGGGGCAGACCACAGGAAAAAGGACAAGTTTTTAGACTACGCGTGCGCTGGCGGCCGGGCGACGACCCTGCCCTCCTGGCCTTCCTGGAGGACCTGCACACCGCAGAACCCTGGCAACGCGAAAGAATGATAAAGAACGCGCTGGCCGGGGGCCTGGCCCGCGAGACCACCGCCGGCCCGCAGACCGGCGAGGACGAGGAGACCGCAAACCTCATAGACGGCCTACTAGCAGGAGAATGGTAATGGACTTTTTTCTCGACGCCATCGCCAAATTCGGAACAGTGTTCGAACTGCTCTCCCTGACCAACCAGGAGCTCCACCGCCCAATGCGCCAATTCCTAATCCTCAAAAACTACGGCTGGACCGGCTGGCAGGTCGAGCAACTACTCCTCGACTTTGGCATCCAACTCTGGGGCCGCGACTTTGACCAACAACACCTCATCTTCTCCGTACCCGCCACCGTCGCCAACTGGGCCGAGTACGTAATGCGCAGGTACTCCGTCCCAGTCGCCAATCTCTACAACCCAAACAACCTGCGCGCCCAGGGACGCGGCCCCATACCATCCTGGCAGCGTGAGCTCCCACCTCACGATCTGCCAGGCTGGCTCTGCACACTCTTAACCGCCATCACGGGAAAATGAAAGGACAAACAGCAGTGAGAATCAAGGAACTAACCATCAGTTACGCCGAGACCAGGAGCTACGGAGACCACCACAACGTGTCGCCACGCGTTACCCTAACAGCAGACATAGACAACGACACCGGCGAGGCCGCAGTCCTGCTCACTCAGAAAGCCATCGAGCAGGTCCGCGAGATCATAGACGACACCCTCGAAGCGAACAACGAGCCCGCCTACTACTCCACGGACCCCCGCTATCAGGTCATGTACTCACCCCGGCGCCACCTCGTCATCCTACTGCCAAACACTCTCGACATCGATCCCCCTAAAGACTTCACCATCTCCTACTCCGTCCCCCGCGGATTTCGCTACGAGGCCGCCATCACTGCCGCCCAACACCTCGCCTACTTCCAACTCCACGGCCCTTACACAGTCCGCGAACTACCAGACGCTGACTTTTCCAAACTCCCACCCCTCCCCCAGGACCCCGCCCAACCCGCAGGTGGCGACGAAGACGACGAAGACGACGAACCCTACTTCGTCGGCGGCGACATCGAGCCGGACTTCTCCGTCATCGCCATTCCCGCGTAACCAACGAACCGGCCCCGGGGATGAAACCCCCGGGGCCCGGGCAGGTGGAGCTACCCACACCCGCCCGCCAGCAGTATAAAGGAGCTACCGAAATGAAACAACTCACATCAACTACACAGCCCGCGACCACGACCATAGCCAGACGACTCCAATTCGAGGCGGACCGCATCGAGGCGGTCCTGTCCCTCAACCGCATCGAGGCCCACGTAACCGGCGGCACCGTCACCCCCAGGTGGATCCGCTTCCAGGTCATCCCAGCCATCGGCCAGAAGCTAACCCCCATCTGCGCACTTACGGAAGAAATGGCCGCCGCCCTCGACGTTGCCAACTGCCGCATCGGCCGCCGGGGAGCAGCAGTCGCGATCGAGATCCCTCGCGACGATCCCCAACCCGTGAGGCTGTTACCCCTCTACGACCAACTCATCCTGCAGGCTCAATCTCTTTCATACCCTGCCAACCACCTCGCCGCCACACTCACCCGTTTTCAATCATCCATTCCCCCTATCACCGCCATCCTCGGCCTATCCGAAGACGGTGCCCCTTTACTACTTCGACTTCCTTCCCCCGACGTCGCTCACGTCCTCGTGGCCGGCACCACCGGATGCGGCAAGACCGTACTCCTCCAGGCAATCGCCCTCAGTCTAGCCATGGGCAACCCGTCCACCGACCTGCGCATCGTAGCCATAGATGGTGGACGAGAGGCATTCAGCGCCTTCGCTGGCCTGCGACACCTCGCCATTCCACCTGTCACGGACAATCAGCACGTTCCCGCCATCCTGGCCGAACTCGTCAAGCAACTCGACACCCGCCAGCCCGGCCCCAATACCCCCACGCTCGTCGTAATCATCGACGAGCTGGCCGACCTGCTGATGGTCGGCGGTAACGCCGCCGTCTGGGCACTGACCCGCCTCACCCAACGCGGACGAGCAGCCGGCATCCACATCGTAGCCGCCACCCAGAAACCCACCGCCGCCGTCCTGGGGCCGCTCGTCAAGGCTAACTTCCCGGTCCGACTGGTAGGACACGTCACCTGCACCGAAGACGCGCGCACGGCCACCGGCTGGGGCGGCACCGGCGCCGACAAGCTCACCGGTCACGGGGACTTCCTGGCCGTGGCAGAGGGCCGAGTAGTGCGTTTCCAGGCCGCCCACGTCACCGAAAGCGAAATCCGCCAGGTCATCAGCAGAATGCCCCGCGCGCAGGCCCAGGCTGAGCCGCTATTCCAGAAGCCAGACATCACACCCGTCGAGATCGCCGCGTCACCCGATCCGGACCAGGTCCTCGCCTCCAAACTACGCGCTTCTGATCTGTGGGCGAACCGCAAGGACCCCAGCCGCAACGGCTACCGCTGGGGGTTCATCGGTGACGTTTGCAGGGACCTGCTGGGCCAGGAGGCCGAAGGCAGCTGGTACCGGCGAGCCGCCAGAATCCTCGCCATTGCAGAACAACGAGGAGACGACAATGGATGACATACCTTGCTGCGAGGTCCACGAGTACATGATGACCCACCAACCAAAAGCACCTGTCATCATCTTCATCACACTGCAACGACTCATCGACATCCTCACCACGCCACCCAAGCAGCAACCAGACAAGGAACCCGCCCATGCCAACCAACCGCAAGCCACTAGCTGACCTACTCGACCGCGAGACGCTGATCAGGATGCGCCAAGCCGGCTTGACGTATGCCCAGATCGCGCAACAGGTAGACCGCTGCGAGCGTACCCTAACACTGTACGCTCATAAACTACTCCCGCCTGAACTCCACGGCAAGCAGCCACGGCGCAACAACGACGGCCAGCCAGCCACCCACTACCTAAACGTACTCGTATGCATCAGATGTCACTTACACACAGAGCCAAGAAACCCCGTGGACTTCGTCACCCGCCTATGCCTTTGGTGCCGACTGGACCTCGCCGGGATAAACCTCCCAAAGGCACACAAGACCGGACTATACCAGCGCATCCTCGCCGAGGAGACACCATGACACCATTCCACCGCCAGGCATACCCCGCAGACTGGGAACAGATCTCGCTCTACGTGCGGTTCATCCGCGCAGCCGGTGCATGCGAGCAATGCGGCGCGTGGAACGGCTACCCCAACCCAGAGACCGCAGCGCGCGTCATGCTGACCGTGAGCCACACTGATCATGACGTCACGCACAATGACCTCGGCAACCTGCAAGCACTGTGCCAGGCCTGCCACCTCAGACACGATGCCCAGCTGCACGCCCAGCACGCCCGCCAAACACAAACACGCCGCCAGATCCACGCCGGGCAACTTACACTCATATAAGGAGACCGAAATGATCCTCCTGCACAGAAACGCCGTACTCTGGCTCTATACCGCCCTGTCCGGCCGTGAAGCCAAATACGAGAACCAGGGCGACCAAACCCCGAACCCCACCGCTGCCCAGATCGCCAGGGACTATCTCCGCGAAAATCACTGGCACTGGGATGGACCGCAGCACTACGCCCTAATCCAGAAAATATTAGATCTCATCGAAGCCGCCGAGCAGGACACTCAGGCCAAGGACGACCAGGTCGAACACGAGCAGGCCATCCAGGATGTGCTCCAGTTCTGCCAGCGCTACCCACACCACTGCGAGTGACAAGAGGAGGAGACCATGTACCAGCAATCACCATACTATCAACCCCAACCCGAGCCACCGCCAGAACGTCCCTCGAAGCGCCGAGCCAACCGCCTGCAGATCGCGGCCGGCCTGGCGTTGATCGTGGCCGCTGCTGTCAGCGTGATCGTGGTCACGAACCGCCTCAACGACCAGGCCCTCTCCGTCCTAGCCGGCACCGCCTGTGGAGTGGCAGCAGCCATCCCCACCAGTCTCCTCATCGTTGCAGTCACCCGGCGGCGAGATGAACCCGCCCGGCGCGAGGCGCCCCAAGTGCACCAACCGCCGGCGTACCCGTACCAGCCACCCGTCTTCATGATCGCACCCCAGCCCTACCAGCAGCCGGCACCTCCACCACCACGCCCCGAGCCAACCATCGGCGGGTGGACCGAAAGCCAACGAAACTTCACCGTCATCGGACAGAACAGCCCGGTCAGTAGGTGGGACGGACCTGGGTGGGATGACGACCCACAGTAGACAGGAGGCCACGGCAACGAGACACAACCTAACCTATCAGCAGATTTGACGTGTGGACGCTTCACCCTCAGCCCCCCGAGGCCTGGCCAGCCGAGGGGGGTTTTTGCTGCCGGCATGATGAAGAACGCACGCAGATGAACGCAGACAAACGCAGATGAACGCTGATCGAATGCACAGGCGGAGGGCCGACGGGGCCAGCGGAGGCGGGAGGGAGCCGCTGGCCCCGTCGGCCCCAAAGATTTTCTTTTCTCGTCCCACACATCCACTCAACCCTTAACGAACCCGAAAACAACGAAGAGCCGCTGAGTACAGCGGACGGGGGGCGGGGAGTATTCGTCAGGCTGCACTCCAAATGATGGGCACCTCTACCCCGCCCCCCGCAAACCCCCCACCCCCAGACCTTTCGAAGACAGGGGGCTCCGCCCCTCTCCCCCGGGCAGACTGAGGCCGAGGCGGCCCCAAGAATTTCCATACGTCCTTGACAGTTTGTCTTTTCTGTCGTATAATACGCCACGAGAAAGGAGACACCATGAACAAAGATACCAGGCTCGCACTGCTCGCCCTCGCCATCATCACCGCCGCCCTCATCGCACTTACTATTGTCCCACTAATCTCCCCAACACCCACGCCTAACTTTAACGGCCCAAGCTACGACCTCAACGACGCTACTACCATCAACAGCAAAGGCACCACGATCGACAGTCCATAGACAAGGAGACCCATGAGCAAAATCCAAGCCCGCCGAGCCGCCAGAGCAAACCCAGACGGCTACACCACCGTCAGCGAGGCCGCCCGCGCCACCGGTGTCGCGGCCCGCACCATCCAGAGATGGGCCATGCAAGGCCGCATCGCCAGCCACCGATCCGGCAAACTGTGGCGAGTCAAGCTCCACGACGTTCAGCAAGTCGCCGCCACTCTCAAGCCGGGAAGGAAACCGGGGCAATGACCAACGCCAGCCCGCACACCACCTGGAGAAACTCCCTCCTGCACTGGACACGAGGCGGGGTTGCCTACCTAAGTGTGATCTTCACCTGGCACCTGCCCGATGCACTCCGATGGGCCGCGTTCTACCGCTCACAGGGTTTACACGTGCGAGCGGGAGGACCCGCGGTCAGCCTCAATCCTGACTTCCTGGCCGGCACCGCGCACGAAATTGGCGGCCACCTGCCCACCCTCCACCGCCACAACCCCGACGCCACGTTCACCTCGCGCGGATGCCCGAACAAGTGCAAGTTCTGCGCCGTACCCAAGATCGAGGGACCGCTGGTCGAGCTGGCCGACTGGGAACCCAGGCCCATCGTGTGCGACAACAACGTCACCGCCTGCTCCAAGGCCCACTTCGACGACGTCGTGGACCGCCTCAAGCACGTGCCCGGGGTGGATTTCAACCAAGGCCTGGACGCCAGGCTGCTGACCGACCACCACGCCCAGCGCCTGGCCGAGCTCGACATCTTCAAAGTCAGGCTCGCGTGGGACCACACCCGCGACGAGAAACACGTCTACGACGCCATCCAGCGCCTGCGGCGCGCCGGAATCGGAAAGAAGCAGATCGGCGTCTACGTCCTCATCGGGTTCGACGACACGCCCGCAGACGCCCGCTACCGCTGCGAGACACTCAAGCGAAAGTGGGGCATAGACCCCCGCCCGATGAGGTTTCAGCCCCTCGACGCCATGCAAAAGAATACCTACGTTCACCCAGCATGGACAGACGCCGAACTCAAACGGCTCGTGCACTACTGGTGGCGCACCAGATGGGTGGGCAGCATCCCATACGACGACTACCGGCCCTACCACCCACGCCACGGCCACGCCAAGCAGGTCCAACACGCCACCAACCTGCCATTGGAGATGCCAGGATGACCAACGATCCCTACCTCCGGGTGACCGAGGCTGCTGCTCTCACTGGCAACAGCGTCAAAACCATCTACGGCTGGATCAAGAAGAAGCGCATCACCACCAGGCACGACGGCCGTACCATCCTCGTCCGCCTGTACGACATCTCCGGCGCCCGCGAGCGTGACCGCATCTCCCAGCGTGTGCCCGATCCGCCCCCGGCAGGTCTGATCACCATCAACCAGGCCGCTGATCTCTCCGGCATCTCCCGTTCCACCATCCTCTATCGCGCCAGGCATGGTCTCATCCCCTCCCAGCGCTATGGCGCCCTCTGGTACGTGGATCCCGACCGGCTCGATATTGATCCTGTGAAAAAAGACGGCCGGCGGGGAGAGTAAACCCGCTGCAAAAAAGAACATTTGTGCTAGTGGCGCGCATCTTTCTTTTGTTTTGGGAGATGGTGCCAGGCACCACGAACACTCGTACTTCCCCCGCTACGCTCCTCCAAACCACCGCCCTCCAAGACAGTAACGTCTCAAGCATGGGCCAGGTGGGGCGAGTACGCCCCAATTCTAAGCCCGGTATCCGTTACGAGGGCTCGTACAACCCCAAAGCCCACCTTCGCGTTACGCGAAAGAGGCTATGCGCAACTCCGGGGAGGAGTAGGGGAGCCCCAGAGCCGCGCATAGCCAGGAGAGAGCCGCTAGCCCCGTCGGCCCCAAGCATTTTCATTTCTCGTCCCACGCATCCTCTTCACCCTATAACAAACCCGAAGACAACTAGGAGCGGGCGAGTACGCCCGACGGGGGGGAGCGGGGAGTATTCATTAGGCTGCACTCCAAATGATGGGCTCCTTTGCCCCGTCCCCCCCGCAAACCCCCCCCACCCCCTGTACTACAAGCAGGACCGAACAAGGAAAGACGCCTTATCGTCCAGGACCGCAGTTAGTCGACTTTGATACCGAACGGCCTCAATTCGAGGAAATAGATACAAGAAAGACTAAAGCAAGGAAAGAAAGACAAAACAAGGAGCCTTAAGGGAAAAATCCGGTTGTCTGTCTCCCTGGCGGGTTCTGCCTTCCCCCGGCGGGCTGGGGCGGTCTCCCTGGTGCTGGGGCGGTCTCCCTGGTGCTGGGGCGGTCTCCCTGGTGCTGGGGCGGTCTCCCTGGTGCTGGGGCTGGGGTTGCCTGCTTTCCTTGCGTGCG
>Ga0315294_10005052_pt1 | contig 14472 bp, 16 predicted proteins | sample YL17G13_40_MG_FD_203626 | JGI IMG/M metagenome (GOLD analysis project Ga0315294, IMG submission 203626) | Sediment microbial communities from Yellowstone Lake, YNP, Wyoming, USA - YL17G13_40 | ecosystem: Environmental > Aquatic > Freshwater > Lake > Sediment | place: USA: Wyoming | collected... | reverse complement strand
CGGGGGAGCGAATCCCTGGCGCTGGCCAGGCGATTGCCCACTCAACTGCACCTCGACCCGGCAAACAGGCAGTTGTCACACAGGCTGCTAGCAAGGATGCGCCCGTGCACTTCACCGGCTCGATGCCTCCGTCATCCGCGGAGAACCAGCACGCGCTGTCCTCTACGATGTATGCAGCGTCAAGGAGGAAGCGAATGGATTCGTGGAGTGCCTTGCGCGCTCCGTCGGCTCCCTGTGCGTCCCCTTGTGCCGCGAACGCTGCGTACGCAGTCGCAAGCGCCCAGGATGCTCAGGCTGTGAAGAACACCTGGTGTGGGCGTAGCTCGTCGTGCTCACCAGAGGCCCCAGGTCCCCATAAATGCCCGTACGTCGCCAGCAAACTCACGAGGGCCCGGTGCGCATTGCTGGTGAGCCGCTTCTCACCTGGCCACATCGGTTCCTCCCGACGTCGCACAGGAAATGAACCGCTCGGCGCTGAAGCTTGACAGTCTCTCCAGTTCGCGGTCGTCACGCCCGCGCACAAATGCAATGGCTAGGACGTTCCATCTCTGATAGTCCATTACCCTCAACTCGGCTACGTCTCCCAACGCGGCTTTGATGCCATCCCAGTCAATGGCTCGGATTGCCTGGGGAGACACGGACGGCGGCCGGTAGATCACCACAAACGCCATCGGGCTGCCGCCAGGAGAACGCCACTTCGGCTTCTCGTCTAGGAAGAAGCAGGAATAGGGGTTCACGCCATGGACGTACCACGCGAGATCGGTCGTGCACCAGCCGGAGAACCTAAGTGGATTCACCTCTATGGGGACAAGTGCTCCACCCGCAGTGAGGCGCGCCTCCGCGTGAACCGGGAAGTCCCTGACTGCATGAACCTCCGCCAACCGAGAGAGAAGCGCCTCGAATGCGGGTTGCAGGCGCCGAACAATCGCTGCCGATGAGTAGTAGAGGTTATGGCTCACGTCCTCGGCGCTAGAGAAGAAGTGTCGAAACACGTTCACGATAACTGGGAGCCCGCGTGCGTCGTAGTATGCGTCGGCGGCGTACTCATCTCCCTCAACGTAGCGCTCCACCAGAATGCGCGAGGGATCCACAACACTCGCTGGGAACCCCATCCCGTGCTCCTGTGCAAGACGGAGATCGTCCAGTTCAGCCAGGGACTCCCGCAGTCTTGGGACCCATTGGTCGTGCGAGTGAATCACACGGACGCCGACGCTGAAGAAACCCACTGCCGGCTTGACGACCACTGGATAGCCGAGTGGAGAGGCGCCAAGGCGGGATGCTCTCGCCCGCGTCAGAGTCACGAATGGAACCTCTGGGTATTCTTCGGCCAGCCCTCTTCGAAGAGATGCTTTGTCCTTGAAGAAGGCTACTGTCGACCTGAAGGGTCTGGTCCCGCGTTCCTGGACAAGAGCAAGCGCGTTCTCGGAGTTGCAGTACACCCGTTGTCCTCGCGTCCCGAGGTGAAGCAACTCCACACTGGGTGCGTATCGCCTGCCCGCGAGAGCCAGCTCGCGCTCCGCCCACTTGCTTGCCGCAACTAGACGCACATCCAGCCGCTCGAGCGCATCCATCATGAAGCACGACATGTATGGCTCCGCAAGCAGAGCCGTCCGTCTACACATGCTACGCCTCCGCGAGAGATGTCCTTTTCCGACTGATTGTAGCAGCCTCTGACCATCTTGTGAAAGCTCGCCCCCACGCTGCAGCCGCACGGCGCGGCTGACTACTGCCGCAGGTGCGGTCAGCAGGGCGCGTATCCTATGCCTCGTGCCCGCCTCGGCGAGCGCGTCAGGGCCGGAGCCCAGCCGCCACGATTGGGGTCGTGACGAGGATGTCGTAGGACTGGTCGACCTTCGCCGAGAGGACGATGGCCAGGTTCATCTCCGCCTCCACAGACACCCTTGCCTTTCCAAGGTCGAAGACTGCGTCCGTGAGATACGGGGCCTGCGGGTTCGCATCGACGGCCTTCACCGCTGCCGCACCGTGCCGGCACTCGCCGACCGCGTCGTCCGCGTCCGGCATTGGTCGAGCGTGCATCGGAGTTCTGGGGACATGCCACCGATCTCAAGCGGCACGCGGGGGACCGGATTCCGGGGACATCTCTGAAAGGCTTTATCCCCTTGACACACTGACCGATTCGTGCTAGACTCAGAACACAAGGAGGCTAGCATGAACATCATCGACCTTCAAAAGCGGTTCTCTACCCAGCACAAGTGCGGGGAGTTCCTTCGCCAAATGCGCTGGCCCAAGGGCGTTGCCTGCCCGAAGTGCGGGGCATCCCGCCCATATTGGATCTCTACCCGGAAGATCTGGCGCTGCCGAGAGTGTTCCTATGAGTTCTCCGTCACGACGGGCACCATCTTTCACCGCTCGCGGACTCCCCTCCAGAAGTGGTACGTCGCTATCTGGATGATGGTGAACGCCAAGAAGGGCGTATCCGCGAAGGATCTTGAGCGCGCCCTGGACGTGACCTACAAGACAGCTTGGCGCATGGCAATGCAGGTTCGCAAGGCTATGAAGCCGGGCTATGGCTTTGAAGACAAGCTTGCAGGCGTCGTCGAGATGGACGATGCGTACATCGGCGGAAAGAGCACTGGCGGCAAGTGCGGTCGTGGTGCCCCCGGCAAGACGACCGTGATCGGGCTCAAGGAGCGAGACGGCAACGTGGTTGCCATGGTAGTTCCCGATCTCAAGGCCAGCACGATCCGCCAGGTGTTGAACGAGAACGTCTACCTTGACGCCGAACTCCTCGTAACGGACGAACTCCCGAGTTACAGGCCTGCCGCCAAGGGGCGAACCCATGCCATCGTTACGCATTCCCAGGCGTTCGTGAACGGGAATGTGCATGTGATGGGTGTCGAGTCCTTCTGGTCGCTCTTCAAGCGGGCGATCATTGGGGGCTACCACCGCGTGTCCGCAAAGTATCTCCAAGCCTACTTGAACGAGTTTGTTTTCCGGTTCAACAACCGCCATAATCCCGACATCTTCGATCTTGTCTTCTCTAGGTGCGCGATCTGATCAACCGACCAGCCTTGCCACTCTTCTCTTGGTAGACGTAGGGGCAGGCAGACTTGACCACGCCCAGGGTGTGCCCGGTTGTGTGCAGGATCGATCCCTTGTGCGATCCTGATCTCTTCTTGACCTGAGGCTCCCCGATTGGTTTCCGACAACGAACGGAGACGCGCTGCCCTCTTACCGCATGGCCCTTCTCGCAGAAGGATGTGGACACGACCCTGGTTCTTGGCGACGAGAGTCCTTCAACCACAGCGACAATCCCGTCGTCAAGCATGCACCTATACGGGAGATTTCCCGGAGATTCATGTTCTGGGAAGCCGGGATTGTGCTTGCTCGCCTGGCAACTAGCCTTCATTGCCTCGACGGCATCACCTTCCAGAACGTGGTAGACTAGGCCTGTCATGGATCGTGACCTGTCCGGCGCTAGCCAAACGCGATAGAACGCGTTCCGCCTGCTCCTCGGGCACCGAAAACATGGCCGCTATTTCATTTGGGTATAGAGCAATCCTACATTCTCTCAGCATACAGCCGATTCCCTTTCCAAGAGAATCATCATCACCATTATCTCGAACGGAGAATTTCCTTGCTATCGCCTCGAACTCTTTCTTCGACAGTTGGCCCGACACATAGGAGTTGTAGTAGCCAGAGAAGTCAAAATAGCGCTTGAATCCGGACGCGACATCAACGAGGGTCTCACGCAGAAGTTGGCATTCATTGCCCAGCATCAGTGCCTCCTGCCAGTCAATGAGAAACCATTGAGCGTCGTGCTCCTGTGAGGACTCCCTGCCAACGGCCTGGTAGGATGTCGCCAGAGGGGTAACGGGGACCGTTGTCAATCTCCCAGTACCCACAGATTCTGTTTCCGTATGGAAATGGAGGTGGCTCATCGCTTCCTTGGTTTTTCTGGAGGACTAGCCTTGTCCGCCAGACCAATGAGGAACTGCCCAACGGCCCTGGCAATGTCGGGGCGCAACACAACCCCAACCTGCGCCTCCCTATGGAATGGCTGCGGAGAGGGGAATCGACGTTCATCGACCTGCTTCTCGCCAACCACGTCAATCTCCATTCTTTCGGGATCAGCCCGTCGCTCGACGTAGAGATCGAATACGACCTCGCGATTCGCCGATACTCCTCCCCACGCACCTGTGGCCGCAATGACTTTGTACCCTGCCGCACGGGAGAAGACGACTTCGACCGTGTCCTTCTTTGAGCGTTGAGGCGACATGGTCGCACCTCCTCTAGAGGAGGATACCGGATGTCTTCATGAGAGGCAAATTGGACCGTCCCGTCGTAGCAGGACAAATGCCCAACTAGTCTACGTGTTCTGTACACCGCTACCCCTCCCTGTGTCTTGACGGGATAAAGCCTTCTCTGAATGCGATTCTCAAGACGGTTCCGCTGTCCGACTAGTACCACCTGTCTCCGCGGCCACGAGCGTCCGGAGCTTGCGGGATTGGGCCTTACGTTCCGCCGGGACGGCCACCGCGCGCGCCGCCCAGTACGCCGCCGAGCGCACCCAGGCCGCCGAGTTCGCTGAGGACCCCGTCGCGTGCGCCGCCGACACCGCGGCAAAGCGCGCCGGCGAGTCTCTCGCAGAGACGGCCGCCGCGCGTGCCGCCCGGTACGCCTCCTTGAGTTCCGCGTCCGTCGCCCTGACGTCGAGCCACGCCCGCTTCACCCTGAGAGCCGCCCGTGAGCGAGGGTCGGGCTCGCGCCCGGCCTTGCGCTCGCCCTTGAGGGCGCGCTCGGCGCACCAGACGGCAAACTCGTGGAGCTCGCGGGTCACGTCGCGGGCAGAGAGCACTTTGCACTTGGTGGCCACCGCCTTGTTCGAGCCGTGGACGATGGCGCCGCGGAGTTCTACGCGGCAGAGGATCGGGCCTGGGGCATAGCCGAGCGCGTCGAGCACGTCCGCCGAGGCGTGGTAGCCGTGCTTCCGGAGCGCGGGTTGGGCCCCGGGTGGTAGGCGGTAGACCTTCCCCACGCGGAGCTTCTGACCATCGCAGAGCGTGCGGTCCTCGCGGACGAAGTGATAGCCGCGCATCCTTTCACTCATCCCTTCTCCTTGGCGGCAATGGCAAGTCGCGGTGTCTTCTCGACCATGCGGCGAGTCCACGAGGCGGATGGGGGCAGGTCCTTGCTCTTGACTGTGCACCCGCCTCCCTGACAACCTCGTGGGGCGCTCGCAGCAAACGACAGAAGTCGGCCTCCTCTCCCGCTGATGCGACGGGAATGCTGGCGTGCCCGGCCGCCTACATCTGGAACAGGTCGGAATGGCTGCCCATTCGTTCGAAGATGACCCGCGTTGGTTCCAGCTTGTAGATGAGGAGCCAGTCGGCCTCAATGTGGCACTCCCGCCGTCCGGCGTGAGCGCCGATCAGACGGTGGTCTCGGTGGATCGCGTCGAGCGACTCGCTCTCGAGGAGCGCACGCGCCATGATCTTGAACTTCTCGAGATTCCTGCCCTGTTTCTTGGCGCGTCCCACGTCCTTCCGCAACTGCGTGGTGAACGCGGGAGTGAGCATCACACCCCAAGCTTCTTGAACAGGTCGTACACATCCTCGCACATGACCACGTCGCGGCCGCTGTCGGTGTGCGCAAACGTCCTCTTCGTAAGCGCAGTGGGAATGACGAGGTCGAACGGGAGTCCGTCGCGGAGCTCCACCTGCTTGTAGAAGAGCGTGATCGCCTGCGTCGCATTGAGGCCGAGACGATGGAAGACCCCCTCAGCGCAATCCTTCAGCTCCGGCTCCAAACGCGCACGCACGGTCGCGGTCTTGCTCATCGTCCCACCTCCATCGCTTGGGCCACTGTAGCACAAACGGGGTACACTGGCAAGGGCTCAGTCGGTGCCCAGCCACCTGCGCGGCGCGGGCGTGCCGAGGGGGCCGATTGCAGGACCCGACCCTCTCCTCTGGTGCGGTTCCTCCCACAATCGTCGGAGACTTGAGCCTCATGCGTACCGACTGCTGGCAGAACACATCCACGGGACTCCGGGGACAATGCCAATTCCCGGCGTGAGTCCGGGTGCCCAACACCGATTGTCAGGCGGAAGCTACCGAGCGCTCCGAGTCGTGCCCGAATTGAGTGGCGCGTACCCCGATTCCCGCACCTCGGTTCCGATCCTCGTGTCAACCTTTGGCTGGCCCAATTCGCGGCTCAGGCCTAGCCGGTCCTCCTACGGCCCGAACACGATGGTCTTGGGGCTGTTGCCTGCTGGGAACGTGGCCGTGACAGTGTCCGTCGCAATGTCGATCACCGAGACGGTGCCGTCACCGGAGTTGGTCACATAGGCCTTGTCCCCGCAAATCTTGATGCACGAGGGGTTGCTGCCCACTGGGATGGTGGCTGTGACTGTGTCCGTCAGGACGTCGATCACTGAGATGGTTCCGTCGTCGTAATTGGCCACGTAGATCTTGGTCCCGCAGATCGCCATCGCACAGGCGTTCTTGCCCACTGGGATGGGGCTCGTGCCCCTCTGCGTCAGGAAGTCGATCGGCCGGACGAAGTTGTCAACACCCTGTGAGACATAGGCCCTCTGCCCGCAGAAGATCACGATGTCTTCGGGATAATAGTCCGTCTCGATGGTTTGCGTGACGGTGTCCGTCGTCATGTCGATCACTGAGAAGTTGCCATCGATGTAGTTCAACACATAGGCCTTGTCCCCCTTGATCGCAATGTTGCTGGGGCCCTGGCCCACGGCGATGGTCTTCGTGACCGCACCTGTTGTTGCGTCGATCACGGAGACGGTACCGTTGAGGTGGTTTGCCACGTAGACCTTGTTCCCGCTCGCGGCGACGGCGAGGGGGTACCGGCCCACCGCAATGGTCATCGTGAGCGCGCCTGTCGCTGTGTCAAGCACGGAGACGGTGTTGTCGGTGCGGTTTGCCACATAGAGCTTGTTCCCGCTGATGGCACTGGCGTAGGGGCTCTTGCCCACCGCGATGGTCTTCATGATTGTGCCTGTCGTTGTGTCAATCACCGAGACAGTACCATCCTTGTCGTTTACCACGTAGGCCTTCTTGCAGTCGAGGCCGCTTCCTCCGCACGCGCAGAGTCCCTGCTGCGATGGCGTCTCCATCGGGGAGAGGGCCAGCATGCACTCCACCTTCGTCCAGGCCCCCTGGTAGTTCAGGTAGAGGGCGTCTGTCTCTTTGGCCTCCGTCTGGAGCACCTGGCCTTGAACCCCGGGCTGCCACGGGTCGTCCTCGGCCCAGGCCAGGTCAACCCCATAGTTCCCATCCTTCACCTTGTCGAACAGAAACGACCGACCGGTCAGGTAGTAGTTCTGATCGACCTGTTGCTCGATCCCGACGATCACTCCCTGACCGGCCCGCAGCTCGCTTTCGTAGGCCGCGTAGTTTGGCTCGGGCCTAAGGGCTAGCGTGATTCCCGGGACGGCATCCGGGGAGAACGGGACGCCGATGTCTCTCTGGAACTCCGCGGGGAACCCGGCATCATAGATCTTGAGCTCGAACACCCCCGGGTACTTCCCAGCGACGTACTTCGCCAGGCCAACCACCAGGAGCGGGTCCGTCGTACCCCGTGGAGTGCCTGTCTCCATGGAGGTCTTGCCGAACCGGTCCGCCAGTTCGATCGTATCCAACTCGTTGATCGCTCCGTCTCCGTTGAGGTCGTTGAGCAGATCAGGGTAGCCGTGGCCGTGGAACCAGGCCATGATCGTCGCTGCCTCGACGGGTGCAGTCCAGCGATCCGTCCAGTCTGGCTTGCTCGCTGTGCTGATGAGTTGAAGGTCGGAGACAACAAACCCGACCGACGTCTCCGCTTGGGCTACGGTTGCCCATCCCCCCATGGTGATAAGGGAAGCCATGAGAGCGATGAGCAGCCCGAATCCTCGTCTCTTCATGACGCACCTCCTTGTCTACCGCCAGGCAGACCTTGCGCCCCCGCTGGGGCACATAGCTGTGGCACGATCGGTTGCGTCAGGCTTCGAGGAGTGTGGCTTCTCGAGACGCGAACTAGAAGGTCATGCAAGAGGTGTTCTGTAGCTCTGCGACGATAGAATCATCCTACCCCCGTCGGAGAGCAGGGAGCGCTCCTATCCGCACACCGACCAAGGTATTGGGGCTTGACAGATGCGTCTGAGATGACCGATGTGAATCCCCCGGGCTTGACGGAGGCTCCGTTTCCAGGAGGATCGCATCCTGGGGGAAGGAGTCGGTGAGACATGGGGAGACGATCGAAGTACCCGTTCGGGCTTCGTGAGAGAGGGGGAGTTCCGGGGACGTAATGCCGATCTCGAGCAGCACGCCGGGGACTGAGCGAGTGAGGGGCCGGATCTTCGGCCTTGACCCTCTCTCTTCCTGGAGCCTATTGGGGTCGGGCGCCGCTCACGGAGACATGTCGTATCTTTCTTCGGTAACGGTCTGTCCCCAGACCCGATGCGTCCTCTCCTCCGTCTTGCGAAATCCTGCCTGCTGGTAGAGGTGCGCCGCGGCCTCAAGATCGCTCGTCGTCCAGAGGAATAGAGATCCGAACCGGCGTTCGCGGCAGAACTGTAGCGCCTCGTTGAGCAGACGATGTCCCAGGCCCCGGCCGCGCCACGCCGGATGGACGAGGAACCATCGCAGTTGGGCCTCTCGGGCGGAGTGCTCGACGACGCCGATGGAGCCGACGATCTCTTCGTTCGCTTCGGCGATCCACAGGCGGTCGTTCCGGGGATTGTGGGATAGGGCGAACCTCGCAAGTCCCTCGGCGACGTATCCCTCGAACGTGCAGTCCCAGCCGTATTCCTGCGCGTAAACCACGCCGTGCAGGTGGACGATCGCCCCGACGTCTCCCGGTTTCAGGACGGAGCGCAGGCGCACAGGGTCTCCTCGTTCCTCAAGCCTCTCCATCGCTCTTCCCTTCCATGAGCTTCCGGGGGCGCCACGGCTCCTAGCCTGGTCACGCACCCTCTTCTGGCACCGCTGCCGAATCCAGGGAACATCACTCTAAGCGCGCGTCGTGTCAAGGGGATGTTGGTCGGTTCGCCTCCTTGGGTTCTGACAGGAGTCTCCTTCCAGTCCCGCCTGTCGGAGTCATTCCTTCGGAATGCTCCACGGACTCGCCGCAGCCGTCTCCGCCGCGAGCTGAGCACGTTATCTTCGTACAAGAATCATGTACAATCGTATATCATTCTTGTACAAGGAGGCGCCATGCTGCGGCTCTTGTTCGGATCGGCTGCGCGAGTGAGGGTTCTCTCGCTCATGCTCACCCACCCCGACTCGGAGTTCTACCTGCGCGAGATCAGCCGCATGATCGACGTCCCACCTCACGCCGTGCGCCAGGAGATGGCGCGGCTTGTCGAGCTCGGACTCCTGCAACAGGACCGCCGCGGGAACCGCGTCTACTTCCGCGCGAACCAAGCCTGCCCGATCTTCCCGGAGCTGAAGGCGCTCTTCCTCAAGACCGTTGCCCTGGGGGATGCTCTTCGAGAAGCCCTCAAGGAGCTGGGGGGGATTGACATCGCCCTCATCTATGGGTCTGTCGCTGCGAACACCGAATCCCTGGAGAGCGACGTCGACTTGCTCCTCGTCGGCGACGTTCCCTTAAGCGCCATCACGCCGACGTTGACTAGAATCGAAGCTGAGCTGCGCCGAGAGATCAACGTGACGATCCTCAGCGCCTCGGAACTGAAAGAGCGCCTCGCTCGCCAGGAACCGTTCATCTCGAGCGTCCTCGCCGGACCTGCGATCTACCTCGTGGGCACGCAAGAGGAACTGAGGAGGCTTGCGGCATGAACGATGCAACTCGCTCCGTGCCACTCTCACGAGTCGAGATTGGGCAGCTTCTGGCGATTGCCGAGCGCGACCTCGAGCAGTCACGGATGCTCTCACTCCACTTGGATACGAGGTACTCTGTCGCCTACAACGCTGCGCTGCAATTGGCGACGGCGATTCTCCGCCTGCACAGCGTTCGCATCCGAAAGACGGGCTTCCACCAACACACCTTCGCGGAGCTGAAGGCGCGCCTTCCCGAGAGCATGCGAGGCTTCGCCGACTACTTCGACCGAGTCCGACGCAAGCGGAACATCGCTACCTACGATCAAGCCAACGTCGTCAGCGAGGGAGAGGTCGCCGACCTCATCCAACAGGTTGAGGTCTTCCACGCGTGGGTTGTCGAGGAAATGGGGCAGCACCGGTTCGACACCGTCGCGGGCTAGCCTTCTGGTCGAAATCCCTATGGGACTGACACCCCTCGACCGGTCACACCCAGGCGTCGTGCGCCACCACAAGCAGTCCAAGTCCAGCCGATTGACGGGCCGGAGCCTGCCAGCCCCGCTCACTGGACACCAGAAGCGAAGATCTGAACATCACGCCCCCTGGATGCGCTTGTTTGGGCCAACTGGAGAACCGCCTAGTCCACCGCCCGGACGTACCCACAGCGCGCCATCCTTGAGTGGCTGAGTAATCGAGTCGATTGACGTCACGAACCCAGCATTCAGGAGGATTCAGGGGACACAGCACCCATTGCCGACGACCCAGGACTGCCCGGCGTCCGCTATCGCCTCGGGAATGCGGTCTGCGTCCAGCGCTTCCGTGGCCCTCCGTCCGCAGTCTCCGTTCCAGCCTCGGTCGACGCCGCCCCTAGCGCGTGAGGCCAACCTTCCTGAGAAGGCTCTCGTACCGAGGATCGGAGCGGCACGAGGCGAGCCGCGGGTCGACGGCCATCATGGTGAGTTCGTAGTCGCGCTCGGCGTAGGCACGCTCAAGAAGCGCGAAGCCTTCGTCCTTCCTGCCAAGCGCGAAGTAGAAGAGAGCGAGCAGGCAGGGTGAGACCGGTTCCCGCTTTCCACGTTCGAGCACCAGGGCGAGGGACGCCTCGAGGGCACCCGTCTCTCCCATGGCTTCCCTCAGATTGGCCAGGGCCAGCTCCACGTTGGGGTCGAACCCGCCCGCGAGCTCCCGCGCCTTCTCGAAGTCTGTCCGGGCAAGTTCGTACTGGCCCTGGTCTAGGTAGATCTCCCCGCGGAACACGCGCAGGATGCGGTTGTCCTCACCGAGCGCGAAGTCCATGTTGAACTCGGCGAGCGCAAGGTCCGGCCTGCCTGCGCAGGCGTAGACTTGCCCGAGCGCCCCGTGCTGGACAGCGGATAGGGGATCGAGCGTCTGCGACTTCTTGAGCGCGGCGATGGCCTCATCGAAACGGCCGAACCCAAAAACGATCATCCCCAGCCAGTGATAGGCCTGGGCGTAGCTCGGCGACAATTCAATTGCCTTGCGAATCTCCTTCTCCGAGACCTCCCAGTCCCACTCGCTCTGCAGGATCATGCCGAGCGCCGCGTGGGCCTCCGGGAGATCGTGGTCGATGGCGAGCGCCTGGAGCGCGCTCGTCTTCGCCTTGCCCCACACGTCGGCGGGCACCGAGGCTGAGTAGTTAGGCAGGATCCCGTACGCCGTGGCCAGCGCGGCATGCGCGGCGGCGTGCCCGGGGTCGAGCTCGATCGCTCGCTCGAAGCACTCGATCGCTCGGTGGAGGTTGTCCACTGTCCTGCGGCTGAGGAAGGCTCGTCCCTTCAGGTACGTGGCGTAGGCTTCCGGGTCCGCGGTCCCCCGCTCACCGGTCGGCCGAGCAGGCCTTGGCACAAGGTGGATCTCAAGCGCCCCGGCAACGCGCTGAGCGACCTCGGTCTGAACCGCAAACACGTCATCCAAGGTGCGATCGTACGCCTCGGCCCAGAGATGCCCCTCGTGCGCGACGTCGATCAACTGAAGTGTGATCCGCAGGCGATTCCCCGCCTTGCGAACGCTCCCCTCGAGGACCGTGCCGACGCAGAGGTCGCTCCCGATCTCCGAAACAGCCTTCTTCGCCCCGCGGTACTTCATCACCGATGTGAGGGCAATCACCTCGAGACCGCTCACCTTGGACAGGGTGAAGATCAACTCTTCGGTCAGGCCGTCGGCGAAGTACTCGTCCCCAGGGTCGGGGCTCATGCTCACCAGAGGCAGGACGGCGAGGCGGGACCGGTCGCCGGCTCGGGGCGTCCGATCTCGGTCTTGCATCCAAGGCAGGCGCATCTCGTAGACCTCGATCGGGACCTTCACGTTCTTCAGGTCCTTCTTGCCCAGGCTCGTCATCCTAAGATCGATCTTGTTCCAGACCTGGTCGTAGACCTGGCGGGAAAGGCAGATCCCGCCGGGCTCGGCCAGTGGCTCGATGCGCGCGGTGATGTTGACACCGTCCCCGAAGATGTCCCCACCCCGGTGCACCACGTCCCCGAGGTGGATGCCGATGCGCAGGTGAATCGTGCGGTCGAGGGGGACGGCGACGTTGCGCTCATGAAGCGCCCGCTGGATCTCAACGGCACAGCGGACGGCCTGGAGGGCGCTTTGGAACTCGACGAGGAACCCGTCCCCCGTGCCCTTCACCTCGCGGCCGCCGTGCTCGGCAAAGAGGGGCCGAAGGAGCGCCGTGTGTTCCTCCAGAAGGGCAAGAGTAAGAGCCTCGTCGGTCTGGGTGAGCGCCGTGTAGCCGACGACGTCGGTCAGCATGATCGCCACAAGCTGCCGGGTGTCTTTCTCCATGGGGTGTTCCACCTCTTCTTTGAGTGAAACCAGTATGGAGGCGGCAGCGCGACGAGGCAAGTTGCGCTGCACTCGCTCGCTTCAGAGCGCAGGATCGATCGGCGGGGCCTTCAGAAGCTTTGCCTCATTCAACCGAACGCGCCGACCGGCCGTGGCTTCGCGGACAACCAGGTTGTTCGGACCTTCCAGGGCGTCGAAATCGCCTACGGCTCAGAGATCCGGTAGATTGCGACGGGGCGCCGCCGCCCACGGGGCACCAACGGCGGCATGGAGGCAGCGCGCAGGTCGGGTTGAAGGAGAACGAAAACATCCTCCGTCAGCAGGATCTGCCCTGCTTCAGCCACCGCCTGAAGTCGCGCCGCCACGTTGACCGTGTCGCCAACGACGGTGTAGTTCATGACGACTTCAGATCCGACGTTGCCCATGATTACATCCCCGATGCTGATTCCGATCCCTAACCCCAACTCGTCGAGTCCTCCGGCCGCCTCTCGTCGCAGCCTAGCGAAGGCCGATTGCATCTCGCGTGCCGCTGTCACGGCCCTCCGAGCGGCGTCGACGGGCTCTACGAGCGGCTCGAAGAAGGCAAGCAGTCCGTCGCCCGTGTACTTGTCCAAGATCCCACGCTGCCTCAGGACAGGTGACGTCAGCTCGGACAGCGCCCGGTTCAGGGCCTCGACCACCGTCTCGGGCGCTCGCGCCTCCGAGAAGCGGGTGAACCCGCGGATGTCCGCGAACAGCACCGCCACGCGCCGGCGCTCGCCGCCCAAGCTGGCGTAGCGCGACGGGTCCCGCAGCAAGCGTGCGGCAACTTCCCTGGGCAGGTACCGCCCCAACGTCGAGGAGAGAATCCGGTTTAGCCCGACAACGCGCGCATGGATCGCCCTGCGGCGCAGCACCCGCTGGGCGAAGATCCACGTACCGAACCCGAGGGCGAGGACGCCGAAGACGTCGGTCGCCACGACTCCTCCCAGTCCAGCGTTCCGTACCACGGCCACAGCCGCCTCCGGGAGGACCGAGACCACGGTCCATCGGAGCCTTCGCCCTGGGTCCTGCGGCGCAGCGCCGCCCCCGGAGCCGGCGGCCACCCCGATGCTCCCTATTGGATCGAGGTGCGCGAACGTGAAAAGGCCGTCACCGGTCTCGAACTGCCCGACGTTCACAGAGGCCATGCGCTCCCAGTCCGCAGAGAATGCACGCATGCTCTCAGTCCCCACGTCGGTCGGGCTGCCGTCGGGAGCTCTAGATTCCATTGCCCCGCGAAGCGGTTCTCCGTTCTCGTTCAACAGCACGGACCAGGACTTGGGTTCGGGATGCGCGCGGTCGAACGCGCCAAGGAGCGCGGTATCCCGCACGTCCAGAAAGAGGTATCTCGTGGCGCCACCTACGACCTCTTGGCGAGCGAGGCCGACGCGGATCGCGAGGTCGCCGCCCGCTTCGGCCGGCTCGGGGCTGAGATCCGACACGAACACCGCCTCTCCCGCGTCCCGCGAGGTCTCGTGAACTTCCTCCAGGATGCGGGTGCTCCGGAGCTCGCCCGCGGTCGCAACGTGGAGCTCCTCGCCCTCCCTGTCGACACGGAGAATCTCCATTCCGCTCGAGCCGAGGATGCGCACGGCGCCATAGGCAGTGCGCTGTCCTAGGAAAGTCAGAGCCTCTCGAATCATGGCTATGCGGTCAGACTCAGCGCCTGAGCGCAGGAACATCCGGGGACCGTCGAGGTCCGCGAGCAGGCGGAGGTCGGAGACAGCCGTCGCCAAGAAGCTGGAGACGGCCTCGACTCTCATGCCGACGGCGTGCCTTTCCTCGTCCCCGACCATGGCGACCCGATGGACGCTTCCCTCCCTGAAGAGAAGGGACGAGGTGCTGACCAGACCGAGCGAGAACGCCACGAACGCCAGGGCGAATCCGTTGACGACCGCCCTCTTCCGAG
>Ga0315294_10005049_pt1 | contig 14476 bp, 10 predicted proteins | sample YL17G13_40_MG_FD_203626 | JGI IMG/M metagenome (GOLD analysis project Ga0315294, IMG submission 203626) | Sediment microbial communities from Yellowstone Lake, YNP, Wyoming, USA - YL17G13_40 | ecosystem: Environmental > Aquatic > Freshwater > Lake > Sediment | place: USA: Wyoming | collected... | reverse complement strand
GCACCGGCACCGGCAAGACCCACCTCGCCATCGCCCTGGGCCGCCAGGCGATCCGAGACGGGCGCCGAGTCCGCTTCTACAACCTACTGGACCTGGTCAACCGGCTGGAACAGGAGAAGCTGGCCGGCCAAGGAGGGCGCACTGCGGAAACGCTGGCCCGCACCGATCTGGTCATCCTCGACGAACTCGGCTACCTGCCCTTCTCCGGCAACGGCGGACAGCTGCTCTTCCACCTGGTGTCCAAGCTCTACGAGCGAACCTCGCTGATCATCACCACCAATCTGACTTTCGGCGAGTGGCCCCAGGTCTTCGGCAACGCCAAGATGACCACTGCTCTGCTGGACCGTCTCACCCATCACTGTGATATCATCGAAACCGGCAACGAAAGCTGGAGAATCAAGACCCGCAGCGCCAAGGGAAAGGCGCACTAAACCACCATGCAGGGGTGGGTCAATATTGGCCGCCAATGGTGGGTCAATTTTGGATGCCAATTGACAAACCATGGCCCAAGATGCCGCACGCGGAGTAGTGACCTAGTGCTATGGGCTGGCGTGCGTGTCAGTCGGTATGCTGGATTGGCCCACATTCGGGCCAGATCGGCATCGGCACCCGATCCACCTGCCCCGAGGGCAGAACGTCTCTGAAGGGCTCCAAGAGGCAACCTCGAACTGATTCCACCAACCCGGGGTGGGTCATTGTTGGTCGCCGCTGGTGGGTCAGTTTCCGATGCCGATCGACACACGAGCGTAGCGGACGTGATAGGTCACTACGAGAGCCAGCCCCAGCAGAGCCTGGCGGAGCGGTTGGCCGGCCAGAACTGCCGAAGCAAGGCCTTCGTCATTGGTGGGCAGAAGTGGCGGATTAGGGTTATACCCGCGCCAGCGTGCGCGAACCGGTCAAAGCCAGAGACGTGGAGGCTGGAGAGGGTGCGCGGGTAGCCGATGACCGAGACTGTCCAGCCAACACTGTTCGCCGACTCGCCTGAGGTCGACGCGGTTGTGGCGGCCGTTCGCGAGGTTCTCAAGAGCCGCGCCCAACCTTCGGCGTGGGAGCTTCTCGGCGCGCTTGAGGGCGACCTGGGCATGACGGTGCGCTGGGTTGTCACCGACGCCGTGCAGCGCTTGGTCAATGATCCGTCGGTCACACACTCACAGCAGGGCTACTTGCGCGATCTTCTCATGTCCGCCGACTGGCAGGAAGCGATGCGCGGCAGCGCGCGTCCGGGCCGGGAGATCGAGTCCACCATTGATGCAATGTTCCGCGAGAGTGCGGCCTACCGCAGCACGGCCGCATTCCAGGAGATGGTCAGCTTCATGGCCAACTTCCGGGATTGCGCCCCGTTCAACAACATGCTCGTGAGGTTGCAGAAGGGGAAGGGATCACGGAAAAGGACCAGCCGTTCCTGGCTATCCAGTAAGGAGGCCGATGCGTGCGCACTCCACAATGGGTGAAGAAGCTCGGCGGTCATGCAGGCGAGTTGTACGTCGCGGCTGAGCTGTCGAAACGCGGGATTCCGAACTCACTGCTGCCGGAGAACTTCTCAGACGACGACATCATCGCCGGCCGTAAGGACGGAACCCATGTCTGCTTCATCCAGGTCAAGGCCTGCCATCCCGACCGTGCTTCCAGCTTCATCCTCCGCGAGACTGACGAGAAGTGGGTAGACGCGCCGGAGAACCACTTCGTGGTCTTCGTGTGGCTGGGCTCTCCCCGGAAGAACGAGAGCCCGAAGTACTGGATCACATCGAAGTGCGCTGCGGGCGAAGCATGTAGGGCACACCCGGCTCATGGCACCGCGAACTGGGAGCGGCGCTTCGCCCTCGGGGATCTGTGCCCCAAGTGGGAGAACAACTGGGCAGTCTTCACCCCGTACGCGGACAGCAGCGGGTAGCCGCCGAAGAGGGAGGAGAGTACCGGAGGGCGCTGTGCCATCGACCATCGAGTCGCTTTTTGCCGCAGTGAGCCTTCGAGCCAGTGGCCCTGTCCTGTTCGGGGAACCCATTCCTGAGACGCGGCGAGGGGTCTACGCAATGTCTCACAACAGCGATCCGCAGTTGGGGGCGCCGCCAGGCGGGTATCGGCCGAGCTTCGCGTTGGACGATGTTCAGAACTGGCTCGACTTCGTCCCGTCCCTCTTGCTCGACGGGGTGCGCCCGAGCGCGGAAGACCTCTGCGCTCGTCTGCGGCAGTTCTGGCTACCGAATGAGTCGGTGCTCTACATCGGGCAGACAGGTAGCGGATTGCGTAAGAGGATACGCCAGTACTACCGTACCCCGCTTGGACTGCCCAAGCCGCATGCTGGTGGCTACTGGCTCAAGACGCTCACAGACTACGGGTGCACGTTCGTCTTCTGGGCGGCGACGCCTCACAGCGATCCGGAGCGCGTCGAAGAGCGGATGCTGGCTGAGTTCGTGCGCGGCGTAGACACCGACTCATGCAGGCTGCTGCGCGATCCCGAGCGTCCTTTCCCGTTCGCTAACCTGGAGTATCCGCGCGGCAACGTCAAGAGGCACGGCATCACTTGCCCGCACCTGCGCGGCTGACCGACCTCAGGGGGGGCCGAGCATCTCTGATAGTGGCTCGAACTGGTGGAGGGCCCGGCCACCCAAGTAGGTGCAGACAGGAGTCACCGCATGAGACGCATCTTCGTACCATCGCGTGGTGCGGACGACTGGCGACAATGCTTGGCCGATCCCGAGAAGCAATGGCGGGATGGCTACTCGGCCAAGTGCCTGGCATCCGTCCCAGACCGACCTCTTCGTGCTGATGCGAACGGCGGGCGGGGCTGATGACGGTTGCGGTGGAGGGGAAGGTGGCCGAGGCATTCGGTCCTACTTTGGGTGAGTGGCGGCAGGACTTCACGGCTGGCAAGAAGAGGCGGCTTAGGTACATTCAGGAAGCACTGGGCATCGGGGGCGACCTCAGTGATCACGTTCGGTACCAGCTGCTGCATCGAATGGCGTCGGCGGTGCATGAGGCCATCCGCTTCGGCGCGACGGCTGCGGCGCTGGTAGTGCACTCGTTCAGTGCCGAGAGAGCAGGCTTCGACGCCTACAGTGCGTTCACGGGGCTCTTCGGTCCCGAAGCTCGGGACGGGGCGCTCCTCCGCCTGGGGGAACCGAAGGGGATCAGGATGCTGTGTGGATGGGCGCAGGGAGCCCCTGCGCCGAGGCTGTGACCGAAGAAGCGTGTCTGCAGCGCGAGCTCCGCGTACCGCGACAGAACCGGCGTTATTACCTCACTCGCGCTGAGGCCGTTTCGAGCAAGACCTCCGCCCACCGCGCCGAAGTCTCCTGCTCGACGGTCCCGGACACCCCCCACTCCGGCTACCCCCTCGGCTGGGGGTCACGGCCCCGCATCTGGTCGCGGATGCGGCGAGCGTATCCCCCGGGAGAGAACGGCGGCCGCAAGCGCCGCCGCGGGGTCGCATATGGTGGAATGCCCAGGACTCACCGGCGGTTAGCAGGGCTGTCAGAGGTGTCCCATCGCTATCTGGGAAAGGCAGGCGCTCCAACGGCCCCTCCCGGCCTGGCCTCAATCTACGATGCGGCCGGTGATGAGGATAGAGCCGACATACCAGCGGGTGCTATCGTAGCGCTTCGGATCGTCCATGGTGACGCCCCGCTCGGCGAGGAAAGCAGCCTTGTCCGGCTGCTGGGAGTCTATCTCCATCTTCACGGTGTGCAGCCCATCCAGCAGGTCGGCGGCGGCGGTGAAGCAGTAGACCCGGTGCCACTCGCACCAGGCATCGAAGCGCGGCACGATCCGGGGTTTCCGATCATCGACGGTGACGATGATCTGTCCGCAGTCCGGCCCAACCGCGTCGAACACCATCAGGCTCGTGCCCAGGAACCGGACGGTGATGGTCTCGCCCGGCTCCTCCGCCATCCACACCTCGGGCAGTTCCTTCGAGAACTCCTTTGCAGTCGGGTCCTTCGCCGGGTCGAGCTTGCGCCAACCAGAACTGAGCTTCGACTTGCTGACCGGCGTGAGGGTCACGTGCTCGTAGTTGTCCGTGAACAGCGGCTGGGGCAGCGCGTGCGGCCCGTGCCTGCCCACGTCCTTCATCTTCGCGATGGACCGCGCCAGGGCCTGAACGTAGAGCGCGTGCCCGTCGGCGTACGGATGGGCGCCGTCTGCCGAGAATAGGATCTTGCCCTCGAGCGCGGTCCTCTCCGCCTCGGTCTGCGGCCAGTTGGCGGTGAAGATCAGCTTGCCTTCCCTCTCCAGCCGGGCCACCTCGAGGCCGAACAGGACGCTGGGGATGCCGTAGTGGTCGGCGACGATCTCGTGAGACTTGACGGTATGGGGCAGCTCGCCGGCCTGCAGCTCCTTGAGCATCCCACTGTGGATCGTGTGCACGAAGACGATGTCGCAGCTCGGCCGGGCGCGCCAGGTCTGCCGGACCACGCCCTCCATCGCCCTCTGGATTCGCCCATCCGACGTCCAGCCGTCGTTCACCGCGAACTCTACGAACAACAGGTCCGGCTCGTATGTCAGCACATCTTGCTTCAGTCGGAAGGCGGCGAGGTCAGAGCCCGTGCCAGAGATGGCGGCGTTGATGCCCTCTAGCTTGGCGTTGGGGTACTGCTCTTGGAACCATTCCAGGGACTGCGGGCGCCAGCCATCGTTGGCATTGGTGATGCTGCCGCCAAGGTAGACGATCCGTACTGCTTCGCCCTGTTCCAGCTTCGCCAGTACGTTCGGGATGCCGCCGCGTACCATACACTCCGCCAGCGGCTTGGACGACGGGCCCTCCTTGGAGACACAGCTACCCGCACACAACACAAGCGCCAGCGCCAGCACAACTCCATGCCAGACAGACATCGCTATGCCTCCGTGCGTGCTTCCCCCAGTCCTCAGGACTGGATTCTAGTACAATCATACCACCTGCTCGGAGTTCCGGGACTGGGTCAGGTTCCTGGCGTCGAGTGGGTTAGGCACAACGGCTTGCAGGTGGATGCGGGCCCTGTTGACCGAAAGACGAGAGCAAGGAACCGTCATAGTGAGTTGGAGCGGAGCCAGACGGAGTGCCGTTCAGCAAACATCGCCTGCTTGTAGTCTGGTGGCGGAACCCAGCATCGAACTGGGGACACCCGGATTCTCAGTCCGGTGCTCCACCAGCTGAGCTATCCCGGCACCCTCTTCTCCATCTTCGGTTCAGGTATGTTGGCGTCTGCTGTAAGCTCTACCAGCTGAGCTATCCCGGTACCCAATCGGCCGTCTTCGGTCAGGTATGCCGGCCTCTGCTGTGAGATGTAGCAGCCGAGTTGCTGTGTCGTTCGCATATGCGCTTTCGGGTCAGGCAGGGGCTGCTAACGAGCCAGTGCGGCTAGGATAACCGGCGCTGTGTCACGGACAGGACGAACGCCTCGCGTGGTCCTGCCCGTCGCGCAGGCATCCGTGCGTCTCCCGTCGAATTACACACCCGCAGCTTCCAGGTCTCGTCGCGGAGAGGACAGCCCTTTACGCGATGGCCGGGTGGAAGCTGACCATTGCAGGCTGCGTTCAGACCATGGACCTCCTTGGGCTAGTGGCGCTGTTGCTTGGCGGAGCGGGAGGCGCAGCGACGGTGGTGTACACCGTCTATGCCATGGTGCGCGATAGGCGCGCCAAGCGACGAGGGGAGTCCGGAAGTTCGGCCGCGCCTGCAGGGAACGCGTCCGCCGTAGCGACGGTTGTCAGCGCCGCGACGGGTTCACAGGAGACCCGATCAGCGCCTTCTCAGACGAAGTACGACGTCTTCGTCAGCTACAGCCACGACGACCTCGAACGAGTCCGGGTGTTACTGCTTGCGCCCCTCAAGAGTGCCAAGCTGAGCGTATGCATGGACTACGAGAGCCTCCCGCTTGGCAAAGCGACCTTGGACGTGATCAGGCAAGGTGTCATGGAGAGCAACGTCACTCTCCTCGTCCTTACACCCCGTTTCCTTCAGAGTAAGTACACCGAGTACGAGACCATCTGGACGGGTGATCGGCCTGGCGGCGGGGGAGGCAGGCGCTTCATACCCGTGTTGCTGGAGAAGTGCGATATCCCGTTTGGCATCAGTGGCCTCACAAGGGTTGACCTGACCATCGAGAGTGAACGGGAGGCACAACTAGCACACCTGATTGCTGAGATCAGGGCCGCACGTGCAAGCATCGCGGCTCAGGCCAGAGGTGCCTATCACACTGTGCCGCTGCCCCCGGCACCGCACTATGCCGGATACCCCCATGTGCTTCAGGAGCACTTCACTGGCCGGATCGGCTGGCGCAAGAGTCTTACGGACTGGCTGGTGGCTGATGACCAGCACCCCGTGCTGTGCATGACCGCGATTGGCGGCATGGGCAAGTCCGTCTTGGCCTGGGTGTGGAGTCACCTCGACGTCCTCGGGATACAGCTCCCGATAGCGCCGGATTCGCCCGAGGCCTCGTCCGCCGGTCGGGTCTCGCCGGAATCTCGGCCGGATGGACTCCTCTGGTATTCCTTTGACAGGCCCGACTCGAGCTTCGGAGGATTCCTCGACGAGGCCCTTGCGTACTGCAGCGCATGCGAGGCCAGCCCTGCTCAGTTCCCGTCCACTCACGCGAAGGCGGACGCCCTCGTCGGCCTCCTGCGGCAGCGTCGCTTCCTGGTTGTAATGGATGGCTTTGAGCGGCAGCTCAGCGGATATGCTCAGTTAGGTGGAGCCAATGTTAGCGATGACTCTGCGCCAACAGGTGAGGAAACCGCGGGGTTCCGCTCCTGCCTGGACTACCGGGCGGAGCTGTTCCTACAGTGGGCGGCTGCGCTCCCAATGGCGAGCCGTCTACTTCTAACCAGCCGAAACAGACCTAGCTGTCTCGATGACGTGGCGGGCTGCCAGCCGGCGGAACTCGACGGCATGATGGAGCCCGGTGAAGCTGTTGCGTTCTTCCGCGCCCATGGCATCCAGGGGCATCGCGCTGAGATCGAGCAGGCCTGCGAAGGTTATGGATATCACCCATTGGCCATGGCTCTTCTGGCGGGCGCAATCCGCCATGATAGCCGGAACCCGGCAGACATAGAGGCGGCCGAACGCTACTCTGTCACGCCCGATCTCAAGGACAAGGAACAGCATCATATCCTGGAGGCATCGTACAACGCACTGGACAACCAGAAGCGCGTTCTTCTGAGCTCCATCGCCGCCTTCCGGGGCGCCGTCGGCTACGACGCCATCGCCGTTCTGAATATATGTGGAACCCAGGGGAGTCTGAACTCCGCCCTCCAAGAGCTCATAGATCGGCAGCTCCTCCGCCACGATGTCCAAGGGAGACACTACGACCTGCATCCAGTGGTGCGTGACTACGCCTACGAGCGACTCGACGACAAGCAGGGAGTCCATGCCCGGCTTCGCGACTACTTCGCCGGCCTGCCTGTGGGCGACATGAGGAAGGCAGGTACTCTTGAGGAGCTCGCCCCCGCCATTGAGCTCTACTACCACACTGCGCGAGCGGGCGGCCAGGACGAGTCTGCGCAACGCCGTTTCCCGCGATTCGACAAGCTGCTGGACGAGCTGTTCTTCCGCTTCGCTGCCTATGGTTTCTGTGTCCAGCTGCTCCGGGAGTTCTTTCCTGACGGGGAGGGTCACCTCCCTCGGTTTCTCCACGGATCTGACCAGTGCATCGCCCTCGCAAGGCTAGCAGGATGCCACCACTTCCTTGGGAAGCCGAGACGAGCATGGCTCATTGAGCAGACGCACATTGCGATGTGCCACGCTGAGCCAGTCAGGTTGGATCTGCCTGTGGTCCTCGTGAACTCAGGCGGGACCCTTCTGCAACTGGGTCAGTTGGCTGCGGCCGAGCAGAACCTGTGTCAGGCGTCAGGACTATGGGACCCTCACGGGGAGATCACCGCGCGAGGCGTCAACAGCAAAGAACTCGCGCTTGTGCTGCTGCACAAGGGCGACTTCGAGGAGGCAATGCTAGAGCTGGACCTCGCAGCCGAGGCGTTCCGGCGCGGTGATGGCTGGCGTGACTCAATGAACGCGATAGGGATCGTGTGGGCATACCGCGCTCTCGCCTCACTGCTGATGTCGGATGGATCACTCGCTCTTCAGCACGCCACGCAGGCGCGCCAGGTTGCCCAGGAACTCGTTGACAAGGGCAGAGGCGTGGAACGGGACCTTGTCTGGGCCGTGTGGCTCCACGGAAGCGCACTGCTCTGCATTGCCACTGCTGAGTGGCGCAGGCGGGCAGAGCGGTTGAAAGAAGCCGAATCCGACCTTACTGAGGCACTCGCCCGGTGCCGGCGCATCAACCTGATTGAGGTTGAATCCGACATACTGCTGTCCTGGGCACGGTGGCAGCGACTCAAGCGAAATGCCGGCCTAGCACGGAGAGATGCCGAAGAAGCACTCCGCATCGCCGACCGCTGCGAGTACCGCCTGAAGCAGGCCGACTGCCACAACCTCCTAGCGGCCCTCTCGCAGCAGGAAGGTGCCACCGAAGCTGCGATCAACCACGCGCAGACCGCCTATGAGCGCGCCTGGTGTGATGGGCCGCCGCACTGCTACAAGCCAGCACTCGACGAAGCTGAACGTCTGCTCAAGTCGCTCGGAGCCGAGCCGCCCCGCATGTCGTGACCCGCTTACGGGTGTCACGCGATCCTGCAGACGGCGACCCGGTCGTAGGCTTGCAGCAGGGCTGTCAGGCTAGTTTCACTGGGGGGTTGGCCATCGCATCTGGTGCCAGGACTCGGAGCCAGACTGGAGGTGCGGGACTCTAACCGCGGTGCTTCGGCAGCTGACTCCGAGGCCCTCTGCCTACGCGCTCCCAACATGGTGCCGCTGCTGATCACGGGGCAGCCCACTGCCATGACGCCATGCGGTCAGGCGAATGGATCTTGGCGGCAGCTGAAAAGTCAAGAGCGTCAAAATCCCGCCGGGGATTCGAACCCGCGATTGCGCATTGGGGAAGCTGTGCCCTGTTGTGGCTGTCAACCGCCCGTGAGACCGGCCACCCTCAACTCCGGCTAGCCCCTCGGCTTTGAGCCACTGCCCGGCGCGTCGCCGCGAACGACGACAACAACCGCGCCACGGTGGCGATCGCCGGCAGTCGCGCCCAGTCCAGTCCTCGTTCGACCGCACTCTCCATCCTCGGCGCCTCCCAGCGCAGGGGTATGCACGAGGGGAGGGAATACCACGAGAGGGGCGCCACGAGCAGTCTGGAAGCCAGATGAGTTCCTGGACAGGACGGGTCCTGGACACCGGCAAAGGGAGGCTACCAGATGAGAGCGCTGAGGGTGGTAGGAATCGTTGGACTGACAGGGCTGCTGTTGGGCGGCTGGCGCGTCTCCCGCCTATCCGCAGAGCGCCTCACCGTTCAGACGCCACGGGCTGCGATGGACGTGGGGCTGGTGCCGCCCGGGCCCGGCGGCCCGACACTGCAATGGCTGGACAGAATCGGCCCGAGCCTGAGGCAGGCAGGAGCGACTGATGCGGACTTGCAGGTGCTGGGCAAGCACGTCTCGTGGCATCAGGCCCGGATTACGACTCCGGCCTCGGCGGCAGTAGCGCGCCTGCGGCAGGCGGTCGTGCCCGGAGCCTCTGACGAGCAGGCTCGACAGGCGGTGAACAGGTTCGAGGCGGATGTGACTGCGATACTCGGCGATTGCGGCCGTGCGGAGAAGGACCTGAGCGTGAAGCTCAATCTGGCCGCCAGGCCGAAGCTGCACGCCGCGCTGCTGCTCGCGGGGGTGATGGGAAAGGGGCAGGCCGTCATGGGACTGTCCGTGAACTAAGGTGCCGCAGACCTCCGGCCTTCGATTCCCAGTCAACCCGGGATGAGAGGAAGCAAGCGCAAGAGAACGCATCTCAGGAGGACCGGAGGATGAAGGGGAAGCGGTACACGGAACCCCAGATCGTGTCCGCCTCGCAGCAGGCGGCCGGGCACCCCCGACTCCGGCTAAGGAGGCTAAGATGAGATCGCGAATGGCGTTGTCCCTGATAGCATTGGGGATCTTGTTTGGCGTGGGCTGCGCACAGGTAGCGACGGGTCAGCGCGAGGCCGCGCAGGCCGCCGACATCTCGCTGCCTGCCCCTTCGTTGACCGGGAAAGTGTCCGTCGAAGAGGCGCTCGCCAAGCGCCGCTCGGTTCGTTCGTTCACACAGCAGGGCCTCAGCTTGCAGCAGATCGGACAGCTGGCATGGGCTGCACAGGGGATCACAGGCAGCGGCGGGAAACGGACGGCGCCGTCGGCCATGGCTGTCTACCCGCTCCAGCTCTACCTGATCACAAGCGATGGCGTCTTCCGTTACCTGCCGGAAGGTCACAGGCTGGCGAAGGTGTCGGGCAGTGATGCTCGCGCCGCGCTCAGCAGCCAGTTTTCGGTGCGCGACGCGCCGTTGGATTTCGTGATCGTGGGGGATCTGGCGAAGGCACGCGCCAGGCTTGGGGACCGCGCGGAGCGCTTCGTCTGCATCGAAGCCGGCCACGTTGCCCAGAACATCCATCTGCAAGCGGTGGCGCTTGCCCTAGGCTCGGTCTCGGTGGGAGGGTACCGAGACGCTGATGTCGTCAAGGCGCTCGGTCTGGCCGCAGAGGAGACGCCGCTGTACATCATCCCGGTGGGCTATCCGAGGACGGGATGAGGCGTAACGCGACTCAGCTCCGGCTACCACCTAGGCTGGGGGTCGGTGGCTGTCCTCTCGATAGTAGCTGTGTTGCTGCGCGTCGCTCCAGTGGCCCTGCGCAATCGTACCTCACAGCACCCCAAGGAAGCAGGGAACCGACCCTGGGGTGTTGAACAACAACTCACCAGGACTCGGCCGCCATGTTGGGTGCGTCGTGATCTGAGCAAGGGTGACTGAGCATGCCGCTAAGGGGACCTGAGATGCACAGGGCATCGTGGTTGTTGCTGGGCCTCGCTCTACTGCTGGCGTTCCGGCCCTCGTCCGCAGCGGCAGATGCCACCACGTTGTACCCGCCGCCAACCATGGAACTGGCGCAGGCAGATGGTGCGGCCGTCGATGCAGGCAGGGAGGCCGCGCCAGCTTCATCGGACCTGTGGTACGAGCACTTCGACACCAGTCCCCTGGGTGTTCGGCCCGACCTCACCTGGTTCGCCGGCGATGTGTCGGAATGGGGCGTGATGACCGAGGACGCGCCCGACTGCGGAGTGGAGATCACAGCAGGCAGATCAATGCGGCTGTGGGCGCATACGCATGACACGAGGGCAAGCCGGGCGATCGTTGCCACCCCCCTGGAGGGCACGGGAGGGGAAGTGCCGGTCCCGCTTTCCGACGGCCTTCGTTTCTTCTTCACCGCGACCTCAACATCTGTATGGAACCCCGACGGGCCCAACGGATGGGGTGGCGCATACGCTCGGTTCGCGGCAGGGCCCGCATCCGATCTCTACTATTACGCCGGCATTTACTACGTCATGGATAGCCACGGCGGCTTCCCCCCTTACCCCGTGCTCGACCCCTACAAACTCATCAATGTGGGGTCATCTGGCCGTTTCTACTGTGATCTGTGGCAGGACTTCCGAGATCTGGTCGGCTATAGCCCGACGGGGTGGGTTCTGTGGAACCTGGAGATAATGGTCTGTGGCGGCGAATACGACACCTCTGCAGAGGTGGTCTTTGACGACCTCGTGCTGACCACGGGCGGAATCTTCTCGGACGTGCCCATTTCGTCCTGGGCGTGCGATGAGATCGAGGCCTGCGCGCAACAGGGCGTCGTCAGCGGCTATCCAGATGGAACCTACCAGCCCAGCAGTCACGTTACCCGTGACCAAATGGCGGTGTACATCTCCCGCGCCCTGGCCGGCGGCGATGGGAATGTGCCTGATCCGGGCTGCTCCTCCCCGCCGTTCACGGATGTGGACTGCAACCAGTGGGCGCGCAAGTACATCCAGTTTTGCGTGGCGGAGGAGATCGTAAAGGGCTACGAGGATGGCAGCTACCAGCCGAGTGCGGAGGTGACCCGCGACCAGATGGCCGTCTACGTCGCCCGGTCCATTGTCGAGCCCACCTGTCGAGCCGAGCTGGGCTGCTACACCCCGCCCTCGACCCCAACCTTCCCCGACGTGCCGTCGGACTTCTGGTCGTACAAGCATGTCGAGTACTGTGTGGAGAACGGCGTCGTTAACGGCTACGACGATGGCTATCACCCGGAGCGCGTTGTCACGCGCGACCAGATGGCGGTCTACGTGGCGAGGGCGTTTGGGCTGACTCCGTGAGGGAATCTCACTGCATGAGGCGTGGTCGAGAGCCCCGGCCGATCTTGGGTCTAAGCAGGCGGGTGGCGGGCGTCCAGCGTCTGCGCCGCCTATGCGGATCTGGGCAAGGGCAGTCAGCTCTGTTAGGCTGCCGCCTTCAATGAGCCCCTTGCAGTGCTGACAGGTTCCAGGCCCCTCTGGGGCAGCAGGAGGTACGTGATGATGGGCCGAGGGCTGTTGCTGCTTGGGATGGTGTCCTGTGCCTTGCTGGCCTGCGGTGTCTGCGCATGGTCGCAGCCGCAGTCGATCGACGTTGAGGTGACCCCGTCTTCGTGGGCGCCCGGCACGGTGCTCACGTTCACCGTGACATGTGGCTGGAGCAGCTACTGGGGGTGTGGGGGCAATCGGTGGAGCTTCAGCGCAGTGGAGTGCACTCCTGCCGGGAGCTATACGACCTATGTGCCGGGGAGCCTCACCTATAGCCTGTCGCCGCTATCCGGGAGCGGCACGGCTAGCGACGCCGGCACCTACGCCTCGGGCACCTACCCATTTCCCTCCGGCGGCACCGCAACAATAGCCTGGCAACGACGGGTGAGAGACGACGTTCCCGCTTCGGTGACCGAACTCAAGTTCTGTGGGGAGATCCTCTGGGAAGACGTTGGGTATGTGGGCTGTATGTGGATCAGCCTGCCCGGCGAGGTGACACTGCCACGAGGGAAGGCAGACTACGTGATCAGTGCGCTGGATCGGACCGATGCCGGGACCAAGCAGCCTGGTGACAGTATCCAGGTGAGCTTCACGACCAAGAATCAGGGGGGCAGCCCGGCAACCGCGAGCAGCAATACGTCAATCTACCTGTCCAGCGACACGACGATCACCACTTTTGACAAGTGGATCTACGACGACCCCGTTCCGGCGCTGGCAGCCGGTGCCACCGACGCCCACACCTCCGTATCCATAGTGATTCCCGCGGACACAGCGGCTGGGACCTACTACATCGGGGCCATCGCCGACCGGCGCGGCAACATCGCCGAGAGCGACGAAACCAACAACACTCGCTACGATGGGACCGTGGTGGTGGGCACACCGCCACCTGTGTTTCCCGACTATGTGGTCAGCTCGCTCTCCCGCTGCGATAGCGGCAGCAGATTGCCTGCACAAACCATACAGGTGAGCTTCACGACTGCCAACGTCGGCACTGGCCCTGCAGCGCTGAGCAGTACCACCTCTATCTACCTGTCTACCGATACGGTCATAGACGCGGCGGACGCCGTGATCTATGGAGCAAGTGTGCCGCCGCTCGGGGCCGGGGGGAGCGATGTTCGTAGCTGCCCGACCATGACCATCCCTGCGGGCACGTTGCCGGGGACCTACTACATCCTAGCTACTGCCGACCGGACCGGCAACATCGCCGAGAGCAACGAAACCAACAACAGCGCTGCCGACGGGACGGTGGTGGTGATAGCGCCCCCGCCGCCACCTGACTACGCGATCAGCTCCTTGAATCGGACAGACAGCGGCAGCAGATCGCCTGAGCAAAGCATCCAGGTGAGCTTCACCACCAAGAACCAAGGCATTGGCGCGGCCATAGCGGTCAGCACCACCTCCATCTATCTGTCCAGCGACACGATCATAGAGGCATTGCATGATATCAAGCTCTACGACGATCCGGTGCCGGCGCTGGTAGCCGGTGCCACCGATGCCCACACCTCGGTAGCCATGGTGATTCCCAAGGGCACAGCGGCTGGGACCTACTACATCGGGGCAATCGCCGACCGGGCCGGCAACATCGCGGAGAACTACGAGACTAACAACACCCGCTACGACGGGACGGTGGTGGTGGGAACGCCGCCGCAGCCTGACTACATCATTGGCTCGCTCAGTCGTGGCGACAGCGGCAGCAGGGCGCCTGGGCAACGCATCCAGGTGAGCTTCACCACTAAGAACCAGGGCAGCGGCGCGGCGACCGTGACCAGCACCACGTCCATCTATCTGTCCAGCGACACCAACATAACCACCTCGGATATCAAGCTCTACGATGATTCCGTGCCGGCGCTGGCAGCCGGTACCACCGACGCCCACACTTCCGTACCCGTAGCGATTCCCGCGGACACAGCGGCTGGGACCTACTACATCGGGGCCATCGCCGACCGGGCCGGCAACATCACCGAGAGCAACGAGGGCAATAACACCGCCTACGACGCGACGGTCACGGTGCTGCCGGTGACCGATCTGCCGATCGGCACCACGCTGCCCGGCAGCCTCGCCAGTGCATCGGACGTCCGGTACTATCGAGTGACGCCAAGTGCCACGGTTG
>Ga0315294_10005048_pt1 | contig 14477 bp, 9 predicted proteins | sample YL17G13_40_MG_FD_203626 | JGI IMG/M metagenome (GOLD analysis project Ga0315294, IMG submission 203626) | Sediment microbial communities from Yellowstone Lake, YNP, Wyoming, USA - YL17G13_40 | ecosystem: Environmental > Aquatic > Freshwater > Lake > Sediment | place: USA: Wyoming | collected... | reverse complement strand
ACCAGCCGGCCGTCGATTTTTAAATCTCCGATATTAGGAGGATTGAAATCTATGATTTCAAAAATAGCATAGGTGCCCAGTATATTTGAATCGAAAGCAAAGCGATTATCGTCTTCCGCTTTGGTAGAATTTTTATTCCATTTATTATTTACAGAATTCCAGGTATAACACCGCAAATTTGATACGCCTGATGGTTTAGGCAGTGTTATTCCCACCGGCAATGAAAACGCATCTACAATTGATGTAATTTTAAAGGCCTTACCGGTAGAATTGGCTCCGCGGGGCGGAGGGATCAGCAGATCGATTCTGTCAAAATTAACACTTTCTACTTCAACTGTCGGCGCTCCAAAGGGAATGGCAACCGAAGCCCCTGAAACACTATCCGTAAATGTTCTATCCGCCCCTTCAATAACCACAACTTCAGGGGAACTTTCATTGCCAACCGAATCAACTGCTTTGATAGCTACATTATTTCTGCCTTTAACTAATGTCACTTGTACGGTCCAGGTGGTGGAAGTCGGCAAACTTACTCTGTCTGATGAACCATTGGCCACAATATTGGCGGAGTCCGTCGTCCTTGAGCCGCCGATGGTCTGATAATTTATCAGGGTTGGGGTCTTAATCGTATTAATGTTAATAGTCGGCGGATTGGGAGGCGTCGAATCAATTGAGAAAGCTGCGTCACTGATATCTTGACCGGCTTGCCCAACATTATCACGCGCAGTTATTTTTACCCTCGCCTCGCTGGTGGTTATTGCCGGGGCAGTCCAGGTATATGAGCCGGTATTAGGCAAATTATCAGCTATCAAGACATCCCCGGAGCCAATGTTATAGTAGAGAGCGATAGAATTATCCTCAATCCCACTGCCCTCATCAATAGCAGACCAACGGATAATTGTTGATCCGCCTCCCTTATAAAGTTCTCCCCCATTGGGGCTCAAAACTTGTACAATGGGAGGCACAAGATTAAAGGGAATGGCCTCTGAACTGCCGTAACCACCATATATAAATCCATTATTAACTCTGAATCTCACCGCGAGATTGGCTTCCAGATTGCTGTAATTTGTACCGGTATTCCAATAAATATTGTGATCAGGGGCGGAAGGATAATCGGTGCTTGAGGCAAAGCTGGCGCCAATGCCGCTCAGGTCAGAATCCGATACATTATTCCATATTGATCCACCATTTGTTGAATATTGAAAACTATTTGCCTTATACGTGCATATTGAACTATTTGGGTCTTTGATTTTAAAGGGTATGGTGAGCACTTTTGTGCTTGAATTATAAGAAAGTGGGCCGATTATTCCGGGTTGAATGTATCCCAAGACAGGGTCATCCCAAGTAACCGAAGAAGTATCTAAAACCTGATCATTAAAAGTCCCTCTTTGAGATCTTATAAATACCAAATCGGTATCGTTTTGCGCCTTAACATCGTAAGTCCCGGTATTGTCAAAATTAATGTAATTGAAAGTATGATCCTTCCCGTTGATAGATAAATGGGGGCCGGCCCCCTTAACATTCCTAATGGCTCCATTATCAAAAATGGTTATTGTGGCGGTCGGGTCTATTTTAATTCCCTCTGCGTTAATTTGGTTAAAATCAAAATACTGCGCGTCTACCTCACCCGATATCACAAAACCGTAACTGCCAGTGCCGTCATAATCGATCAGAGTTGGATAGTCAGCCGTTCCTTTTAATTCGACCTTGCCTCCCGGATCAACCGTCAATCTTGATTGATTATTTAATTCGGGAATGGCGCTTGGACCAAACAATATCTTCTTCTGTGTATTGGCATCTCCAGCCGCGGCAATAGTGGCAAATACGAATTGGTCTCCTTCTTGAACTCCGGCTGCCTGAGTTAGAGTAAATCTCACTTGCCCGGCGTCAGATGTATAAGCAACACCCGAGGTTGCCCGATTGGATTGCAAGCTAGATACAGTTCCCTTAACTTCCCAATTAGAAGTCGCTGAGCGATATGTTACGAACCAAACCTCGGTAGTAGTTGTCCCGTCATTCGTTTCTATGGCAGAAAGAGTATGGTCGGAGCCGCGAAAAAGGAGAGGCGAGGTTGAATAACTAGCGTACAATTGATCTGCATAATTATAATTATTGATTGATGATATATTATAATTTCCATAAACGTAAACTTCTCCATTTTTATTGTTGGGCTTTTTGCTTATTAAATATGTTCCAAGTTTTCTGACTGGCCCCACTAGACTTTGATAAATACAATTATTTAATTCTACCTTATACGGCACATCATGATTGTCATAATTTAGGATATCATAATATCTACTATTTTTAATTACTGAATCAACTATTTTTGAATTTTTTGGCCACCAATTGTTTAGGCCCGCTAATTCATATCCATAGTCACCGTTTTCAATATTATTGGCTATTAACAACTCATTATTTCCAACGTCGAAAAAATATCCTGAGTTTTTAATATTGTTATACCCAATAATAGTATTGTTCCCGGGTCCTTCATATATGCCCTCAAATTCATTGTAAATAAATATACAATCAACCGGCGCATAAGCACTAAAGCCTCCGGCTCGATTTGAATAAGAATAATTATAAGCAATTAAATTGTTATAACTTCCGCCTGAAGCTTGATATATGCCATAATATCCATTCGAAAATGCAATATTTGATAAAATGTTTATATATTTACTTGTTGATAAATAAACGCCATCCCATTTATTTGAAAACGCTACATTTGAGGTTAAATTTAATATCTTTTGAGGCAAAACGATAAGAACACCATAAAAATTATTATGAATTGAATTGCCATTAAAAATGTAATCTCCTGTGTCCACAGTATAACCATACATTCTATGGATTCCCGGTTTACCATAATCACTTCCCAAAAAGCTGGCTTCGCAATAATTAAATATCAATGATCCATTATATTTAATATCTAAATATCCATTGTGCGTGCTATCCTGCAATGACGAGGTAATTAAAGTGTCTCGATTTATTTTTACTACTTTTGCGTTGGCTGAATGTGAATAGGAAAAAGCTTGATCTACTAATATTGCATTTGAAACAATTGATTCGACGATTTTCAATTCAGTATAATCATCATACCAATCATTCCTTTTTATTGTGGTCATAATAGCTATGCTATCCCCCACTTTTATCCCCCCCACATCCGCCACCGTAAATGTCCTTTGTCCGGGAGATATGCTTGAGGTAGTTACGGTTGCATTTTTGTAACCCTCTGCCCCGATTTCCTGTGCATTCAATGCTTTCCTATTCAATGTTATCGTATTCCCCGCAATCGAGGAGACAGTAAATCCTTCAGCATTTGCACCCGAACCTAAGGTAATAATATCTCCAACCCCAAATCCAGACGCGCTCGAGACCGTAATAGTTTGCCCGCCAATTGCCAATGGTGCAGAAAGCGTGGTTAAAATTGTTGGGACGGATCCGGTGCCTCTTAATGTTCCACCTGCTTGAACAATAATTCCGTACTGTCCATTGGTTTCACATTCCATCTTAAGAATCGAGCCTGGTACAAGTTCTAATGTGCCGTATACATTAATGTCGCCTTTGGCCTGCATGGTTTTGGGGGTGCTGGGGGTTGATTCGAAGATTAAAGTTCCGCTAGAATTTATATTAATTGGTCCGCAAGTTGTTGAAGTATCATTTCTGTCAAAACGAATCGTGTGTCCTGATGAGATTACAACTGAGTCCATCGAAGAAGGAACCGTGCTCCCTACCCAGGTCCCCACATCATTCCAATTTCCAGAAGTTGCAGAAGCGATTGTCGCTGCCAGCGACGGCGAGGCCGCCAGAAAAATAAGAACCAATAGTATCAAAGCTCTTAGGGCCTTCATTACCATCTCCTTGCGTGGATCAATGTCCATCCAATGTATATATCGTCAGATTTGAGGTCGGATTTCATTTTATGTTTCATGTTAAAGGTTTCATGTTACAAGTTAATTCGTATTTCCCGAACCGATTAATAACCGACTCACGGAAATTATAGATTTTTGCCCCAAGCTTCTCATATTCTGCATGGAAATAATCAAATCTCTCCTTACGCAATGAATCGGTTTCGCTTAATATTTCAAGATGCCCTTTGGTCTCATCACATGAAGAAAGCGCATAAGTTAAAAATTGTATATATTCGCCCTTATGGATCTTTCTCCCAAATGCCTCCACAATGTTGGAAGCTACGGACTTTGCCGAGCGTCTTATTTGGCCCCCCTCTTCATACATCTCATACTTTGGCAACTCTTTAATTGTCATATAATGCACTTCAACGGCCAATTTCTTGGCTAATTGATATATCTCCAGATCTTTATAGCTTTGCGGCTTTCTAATCACACTTCCCCCTTCCATAACCTGTAACCTGTAACGTGTAACTTGCAGCTATAATGTGGTTTGAACTAAAACGAGGAGGAGTCCGAGAATAAAAAAGAGGCCTACAGCACTCCCCATCCAACGCCCAGGTGCAGCCGATAATTCTGATGTGTTCAAGTGTCATTTATATCCTACCCCGGAGGGGGCGAGGAATAAACCCCGCCCCCCATTTTGAATAGCTACTGCAATATTAGAAATCAAAATTTATTGCAAGATTCAACAATAACGGCAATCCGAGCCCTAATTGAAATCTTCCTGAATCCCCTATCGGCCACATCCATCCATATTGTGCAATTAAGGGCAATAAAAGATAGACGGTGCCCAATCTGAAATAGCTATAAGTTTTATCTCCAAGTTTCTTCTTCGTAAGCATTTTTAAATCGTAAGCATGCATTTGTTCGGCCCCCCCACTCTCCCTAATAACTTCATCAATTGCGTTGATGATTTCTTGTTTCGTTGGGGCCCCGTATATCCAGGTATATGAAAAACCCAGCCAACCATTCAATCCAAGAGCGCTTTTGCGATAACCCAATCCATCCCTGGTAACTCCTCCCAAAAATTCCTGCCCCGCCCAACCAATACCAAAAGTAAAACCAGAAGAATCTGAGGTTAGTTTTTCTTTCTCAATACTAATATCAAGAGCCCTGGCACCGCTTGCCAATAAAGTCGATAATTGAATAATCAATATCAATGCAATTAGCCGCTTCATACTTTTCCTCCTTTACAAAAACTATTTCGACATCCGGTTTTCTTGTTGCTCACCTCCATTACCTTATCTTTCCCTCCTAAAAAACAAAATTTCTCTCTTTGCAGCTTGAAGAAAAATTAGTATGAAAATCATCCGAAAGGTTCTTCAGGAAAGATGCCAGATCGTTAATTTCAATTGCCGGACTGGAAGAGACCGCGGCAACTATCCAGCGATAGGTTTTGCCGGAAGTTAAGCCGCCACTGCCGATTATTCCGGAGGGAAAAGCAATGCTGTTGTTTTTTGTCCAGACGGACCAGATGGATTTAGATTCACTTGTAGAATATTCATATAGATTTATTTGATAGATAATATTTTCTCCCGCTACCTTATCCCAGGCAAAGGCGGGCAGTGCTCCCGCCAGATTGGCTCCATCTGCCGGACTGGGGGAGCTGGGAGTAGGCGGTGTCAAAGAAGACAAATCCACATCTTGGGTAGTTCCGGTAATATTATAATAGCGTTTACTGATCTGGTCCCCGCCGGAGTTTGAGGTGTACACGGCAATAGAATAGGAATCGCCCGATTCCAGAGGCGGCAAATAATTGATCTGATAAGTCGAACTTGGACTGCTCGCACTACTCAAACCGCCGCGATATTGATATCCCTTGTATAAACTGGCAGATATCCAACTTACGGTGAACCCCGACGGCAAGCTAATACTGCCGCTTAAACTTCTATAGTCGCCGAATGAAATATTGAGGGACTTGGTTTCTCCCGGATTGGCGGAGGTTTTCCCGTAAGCATATTTATCGAGATATGAGCCCGCCTCATAAGTGCTGTAATAGACCGTTACATAAACCTCCCCTTCATCCGGGGCGCCGGTTATGGTATAGGTTTGAGTGGTTGAATTATATGACCACCCGCTATAACTGGAAGATTTATTCTTTGAATAGGCCGTGCCATGCACAAATAAACCCGCGGGAACCCCCGTCAAGGAACCGGTTATGGTCGCCGTACCATTTGAGGAAGAAGAACCATAAGAAGATTGCTGAGGATACAAAATAAAACTTATGGTGCCGTTATCCGCCACGATTGTTTGCGAGGCGTAGCCGTCCTTAAAAGCGGTAACGGCTATTTCTCCCGCCGGAAGCCCGCTTAAAGTATAATACCCGGTAGAATCGGTGATGATGGTTTTGCCTCCCGCCATAACCGTGGCTTCCGCTGTTCCAGTATAAGTTTTGGCAGATGAATTATAAGTGGCCGCACAATAAACATAACCCGAAATCGTTCCCGCATTCCCCGATATTTGCTGGACCTTAGCGCAACCCACAACCAAAGCTGCGATTCCCGTAAGCGCCAACAAGACCAATGCCAACACTTTTTTATACATATGCCACCTCCGTGATATATATTATATCATATATACTATTTAATAGAATTGACCCTTGGAGATAATGAGTTAAAAAGATACACCCGTAGCGGGGCCCTCCTTCGTCCGCTTGAGGCGAGCTTCGGCGGGCAGGCTCTCCTCTAAGCCGAGTGGTGAGGCCTACATTTGTTGGTTGGTAGGGGGTCATGGGAACCCTCCTGTTAGTAGGAATTATATTATAGCACTGCACATTTTTTTGTGCAAGCTTAGAAACTAAATCGGTTCGGGCTGGGATTTGACTGCTTCAGCGACGCCGTTGGTTTTTCTTTTTTAGAATCACCGGTTTTTTAATCGCTTTCTTAATAACTATGATCTTTACCGGCGCTTTTTTGACGACCGATGGTTTGGCGGGAAGCGGTTGAATCACAGGCGGAGCTTTAGCTTCCGGAGTGGCGCCCGTTTCTTTTTCCACAACCGGCGGAACCGCGGGAACCGCCGTCTCTTTGCGGGAAAGATCAAATCCCAGCGAGAAGAAATGCGAGGAGATGGAATTGATCACTGAATCATAATAATAGGCATAATCAAAATTAAATCCTTTGTAATTCAATCCCACCCCCGCAGTAAAATTAGTAGCCGAAGAGCTTTTGCCGGTTGAGATCATCTCCGCACCACCCCGCAGACACAAGTGCTTATGCGCCTGCCACTCGACTCCCCCATGAAAACCACCTAAAAGATCGTAGTCCCCCACCAAGCCCAGCCCTTCCCGGGGAGTAAAATTAATGCCGGCTCTGATATTAAGCGGTATGTCCTCTTTGGCATCGGTGCCCCATTTTAGATTCGCCATATCCACCGGCAGGGCGTTTTGAACCGCCAATCCCAGCGCCAGATTTTCCCTGGGTTTATAAAGCATCCCCAGGTCAAGGTCAAAACCGCCGGCATTGCCGCCGCTCACCGCATCCAGAGAACGCAAATATAGCTTTAGGGCGGCTCCCAGGGATAGATTTGAGGTCATCTTTCGGCCATAGCTTAAGACCGCCAACTGGCTGGAATAATTGGTGGAAGAAGTGGAAATGGTGCGGCTGTCGGCATCGCGGGAGGTTATCTGCACTCCCGAGACCCCCGCCCCCAGATAAGATACCGCTAAAGATCCCTGGCCGCCATCGGCTAGAGGAAAACCAATGCCGAACATATTGTAAGCGACATCCTCATTTAAATTGGTATACATGCTGGATACGGACAGATGATCCAACTGGGCGGCATTGGCGGGATTGACATACGCAGAAGAAAGGTCGCCCAGAGACACCTGCGCCCTGCCCAATCCCAGGGTCCTGGCTCCCATCCCCACCCGGCTGATATCCAACGTTTCAGCCCGGCCCGTCCCGCAGGCGAAGGCGGCAATCGCGAAAAGCAGGATTATTACTTTAATACAGCGATCTTGCATTTGCCGATCTGTTTGCCTCCTTGAGTGATGCGCGCGATATACACGTCGTTTGATACCATCTCATTGAAATCGCTCCAGCCGTTCCAGGTGACGCGATTATAACCAGCCCTTCCTCCATCGGTTCCGGAAGGACAAGTGATCTTCTTGATAGGCCTGCCGATAAGATCGTAAATATAGATCACGATATCCGCATTAATATTAAGCTCATAATTGATCTCGGTGGTTTGCCCGGAAGCGGGATTGAAAGGATTGGGATAGTTGAGGGCCGCGCCGGAGATCTTGACTTCTCCGCTCTCCACCTTAAAACTTAGGGCCTCGGAGGTGGTCCAATTGCCGGCCAGATCGCAGGCCTGGAATCTAATGGTGTGGGTGCCGGCGGCAAGCGCAGGCTTATAGGTTAAACTGCCGCTGATATATGAAGAGCCCGAAGGCAAGGCGGAAAGATAGATTGGGCTGGAATCGAGCAGGATCGCCGACTGGGAGGTGTCGATGCCGGAGGAATCATCGGTGATGGTGGCGGTAATGATGGGGCTGGCCGCCACATAATCATTGTTTATAATGGTTTTTCCATCAAACTTGATATTGGTAATTGTGGGGGGATTGTTTTCCTGGGCAGCAGCCACCAAACCATCACTTAAAGATGAGTAAAGCGAATAATCGGCAGAAGTTGAGGTCCCTCCAGCAGAGACAAATGATTCGCCGGTCACCGTGTAAGCCCAGGCCGGCCCCGTGCTCAAGAATAAAACCGCAAAGACCGCGAGATATTTTTTCACTCCGGCAACATTATATAGTTAAATCAGGTGGTGTCAAGCTTTCTAAAACATGCTATCATATCAGGCATCCGGGAGGTTAAGACATGAAGAAATATATAAAGCTTTTTCTGTTGGTGATGGGTGTTTTCTATTTAACTGCCACTATGGTCGGATCCACGGTGCCTTACTATTTAACTTATCAGGGGATATTACGGGACAGCGCGGGAAACCTGGTTACCGGCGCCAAGTCCATGACCTTTAAAATTTATGACGCTTCAACCAGCGGTACCGAGAAGGCCTCTTTCGGCCCTACTTCTATCACCGCATCCAATGGCCAGTATACGGCCCAGCTTGGCCCCATCTCCTCTCCCACTACCGTATTTGACGGCAATGACCGCTGGCTGGAGATCGCGGTTGAGGGGACTACTCTTTCCCCCCGCTTAAAGATCAATTCCGTGGCTTATGCCATCAAGGCCGATAGCGCCGCGTCAGCGGACACGGTGGCCAGTAATATAACGATAGCAACTTCCGGTAATATATCAACCACCGGTACGGCCTCCGCCGAAACGCTGAAGATCAAGAAGTTTCAAACTATTGATAGCGGGACGGGGGATGGATATTGTGTTGGCGCTGGAACAATTTCTTCGGGAGGCACTACCACCTCGATCACAAACAGCATTGTAACTTCCAATAGCAAAATATTTATTACGCCAACCGTTCAAAGCACAGCAACTTATGAGGCATTGGTTCCTCTTAATGTTTCTGCCGGAAGTTTTGATGTTGTTTTTGCCCGAACCGGGGCTGGTGTTAAAGCACCCACAGCTATTACTTTTAACTACTTAGTGATCAATTAAGGACAGGTACGGCCGCCGTTAACTTCTTCCACTATCGGGGTTGAAGTTGCTGGAACCGCGTTTAAAGTCGCCCTCCACTGCAGATATTGGCCGGTGATTCCCGGCAGGATTGCGGGATTATCGGTCATTTCTGTTGACCAAGGCACGGAAGTCAAATCCGCTGAATCACCCGTCCTGACTGCAATCGAAACTTCTCCCGCCCCGGTGGTTGGAACCCAACCTATAGTATCTCCGCTATGTTCATAGCCCGGTACAGCTGTGTCAATCGGCGTACTTTCATAGGTTCCGGAGCTTAAATAAGGCAAGCGAGTGCCTGCATTATAGTAATAAAGGTAATCTATTCTAGCAGAGCCGTCGGGAATGGTGATCTGATCGCCGAACCGAATATAATTGCTACCTCCAGTACCCGTCCCCGACATCCCCGTCCCATCGATCGCCAGCACACCGTCGACGTATAGCAACACATCGTCGCCCTGTGCCACTAAACGATATGTATGGTAAGTAGTGGCATCCAGCATATAGGTTGAGTTGGTACTCTGGTCGCAGACTCGGTCCGTAAAAATATTTATTCGCAGGAGCCTGCGGCCATCATCAACTCTTACCTGGAAAGGAGTAGTGGCAAGAGGAGTGGAATCGTCCTGGGCATCCAATGCCATTCTCCATTCAACTACTTCGCCAACCGCATTATCGAAGCTAGTGCCTAATTCATAATAACCGCTTAAATCCGTACCTAAGGTATTATTGGATAAAATTCCGCCAGATACGCTCTCGCTAACAAAAGAACCGTTGCGGGTCCACCCTACCATGGTAGGCAATACATCTCCTTCATACCTTCCCGTAAAGGCACTGTAATCTTCCTGAAGTCGTAAACTACCCGCGTTTGCGACCGCGCCGCCGCTCAGAGTGCCGGTTGTGAAATCAGTATCGGTAAATGAATAAGGCGCGCAGGCGGGCTCGGTGGTAAAGGTCCAGACCGGCGAGCTTATCAGATTGGCGGTGGGGGTGCAGGAATCCCAGGCATCTATCTGCCAGGAATAGTTCACATTGTTGGCCAGGATCCCGGCGGGGACGGCATATTGGCTGTCGCTCACCGTTTCATCGACCAAGGCTGTCGATGGATCATCGGTCCGCCATAGGCGAACGCGGTAAGTCAGGGTATCGCCCGCGTCCAGATCGCCGGCATCCCAGTCCAAAGTGGGAGTCAATGGAATATTTGGCGCGCCGTCAACGGGAGAGGTTGTTGGGGAAATTGTCGGCGAATTAACACAAAAATCGGCGGTTTCTCCGTCTTCTTCTACTTCCCCATCCTCTTCTACTTCCCCGTCCTCAAAGTCAAAGGTTTCCCCATCATCATGGACTTCGGGGGTTTCCCCGTCCTCGGCAACCTCATAATCCGGCTCGCCGTCGCCGTCCACATCCACCAGCTCGGTGACATCTTCCGGCTCCACCGCATCGTCCCCACCCTCAGCGTCGGGGGTATCATTATCGCCGTCCACCGGGGGATCGCCCACGGTAAAGCCCGTGCAACCGCCGCCTAAAGCAGACCCGGCTCCTGAGATCGCGCCGGATATAACGGAAGGCGGCCGCCTGCGGTCTTCCTGGGCGGGCTGGCATGCATCCACCGTGGCTGATTCGGTCTGTACGGAGCAGGTTTGCTCCCTTCTCTGCTGGAACATCACTCTCGGGACCCTTAATATTGCGACCATGTCATTTCCTCCTTGCCCCGAGCGACCCCGAGCTCTGTCGAGGGGGAGTCGAGGGGCTTATGAAATCCTTAACTGACCGCGGCCCTTTCCTGGGCCGCCAAATAACTCTGGAAAGCTGCATAGATCTCGGCATGGCTCGGACGATTCTCCTTCTCGATCAGGAGCATGCGGATCAAAATTTCCTTGAGGCTCTCTGGGATATCCTCGTTGGCTCTCACTTCTTCCTGCACCCATTCGTCGCTGGATTTGGCACTGATAAGGTCTACCGGATTGTTGAAAGCGAATAGCGGCCTTCGGGCATAGGCCTCAAAAATGATCTCTGCTATAGCATATTTATCCACCTCGCCGGTGAGGTCCCGCTCCCCATGGAGCTGTTCGGGGGACATATAGACCTGCGTGCCCAAAGCCGCCTTGGTTTGGGTCATCTTGTCGGTATCGCCCACCTCGCGGGCCAGCCCGAAATCTATTTCTTTGGGATTGCCGTCGGCATCGATCATGACGTTCTCGGGCTTAAGGTCCCGATGGATGATGCCCTTGCTGTCCGTATAGGCCTGCGCGTCAATCAAGCGGAGTGCCATACGGGCGATCCAGACCGGGGAAAGCTTTTCGCGGACGCCAATGGTCTTCTTTTCCCCGGGATTATCGGGATCGGGCACCCGGACATAGAGCAGATCTTCCAGGCTCTTGCCGCGGATGAATTCGGTGATCAAGTAAAGCCGGCTGCGGGGGCAGGCTTCTTGGTAGCCGGCTTCCAGGAGAATGCGGTTAAGCCGGATGATATTGCTTCTTTCGATCTCGGTGAGGTCTACATAGGCCTTGCTGCGATAAAGCTTGGTCTTATCGATCAGCCGGTTGCATTCCACGGACAGACGGACATCAACTTTTTTGACGGCCCAGCAGGTATCAAAAAAATCCGGAAGGCGCAAAAGTTCATTTAATTTATCAACGGTATTATTGGGGGCAAGCGGCAGCCATTCGAACCGGTCGGCGTCGATCTGCTTGCACAGGGCTTCCACGCTCGAACCATTGCTGAATTCTTCTTCCACGAATTCATCGCCGCCGTAGCCGAATCCCCGGGCAATGTTGGGATGGTTCATTTCCTTGGCAATGGTCGCCTCCCGGCGGAAGCGCTCGATCAGATCGAGATCTTGCTGGTATTCGGGAAGTATGGTTTTGATCACCACAAAGGCATCCCGGGGAGCATAGTAGTAAAGCTGGGCCTTGCCCATGCCGCCCTGTCCCAGATCGCGCACATAGATGTAATGGGCCCGGTTCAAATACTCCAATCCCTGTTTATTGCCGGTCTTGATATGCTCGATCGTGGTTTCAATGTCCTTGATCTCTTCGGCGATAGCCTGCTGATGCGCACTTAAGACCTTGGCCTCCTCCAATTCTTTATTCTTCATCCTCTCCGCTTCCTTCTGCACTTCCTCCACTTCGCCCTGCAGTCTCTTCATCCGGGGCCAGGCCACCCCCTCTTTCATCAACCTTTGGGAGGAGGCTATGACACTGCTTAGCGATTCTACGGTTTTGCCAAGCGATTCAACGGCCTGGCCGAGCAGCTCTCCCATCTTTGTAAGCGAGGGGATCTTATTTTCGAGGCGGATCACCACCCCTTCCCGGGCGGCCAGATTTTCCAAGGTGGCTTTGCCAATGGCCCGTTTTTGCTCGTCGAGTTGGGCCTGCAGGCCCTTGATCTGGTCTTTTAATCCCTTGATCTCAATGATATTGGCTTTTAGATGGTCTCTTAAGGAGCGGTTGCGGAAATGGGTGAGGATGGGCTGGCTGACGGTTTCGGTGATCAGCATCACTACCGCGGTCGCGACTATAATTCCGCTGACCGGGGCGGCGGCTGAAGAAAGAGCAAAGAAAGAGATGGCCGAAGCGGTCCCGGTAACTGCGCTCGGGATGCGGCGCCCGCAAAAGCGCCCCACCCTAGCGGCAGTCGGGTGCATATCGACGAATCTTGCTCTATTAGTTTCGGCCACCTGGGTCATCAATAACCTCCTAAAAGCTGTCTCACCGAGACGGGCTGGGGAGCGAGCAGCGGCCCATAACTTAGGGTGAGTCCGGTTAGAATACCGGCGGAATCATCCGCATAGGCGCCGCTGGCTCCAATACCTAACATTAGATCATTACCCAAAAAGGAAACCGGGCTGAAGGAAGCGGAAACCGAGGCTCCCGCCTCATGCCCATCCAAATAACTATAGAAAAGCTGGCCGGAAACATTTAGTTTCATTAGATCCTGCCAGGTATATGAGGAACGGACCCCGGCATACCCGCCGAATGAGGTCCCCGCCAAGCCGCCGGCATAGGGATAAAGTAATCCGTCAAAAAGATTGGCCCCAAAGCCCAGCGCGCCCAGGAATTCTCTTTCCCCATTTAAATTGTCATAGCGGGTAAGGAAAGCGGCTTGGGGAATATATGTATCATAGGGCACCGAAACATAGGCTGCATCTTCGCTTACCCGGCTGTAGGAGAAATCCTGGCTCACATTATGCAGGCCGGAATAATCTATCTGCAGAGAAAGGTTTTCATCAAAATCCAATCTCAGCCCCGCGCTGCCGTGAAGAGCAAGCCCGGCTTCAAGCGGGGATGTGCTTTCCTCCCCATAGACCAAAAGCCCATAGGCCGGCGCCAAAGACAGGGCAAAGTTGAATTTCAACCCCTCTTCCGGCTCCGGGGTCGTGACTGGAGGCGGAGGAGGAGGCGGTGGGGGCACAATTACCGGCGGTTCGGGTACCATACCATTATAGGATTCGCAGGAGTCGGTGATCAGGGCGTCCACCCGACCGATCAGCGCCTCTATCTGGGAGATGAACTGCTGAGCGCTTTCGGCGTCACGGTTGACCTCAACCAAAGACCAGTTGAGTCCCGCGTAATTTAAGCTATCAGCCAGCGGAGAGAGGGATTCGGCCAGTTTTTCAAGGACTCCCTTGAAAATGGGCCGATAACCGCGGCCGGCAATGTAATCGTCCGGGATCACCCGGAAGATCTCGGCCGCCTGCGGATAGGCACATTCGGTAGAGGAGCAGGCCTCGCGGATAGGATCGTAGATACGGCTTATCTCTGCCAATACCTGGTTAAGCTTTACGATTTCTTGAGCATTGGCGACGGGATTTTCTTCGGTCAGCAGGCGGACAACTTCGCGGATGACCGCTTGCTGTGAGAGCTCTTCCCGGGGAATGCCGTTTTGGATCAAATTGTCCACCGCCGTTCCCCACATCTCCCAGGTATGATCAGCAAGATCAAGTTCGCCCGGGGCGTCCGGCCTGCCTAGCAAGGCCCTGACCCTGACC
>Ga0315294_10005047_pt1 | contig 14478 bp, 14 predicted proteins | sample YL17G13_40_MG_FD_203626 | JGI IMG/M metagenome (GOLD analysis project Ga0315294, IMG submission 203626) | Sediment microbial communities from Yellowstone Lake, YNP, Wyoming, USA - YL17G13_40 | ecosystem: Environmental > Aquatic > Freshwater > Lake > Sediment | place: USA: Wyoming | collected... | reverse complement strand
ATTGCGGGCGCGCAGCGCGCCCGCCCACTCCCTCACTCGCACGTGTCCCACGGCAGCAGCACGCCCGGCGGCCGCGGCCCGGCGGCGGCCGCGGGCGTCGGCCCGCCGCCCTCGCCGTCGCTCGCGCACCAGCCCGAGTCGGACGAGTTGCAGCCGTAGGCGTCGAACGCAAACGTGGCCACGCGCTCCAGGGCGGCGGCCTTGGCCGGCGTGCGCGGGCACGGCGCCGCGGCGCCGCCGGCCGCGCCCTCGCTCCCGGCCTCCTCGCTCCCGGCTTCGGCCCCGCCCAAAAACGGCTTTTGCGCCGCCGCCGCAAACGGGGACGCCGGCGGGGACAGGTCGGCCGAGGAGAGGCGGGCGAGGGTGCCCGCGCCGGGCGTCGCGCGCGCGCGCGCGCGCCAGCCCTTGGGGGACGGCGGGGCGGCGGGGGCGAGCCAGCAGGAAACGCGGTCGCCGGCGGGCGAGGGAGGGGACGGCGCCGGGCGGCAGGTGAACGACTAGAGGGGGGGTGTGGGAAGGGGTCGGGTCGGCCACCGACGCGGCCGGCTTTCGGGGCGCGCCGGGCCCGCCTGGAGCCCCACGGCCGGCCGCGGCCCCGCACATGCATACGCACACATCCATGACCCGAACCGCGCATCGCGCGGGGTCGGAGGGCGGCCAACCGCGGCCGCAGCGGCACGTCAACGGCGCCACCCCCAATCCTCCGCGCACCGCTTCCACGCCCGCGCCAGCGGCCCCGCCACAGGGGGCGGCGCGTTGCTCGATGAAGCTCACAATCCGTGTCGAGTCGGCAGAGGCGACGGAGGCCCTGTGGGGGGGCAGATCGGGGTTGGCGGCTGCGCCCGCCACGCGCGCATGGCCGGGTGCGCGCCCGCCCCCGTTCCGCCCGCCGCGCCATCCGGCCGACGCCAACCACCGCCTCACATGGGGGAGCCGGGCATGGAGGGCGCCACTCCGGCGCTTGGGCGGCCGCCGGATGCGGTGTGCCGGCGCGGCCTTGCGGGGTCGCGCGCGCGGGGTGGCCGCCCCGCGGAAGAGGCGCCTCTCGCCAGGGTCGGGCGAGCCGGTCGCGGGAGTGGGCAGCAGCAGGGCGGCACGGCGACGCCCGCGACCGCATCACTCTCGCGCCGGCCGCCCGAGGCGCGGCCGGCCATGGCGTCGCCCGCCCCGGACGGCGACGACGACGCCTGGATGGAGCTGGCCCTGGTCGAGGTGGGCGGTGGTGGGGGGCGGTGGGGCGGCGCGCTTCGCGCGCCGCCCTTAACCACCCCTCCCACCCCTGTCTCTGCAGGCCTCCTCCGCCCTGGCCCGGCAGGAGGTACCCATCGGGTGCGTCCTGGTGGCCACGGCGACCGGGTGCGTGCTCGCGGCGGGCTCCAACCGCACGAACGAGACGCGCGACGTGAGTGAGGCCCGGGGGTGGGGGTCGGCGCGCCCCGCATTGGCGCCCCCGCGCCCCCCACGCACGCCTCCGCATCCCTCCATCCCCTTGCAGGCCACGCGGCACGCGGAGCTCGTCGCGTTCGATGCGCTGCGCGCCGCCGACGCGGCGGCGGGCGCCATCCCTCGCTCCACGCTCGCGGGCGCCACCCTCATCGTCACGTGCGAGCCGTGCATCATGTGCGCGGCCGCGCTCACGCTGCTGCGCCCGGACGCCGTCGTCTTTGGTTGCTGGAACGATCGCTTCGGCGGCTGCGGCTCCGTCCTGGACGCCGCGGCGGCGTGCCACGGTGGCTGCGGGTTGGGGGTGGTGGGGGAAGGGGGGGATGCAGGCGGAGAGGGCGCTCGAGACTCCCCCGGCGCCCCCCCCCCGCGCTCCCCGTTTCCGCAGCGCGGCGGCGTGCGCGCGGGCGCCGCGGTCGCCCTGCTCAAACAGTTTTACGAGACGGGCAACCCGGCAGGTGTGGAGGAGAGGAGGAGGAGGCAGGAAGGCGCTGCCGCGCACGCGCAAAGCCGACGCGCCCCCTCTCCCTCCCGCCCACAGCCCCCGTCCCGCGCCGCCCCGTCCTGACGTGACGCGAGCGAGAGACCGAGAGAGCGCGATGGCGAGGGACAGCACTGCAACCGCCCCCTGCCCCTCCCCCACCCCCTCACGCGAGCCCCGCCGCGCGGCCGAGCGCGGCCAGGTCGCCCGCAAACGCGGCCCCGCCCACCAACTCGGTCGCGCCGTACACCAGGCGCCGCGCGGGGGCGCCCCGCGCCGCCCACGACGCGCACGCTTCCGCCTCGGCGAGGCAGCCGCCGCCGACGACGCAGACGAGGACGTCGCCGCCCGGGCCGCCGACGAGCGTCGCGGCCGCCCCCGCCGCCGGGTGCGGCCCCGGCGTCGGCGCGCGGGGGTCGTACGTGGCAAACGCGTCCAGGTCTGGGGACGGTTTGCCGGATGTCAGGGCGTCCAGGGCCAGCACGAGCGGCGGCGCACGCTCGCCCGCGAGCAGGCCGCGCGCCGCGCGCGCGATCGTGGCCGCGCCGGCGCCCAGCGCGCGGTCGGCCCAGGACAGGAGTTGCTGGCCGGACGCGGCGGACGAGGGCGGGGCGGCGGCGGACGGCGGGGCGGCGGACGCGGCGAGGCGGCGCAGGCGGCGGACGTACGCGAGCGCCGGCGCCAGCTCCCCCGCCGCGCCAGGCCCCGCCGCGGCCGCCAGCGTCGCGCACTCGTCGTCGGTCAACGGGGCGGGGGACGCGAGCGCGGCGACGAGGACGGCGCGGGTCCGGTCGGCGGCGTCGCCGCGCGCGTCGGACAAGAGGCCCGCGACAGCCGCCGCCACCCCCCCACCCCCCGCCTTGCCGGCCAGCACGTCCTCCTCCACCGCCGCGTACGCGTCCAGGCCGCGGGCTTTGATGCGGGCGAGCAGGCGGGTGGCGAGGTTGGTGTGGCGGTCGAGCACTTTTTTGCGGTCGGCGAGCGCCGGCAGCGACGCGACGGCGGCGGCGAGCCCCGGCGGCGCGGCCGCGCCGGCGCCCGCGCCGCCGCCGCCCCCCGCGGCCGCCGACCGGTTGACCGCGTCCACCGCGGCCCGGTACTGCTTCAGGTGCGCGTCCACGCTCTCGGCGACCGCGGGAAAGGGTTGGGCCGCCGCGCCCGCCCAAAACCAGTCGCCCGGCCCCACCTCGACCGTGACCGGCTTCGCGCCGGGCCCGTCCCCGGGCAGGGTGACCCGGTTCAGGTCGAGGCCGAGCGCGTCGGCGACGAGGGGGCGGTAGGTCCACGCGTGCGCGAGCGGGGTCGCCAAGTCGGCCGACCGGTCGAAGAGCGCGAGCAAGGGCCGCGGCCCGCCCGCGCGCGGCGCGGGCGCCCCGCCGGGGCCCCGCTGCGCGCGCGCCGCTTCGCGCAGCCTCGCGTTGAGCCCTGCCGCGACCGCCTCCGCCGGCCCCCCTTTGGCCGCGCGGATGAGGGGCACCGCGCCCAGGGTGGCGACGACGCCGTGCAGGCCTTCCACGATGGCATCGATCTCGGCCCGGATGGCGGCGTCGGCGGCGCCGGGGGCGTGGAGCGCGCGAAACGCGGCCGGCCGCCGCAGGGAGAACAGGCCGGCGTCGAGGGAGGCAAAGGCCAGGTGCTGGTCGGCCACGGACGCGATGCGCGAGATGGCGGCCGGCGGGCCGGCGGCTGTGGCGGCGGCGAGGCGGGCCAGGAGGGGGGGCGGGATGCCGCCGCAGAAATTGAGGTGCATCGAATCATAGGTCCCCGCCGCCGCGTCGGCCGCGATGCGGTCCACGGCGTCGGGGGTGGCGGCCACAAAGTAGACGGCGGCGACGCCGGGGATGGGCTGGAGAGGTCGAGGGAGGAGGGGGGGGGGGGGGGGGGGGGAGTCGCTTGTTTGGGCGCGGCCGCCTCGACGCGCGCGCCCAATCCCCCCTCCTCCTCTCCCCCCTCTCCCCCACCTGGCGCTCGGCCGCGAGCTGGAGGTGAAGCGTGACCCCGTGCCGCCGCAGGTCGGCCACGCGCAGCAACGGCGCGATGACGTCCCGCGTCGCCCCGTCCAGGATGAGCACGCGGTAGCCGTCGCCGTCGGGGGCGGTTGACAGGCGGGCGGCGGGAGAGGTGGGGGGGGCGGGGTGGAGCATGCGCGCGACGGCGTCTGGGTGGGCAGCGGGGGGGGTCGACCGCCGCGCCTCGATGCGGCGCGGTCGGCGCAGCACCCACCGCCACTCCTGGGCCCGCCTCGCGCACCCGTCTGCCGCGCGCGCACGTCGAGCGCCGCGCCCGCCATCTCGATCAGAGGGGCGCCGGGGTCGGTGTGGTCGCCCGCTTGGCAGGCGCGATCCGCGGGGCGCGCCGCGGGAGGCGGGGCAGGGAGGGAGAGTGCGCGGGCGGGAGAGCGCGCACGCGCCCGCGCCGTGTTGCTCGCGACGCTGCCGCACCCCACCCTCTCCCCCAAGGTCAAAGAGCAGAGACGGCAGGTTCACACACGGCGGGAGGCGGGGCACCGGGAGCAGCCGCGGGCAGCCGAGCGCGCGGCGAGCGCGCGCTCGGCCGCCCCCACGCCGCTCCGCGACGCCACCACCCCCCACCTTTCCCCTTCCTCCTCAGTTGCGCGGCTTCTCCTTCTTCTCCCGGAACAGGGCCCACAGGGACACGCCCGACACCTTGACGACCTTGAAGCGCACCCCGGGAATGTCGCCCACCGCGTGCCCGCGGCGCCCGAAACCCGAGATGAGCACCTCGTCGTTCTCCTCGATGAAGTTGAGGCAGCCGTCGTTGGGGACAAAGGCGGCGATCTTCTTGCCGTTTTTGATGAGCTGCACGCGAGCGCACTTGCGGATGGCCGAGTTGGGCTGCTTGGCCTCGATGCCGCTGGAGAGGGGGAGGGGGTGGTGCATGGGTGGGTGGGCGGGGCGTGGAAGGGCGGGCAGATGGGCGGCGGGCGAGCCGGCGGCCGGCTCGGCGCGCCGATCGCGCCCTCTCGCGCCCCTGAACTCCCTCCTCCCTCCCCAATCAGCACTCACATCTTCTCCAGGACGATGCCCTTGGCGTGGGACGCGCCCGCAAACGGCTTGCGCCACTCGGAGCCGAGGTGCGACTTTTTGTAGTCCTTGTCCGCCCACAGCTGGGCGCGGCGGTGCGATTTCAGCTTGCGGCCGGCACCCAGGCCCCGGGTTTTACTGGGAGGCAGGGGGGGGGGGGGGCGGTGGGCGGGTGGGGGGGCGGGCGGCGCGGCGGCTCTGTCGCGCGGGCGGGGCGGGGGCGGCGGGGGGGCGGCGCGCCCGGCCGTGCCCCCGGACGATGCGCGGGGATGGCGCGCCGCGCCTCGGGCGCGCGATGCGGCGAAAAGGCGCGCGGACGGGCGCGGCGCGGCGCCGCGCCGGCGCCGCGCCGATTCGGCGCGCCGCGCCGATCGCGCCCCTCTCGCGCCGCAGGGCGCCCACGGCGAGGCCACCACGTGCACGGGCGGCTCACCCCATGGCGGCGAGGCGGGAGGGGCGGCGCGAAGAGGCCGGACGGCGCGGAGTGAAGGGGCGAGGGGCGGCGTCGCCGCGGTCACTCTTTGGCGCCCTAGCCGCCGCCGCGCCCGGTCGCGTCAGCGCCAGGTGCGCATCTCGCCAGAGCGCGGGCCCCGCGGCGGCTCGGCGATGGCCAGGCCTCGCTCGCCACCGGCGAGCCTTCCCGCGCCCACGCGCCCGCCCGCCCCCACACACCATCAACGACCGACGGCCGGGCGGTGACGAAACTAAGCGGCCAAGCGCGCGCGGCGGGGCGACCCGGCGCGCGCGGCTGCGGCGAAACAAAACTATAACTTCCGAGCCCGGGCCGTCGGGCGTGGTTGTGGCGTCGCGGCGTGGGGGCGCGGCGGCCGGCAGCGCGGCGGCCGAGCGCGCGGCCGAGCGCGCGGCCGACCCCGCCCCCGCCCCGCCTCCCCACTCCACCAGCCATGCCGCCCGCCCCCCACTTCTACGCCAACAAGCGGGTCGCCATCGTGGGCGCGTCCCGCGGGCTGGGCCTGGAGTTTGTAGCGCAACTGCTGGCGCGCGGCAACGCGGTGCACGCGACCGCGCGCGCGCCCGCGGCGTCGAAAGCGCTGGCCGCGCTCGCGGCCAAGGCGGGGCCCGCGCTCCATGTGGCGGCGCTCGACGTCGCGTGCCCCGCATCCATCGACGCGTGGGCCGCGGGCCTGTCGGGGGACACGGCACGCGGGGGTCCCTTTGATCTCCTCATCAACAACGCGGGCGTCGCCGAGTGGTCGTCCCTCGGCTCGGTCACCCAAGAGTCGATGCTGCGCCTGTTTTCGGTCAACGCCGTCGGCCCCCTGCTGGTGACGCAGGCGGCCGCCGGCAAGGGCCTTCTCCGCAAAGGCTCTGTCGTCGCCAACATCACGTCCAAGATGGGCAGCATGGCCGACAACGGGTCTGGCGGCACGTACGCGTACCGGGCGTCGAAAGCGGCGCTCAACGCGGTCACCGTCTCCCTCGCGCGCGACCTCTCCGCCTCCGGCGTCGTCGCCACCCTGCTTCACCCGGGGTGGGTGCGCACCGACATGACGTCCAACAACGGGCTGATCGACGTGCAGCAGGTGGGGCGTCCGTGGAGGTGGAGGGGCGGGGCGAGCGCGCTCGCCGCGCGCGCCCTCCCCACCCTCCTCCTCCCCTCCAGTCCGTGTCCGGCATGCTGGACGTCCTGGAAGCGGGCGCCGCGGGCTCCCTGGACCTGGCGGGGCGGTGGCACGATTACAAGGCCGAGGAGGTCCCGTGGTGACGGGCGTGAAGACGACGACACGGCGCGCGCGGTCCTCCTCTCCTCCCCTACCCTCCTCCCGCCTCCTCCCCTACCCTCCTCCTGCCTCCTCCGCCACCAGCTCGGGCCGCAGCGCCAGCTCGTCCCCTACCCTCCTCCTGCCTCCTCCGCCACCAGCTCGGGCCGCAGCGCCAGCTCGTCCAGGAGCCAGGGCGTGAAGGCCTCGGGGGTGGCCGCCAGCTCGGCCTTGAGCGCCGCCCGCTCGGCCCACCGCGTCGCCGCCACCTCGCTCCCGTCTGCCTCGACGCCCCCCTCCCACCCCCTCAACCAAAACGTGCTCACCACCTCCCGGTCCCACACCACCCCCTGGCGCAGCTCGGCGCGCCGCGGGGCGCCCAGCGGCGGGCCGAGCACGGCGGCAGAGACACACACGCCCAGCTCTTCCCTCAGCCCGCGCACCGCCGCGTCGGCCACCGCTTCACCCGACGCGACGTGCTCGGCGGCCGCCATGTCCCAGCGGCCGGGGGCAACGTCTTTGGTCGCCGCGCGCCGCTGCAGCAGGTGGCGGCCGGCCGCGTCGGTGACGAAGACGTAGGCGGACGCGTGCCAGAGGCCGGTAGAGTGGCAGAGGGCGCGCGGGGCGGTGGCGCCGGTGCGGGCGCCGGTCGCCGGGTCGACGAGGTCAAACGCTTCGCCGCCGTCGTCGGCCGGCATGAAAAAGTTTGCGCGGGGGTGGCGACCGCCTCCGGGGCCGCGGCCCGCGGCGGGCGCTTCTTCTTCGGGGAGGAGTGGCTAGCGTGGCAATGCGTGGCAATGCGTGGCAATGGAGTGGCCAGCGCGGCAATGCCGCCGCCGCGTCCCGCCGCTGCACACACTCTCCTCTCTCTCCCGGCTTCCGTTCGCCCCGCGCGCGGGCCCGTCGCCGTCGCCGCCAGGTGCGTGGCCGGTCGCCGCGGCCGGGCGGGCCGCAACCGCCGCAAGCCGCGACGCCTGAAGGGCCGTGGGCCGCCGAGGGAGGGCGGGGCGGCGGTGGCGCCTGGTTGATCCGCGCGCGGAAGGACAAATGCGCACACTATCGTCCGCCAAAAGGCCGGCCCGCACTAGGGCCGGGCCCGGCGCGGGCGGGCGCGCCAATGGGCGCGCCCACCCGCCGCGCCCCCGCGCCGGCGCTGGGATGGGGGGCTGAGCATCCCAGAGCGTGAAGTGCTTGCTACTTGCCCGTGCGCGATTGCTCGCGGGCGGCGCGGCTCACACCAGCGGCCCCCGTCCTCCAGCTTCTGCCGGCGCCCGCCCGCCCGCCCGACCGCCACCACCGCTCGCCTGGCCGCCACCATGATGGTCAAGGTGAGACAAGGGCGGATTGGAGTCGATTCGGCAAGCGGCGGCGGCGACGGAGCGCGGGCCGCCAACTCGCGCCGCGCGACGAGCCTCCGCCCCCTGGCCGACGACCACCCCTTCCCCAGCCCCTCCTCCTCCTCCCGCTGGCCGGCCTGCTGCTGGCCTCCTCCGCCGCCGCCGCGACGACCACCGTGGTGCACTGGGGCTTCCCCCACGCGCCCCGCCCGCGGCTCACGCTCGCGCCCGGCGACGCGCTCACGTTCGAATGGGCGGCCGAGCACGGCGTGTACCTCATTCCCGCGACCAAGGCGGGGAAGACGCCGACGTGCGAGGATGGGGCGGGGTTTAAAGACGCGGGGCTGGTGCTGGCTCAGGCGCCGCGCCGCGCCGACTACGGCCCCGTCGCCGGCACGCTCACCTGGACCGCGGCCGCCCCCGGCACGTACGCGTTTGCCGACCCCGTGGCGTCCAACTGCGGCGCGGGCATGCTGCTAATCGTCGACGTCGCGGCGCCAAAGGGCGCGGCCGCGTCGCCCGCGCCGTTGCCCGCGCTCGCTGCCTCCGGCCTAGCCGCGCCCGCCGCCCCTGCCCCTGCCCCGTCATTGGCTGAGACCGCCACGACCGCTCGCGCTCGGGCCGCCGAGCGCGCCGCTGAGCGCGCCGCCGCGCGCGCCGACCGCCGCGTGTCTACCGCGTCGGCGGTGCCGCGCGCGGAGCGGGACGGCGCGCCGCATGCGGCTGCTGGGTGATGATGATAGGAAGAGAGAGTGGGGGTGTGGGAGGGGACTGTGGGCCGCGGCTGCCGCCACAGAGGGGGGTCGGGGCTTGCACGCCTCGACCGCCGCACGACAAACGCTGTTACTAACACCAAAGACACCTTTGGCACGAAGATGGGCCGGGCCGCGCGGTGGGGCGGGCCACGTGCGGGCGGGCTGCGCGGGCTGCGCTAGCCGCCCGGTCGCGCTCAGTCCGCGGCCGTCGGCGCCGCCTCCACCTCGCCCGCCCCCCGCCTCAGCCGCCGCCCACCCCAGTCGCGGATTCTTACGCCAGCGACACCTTCGGGCGACCGTCGCCCCTACCGCGCGCCCCGACCGCTGCCGCGTCTCGCCGCCGCCGCCGCCCCATCAGCCGCCCAATTACCCTCCTCCGCCCGCCACTATGCCCGCCGTCCGCCTCTACGGCCGCACGTGGAACACGGCCACGGACATGGCGCCCGCGATCGCCTGCGTGACCGGCGTCTCGCACGCCGCCTGGCTCGCGGTCTTTGGCGGCCTCTGGTTTGGCCTCGTGCCGCGCCCACAGTGCGTTGGCGTGCCGCCACCGATGGGAGCGTTCATGGCGGCAGCGTTGGCGTTGTTCGCAGTGATGACCGTGCTCGAAGCAGCAATCTTTTTCGCGGGCTGGCGCGGCGCGCCTCTGGAAGTCTCCCAAAGGGCAGCCGTGACACCCCTGGCATATGCGCTCACGGCCCTGTGGGGCGTCCAGCTCATGGTTACGGTCGCCGGCATCGTGGTCGTCGCGGCCGCCCCCGGCCCATGTTGGGACGCCGCTGACGCGCCCCGCGTCCGCGGAGTGGCCGCTGGGATGGCAGGGACCCTCTTCCTGATGTCTTCCTTTATGGTGTTGTTCGTGTGGGGCATGCACAACGCGTACCAAGACACAAAGGGCGTCGAGAGCTGGCAGAAATGCTTCTCCCGCCTGATGCGGTCCACGGGCGCAACACCAGCCCTCACGCGGCAGGTGCACGGCAGGGCGGCCGCGCTGCCGGCCCTGGCGCGCGTCCTGCACCAGTTGTTCGGCGACGTCGACCTCGTCGTCTCCGACGTCGCCGCCGCCTTGGTCCTGACCGCCGCCTCTCAACAAAACCGGCGCCGCGCCTTCATCGAGCACCAGGCGCGCGCCCTGGGCCTGCCGCCCGCGCCGCCGTCGGACGACGACGTGTCAGGCGAGGACGATTCGGACGACGACGCTCTCGAGCCCGACACGGGCGTCGGCTTCGACCCCAACCCCGACGCGGAGGGCGGCGGCGCGGCCGACGTGTCGGCCGCGCAGGCCGCCGCCGACGCGGCGAGGACGGCGGCGGGCGGCGACGCGGGCGCCGACGTCAACCCGCCGCCTCAGGCCGCTCGCTGGTACTCCCTGAGCGGCGCCGACGCCGAGCGCGCGGCCGTTGTCGCCGCCGCCAACGCGGCCGCCGCGCGCGCGGGCGAGCCCGCGCCGCCGCCGTCGGCCGGGTGGGCGGCGGGCGACGCTTTCCCCGTCGACCGCCAGACGAGCGTGCGGTTTCCGACGGTCGTCACACCGTCCGAGCTCCACGGCGCGGCCAACCCGACGGCCGCGTCGGCGGCGATGGATCAGTATTGCGGGTCGCGGTCGCGGGTGCCGTACGACAAATTGGTGGAGGCCGCCCACTTTGCTCGCTTCGCGTGCGCCGTTTACGCAGTCACCTCCCTCACAGAAGACACAGCGCCGCCCACCTGCTCGTGCGGCGCGGCCCTAGGAGGTTGCCGGGCGGGCTGCGGGACGTGCGTGGGCGCGTGCGCGCCGCCGCCGCCCGTCACGGCGCGCTCGATCCGCGAAGCCGTCCTGGAGGTCGCCGGCGTCGAGGCGCGCGACCTCCTCTTCTTCTCGCACTCGAACGAGGTCATGGCCCACCTGCCGTACATGATTTGCAGTGCGTGGAGAGGGAGTGGGTGGAGAGCGAGGGGTGGTGGCCGGGGTCCGCGCCGCCAACCGCCTTTCCCCCCTTTCTTCAGTCGACCACGCCCGCAAATCCATCGTGCTCGCCATCCGGGGCACGGCGTCGCTGTCGGACGCCATCACCGACATCTGCGTCGCGCCGGAGGACGTGAGCAAATGGATCCCGGCCGACGTCAAGGCCAAGCTCCCGCCCGGCGCGCCCCTCCTCTCGCACGCGGGCATCGTGCGGGCCGCGGAAGCGGTGCTCGCCGATGTGGACGCGATGGGCGTGTTGCCGGCGCTCCTCGAGGGCGATCGCAGCCTTCTGTGCGCCTTTTCCCAAAACCTCGACGCGGGCAAACGCGACTCGCTCGCTAAGCAAGCCTCTGGCGTGCTGCGCGAAGTGGCGACCGCCGCCATCGACCCCGCCCGCCTCGCCGCCGTGTGCGACGCGTCGCTGCCCGACACCAAAGGGTGGCGCCTCGTCGTGACGGGCCACTCGCTCGGCGCGGGCGCGGCGTCCGTGCTCGGCCTCCTGCTCAAGCCTCGGTACCCGGGGTTGCGCGTGTGGGCCTTCTCCCCGCCCGGCTGCATGTGTTCCGCGCCCCTCATCAAATACTTTCGCAGTTTCACGACCGCCGTCGTCGCGGGCAAAGACGCCGTGCCCCGGTCCGGCACCGCGACGCTCAACCGTCTCGTGGACGAAATGGTTAACTCCCTGGGCCGCTGCCGCTACCCCAAGCTCCAAGTCCTGCTCGGCGGCTGGTGGAGGCGGGCGGCGCGGCCGCCGCCGGCCAAGATGTTTTACGAGTACGCCAACATTCCGGAAGAGGTAGGAAGGGAGGTGGGGGGGGCGTGACGGCGGAGAACGCGCCCGCGGCTCCACCTCCACCCCGTCCTCCCTCTCTCCTCCTCAGCCTCGCGAGTTTTTGCGCAAGTACCACCTCCTCGAAGACGTCAAGGACAAGGGCATCGTCCCCATGTTCCCGCCCGGCCGCCTCCTCTTCTTGCGGCCCCTGAAATCGCGCGGCGTCCGGCGCAAGGCGTCCGGCAAGCGCGTGTCGTTGAAATCGTGGGACGCGGTGTGGATCACGGCGCAGGAACTGATCGGCGAGGGCATTCTCGTGTCCAAAGCGATGCTGGAAGATCACCTCATTCAATCGTCGGTCTGCGAGGCGATCGCGGCGTCGATCATTTGGCACCCCGCCAACCCCTGCGCGCCGGCCGAGCTGGAAGCCCAGCGCGCGCTCGCCATGCGCCTGGACAAGCTGGCGGACATCGTCGTCGAGGCGCGGCCCGAGGGGGACCGCTTTGCGAGCCTGGAGGCGGGGACGAGGATTTGACGAGGGGAGAGGGCGGCTCCTGTGGCTTTGCGGGCCTCGAGGCGGGGGCCCGCGTTCGAGGATGGTCCCACTCCCACTCCCACTCGAGTGGGAGATAGAGAGAGAGGTGATGTGTGGGAGGGGAGGGAGAGAGGCGGGGTGGGGTGGGCGGCTCGAGTTCCGCGGGCCGACGAGCAAAGGGCGGTCCGGCGTGCGTGCCGCTGGCCACCCGCCTCCTCAGCCCCCCCGTGCAAGCGCCACACGCCTCACATTGCGCGCCCGCCCAGGCCGGCGCGGCCCAGAGGGGAACCGCGCCGCCCCGCCAAAGCTAACGACCGCTGCCCGCGCGCGCCCCGCGCGCGCCGCCCACCACAAGTAAAACCGCCCGCGCGCGCCGCGCGCGCGCACCCACCACCCCTCCTCTTCTCTCTCCTCAATACACGCGCGCCTTGGGCGGGACGTGTTCCATATCGTCGTCGAGCGGCTGCAGGTGCACCGGCCGGTAATCCACGCGCACCCGCCCCTTGCCGTCGTCCCCCCGCTCAAAGTAGCCGAGCGAGTGCTTCATCCAGTGGACGTCGTCGCGGTCGGGAAAGTCCTCGCGCGCGTGCGCGCCGCGCGACTCTTTGCGCGCGGCGGCGCAGTGCATGGTGGTGGCCGCGTTGGAAAGCAGGTTTTCGAGCTCCAGGGCTTCCACCAAGTCGGTGTTCCAGGTGCGCGACCGGTCGGAGAGGCCGACGTCGGTGAACGCGTTCACGACGGCGTCGAGCCTCTCACACCCGGCTTCCAGCGTCTCGGCCGTCCGAAACACGGCCGCGTCCTCCTGCATGACGCGCTGCAGGTCGCGGCGCAGGGAGGCGACGGAGCGGGTGCCGGACGCGGTGCGCACGGCGTCGAGGCGCAGGGCAGAGGCGGTGCCTTCGTCGGCCTTGAGCGGCGCCGGCGGCGACCCCGGCTTCACGAGCTCAGCCACCGTGTTGGCGCACGCGCGCCCAAAGACGACGATGTCGAGCAGGGAGTTGGCGCCGAGGCGGTTGGCGCCGTGGACGGAGGCGCACGCGGCTTCGCCCGCGGCGAGCAGGCCGGGCACGATCGCGTCGACGTCGCCCGGCACCGGGCGCACCACCTGCCCTTTCACGTTGGTCGGAATGCCGCCCATGTTGTAGTGGACGGTGGGGAGGACGGGGATGGGTTCCCGCGTGACGTCGACGCCCGCAAAGATGGCGGCCGTTTCCGAGATGCCGGGCAGGCGTTCCGCGAGCAGGTCGGGCGGCAGGTGGTCCAGGTGCAGGTGCACATGGTCCTTGTCCGGCCCGCACCCCCGCCCCTCGCGAATCTCGAGCGTCATCGAGCGCGACACGACGTCGCGCGACGCGAGGTCCTTGGCCGACGGCGCGTACCGCTCCATGAACCGCTCGCCTTCGGCGTTGCGTAAAATCCCTCCCTCCCCGCGGCACCCTTCCGTGATGAGGCAGCCGGCGCCGTAGATGCCGGTCGGGTGAAATTGGACAAACTCTTGGTCCTGGAGGGGGATGCCCGCCCGCACCGCCATGCCGCCCCCGTCGCCGGTGCACGTGTGGGCGGATGTCGCGGAAAAGTAGGCGCGGCCGTAGCCGCCGGTGGCGAGGATGGTTTGGTGGGCGGCGAAACGGTGGAGGGTGCCGTCCTCGAGGCACAGCGCCAGGACGCCCGCGCACGCGCCGTCGCGCATGATGAGGTCGAGCGCAAAGTATTCGACAAAGAATTGGCAGTCGTGCTTCATGGCCTGGCCGTAGAGGGTGTGGAGCATCGCGTGCCCCGTGCGGTCGGCCGCCGCCGCGCACCGGTACGCCTGCCCGCCGCGCCCGTAATCGAGCGCTTGCCCGCCAAACGCGCGCTGGTAGATCTTGCCCTCGTCGGTGCGCGAGAAGGGGAGGCCGTACCTTTCCAACTCGACCACCGCCGCGGGCGCTTCGCGGCACATGTACTGAATGGCGTCCTGGTCGCCGAGCCAGTCCGACCCCTTGATCGTGTCGTACGCGTGCCAGCGCCAGTCGTCGGGCGTCATGTTGCCCAGGGCGGCGTTGATGCCGCCCTGGGCGGCGACGGTGTGGGAGCGGGTGGGGAACAGTTTGGTGATGCAACTGTGGAGAGAGGAGGGGGTGTGAACGAGGGCGAGGGCGAGGGAGGAGGGCGCCGCGCCACGACGGCCGCGACAGTTGGCAGCCGCGGCGCCCTCGCCAGGCGGCCGGCCATGCGGCGCGTAGAGCAAGGCTCATGTCCGCGGCGCCACGAGCGCCGCGGGCCGGGGCGGCGGCCGACCGCGCCACGCGGCGGCCGCGCGCGATGGGCGGCGCCCGCGGCGAGCGGGAGGGGGCGCCGCCGCCGCCGCCGACCGCTCACAAGCGACATGCGTCGTTGCGGCGTCGCCCGGGAGGCCGCCGGCCGGCGGGAGCCCCCACCAGCCCCCCACCGCCGCGGATGCCA
>Ga0315294_10005046_pt1 | contig 14479 bp, 13 predicted proteins | sample YL17G13_40_MG_FD_203626 | JGI IMG/M metagenome (GOLD analysis project Ga0315294, IMG submission 203626) | Sediment microbial communities from Yellowstone Lake, YNP, Wyoming, USA - YL17G13_40 | ecosystem: Environmental > Aquatic > Freshwater > Lake > Sediment | place: USA: Wyoming | collected... | reverse complement strand
ACGCACCAGCCCCGCCCTTTCTCCGGAAATGGCGGGGCGGTGCGGGGTTCCCTGCCTTGCCGGCAGGCAGGCGCTCCGCGGAACACCGCAACAACGAGAGAAGCCGCGGCTGGCCTACTCCGCCGAAGCAGCCGCTTCGGCTGCGAAGGCTGGATAAGGCCGCGGAGCTTTACTTAGTAACAAATCCGCTTTTTTGTTTCGCCTCGCGCAGAAAAGCTTGCATCAAATCTTTTAAACTTACGGTTGCGGCTGCGACAACTTTATCCGCCGCCCCATAGTACACAAACAGTTCGTTTTTTATCACAACTACCCCACAAGGAAAAATCACATTGGAAACAATCCCCTCTTTTTCGTAGATCGTCTTGGTTTCAATAATGGTATCGTGGATGCGATACACAATTTTGGCGGGATCATCCAAATCCAAAAGAACGGCCCTTATATTATAGTGATCAGCCCTCTTTGAAATGCCATGATACAAAAGCAGCCATCCGTATTTGGTTTCGATCGGCGGGCCGGCAATCCCGATTTTTTTGCTGTCCCAAGAGGTATCTCGTGGCGTCATTAAAATTTTTCCGCCCAAAAAGCGGCTGTTGCCGAATTCCAAATCGTCAACGTAATCAATCCAAATATCAACGTTCAAGCGGTGCAAAAAAACATACTTACCTTTTATTTTTCTTGGGAAAATTGTCGCATCTTTATCATCTTTATCTGGAGGAGAAATTAAAACCGGCTTTGTCCAATTCCATTTCTTACCAACAAAATCCCGCACCTTTATAGAAGTTAAGGCGACATGCGGAGGATGCTGCCCATCAAAAGCCGTATAACACATATAAATAGTGTCACCTATTTTCGTAAGACGCGGGTCTTCGCAACCAGAATTCTCGCCAGGTTTCAACTTCATTTCAAACGATTCTCGTGGGATGTAAATCGGCTCAGGCAACCGTTCCGATATGTGAACACCGTCAATACTCGAGGCATAACCGAGGACCGAAGTGTTCTCTTGGGACATGGCCCTATAAATTAAATGGATTTTGCCGCCTTCGGATATTGCGCCCGGATTAAATGTTGCCTTTGATTCCCACGGATGTCCGCTTATGGGTTGAATGATAGGATTTCCTTCAAACCTTTTAAGTTGCCTTTTCTCAACGGAAACCAATTGATCGATAAGTTGCTTTTGGTTTAATGTCGCCAGACAACAAGTAGTGTCAGCAGCACCATAATAAAGTAAGATTTGTTTCTTTTTAATGAATGCTCCGGAGGGGAAAATAATATTCGGCACACGGTCGTACAATTCGTACTCCTCTTCAGGAACTAAAAACGGCCGTTTTACTTCTCCAATTATTTTTTTGAGATCGTTGAGGTCTAAAAGAAGAGCCTGAATTCCAAAAATAGGCGGCGGCGAGAAATAATTGTAAATATAAGAATAAAAAAACAGCCAGCCTTTATTCGTTTTCACGGGCGGAGAACCGAGTTCAATGTGATCGCGATCTCCTTTGGGAATCGGCACAACATGGCTTTCCAAATTCGCGTACCAGTTTTTCCAATAGGCTTCCGACCAAATATCTTCCTCTTTATCAAACAGAGCCAGGCAGACTTTGGCAGGCGGCATGTCGGTATGAACCGTAAGCAGGGCGGCCATTTTGCCGTTGATAAGCTCCGGAAACAGGGCCATAGCTTTGGCGTTAAAAGGCGTAACCGGATGTTTTTCTAATTTTTTAAAATCCCTGGTAACGGCTATGCCAATTCTTATGCCATCGGCTGAAAACGGGTAACGGGAAAGAGCGGTATAAAAAATGAAATATTTGTCTCCGAATTTCGTTATTCGGGGATCTTCGCAGCCGAATTTTTCCCAGTCGTATTCCGGCTTTATGAGCTGTTCCCTGTTCGTGAAAACAAAACCGTCTTTGCTTACTGCGTGGCCGATGGTTGAAAGCTCAAGGTTGACATTACATATCTTCTGGGCTTGAGCCGTCGCGCGGTACACGAGATGCGTTGTTTTCCCGTCGCTCGCCACCGAAGGATTGAAAGCGGCCAGCGATTCCCAGTTATTGCTGCTATTGGGAGAAAGGATCGGATTCCCCCGAAAACGTTCTATGCGCATATTCCTTTTAAGACAACGCTTTGGTTTTCTTCATTCTCGCGGCTCCGCCTTTCTTCAGGGCATCCAAAAATTCTTCTAGGTCGGCCGTGGCTACGCAAACTACCGTGTCCGCTCCGCCGTAGTATACGAAAAGCGTGCCGCCGATAATCACTGCGCCGCAACTGTATATAACGCCTGATTTGAAACCGTCGTTTTCGTAGATTTCGTCCGGCTCCAAAATCGGCGCCGAGGAGCGGCATAAAATCACCTCCGGGTTTTCGTAGTCCAAAATCATGGCCCCAATCTTGTACTTGCCGGGGTCGCGATCGTCTATGGCGTGGTAAATCAGAAGCCAGCCGTCTTTCGTTCTTATGGGCGGCGGGCCGACTCCTCTTACGCGGCTGTCCCAAACGCCTTTTCTCACTTCTCCGTCCGGCGGCCTGCTTTTGATGAAAGTTTTTCCGTCAAAGTCCAAAGAATCCACGTACGCTATCTGAATGTCCGGCGAAATGCCGTGCAATACGGCATACTTCCCTTTTATCTTTTCCGGGAAAATTACCCAGTTTTTATGAACTTCCCCGGGAGGCGAGATAAAAACTGGCTCACGCCATCTCCAGCGCTTCTGAAGGAAATCGTTTCTGTCTATTGATGTCAGGGCGACTCGCGGATAGCTGTTAAAAGCAGTATACATTACGTAAATTTTGCGGCTTAATTTGGTTATGCGGGGATCTTCGCAGCCGCCCCAGCTGCCGCCGGACGAGGAGACATAAACGATAACTTGCTCTCTGCCTTCACGTTCAAGCAAGTCGCGCGGCGCATAGATGGGCTGGTTCAAACGTTCGTCTATGTGCAGGCCGTTTTTGCTTGAAGCGTAACCGAAAACGGAAACTCCGCCCTCTCCTATGGCTCTATATACCAGATGCACTTTTCCATCTTCATAGACGGCGGCCGGATTGAATACGTACTGCGACTCCCATTTGTGATGACCTCTCGACGTGATAATTGGATTCTTATTAAACTTTTGAAGCTGTAGGGTTTCGCGCGCAGTCCCTCTTCGACTGCCGCGTCTCAACAAAACAACCCGCCGCGCGACTTTCTTTACGGTAGAATTTTTTCTAACAGGGCGCGCCCGGTTTTTTCCGCTGACTTTGGATGTTTTTCTTTTTATGGGTGCCATTATTTATGGCTGTTTAACTGTATTAAGTATAACACAAGCAGGCCCAAGGCTACACAAAATACTACCCAAGGGTGCCGGAAGGAAAATGAGGATATTTACATCTTTTACGGATACTAAATCGGGGTATATAACACTACAAGAAAAGCTGTTTTTACCCTTCCATATTTGACGCGGATTTCTGCTTGTGATATAAGAGAATCCAGAAGTTCTTGGTCAAAACACTTCGTTTTGGCCCGGTTAACAGTTAACAACAGAATACAAAGAATGGAGAATCGGCAATGTCAACACCAAAAGTGGCACTGTTTTTGGCCCAACCCAACGGAGCCCTAGTTGGCGAAGGCAAACCCTTCAGCAACCTCAAAGACCTCTGCAGATGGGCTCACAAGGAATGCGGATATGAAGGTGTGACCGCTCCCGCGTGCCTGCCCTTCGTGGACATCGACTCGGTGCTCAAAAGCGACTCGTATCCGGATGATCTCTTGGCCGGCTATGAGGCTTTCGGTACGCCGCTTCTGCGGCTGGAGATGCACACTGTCGGCCAGCGGATGCTCCTGCACCCGGCGGAGCTCGCTCGTTTCAGCATGTTTGCCGGCGGCAACCTTGCTCCGACAGCCACGTTCCGGGAACACGAGGCAGCCGCCGAAGCGGAGGCGCTCAAGATTGTCGAGGCCTCGGCGAAACTCGGATTTAAGCACCTCGTGGACTTTTCCGGCAACCGAGGATGGACCGCCGCGAAATACCCCTGGAGCGCCTACCCGGAGAAGTGGCGGCTCTACATCCTGCTCCTCGCGCTCGCAAAGCACCGCAGGGTGCTCGCGCGGTGCGCCGAGCTCGGAATCGCCCGCGGCTTCGAGCTTCACCCAGGGGAAGACATCAACTCTCCCCTGTTGCTCTTCCTTCTGCGGGAGCTCGCAAAGCAGGTCGCGCCGGAAACTGTGCCGGCGATCGCCGCGAACGCCGATGCGTCGCATCCGACGCTCGCCGGCGACGATGCGGCGCGGCACTTCCGGTTCCTGCATAAAGAAGGTCTCCTCCAAATGTGCCACCTCAAGGACGGCGAACGCGGGGAGAGCTTCCTCGCAGAGGACTCCCTCGAATTGCGAGCGGGGTCTCTGCGCGGGGACTTTGCCCCGCGATGGAGCGAGAGCTGGCGGCGATTCTGCACCTTCGGCACCGGGATGGCGGATTGGGACACAATCATCCCGATTCTGCTCCAAGCGGGTGTAGACTTCGTCGTTGAGGGGGAATGTTCAAGGTTCCCGAACATGATGCAAGCTCTCAAGATCGGAGCCGAAAACGCCCGGAATGCCATTAACGGCGAACCGTTCATCCAAGAAATTGAGGTCGAAGAACCGGTCGGAGGCAACTGGGAGAGCTTCTGCGCTGGACCCGTACCGGCGGCAGAGTTGCTCTGCATGGATGCCGAGGAGACGAAGGCAGTGGAGGAGTTGCGGGAGCGGTTGAGTCCCGACATCCTCCGGTACTTCTGAAACTCTCACGTACGTTTTCACAACGAAGCCCAGGCTACCGCCCGGGCTTCTTTTTATTTGTTTTAAGTACTTGACAAAAAACTGATTTATACTAATCTGGCACAAGAAACGCTTTACATCAGGCGAGGAAACTCGCAACAGAATAGGAGACAGTATGAGTATTCCAAGGTTGAAGTTGTTGGTCGGTGGTTGGCACCTCCTGAGGCAGATCATGGCTTTCGGGAATCCCACTGCCGGCGGGTTCAGAACAATGGCCGAAGCGCTCTGGGCGGTTGCCCAGCTGAACGAGCGGCTTCTGGACCAAGCATGGTACGAGATAGCGGTCTCTGGCCACTGGTGGCACGAACTGCTCGTCCCCGACGATGCACCCCAGATCGGCTGCAGTGCGCAGTGGAACAACCCACGCAGCATCTCTCTGGAGCAGTGGATTGACGGCACATCGCACGGGCATTACGCGCCGATCGGACGCATCATCCCGCCCGGGTTCGGTCTTCCGGGAAGCGATGATGGAGCATTCATCCATCCGGATCCGGTTCGGCGGAAGCTGGCGCACGACATGATGGTCTATAGCTTCCAGCAATCGGATTTGGTCAAGTCAGTGGGAGCCGGCGAAGGCGACGTCATCTACTGGACTGGGCCGGACGGCATCCGGTGGAAGCGGCTCGTCCAGGGTGACGACGTGCTTCTCGGACACGGACTCAATCCGCAACTCGAAGAATGGGGGCTGATCGTGGACGGCGTCGGCAATGCCGTGAAAGCGGCCCGTGAAGCCGGGTTTACCCAGACGAAGCTCCTGATTGAAGGCAAGCCCGCCGGTGACCCCTGCTATCTGGACGTGTTCACGGACACCAACCTCGAGATCTGGGGCATCAAAGAGATCAACCGGGTGGCTGGCGCAGTTGTTGCGGAGTGGCAGGGAGAATTCTGCCACAGTCGCGGCGGCGGCCAAAAGTTCGTCGACGCGATGCAGCAAGCCATCGACGCAGGAGTCTTCGGCGGCAGGATACATTTGAACTCCGGCGGACTGGGTGCCGTGAGCTTCACGGAGTTACTGTCCAGACCAGGCGGCACACCCGCATCGCTCTTCCAGCAGTATGTCGACAACGACTTCCTGCCCGGAGAAGGCGTCAAGGAATGGCTCGAGGACCAGCGCGCTACGATTCAACTGGGCGCCAGGTGGTCTGCCGAAAACGGACGGCCATTTGAGGTAGAGTTCGACGCGCGCTTCTGTCGCTACGCCGATACCATCGGAGCGCTAGAGAAGTCGGCGGAATGGACAATCGCCGAGTTCAACGAAGCAGCGACGTAACGCTCCAAGCAACACTCAATCGCAAAACAACCGTAAACAGCGTTATCTCCCTCGGAGTAACGCTGATTTTTTTATATCAAATCAAATATATTAATTCCTATTGGATATTGTGAATTTATCGCCTTGCCGCAATCCCCTGCCCTGAGTCGCATCGAAGGGCTTGCCCGCCCGAATCCGCCAGCTGGCGGAGAAGGAGGGCCTGCCCGCCGTAGTCCCGCGAAGCGGGACGAAGGTGGGAGTTTATTAAAGGGGCTTGCCCTGAGTAAAATCGAAAGGGTATAATTTAAGCATATGAAAAATAAAATAATATATGGCCTTTTGGCTTTTTTAATCGTTGGTTTATTGCCGACGGGTTTTGTTTCCGCGGAAAATACGGAAAAAACAGAAAAAGAGAACAACACTGCCGTTTCGGCAGAAAATACAACTGCCGCCAACCTGCAGACGCTTATTGAACAACTGCAGAATCAAATCAAGGAATTACAGGAACAGCTTACCAAATTGAAATCAGAGGTTCAGGAAGTAAAAGAAGAATTAAAGCTGACCAAAAATCTTTATAAGGGCTTATCGGATGAAGAGGTTAAAAAACTGCAGGAATTTTTGAAGCAATATTCAGAAATTTATCCAGAGGGATTAGTGACGGGTTTTTACGGTCCTCTTACCGAAAAAGCGGTCAAGAAATTCCAAGAAGAACACGATATTCCCGCAACGGGCTTAGTCGGTCCCTTAACCAGAGACAAAATAAAAGAACTTTCCTCTGAGAAAAAAGTTATAATCTGCCATTATCCGCCGGAAAACCCGAGAAACAAACTCTCTCTGGAAATCGGTGAATCCGCGCTTCAGGCGCATTTGGCGCACGGGGATGCAATCGGCGCTTGCCCGCCAGAATCGGTGCCAACCGTGCCGACACCAACAACCCCAGTACCGACAACGCCGTCACCGCCAACGCCAACTCCTTCTACGCCCCAACCACAATTTTCTTTGCAGGTTTCTTTAGCTGTTGGCCCCCATGGCAGCAATTTTGTTCCGGGAGACACAAACGCGAGAGTTGTCAAAATAGCTTTTAACGCTACGAGCGACGATGTCGTAATTAATAAATTGATCATCGGCAAAAAAGGCGGTTCGGCCGGATGTCACCTCCAGAATTTCAAACTTTACAACTATACCGGCCCTATTCCGGTTCAGGTAGGAACGGCTGTTTCTCCGGATTCCGATTGCAGGGTGGTATTTGATAATCTGAATCTCGCGCTTTCAAAAGAGCGCCGGCTGGCTTTGGAGCTTTGGGTGGATTTCTCATCATCCGCGCCAATCAACGACACCTTTTCTTTGGGCGTTATCGGAGCAGAGTGTGCTCTGAATACTTGTCCGTTGGGCATTATCGGTATTCCGGCTTACGGATACCCAATAACGATTGTCCGTCTGGTTTTGCCGACAATTACGCTCTTGTCCCCGCTCGGCGGAGAAATATTGATGACTGGCCAGCCACATACTTTCAAATGGGAAACTATGAATTTGCCTTTAAACGCTAAAATCGATATCATCTTCCATTTGTATGTGAACTACGGCACTAGTTTATCCTATTCTCCTCCTGAATTGCAGGGTCTTTCAGATGACGGCAGTGAAACATGGATTACGCAGGCGAATTTTATTCCGGGAGAGTATAAGGCAAGGGTATCCGCTCGTTACGAAACATCAGGTTATTATCACACTGTATCCGACCACAGCGAACTTATCAGCATCGGCACAGGCAAACCCGTAGCAGAGCCAGCAACAAAGGCAACTCCAGTTGTTCCACAATAATAGAACCGGCGCGGAAGCGGCAACCTTACCTGAAATGTCAGATTATTGAATTAAAAAGGCCCGCTGATGATGTTGCCGTCAACGGGTTTTTTGTTTGTCGGGTTGGGTCTTTTGCAGATCTCAACCTGACTGCGGTTCGTCTTGCTCGTTTTGTGCGGCTAAGCGGCGTCACTCAGCCACTTGAGCAGTTCCGCCCGCAGGCTCACACCGCATCTTTGGTAGTACGGCCCAGCCGGGTAGCCGGGCTTGGGGCTGAGGTCGGTAATGCCGAATCTGGCATAGAGCGCGGCGGTGAGGTGGTCGTCATCGCTAATCTCCACAAGCCGGCGCGCTTCGTCTGGCAAAAGAGAAATACGTCGCCGTTCAACCCAATCGCCTTCTGCGCGCGTAGAGATAGTCAGATAGAGCGTCCTGGGGTCCATTCCGTCGCCGTCTGTTCTCTCGTCTTCCAAAAGGCAGAGTGGCAGTTGCTGTTTCGGCAGTTCGGCTGGCGCACTGTGGTCGCCGAGCGTGTCGCTGCGGATTTCTTTAGACTGAAGGCAGTGCACTTTTTCTTTTTTGCGGCGTTCGTGCGCGAGCTCCGCCGGACTCATCGTGATGATGCGGCTCATAGGAAACTCATTTTGCCATTCGGTTAAGCCGAAATGGGCTAAGAGCGCGCGGTACGCTTCCTCATCTAGTCCTGACACGCACATCCAAGCAGTCCCAGACCCTTCTTTTTCTGACCGCGACCATCTGTCTGCATCGCCCCATTCCCAATCAACTGCAAACTGGGCGTACGCGTCGTGTCCTAGCTGGTCGCTGGCGTATACAACGCTGTAGGACATATATCACTCCTTTCCTTGCGCCTTATACGAATGTGAATAGCTGATTCTGTATAGAAAATTACTCCAGTATAATGAACAAGTCAATGGCAAGAATAAGCGGCATGCCCGGCACAATTTATCATTCTTTTTCTCAAAAAGAGTATAATCAAAATAGCTGAAGCGTTAGGCGGGCCGGTGGCGGAATTGTTTAAATAAAAGTATGAAAATAAAAGATCTGCTTACTATGAGCCGGGTCGAAGGGCTTGTCCGTCCGAAGCTCGCAGAGCGTAGGAGGATAATGAAATAAAACTATGAAAAAAATCATTTTTTTGTTGATTGTTTTGTCTTTTTTAATCGCCGGCTGTAAAGCTCTGGCCGAAGAATCATTGCCGAATCCGGGAACTCTGCCCGACAGTTCTTTTTATTTCCTCAAATCCTGGAAAGAATCAATCCAAACGTTTTTCACCTTTGGCGCCGAGAACAAAGCCAAGCAGTTCCTGCATCTTGCTGATGTGAGATTGGCCGAGTACCAGAAGATGATTGAGATGGGCAAAACCGACATCGCGCTTAAGACGCTTGAAAAATACGAGAAACAGCTGGATCAAGCCATGACGAAAATTAAGGAGGCCGAAGAAGGGGGGGGCACTGCGGAGCTTGATACAATGAGGCGCGATAGAAGATTGAAACAGCAAGAAATTCTGGAGAATATTTCAGGAAAAATGTCCGAGGCCGTCAAGAAAACAGTAGTAGAAGAAAGGCAAAAACGGTGGACAGATTTTATTTTAAAAGTGAAGGAGCGATTTCCCGAAGCGATTCCGGGGCCGGTTGGGCCCGAAACACTGCCGATGGAGTTGTTGTTTAATTGCCCCTTGCCCTCTGTTCCTTCGCCCGAAACCTGCGAAGTAAAATGGTTGATAAGCTCGGTTAAAAACTGTCCCTATTTTAATTGTCCAAGTGTGGGCAAAACACAAGCGGCGCCGCTGCCGGAAAAATTAGCTGAACCGCTCGAACAAACCGAATCGGAAAAGCCGGTTGAATCTGTTGTCCCAACTCCAGCAGCGTCATCGGTAGCAACAGAGAAACCAAAAACGCCTTCGATTCCCTCCCCAAAACCAGTTCCAGCTCCGGTCCCAGTTCCAGCCCCAGCCCCGACTTTAACTCCGGCTCCAATCTCAATTCCATCTCCAACTCCGGCTACTCGGGTTGCTTGTTGCAACGCCGGTGGGGGATGCAAACTTGTGGATGCGAAGGAAACATGTTTAGAAATGAGCGGTAAGCCAATGTCCGTTTCTTCTTGTTCGCCGAATCCCTGTTCACAATCAACACCGGTCTATAATGAATGCAAACAAGGGCCAATGAAGGATTATGAATGCCCCGGTGGGACTCTGGTGAAATGGCAGTGTGAATGTACCGCTCATGCGGACGGAGAAGAAACGCGGCTTTGTTCTGTGAAGCCGTCAGAATCTTGTCCTACTGGTGCTGCCCCGCTAACTATTACTGGGATTGGCGTCCGACACCTCTTATGGATGACAAAGGAATGGACTGTAATCGAGCATATTTTTTGGACAACGAACATACCAGCCACCTCATACGTGGAATACGGGCCGACGACCTCGTACGGATTTACAACTTCACTTTCACCTGAATCTCCTAAAACTCAGCATGTAGCGGAGGCAATGCGTGTATTGGAAGGGACGGGCCAGCCATTCGAGCGTAATACCACTTATCATTTCAGAATTATAGCCGAAGATACTCAGGGTAATAAAATTGTTTCGCAAGATTATACTTTTACCACCGGCCTATAGGAAAAGACTTTTTAATCTCAAAGGTCGAAATAGAAGCAAACAACTATAATAATGATGCGCAAAACACTCTATTGTATTTTACTCGGGTGCATCCTGGGTTTGTTTCCGGTGGTTTTTGTGTCTGCTCAAAATACCGCTGCCCAAAACCAGAGCACCCAGGGAATTCTGCAGGAAATTATTGTACAGCTTCAGCAGCAGCTCATTTCGCTTAACACCCAGCTTGCCCTGCTTCAGAAAGCGGTACAGCTTTTTGCAAGCGCAACGCCAGCGCAGCCAGCCACGTCTAGCCAGCCGTCGCCGGGAACCGGCACACCGGCAGTTCCCGCAACTCCGGCAATTCCTGCCGTGCCTCCAGCTAAAGGTTCTTACGCCAGCTATATGTGCGTAACCGGAGGAAGCGGAGTTTCTACCAGCGAATCATATATTGCCTATACAAGCATAGGAGGAGTGGGGCCTTGTACTATATTTACCAGGACGCTTCAGCGGGGCTCGTCCGGGGAGGACGTCAGATACTTGCAACAATTGCTTAAACAAATGCGAACCCCCGAGATTTATCCCGAAGGGTTTGTTACCGGCTATTACGGTCCGCAAACAGAATCTGCGGTAAGAAGACTTGAAAAGCAATGCAACATGACGCCTTCTGGAGTAATTGCTCCGAAACAGGTGGTGGTGTTAAACGAGCTGGTAGTTTACGACTCGATTGAGATATGCGGCACGTTAAGAGTACAGGCCGCAGGGAAAAGTCCTCTTAATCAGTAAGAATTTATAAATTTTGACGCAAGTGAAGCTCCGCGGCCTTATCCAGCCTTCGCAGCCGAAGCGGCTGCTTCGGCGGAGTAGGCCAGCCGCGGCTTCTCTCGTTGTTGCGGTGTTCCGCGGAGCGCCTGCCTGCCGGCAAGGCAGGGAACCCCGCACCGCCCCGCCATTTCCGGAGAAAGGGCGGGGCTGGTGCGTGGGTAATCCTGCCGATCTTGTACTCCGTAAGGAGAAATAGTGAGCGGGTGTTTTTGAATTGAATCATGGGTTTGAACTGATTATTATTCTTTCGCTTAAAAAGAGTATAATCAAAATAGATGGAGAAAAAGATTAATAAATTTATATATTGGACGCCAAGAATTTTATCAATTATCTTTATACTATTTTTAGCTATGTTCTCTTTAGATATTTTTGATATGAAATTGGGTTTCTGGGAGACAATATTGGGATTATTTATGCATAATATTCCGGTATTTATTTTATTGATTGTTCTATTAATATCTTGGAAACATGAAATAGTCGGAGGAGTCATTTTTACCTTAGCTGGAACATTATATGTTGTAATAATATTGATGAATACGTTGAGGAACTCATTTGAATGGTACATGGTATCTTATTCCCTGATCATCGCAGGCCCCGCATTTCTTATAGGAATTTTATTTATTGTGAATTGGCTCAAAAAAAGGAATAATCGCAAGAATGCGTTAATGAAATAGGTTCTAAAACCGTTTGCCCCCTTGAACCAGCAAAAATCGTCAAGCAGATGCCTGCCTCGAACCCGCCTTTGGCGGATTGGCTTGGTTGGAGCTTTTTGAAAAGAGTATAATCAAAATAGCTGAAGCGTTTCCCCGCCTCTGGCGAGAACTGCCGAGAAAGAATTTCAAGAAATTAGTAGTTGAACCAGCCCAAATTTATTTGGCACGGATTATGAAATTAACTCTTGACATACAATTAGCGACTGATTATAAAAGTCAATCACAAAAAGCCCGTATTTTGACTGAAAATTGGGTGGATAATCAGATTTATTGTCCGAATTGCGGTCACTTGAATATTGATAAATATCCGAACAATCAGCCCGTTGCCGATTTTTATTGTCCTAATTGTCGAGAAGATTACGAATTAAAAAGTAAGCAGGGTTCTATTGGTATAAAAATTGTCGATGGCGCGTATCGAACGATGATGGAACGTCTGCGAAGCAGCGGAAACCCGAATTTGTTTTTATTAAGTTATGATTTTAGTACTTTTAATATATACAATTTTCTTGTTGTCCCAAAGCACTTTTTTATTCCAGGGATAATTGAGAAGCGTAGACCTCTTGCACAAACTGCACGACGTGCAGGTTGGGTCGGTTGCAATATTGTGCTTCAAAATTTGCCGTCTGCCGGAAAGATATTTTTTGTTAAAAATAGTGTTATTGAACCAAAAGAAAAAGTAATTTCCCAGTGGCAGAAGACTTTATTTTTACGAGAAGAGAAAGAAATAAGCGCTAAGGGTTGGCTTTTGGATATAATGATGTGTGTTGAAAAACTAGGTCGCAAAGATTTCTTACTTGATGATGTCTATATATTTGAAAATGAATTAAGCAAGTTACATCCCGAAAACAAGCACATTAAGGATAAAATCCGACAACAGTTGCAGATTTTAAGAGATAAAAAATATTTGAAATTCATAGCTCGTGGTAAATATCGATTAGTATAAAAATATGAAATTGAGAAAATTTATAAAAAAATTAAAGGAGATTGAGAAAAAACACGGAGAAAATTTAGAAGTTGTTATGGCTGATAATATTCCTGTTGTTGGACCAATTTTTTCAGACAAGTATCTTGGTGAAAAAGTTGTGATAACTGATGAAAAATAAAATTTTAATAAATTACATCATTTCTGTTGATTGTCGGTATTATTTTCAATATTTACCTCTACAAAAGTTAGGATTACTAGTTCCAAAATAAATAGGCGGCGCGCCAGAGGCAGGTTGATTTTCTCCAAAAATTGCGGTATAATAAGAATATAGGGGCAAATCCCCGACCTAGAAAGCTATTCGTGGTTATTCCAAGCCGGGGCAACCCGGCTTTTGTTGTTAAAAGATCAAAGAAATGATTGAGAAATAAAATTTATGGATTACAAAGGAGTGATAATTGAAGAAAGTTTAGAGAATAAAGATGTTCTCAGTGATATACGAATTTTAAGCACGAAAATTGAACCGGCAACAGAAAAACATAGAACCCCCTGGATAAAACAATGGACCTTACACACGGTTGAAATTCCAGAAAATCAGGCTGATGGCATTGCGGATAAAATCAGTAAAGCGATAGATTTTTCACATAAGGATTCTTGGTATGCTGATTTCAAAAATGATAGAACACATTTTATTATTTTTCGTGATAAGGTTTTTAGAGTCGATAAAGGTAATAAGTCGCAATACAATGAAGTTGTAAAGTTCGGCGTTTCTCTTGGCATTCCCTCGCATCAACTTGATTTTTCTCCCGAAATTAAAGAATGGGAAAGGTGACGATTTGTTACTGATTGTGCCCCGGCCAACCCTTCTATTTTTCTCGGGGCAAGCAAAAAAATTAGGCCAGCAACTCATAGGACAATTCCATAGAATTGTCCTATGCCCTGGCCAACCCCTCGATATACTCCCACCTTCGCCGAGGCTTCGGCGGGCAAGCGGGGCAAGCAAACTCACCACAAGTTAGGAGAGTAGTTCGATCCTTCGATATACTCCCTCGACTAAGCTCGGGACAAGTCAGGACAAGTAAACTCACCACAAGTGGTTCGACACGGCTCACCACAAGTTAGGAGAATGGTTCGACTAACTCACCATAGGTAAATTTATGAACCCATTTTTAATCTTCGTATTTCCAAACCAACATCGTATGTCGGTTCCGGACGCGAATATCCCAAAGGTTAAATCTTTGTAAGTTTTCCCGTTGATGTACTTTTCCACTTTTATTTGCTATAAATCAAAAGAGGAGGATGACGATGAACATGCTCAAGCTGGTAGAAGGCATGGCTAAGGCCCTGGTTAATATCCCAGAAGAAGTTCGGGTACGAGAAGTGAGGGCAACGCGGGTTACGGTATTTGAGTTACGGGTGGCCTCCACTGACCTGGGAAAAGTCATCGGCCGGCAGGGTCGCTTGGCTGATGCCATGCGCAACATTCTATGGGCTGCTGGCGTGAAAGAGCGCCGACGGCTCCACCTGGAAATCCTGGAGTAGCCCCATTGGACGTTTGCTCTTTATGGGCCCGCAAATAGTA
>Ga0315294_10005045_pt1 | contig 14481 bp, 8 predicted proteins | sample YL17G13_40_MG_FD_203626 | JGI IMG/M metagenome (GOLD analysis project Ga0315294, IMG submission 203626) | Sediment microbial communities from Yellowstone Lake, YNP, Wyoming, USA - YL17G13_40 | ecosystem: Environmental > Aquatic > Freshwater > Lake > Sediment | place: USA: Wyoming | collected... | reverse complement strand
TACCCAAAAATAAATTTATTTTACATTTGAAAGAATCAGAGTGGCGTTTTAACCACAGAAGTGATAATATGTACAAAATATTGATGAGAGAGTTAAGTCAAAATCCTCTCTAATCTTTACAAGACCCATATAAATTACTTTTAGAAGAGGGAAAGCCTTTAACAGCTAAAGAAATATCATCCAAATTTAAGGTATGGCCTCATGGTTTATATCGGATTTTAAAATCACTACAAGATTATGGTTTGATAACAGTAATATTAAACCGACCCAGTAAATTTAGTGCTATCTCACTAGTAATATCTGTTGAGTCATATCTTATACACATTCGCCATTTATTTTTAAATACATTTAGAAAACAGTTAATTTCGACAAATAGAAATCTACTAAATAATCCAGATATATCATTTATTCAAGGACGCATGCAATCGATTAGTAACTCAACTCAGGATATAAGACTAACTAAATTAGAAATATTAATGATTGTTTCTGGTAATGAAATTCCAGCAGAAACGATACTTATGTGTAAACGAGCAATAGAAAGAGGCGTAAGAATTAGAATTTTAGTTCAAAAGTACGACAAAAAAACTTTAGAAATGCTTAAAAACTGGGAAAGGATTGGTATAAAGATAAGATTAACTGGCTATACAGGAGCAAGAATTTTTATTTACGACTCACAGATTGCTTATATTTCTTCATACAATAAATTAAAAAAGGAAGAATCTTTTGGAGTTAGGTTTAAATATCAGCCGATTGCTTTAATATTAAAACAGATTTTTGAAGAAAGATGGCAGATTGGTGAAAGATTAAAAAAATTCGATTTACAAAAAGCTAGCTTCATACGTAAGACTGTGTCCTAAAATTGTCATCTGATAACATGCAGAAAATTGCTATTGACGGCAATTTTGGAGAAATAACAACAGAGTTGGGTACAAGACTTATTAGACCCCACTTACTCTTTAAACTTGGTACAAAAGTTTCAGTATCTCTACAATAACTCTTAAAGCATTCCTGTGATAAATCTCAATGTTATTTACATAATCAGTCTGGTCAAATAGACCATCAAGGTCAAAAACACTTTTTATTGAGCTGAATGGAATATCATTACAATTACAGACAATTGCACAGGATGCCGTTTCCATATCTATTCCGGAACTTTTAAATTCGTTGTAAATCTGTTTAACAATTGTTTTGTCACACTCAATTTTATCATGTGATGCAATAATCCCTATTCTCAACTCTGGTTTCCGACCAAGAACTTTTTCCAGATGTGGGTTAATTGAACTGGATGTTTCAACAACCTCCATATCGTGATTTGTAAAACGTTGCCTATTAATCTCATCCGGACCTTGATATACACCAAGCATTTTCCCTGTAGACAACAGGTTCATATCTGCCTGTACAGATTTATTGGAAATCAGAATATCTCCTTTTTTTATCGCTTTACTAAAACCTCCACAAGCCCCGACTAGCAAAACCTTGTCAGGACTGTAATGATCAATTGCATACTGACAGGCCATAGCCGCCAAGACTTTTCCCATCCCAAAACTACCTGTTACTATGTTCCCCCTGACACCTGGTAGTCGACATTCTGAAAACTTAATCCCATTACTTTTATCTAATTCCTTCATATCAGAAGCAATCCTCTTAAGAAGTTTGAGTTCAGAGTTGAGGGCAGAAAGAATTACTATGTTTCTCATGATTTTTTTCAAAGGTACCATTTCAATAAATGACTCTGTGTAATGTTATCACGGAAACAGACTGACGGTCAATTTTACTTGTCCACTTATAGAGGATGTCCGATTGAGTATTATTTATACTTTTTAAGTAATTTTTATAAAGATTCGTAATAAAATTAGAGCTGTAATTATAATTTTACTGATTATGCTTTATATTTATATTTTCATTCAGACGAATTATTTTTTTATTTAAAGAGGAAATTATGCCCGTCGATAATCATTCGAGCAACCACATCCATCGCATGTTCCATAACTAAAATATCCTAGGGTTAGATTCAAAAACAAAACAAAAAACAATATTATTGGAATATCAAAAAAATAAGGAAATAAATATTACTTTGGAATTTTTTGTTATTACTTTGTAATAAATAAATTTACTTACCAATTACTGTGTACAAAGTAATTATTATTGGTCGGGGATCCGGGATTCGAACCCGGGACCTCGCGGTCCCAAACCGCGCGTTCTAAGCCAGCTGAACTAATCCCCGTACTTAGATAAACTCAGTACAAGCCACTTCGACTTTGCTTAGTACTTACTTTTTTAAATTATCTTTATATATAAAGAATTGATGACCAAAGGGAATCAATTCTTAAAGGAGGACAAAGCTTGAATAAAAGCAAAGTAAATAAGTTACGTCTTTTACTTTGCAAAAATGAAAGCTTTTGTCCGACATGCGCAGGGAGGGAATCCTCAAGGTAAAACTTGTAGTTTTCATAGATATAATGAAAACTACTTAATTTGACCTAGTCCCGACAAGTTCTGGTTTGTCGGGAGAACCCTTATTAATAGCTACACTTTATAAAGAGCGAAATTTATATATTCTTACTGCGCAGGGAGGGAATCGAACCCTCACTCCCAGTAAAAGGAACTGGATTTTAAGTCCAGCGCGTCTACCAGTTCCGCCACCTGCGCATTAATCTTTATTTAATTTTCAATTAATATAAACTATAAATCAAACTCTACCCCCGCTTTGCGTGACTAATTCGTATAATTTCGCCCTCATTTTACTCGGGCTCTCTAACCCCTCATTGAGCAGTTCCGCCACCTGCGCAACTAATATATTTTATTATAAATCAAATAAATAAACTAAATAACATCTTATATCTTCAAATATTACTTTTTCTACCTACTAATAAAAAGGTCACGGTGGGAGTCGAACCCACGAATAAGAGTTTTGCAGACTCTTGCCTTAAGCCACTTGGCTACGTGACCTAAGATAGCGGGTAGCAAAATAATACCTTGTACTGTTGGACTTTGTTACCCCAAATACTAACATCAAAAGAAACCAAGAAAATCTTTATTGTTTATTTTAATATTTTTGATAATTAAGTTGACAAAGAACATAAAGATTATACACAAAATACAAACACTCGAGCAAGGATAAAATTACTACTAATTTTAGAGAACTAACCTGTTACTTTACTTTTAACACTATGTTATATTATTAATAATTATTTCATTAAGTTGTTTATATGAAAGAAAAATTAAATATTCTTAAACTTAATCTTTTACTTTTAAATAAAAAAATTCTTTCTATTAAGATTAAAAATATAATTAGTATTTGTATAAATAAAATAAAATATAATTATAAAAAGAATCCAAAAAGATTTATTACTAAATTCTCTTTATCTTTCTTATCTTGCTTTGCTCTAATTGTAATCATTTTGATAAGTGTGTTTGTTTTCTATCCTAAAGTAATAAGAAAAGAAGAAATAACTACTCTTTTTACCTTAACTAAAACTAAAGAAGCTGAATATGGTGTTTTAGTATATGAAAATAACTTTATAATTAATAGTCCAATTGAATTACAGTCAGATAAAATTGACAAATTATTTATTAATATTGAACCTTCTATTAACTTCACTCTAAATGTTGATAAAAAAACGATAACACTAATCCCAGAGGAAGATCTACAAAAAGATACTATTTATAAAATTACTTTAAAGGAAGGTCTACCGCTTATAGAAAATAAAGTAAATTCAAAAGACATAACATGGACCTTTAAAACAGTTCCTGATTTTGCAATAACCGGAATAACACCAAGAAATGGATCAAACACAGCCCCGTCAAACACTACGATAGAAATAGAATTTAACTATAAAAATCACAATCTTGAAGAATTTAAAAATTATTTTACATTAATTCCCGAAACATCAGGAAGATTTGAACAACATGAAAAAAAGATTGTATTTATACCAGATGATCGTTTAAATATATCCTATACTTATAAAGTTATTGTCAAAGCTGGATATGGAAATGATACTGATGGAATACTAAAACAAGATTATGTATCAGAGTTTATGGTAGTACGTGATACTGAAGCTTCGAATATTGCTTTTCCCTATCTAAGCTCATCATCACAAAACAAAATTGAAACATTTTATCAAAATCCATCATTTTCTATTGATTTCAATTATCTTAAAGGAGAAATAAACACATATATTTATGCTGCAAATTTTAAAGCTTTAGAGGAATCTTATACTAATATGTCAGAGTTTGGTAATATTAACAAGCCGTCAGATGAAAATTTACAAAAAATTCTAGAAAAACAGACTTCAACGACAAACAGTAATGGTTATGAGAATATCGATCTATCTAACCTAAAATCAGGTTTATATTTTATAGAAATAATTAATTCTTCTTTTAGTCAACCTATATATTTCTATATAATAAACTCAGATAAAGCACTTTTTACTGTAACTGAACAAGAGAAAATTGAAGGGTGGTTATTTAATATAAAAGAATCAAAATTAATTCCAAATGCAGATATAAAAATTATCAAGAATAATAAAACGATCAATCTTAAAACAGATGAGAATGGTTTATTTAAAACTGAAGGCACTGAATATAGTATAATGGCATATGTAATAAATGATAATGAAGTCCTATCAGCAATTAGAAGCACTTATGATTATAATTACTCATATGAAAGATCTGAATCAAATAAATATAAAGTATTTGTTTATACAGATAGACCACTTTACAAAGCTGGTGATATAGTAAATTACAAATTAATTGTTAGAAATGATAATGATAGTCAATATACAATTCCTCAAGATCTTACACTTACTATGAAATTCGACAATTACAGTGGATATTATACTGATAGTTATTATACAGATATATTAAAGTCTCCTATATATGAAGAAGATTTAAAAGTAAATTCTGATTTTGGTACTGCAGATAGCTCGTTTGTAATACCATCAAATATCAAATCAGGAAGTTACCTTTTGAGTATATTAAATAATGATAATTATATAACAAGCGAATCTATAACTGTTGCAGAATATGTTAAACCAAAATATTCAATAAGTATAATAAATAACAAATTTCAATATATGTTAGGAGAAACAGCTTCTGTAAAAGCATCCGTAACTGATTATTCAGGTAAACCTGCTTCATTTACAGATACAGATGTAAATATTTACTGTACAGATTTCACAGGCGAACCTGCTTGGTCGGAAAATCTTGATTATTTTAGTGAATATAGCAATTATTGGTGGGGAAATTTAGTTGAAGAAAGAAAAGTAAAAACAGATGTAAATGGAAATTTATTTATTGAAATAATAGGTAATCTCTGCCCTAATGAAAACAATACATCTACTAATATAGTTAGTTATGGTATAGAAGTTAACATAAAAGAAAGTATTGATTATTCAACCTCTTCTGGTACTTCTATTTTCTTTCATAAAAAACCTTATAATGCTTTAGCTAAAATTGAAGAAGCAGATGATAGTTATTTCAAACAAGGTTCAACAGTAAAATTAAAATTTAAAGTAATTGACACCTTAAACTATACACCTATTACAAATCTACCTGTATCAATCTCTGGTAACAGATATTGGTATACACTTATTCAAACAGGAACAGTATATAATGAGAATACAAAAACTTTTGAACCTAAATACGAAACAGATCCTCATTATGATAATCTTGATATATCACAATTTACAACAGATTCAAATGGAGAAATATCAATAGAATTAAATAACTTACAATGGGGCAATTACTCATTTAATATAACATCCAGTTTTTCCACAGAAAACAATGGCCCTCTAAGATATTTCAGATTATTCACAGTAGAAAGAGAAGAGACTGATATAGAAATTGAGGAAAGTTACCAATGTGAGATATATGAAGATATTAAAATACAACTTGATAAAGAACTTTATAATCTAGGTGAAACAGCAACTGTTTCTATAACAAGTGAACTTGACACAGAAGCTTTAGTTTTATTCTATCGAGGGAATATCTATCATTCTGAAAAAATAAATTTGGTTAAAGGGCAAACTATAAAAATATCTCAAAAAATAGAAGAAAATTATTTTCCTATGTTTTATGTCCAAATAATATATCCTTCTTTTTCGAACTTAAAAGAATTGAGAGATAAAGGATGTAAAGCGTTATCAGTAAATCAAACTTCAGCTGATATAGTTAAAGATCAAAAACAATTATCTATAAATATAATATCTGATAAAAATGAGTATCAACCTGGGGAAACAGCTAAATTAGAAATAGAAACAAAAGATTTTCAAAAAAACCCTGTGGAATCAGAGGTAAGTATAGCCCTAGTTGACAAAGCCTTATTAGACCTTATGTACAATCGTTATCAATCAGAAGATATGGATTTTGTCTTTAAATTTTTCACATCAGCCCAACAGTATATATACATTGAACAAACTCATTATAATGATTACGGTGCTTGGGGAGATACAAGCGGTGGAGCGGGTGAAGAAGGTACACGTTCGGAATTTCCAGACATAGCTTATTGGAAAGCTTTGGTAAGAACAGATCAAAACGGAAAAGCTACTATTGAAGTTAAGTTACCAAGTAGTCTTACATCATGGATTATACAAACGGTTGGAATAACAAAAGACACAAAAGCCGGATATTCTCAAAAAGAGATAAAAGTTAGTAAAGATAAATTCATTGACCTAAGATTACCGCCTTTTATAAGAGAAAATGATAAAATGCTAGTTGAAACAAATATATATAATTATTCACAAAATAGAACTACATTCAGTATTACAGCTGAAACTGAAGGATTAACTCTTAACAAATTGAGCAATGATAGTATTACACTAAATTCAAATAATTATAAAACTGTATCATTTGAAATATCTCCTGATCTTACTATGGAAATTGGAACAATCTCAATAACCATAAAAGAAAATGATACTGTTATCGATAAAATAGTTAAGACAATTAGAATCGTTAAACTAGGGCAGATACAAGCGATATCATTCGGTAAAATGTTAAAAGATGCGAATCAACAAGATATTAATTTCAATATTGATGATACAAGTAAAACATATATAACTATATATTTATCTGACTTAATCCTAAATCAAAACAGTCTTTATAGTTCAAATATATCAACCAATTCAACAATAGAACTATCAAATAGCTTAATTAAGAATAGTACTCTGTATAAATATTATGATTTAATTTCACCTACTACCTCAAAAGAAGATCTTGAGAAAAGTATTAACTATGCATTAAATATTATTAAACAAAATCAAGCTGAGAATGGAGGATTAGGATGGTTTGATTATGATGCAGTAAATACAGAGATTACAGCATTTACAGCTTATAGTCTAGCTGTTACTTATGATGCTGGATTTAATATCGGAGATGATTTTAAGAGTAATATCATTAAATACCTAAAATCACAACTAGAAAATGAAGAAGTTACATATGATGAAAAATTCTTAATATTGTATGTTTTATCATTATTAAAAGATGATTCTGGACTCAGCTATTCTAATTACGCTGTCAGCCAAATTGATAATTTCTCAGATTCACCACAAGCACTTGTATACTTAACATTAGCATTATATGAATATAATGATTTAGCAGATGGACAACTGGTTTTAGAAAAATTAAAACAATTAAAATTAGAATCAGAAAGAATAGTACAATGGCAGGATAATGATGTTCCTTTTAGAGCCTTAAAAGATGATATCTTTCTAACCGCATTAGTTTATGATGCATTAGTAAGTTATGATGATAAGACGGGTTTATTAGATAAGACACGAACATTCTTAATCGAAAATCCAATTGACATTTATTCTAACTCACTTAGTTCTGTTGTTACATTCAAGTCTTTGTTAATTAATAATTTAAATACCTTTTCTGATTCTAAAACGAAATTCAAAATTTATGTAAATGAAAAGTTAATTAAAGAGGATGAAGTTTATAAAACACAAAAGGAAGTAACTATTAATTCTACAGATCTAAAACAGGGTGATAATAAAATTAGAATTGAAAAAGAAGGATCATTTCTTTATACTCAAGTATATATAACTACATTTAAGCAGGAAATTAAAACTGAAGAAAACGAATTTAATATGACAACTAAATATATTAATTTCTCAAATAATAGAGAACAGGAGTCATTCAAAAAAGGTGATTATGTAAAAGTTAGAGTTGAAGTAACTGTAGATAGAGATGGATACTACATAAATCTGTACGATTATATACCTGCAGGATTTCTGCCAGTGCAATTTCAACTAGAAGGTGTCTCAGTATCTACACAACAAAAATGGTGGACTTGGACAGGTGAAGTCCTAAATAAATTTGGAAACGTAACTAGTGATTATATAGAATTTAATAAATATGAGTTTAAAAAGGATGAAACTTTAGTATTTGAATATCTAATGCAGGCAAGTATCAAAGGGACTTACAATACTAATGGAGGAGAAAGTTATATAATAACTTCTCCAGATATTAACGGTCAAACTAGTAATAGAGAAATTATTATTAATTAAATATATAAGTAACAAGTTAATCTTTTATATATAATTATTTACTATTATTTACTAATCCTTCTATTACCTTACATAAGTTATAGTATATTTAAATATTCTTACTAATTAAATAATTTACATCTAATAAAAGAATATATTGTAAGCAATTTGTTACTTCTCCTCTTACCTCTTGTTATATATTTGATCATTTATTTTATTTATTATTTTATTTTTATGAAAATAAGAAAGGTAGCAATTATCTACTCATTTCTTGCTTTCTTTCTTTTTGGAGCAAGCATAACTATCCTTGCTGATTCTCTTTACTGGGCATCAAGCAAAAACAACAAATTTTCCGCTTCAGTTGTTCAAGCGACTACTCAAGGAATTTTGTTATCAGATAATGACGAAGTTAGAAAATCACAATTACAAGGTACATTCGTAGTTTCTGAAATTACTACTAATTACAAATCTGCAGGAGAAATGAGTCTTTATAATATAACAGACAAAGAAAAATGTATTATTATAGAATACAATAATCCTCAATTGGTATATGATCCTATTTCTGCTGATTTTAACATCAGTGTTAAAAACTTAGATACAGCTGAAGTTTTATATGAAGGTCAATTAGGTAAATTTGGAACGGGAGATTGTATTATGATACTTCCTTCTAGTACTGAATATACTCTTCAATTTATGGTCAAAACAAATAGAGAATTTACATCAATCGATACGAAAAATTACATTGATTTTAATCTTGAAGTATCAGCTAATTAGTAACAAGAATGATGACAGATATCAAAAGAGCTTTCTTATAAAAGAAAGCTCTTTTTCTTTTATTACTTGATTAATTTGTATTCATTTTTGAAATCATCATTCGTGTTTTTATAACGCTATCAGGTTCAAGTGAAATAGAGTCTATTTTATTTTTTATCAAAAACTTTGTATATTCAGGATAATTCGAAGGAGCCTCTCCGCATATTCCGATAGTTCGTTGATATTTATGAGCGATTTTTATTACGTCTTTTATCATTATTTTTACTGCTTCGTTTCTTTCATCATATAGTTCGCTAACCAACGCACTATCCCTGTCTAGTCCTAAAACAAGCTGTGTTAAATCATTGCTTCCTATACTAAAGCCATCAAAAATCTTAGCAAATTCTGATGCTAATATTACGTTTGATGGTATTTCACACATTACAAGTATTTTTAGCTTTTTGTCACCTCTAACAAGACCATTTTGTGATAGTAATTTCAATACTTTTTTCCCTTCTTCTACTGTTCTACAGAATGGAACCATTATTTTTATATTATATAATCCCATCTCATCTCTTGTATACTTTATCGCCCTGCATTCCATATCAAACGCTTCTTTAAAACGTGGATTACTATATCGTGAAGCTCCTCTAAAACCTATCATAGGATTTGATTCTTTTGGTTCAAAATATGACCCACCTATCAAATTCGCGTATTCACTTGTTTTAAAATCAGATAGTCTTACAATAACATCCTTTGGATAAAATGCTGAAGCTATTTTAGCTATACCATGCGACAATTTATTAATAAAAAATGTTTTACCGTCTTTATAACCAGCAATAATATTCTTAATTTCCTTTAGAATAAGTGGATCATCTATTTTTTCAGGATATAAAAGCGCATTTGGATGAATTTTTATATAATTAGATATTATGAATTCTTCTCTAGCTAATCCAACTCCATCATGTGGCAGGAATGATGATTCAAAAGCAGATAAAGGATTTCCAAGATTTAACATTATTTTTGTTTTAATTTTCTTAAATTTACTTAGATTTACTTTCTTTATTACATAATGAATTTTACCTTTGTATACTTTTCCTACTTCTCCTTCTGAACAGCTTACTGTTACTTCATTATATTTAGATAGAATATCTGTTCCAACTTTTGTCCCTACTATACATGGAATCCCTAGTTCTCTTGAAACAATAGCAGCATGACATGTTTTCCCTCCTGAATCAGTTACAATCGCTGCCGCCTTTTTCATTATCGGTTCCCAATCAGGATCAGTCATTTCTGTAACTAGCACATTGCCTTTCTTAAAATTAACTATTCCTCTAACATCTTTTATTAACTGTACTTTACCTAAACCAATTTTAAAACCTATTGCTATACCCTCTAGAATCACCCTACCCTTGTTTTTAAGTTTATATTCTTCGTAAACATTTTCTGATCTTTGAGTATGAATAGTTTCAGGTCTAGCTTGAACTATAAATAATTTGTTCGATTTACCATCTTTTGCCCATTCTATATCCATCGACATTTTATAATGCTTTTCAATCAAAAACCCCCATTTCGCGAGCTGAATAATTTCTTTATCTGATAGAGTAAATTTCACTCTATCCTTTGGAGAAACAACTGTATTTTTAGTTGTTTGATTTCCCTCTAAAGAATAAATTAATCTTAACTCTTTGCTACCTAATTCTTTTGAGATAATAGGATTGTATTTTGTAAAAAGAGTCGGTTTAAATACTATAAATTCATCAGGGATAATTCTTCCTTTAACAATATTCTCACCAAGTCCCCAAGAAGAATTTATAAGTATAATGTTTTTAAAACCAGTTTCAGTATCAATAGTAAACATCACTCCTGCACTTGCTTTATCTGATCTCACCATTTTTTGAACACCTACTGATAAGGCAATTTTGAAATGATCAAATCCCTTATCTTGCCTGTAGGAAATTGCTCTGTTTGTAAATAAGGATGCTATACACTTCTTGCATGTTTCAATTAAAGAATATTCACCTCGAATATTCAGATATGACTCCTGCTGTCCTGCAAAAGATGCTGTTGGCAAATCTTCACTTGTAGCAGAACTTCTAACTGCTGTATCTACAGCAAATGTATGATATTCTCTTGAAAGTTGTCTATAAGCTTTAACTATCTCTGTCTTTAACTCTTCTGGTAATGGACTTTCTAAAATTGACTGTCTTATTGCATATCCTTTTCTTGACAAATTTCTAATATTCTGTGTATTTAATCCTTGAAGTATCTCTCTAATTTTAATATCAAGTTTATTCGTTACTAAAAAATATCTATAGGCATAAGATGTTAAAGCAAATCCGTTTGGGATAGCAATACCTTTTGGAATTAGCTTTTGATACATCTCTCCTAAGGACGCATTTTTACCTCCAACTAATGCTACATCCTTATTTGTAAGTTCATTAAACCATAAAACAAACTTTTTTGATCTAGGAGTTAAAACCATATGAGCAGTTTAATATATGAAATGTATTAATTAATATTTAGTATACACAAGAAGTATACCGATGTAAAAATAAAATGTAGGATTTATATACTTCGTTTTAAACTCTCCTTAGTTTTTCATCGAGTATATGCAAACTCTAAAACTAAATTAAATTGAATGTCTTATATCAAAAAAATAAAATATTTTTTTGAGTTTACTATAATAAAAAATCTATCAGTATTTTTTTGTCCAATTATTAAAACTATTAAAATATAACATTTATCTCAATAATTTTCTATTACTGCTATATCTAATTCTATTTATTTATTATAGCTGACTAAATATCTCATAAAAGTCGTTTTCAATCATATCAGAATAATATCCGTTACAAACACTTCCTTCTACTAGATACTTACCAGCAATGTTAATATTTTATATTCCCTTTGCTTTATCACGTATCTTAAAAGATTCCTGTTTATTATTAAAATAAATAACAGAAGTAATCAGTGTAAAAGAAATAAAAATAATCAATAAAACAACACCAAACTTTTTTTTCATATAATAAATATTAAATATTTATTCATTGAGAATTTGCTCAACTCTATTTATTTCAAACATATTCGTTTCTCCCTGACCCATGATATTTGCGCCAGCTACTACAATAACTAAATCTGAGTCGGATACATGACCATTATTCTTCGCTGTTCTAACAAGTGATTGGACACCTGTATCTCTTGTAGAAGAAGATATCTCTAATATATCCGATATAATCCCTCTCGACATTGAAAGCTTTCTTTTTGAGAATTCATCTTTAGTAAAAGCATATATAGGCTGCTTTGGTCTAAAACGTGCAATAGTTATCGCAGTAGTTCCCGTCGCAGTTGCAACCAATATTTTATCAATAGGCAATGTCTCGCAGCTATCTATTACTGCTTTCGCTATAGCGTTTGTTGTTGGTTTAGCAAGAGGCGATGATGGCCTGATTTTAGTTTCAACGGATTTTTCTATCTCTAACGAAATTTTATTCATGATGCTTACAGATTCGGAAGGATATTTACCTGTTGACGTTTCTTCTGACAGCATTATAGCATCTGCTCCATCCAATATCGCATTTGCAACATCATTTACCTCAGCTCTTGTAGGAGTTATATTTTCTATCATAGACTGCAGCATTTGTGTAGCAACAATAACAGGTTTGCCAATATTATTGCATTTCTCAATAAATATTTTTTGTAAAATAGGAACTTTCTCAGCTGCTATTTCTACACCAAGATCTCCTCTCGCTATCATAATACCATTAACTTCATTTAGTATATCATCAAAATTTGTTACACCTTCCATATCTTCTATCTTCGCTATAACTTTTATACCTGATTCCCCCAAAACTTTCTTTACAGCTTTAACATCATTCACATTCCTTACAAAAGATGCTGCTACAAAGTCGAATTTTAATTCTTTTGCATAAGATATATCTTCAAAATCCTTTTTTGAAATTTCAGGAAATTCTATATGTATACCAGGTATATTAACCGTCTTTCCTCTTTTTAGTATTCCCCCTTTTATAACTTTACATATAATCTCATTTTCTTTTTTATCAACAACTTTTAATATTATCAAACCATCATCTATCAGTATATTAGTATCTTTTGGAATTTGGGATTCAAGATTTATATTACTTTCTGTAACTAAATAAATTTTATCTTTTATAGGCTTTGTATAAAGAGAAAACTTTTGGTCATCTTTTAATACACGTTCATTTTTAAAATCTGAAATTCTAATTTTATGTCCTTTAGTATCTAGCATAAGAGCAACATCGCTTGAAAGACTTCTTATTAAACTTGATACACGTTTTAACTCATCATAGTCAGCAAAAGAAGCATTTATTCTTGCAACATTCATACCATTATTTATCATTTCTTGTAATATGCTTTTATCCCATGTAGCCGGCCCTATAGTAGCAACAACTTTAGTTTTCTTTATCATTATTGTATATTTAAAATTAAACTTTTTAAGTATAACATAAGAATAGCAGGAGGGGAAAATGACATGACATTATATCTTATATAGAAGTTTGTTCTCTTTTAATGGTTTAGCATTTTGCCTGAATCAAAACAGTAAACTTACTATTGTTTAAATAATGTAAACGAATATAACTTGACAAGATATATAGAGTATTATATATAGGATGTAATTCTATATTACATATTATACAAAGTATTATGAACAAAGAATTTATTTCTATATTAGGAAGAACTGCTATTAAACCTGAACTCCTAAAATCAAAAGAAAATAATAAGTATTTAAAAATTAGAATAGCCGTAAACAAAAATAAAATAAATAACAAAGATACAAATGAAGTAACTTATTATGATATTTTAATCTTTGGCAAAAGAGTCGAAAAGTTCTCGAAATTAACAAAAGGTAAATTGGTCTATATTTCAGGTAATATTGATATTAAACCATACTTAAATAAACAAGGGCTACCAAAGGTTTCTTTGAATGTAATAGCAAACGAGTTTTTTATTCTTGACACAAAAATATTCAAATAAATGTCACCGATTCCTCTATTGTCTTCTGGGGGTAAAAATAAGTTAACCATATGTTAACTTATAAATGAGAGAATAGGTGGGGTAATGGGGTGTACAAATCTGTACACCCCTATTTTTTATATTAACACTGAAAAAGTTGTGATACATATTACGAATAAGAGGTGCGATAATGTATAGTTAAAATATTACAAATCGCACCCATGAAATATGGTATCAAAACAACAGCAAG
>Ga0315294_10005040_pt1 | contig 14487 bp, 18 predicted proteins | sample YL17G13_40_MG_FD_203626 | JGI IMG/M metagenome (GOLD analysis project Ga0315294, IMG submission 203626) | Sediment microbial communities from Yellowstone Lake, YNP, Wyoming, USA - YL17G13_40 | ecosystem: Environmental > Aquatic > Freshwater > Lake > Sediment | place: USA: Wyoming | collected... | reverse complement strand
ATATTCTTGGCAGGGTGTATGAGTATTTCATCGGGAGATTTGCGGATGCTGAAGGTAAAAGTGGAGGTCAATTCTATACTCCACGTAGTATCGTTCGTTTACTTGTAGATATGCTTGAGCCATACAAAGGTAGGGTATTTGATCCTTGTTGTGGGTCAGGCGGTATGTTTGTGCAGAGTGAGAAATTCGTTGAGGCTCACGGAGGGCGTATTGGTGATATCTCTGTTTATGGCTAGGAATCTAATCAGACTACATGGCGACTTTGTAAGATGAATCTTGCTATCCGCGGCATTGACGCAAATATTGCATGGAATAACGAAGGTAGTTTCTTGAATGATGCGCACAAAGATTTAAAGGCAGATTTTGTGATTGCCAATCCGCCTTTTAACGACAGCGATTGGAAAGGTGAAATGCTTCGCGAGGATATTCGCTGGAAATACGGAACACCGCCAGTTGGTAATGCTAATTTCGCTTGGGTGCAGCATTTTATTTATCATCTTTCACCTACGGGAATTGCTGGTTTTGTTTTGGCCAATGGCTCTATGGCATCAAATACATCTGGTGAAGGTGAAATCAGAAAAAGTATTATTGAGACAGACATCGTGGACTGCATGGTAGCTTTACCATCTCAGCTTTTCTATAACACAATGATTCCATCCTGCCTCTGGTTTATTGCTCGGGATAAAAAGAATAGCAAGTTTAGAGACCGCCGCGGCGAGATTCTATTTATTGATGCCAGAAATATGGGCGTTATGATAGACCGTAGGCACCGCGAGCTTACCGATAATGATATTGCCAAGATTACCAGCACATATCATGCTTGGCGCGCTAAGGGTGGAAAATATAAGGACGAAGTTGGCTTCTGTAAATCAGCGAAGCTCGATGAAATCCGCAAACACGGCCACATTCTCACCCCGGGTCGATATGTTGGAACGGCCGAGGTCAAAGAGGATGATGAGGCGTTTGAAGATAAGGTGAAGCGTTTAACTACTGAACTATCAGAGCAGTTTAAGAAATCGAAAGAATTGGAAGGCGAGATAAGAAAGAATCTAAAAGGATTGGGATATGAAATATAAAAACACTGAAAAGCATACCAGAGGAGAAATAATTATCTATCAGACCAAAGATAATAAAGTTAAGCTTGAGCAAGAAACCATTTGGCTTACCCAAAAGCAAATCGCTCAATTATTCGGCACTCAGCGGCCCGCGATAACAAAACATTTGAATAATATCTTCAAAAATAAAGAGCTGCAGGAGGATTCAGTATGTTCCATTTTGGAACATACTGCCCGTGACGGAAAGGTTTATAGCACGAAATATTATAATTTAGACGCTGTTATCTCTGTTGGGTACCGCGTGAATTCAGCTCGCGCTACCCAATTTCGCATCTGGGCCACAAACGTGCTAAGACGACACTTAATTGATGGGTACACATTGAATGAGCAGCGTTTGACGCAGCAGGCGCGTAAACTACAAGCTTTACAGCGCGCCATAAAAATAATCGGCACCATAAAAGGCCGTAAGCAACTTGAATATAAAGAAGCTATGGGGTTACTTGAAGTTATCAATGACTATAATTATGCGCTTGGGCTTTTGGATGACTATGATTACAAGCGCCTTAAAATATCACATACCTCAAGAGAGGAAAAGTTTGTTTTGACCTATGAGTCAGCGATAAAGGCGGTTAAGGAACTTCGTAGGAAGTTTGGCGGCGCAGGTTTTTTTGGCGTGGAACGCGACCAATCCTTTAAAAGCTCAATAGCTTCAATTTACCAAACCTTTGGCGGTAAGGATCTGTATCCGAGCATTGAAGAGAAAGCCGCGAATCTATTGTATTTCATTGTCAAAAACCACTCGTTTGTCGATGGCAATAAACGTATCGCCGCCTCGATTTTTCTGTGGTTTCTAGAGAAAAATGGTCTTCTCTATAAAGAAGATGGCACTAAACGCGTAGCTGATAATGCGTTAGTTGCGCTTACGTTAATGATTGCTGAAAGCGACCCAAACGAACGAGAGCTTATAGTTACACTGGTGGTGAACTTGATAAATAGGAACAATTAAGATATGAGTAAATTTAAACAAACAGAAACCTGTGGTGAGCGAACCCATTCGACGGAGTTTACACCGAGCGAAGCCGAGGTGCTCAGGGTTCGCCGAACCATTGGCGAAATTCCTGAGGGGTGGGAAGAACTTTCTCTTTCAGAGGCAATTGAAGTTGATCCTAAGAGAGAACTTAAGAAGGGAACTCAGGCTAAATTTGTTTCGATGGCAGATCTGAAAGAATTTGATAAGAAAATCCAAGGATTTATAACCAGGGAATTCAGTGGTGGTCCGAAATTCGTTAATGAAGATACTCTTATGGCTAGAATAACCCCTTGTCTTGAGAATGGAAAGACGGCTTTCGTGGATATTCTAGAAAAACAAGAAGTAGGCGGTGGTTCAACAGAGTTTATAGTTTTAGCAGCGAAAAATAACAAAACTATCCCGGAGTTTGTCTATTATTTATCGGTATCTCCTGAAATTCGAGCGCAAGCAATTCAGTCGATGACAGGAACTTCTGGAAGGCAAAGAGTTGAACCGGATGTTATTGATAAAATTGTAATAAATTTGCCTTCTATTGCGGAGCAGCGCGCAATCGCCAAAATTCTCTCCGACCTTGACGAAAAAATCGAACTCAATCAACAGATGAACAAAACCCTTGAGTCCATCACACAGGCGATTTTTAAGCAGTGGTTTGTGGATTTCGAGTTTCCGGGATATGAAAAGACGAAGATTGTTGATGGATTGCCGGAAGGGTGGCAGGTTAAAGAAATAAAGGATTGTGGTGAAGTAATTTGCGGGAAGACCCCTCCAACAAAAGATAAAGAAAATTATGGCTCAGACATATTTTTTATAACTATCCCTGACATGCGTGGTCAGGTTTTTGTGATCAAGACCGAAAGAAAGCTTTCCAAACAAGGGGTTGATCTGCAAAAAAACAAAAACTTGCCACCATTGTCAATCTGTGTAAGTTGCATTGCTACGCCAGGACTGGTCTCTTTAACTAGTGTGATTAGCCAAACTAATCAACAGATAAACAGTATTGTATGCAAAAAAGATATAAGTCCATATTTTATGTACTACACAATGGTTGCCAAAAGCGAGGAAATCAAGAGCATGGGGCTTGGTGGTACTGCTACTTTAAATCTGAATACAGGTAACTTTGCAAAAATAAATGTTCTCATTCCGGATGACGGAGTAATGAATCAATTTCATAATGAACTAGCACCCCTTTTAGAAAAGGTGCTTGCGAATTTGCGAGAGAACGCGAATCTTTGCGATATCCGCGATTCCCTTTTACCAAGATTGATGTCGGGGAGAATACGGGTTGCAATATGAGAAATCGCAGAACCATGCGTCTTGCCGGATACGATTATTCACAAACGGGCGCATATTTTATAACGATATGTTCCCAAAATCGAGATTGTCTGTTTGGCGAAATTAGGGATAGCGATATGCGGTTAAATGGATACGGGGTAATCGTGAGGGATGAATGGGTTAAATCTTCCGGAATCCGTAAAGAAATCAAATTGGATGAATTTGTTGTTATGCCGAACCATATTCATGGAATTGTTTGGATCCGCAATGCCGTAGGGGCGAACGGCCGTTCGCCCCTACATCGGACAAATATGGGTTCAAAAACATTATCGTCATTTGTTGCGGGATATAAATCAACCGTTACAAAACAAATCAATGGATTGCGCCGATTGCCGGGCGTTCCGGTTTGGCAACGTAATTATTACGAACATGTAATTCGCGGCGAAATGGAATTAAACCGTATCCGGCAATACATTATGGAAAATCCATTAAAATGGGATACCGATTCTGAAAATCCAAACAAAATCCGCGATTCCCTTTTGCCGAGGCTGATGTCGGGGAAAATTAGGGTGATAAAATATGGATGATTTTGATGTATATCAAATTTATCAACAATTAAAAGGAATTAGTCTTAGCGATGCCTTAACGGCTTTCGATAACTTAAGAGACGATGAATTGACTTTTGAAATAGCGGATAAATACTTTGCATCATTTGGGGCGGGAAATGTTTCCAATAATTTAGATAGGCCATATGAAAGATTTGTGTGTTATGAGCATTTATTAAAAATGCTACATAGCAAAAACCTTTCTAAATTTAAAAAAATGCATAAAGGCACAGCTTATTTTTTCTTGGCCTGGACAGCATTCCAGATTAGAGATTACGAACGAGGCCTATTTTATATGGATGCCACAATAGTGGAAGATAAGCGGATTCCGTCCAGAAAATGGGAAACTACGCGTTTGGGCAAGGTATTAACGCTCATTAAAGAAGAATGGATGTTTTTCTTTGAAAAGGAAGCCGTGGATCGGGTCATTTTGGTGCAACAAGACTTTAAGACCAAGTTTCAATGCGATTTAACGCAGGATAAATTTAGGAATTTTGTAATTTCGTTTATAGGTGGAAGTAAGAATAATCGCTCTTCTATAATAACGGCCCTGTATAGTTTTATTTTAGAATATTTTGATAGAAAAGCAATGCTATTATTGCGTAGTTCTGAGGGGGGCACTATTGAACCGTTTTTAATGCATCTGTTAAAGGGAACGGTAATTTTTGAGACATTGATAAAAGAAACAGCACAAAGCAAATCCTGGAAGATGGACTCCGGAAAGGGAAAGGGCGATCCTATCATGACCTTAGGTAATTTAAATTTCTGCTCGAATTTTACAGGGAGATATTGTAAGTTAAAGGATAATAAGGGAGTTAACAATCTTCAAGATATTCTGAATTTGATTAAGACCGTAGACAAAGAGACAGCAATAAATACTGTTTATTTCCTGAGGAATAAAGTAACCCATGATTTACGATGGGATGATATTTTTAATGATGTTACAAATTATGAGAAATTATTTTGGAATATAATTAATGCAAACTTTATTGTTATCTACGGAGAATTTATAAGTCCGTAATTATTTTATGAAACTTATCACCGAATCTTAAGTCGAGCAGGTCGCCTTAGATATCCTTTCCGGCATACCCCGCCGTTATCCAAAATTTCCACAGAAATTTTGGCGGCGGCCCTTCGGGCAAAAAATGCAATTGCATTTTTTGGGTTAGTATAAGGTTATCTATGGGCCGGATATTGCGGTGGTAAGGTAAAGGATATAATTGAACAAAAAGAAGAGGTGTTTATGAAGGAAAAAGCACTTTTGGCAAGACATAAAATAAAGCCGGGATTAATATCCGATATTCGTCAATTGATTGAATCTGCGCGTTCAAGGGCAGCGGTTGCTGTGAATGTAGAGCTAACTTTGCTTTATTGGCGTGTCGGAGAAAGAATACGCCGCGAAATACTTAAAAGTCAAAGGGCAGAGTACGGTGAAGAGATTTTGCCGACACTGTCGGCAAAATTGACACCCATGTATGGTGAGGGGTTTAAAGAGCGCAATTTGGCTCGTATGGTCAAGTTTGCTGAATATTTTCCTGAGCAGAAGATTGTCGCAGCATTATCACAACAATTAAGCTGGAGTCATTTTGTCGAGATATTTTCGGTACGCGATCAGCTTGCCCGCGAATTTTACGCTGAGATGTGCCGGATGGAGTGCTGGAGCGTGAAATAAAGGGGACGGTTCTAATTTTTAGAATCGCCGCTTCTAATTTTTGTCCCCCTCCGCGCTAGGAATTTGAAGTTATAGCTTTGATGCGCTTCGGAGGATTAATTCGGCCAGACAACTTATGTTCGCTTACGCTCCATAAGTTGTGGCCTCATTTAAAAAATAGAAATGTCCCGAATTTTTACAAATGAATCAAATGAATTTAGAAGTCATTAACTACCTAAAACAAGATGTTTATAATTCTATTATAAATGATGTTCGAGATATTGCCATTTACCATAGCCGTAGAAAATTTAAAAAGAAAGGAGGTTTCTTTAGTATTCCTAGGCAGGTATTTTGTTATGTTGATTTTTTAGGTAGCATAGCCTATGACAATAAATCGACTACTAAAAATGCCATAGATTTTATTAAGGAATATTTTCCCAAAGAAAGAAAATATTATGAACTGGCAGATCTTATTTATTCTATGTGGCGACATGGTTTAGTCCATGAATACGCTCCCAAGCGAATTTATTGCGATGATGAAAGATTATCAATAGTTGGAATAAGTTGGCGTTCTGTTAATAGTGCCGCTAATAGAGATAGGAAAGACCATCTTAAAATTTGTTTCAGACCAAATTCTAACAGAGATTTATATCTCAATATTAATGTGTGTCAATTAGTAGATGATTTGTTAGTAGCGCTTCAAAGTTTTATTACAAAATTGGAATCAGATTCCAATTTTGCTAATCAATGCGACAAAAGGTTATATATTATAAGAGCAATGAAGTCTTATAAAGATTTACAAGGAAATCAAAATTATAAAGCAAATATAAAGGCGCAAATAATAAAATGCTGGGGAGCGCGGATACAAAAAAGCTTGTAGTGAATAAATTAAAACAAGGATCGCTTCTAATTTTTGAAAAATAGAAACGGTCCAATTTTCAATTTCTACTGTCTTAATTTTAGTTCTTTTAATGGCGAGTAGGGTGGTGGTGCGCCTAGCGGCGTTAATTTTTGCGTAGAAGCAGATAAATGGTAGAAATAGCAAGAAAGTCGGAAATCATCTAATGGCCCTTATTAGTCAAGGGGTTTTAAAGTTAGAACCGGATTTCACACTTAATTTGCGGAGGTGATTTTAAATGACTAAGGCTAATTTTGTTTTAAAGCACGCGATATTAGAGGTTGTTAATAAACAATTGAAGGATTTAGACCCACCGGAAACTAAAGAGACGTATGACCGGCTTGTCGCAGATGGTATTTCTGACCAAGAGGCCAGGCGGTTAATAGGATGTGTTGTCAGTAGTGAAATTTTTGATGTGTTAAAGCAGCAGCAACCATTTGATCATACCAGATTTGTTAAGGCATTAAATAAACTGCCAAAGTTGCCATGGGAATGAAAAAATTATGATTTTATCATACGACCTTAACAAAATCAAATTTGCGACCGACGAGGCAACATTCCAGCGCGCGGTGGGTTTATATGAAAATGGTAAAGTGACAGAGGTTGAGGAGTGGGGTGGGAATTATACCGCTGTTGTCTTGGGGACAAATCCTTATCGGGTTTCAGTATCGGCCCGAAATTATAAACACGGAAGTTGTACTTGCTATCTTGGTGAAAAAGATACGCTTTGCAAACATATAGTGGCCTTAGCACTCTATGCGGTTATGGATGGCCGCCCCTTAAACGATAGAGACAAGGAACTTGATTATCAAGTTGAGTGCAGTAGACAGCAGAGAGCGATAAATAAAGAAGAGTTAACCGTGGTTAAAAAATTCATCACTGAGGCCTTACGGTATATCAAACCATACAGCGGGCCGTCGCGCACCTGGTTTGCAAATCAGGATTCCTTGCGTGAAGGATGCAATAGGTTATCGGTGATTGTTTCTGATTTGCCGGTTAATAAGCAAGCGGCGGAAGTTTTGGTAAAACTACTTTTACGGCTGGATAAGAAGTTACGTGTCGGCGGTGTAGACGACTCAAACGGTATTGTTGGCGGACTTATGAGCGAGGTGGTATGTGTACTTGAAGAGTTTGCACAAATTGACCCCAAATGCATCGAAGCGTTTAAGGCGATTATTGGTATAGGGATTACCTGCTTTGGCTGGGAAGAACCACTTATTCGCATTTTGGATGAAACTCAAAAACAATGATCAGGGAATTGTAAATACTATGGGAAATAAAAGGTTTATCAATGCAGAGATTGCCGGATATATTGTGGATAAGATTGTTGAGGCCATGCCAAATCTTGAAGAGGCGCTTGGCAAATATGATATCAATTCGAAAGACATGGTTCGCTTTCAAATGGTGTCAGAGATGTGCCGAAGCGAGAGAGAAAAGGAAGGAATTACTTTTAAGCAGATTGCTTTGAGTTTAAAGGTTCCGCAGTACCGGCTTAAATATATCGAAAGTTCCAGCGTAAAGAACATAAATGCGGTTATTCTTGAAAGCTACATAGATTATCTTGGGCTACGCAAATGGTTTAATTTGTGGAAAAGGTATAATTCAGATGTATACAATCGGTTAAGGTGAAAAATATATGACTTGCATTACTCCGGCATAAGCCGCGCGGCGATGATTTTTGCGAGGGAGTAAAGTGGTTTAGAAACAGAAATACCGTAGAATCTCTGGGTATCCGGGAATGTGTCTATAATCCGGATTTTAATTATGGCGAATTCGCCATAATTAAAAGTCAGGCTGGTCTGGATAACACAGTTTTAGAAAGCAGTCATCAGCAATTGCGTTAAGCAAGCGCGATTTTGAGTTTGAAAATAAAATAATTTTAAGGCGAGATTATAGGGTTATTAAACGAGGTGACGAAATGAGAAAACCGATAAAACCTGTTAAGTTAAAAACTAGCGTTGATTTTTCCCTGTTTAAGGAGATTCGCGCGTTGATCATGGGCGCTCGAAACGCTGTTATCAGAAATATTAATGCTGTTCAGGTGATGACCAGTTTTGAGATTGGCCGGAGGATTGTGGAATACGAACAGCGGGGTGAAAATCGGGCGGAATATGGAAAAGCTCTGTTGAAAGCTTTGTCAAATAGTCTTACAGAAGAGTTCGGGAGAGGGTTTTCCCGTTCCAACCTTCAAAATATGCGCAACTTTTATATGGCCTATTGTAATCGTTTACCGGAGAAATGCCAGATGGCATCTGGCAAATTGACTGGGGGAAGAAAAAGGCAGACGCTGTCTGACGAATCAGAAGCGATAGAAAAAACAAAAAGTTTATCCGCGAAATTCAGCCTTAGTTGGTCGCAATATATTTTTCTTATCGGGATTAAAGACGAGGACGCGCGTAGTTTTTACGAAATAGAAGCGGTAAGTAATAACTGGACTCTGCCGGAACTCACCCGGCAATTTAACTCCGGGCTATATGAGCGTTTGGCGTTGAGCCGCGATAAGGACGGTGTTCGAAAACTGGCAAAGGAAGGCCAAGTTGTTTCTAAACAAGAAGATTTGCTGAAAGAGCCGTATGTTTTGGAATTTCTTGGAATTGATGAAAAGGCAAAATATTCGGAATCGGATTTAGAATCAGCTATCATTGATAAGCTTGAGTAGTTTCTTTTGGAGCTTGGCAAAGGATTCTTGTTTGAGGCGCGTCAAAAGCGGTTTACTTTTGATGAGGATCACTTTTTTGTGGATTTGGTTTTTTATAACCGTCTGTTGAGGTGTTATGTTTTGATTGATCTTAAGATCGGTAAATTAACGCATCAGGACTTGGGGCAGATGCAGATGTATGTTAATTATTTTGACCGGTATGTGAAAACGAGAAAAGAATCTTCAACTATTGGTATTGTCCTTTGCCGGGAAAAACATGATGCCCTTGTTGAGATTACGCTTTCTAAAGATGCTAACATTCACGCGAAAGAATATCGGCTCTACCTGCCGTCAAAAGAAGAACTGAAGCGTAAACTGCTTGACTGGACCAGCGGGCAGGAGGCAGGCGATGAGAAGTAAACCGCGCGGAGATGATTTTTGCGAGGGAGTAAATAGTGCAAATACAAAATTTTAGGAGCTGATAAATGAGCGAAATAATAAGAAAATCAGAAATCATTCTTTATCAGACTGAAGACGGGAAAACAAAGCTGGAAGTTCGCCTGGAGAACAAAACTGTCTGGCTCACTCAAAAAATGATGGCTGAGTTGTTTCAAGTTGCGGTGCCCACCGTCAATGAGCATATTAAGAACATTATAGACGAAGGAGAGCTTGAGCCTCAGGCAACTATTCGGAAATTCCTAATAGTTCAAACTGAAGGCGCCCGTAAGGTATCTCGGAATGTTGATTTTTTTAATCTTGAAATGATTCTGGCTATTGGTTATCGTGTTCGATCTGATCGAGGAACGCAGTTCAGGCAGTGGGCTACTGAGCGGCTTAATGAGTATCTGGTTAAGGGCTTTACCATGGATGATGAGCGCCTCAAGCAGGGGGCGAATATCGGCTCCGACTATTTTGACGAAGTCCTTGAGCGCATCAGGGATATTCGCGCGAGCGAGAAACGCTTTTATCAGAAAATCCGGGACATCTATAAGCTGGCAGTTGATTATGACCCGAAGGCCAAAGAAACTCTGGAATTCTTTAGGATTGTTCAGAATAAACTGCATTTTGCTGTTTCCGGAAAGACAGCGGCGGAATTAATCTCAGAAAGGGTTGATGCGTCTAAGCCGAATATGGGGCTTACCTCATGGAAAGGAGCAAAAGTCCGTCCCGGCGATGTCACGATTGCCAAGAATTATCTTAATGCTAAGGAAATTGACCAGCTTAATCGCATTGTGACTATGTACCTTGATTATGCCGAAGATCAGGCCAGACGCCACAGGCAGATATTTATGCGTGATTGGCGGAAAAAATTGGACGCGTTTCTCAAATTCAATGAGCGGGATATTTTGAAGAATGCCGGGAAGATTACCAAAGAAGTCACTGATAAGCTGGCGTTAGAACAATATGAGCGTTTTAATACTCACCGGTTAAAACAAGAAGCCGATGCTGAGATGTTGGCTGACGACGCGGAATTTAAACTGATCGAAGAAAAGATAAAGAAGCTCCCGAAGAAACGGAATAAGCGTTGAAATAATGACTGTAAATAAGGACCATTTTACAAAATTAGAAAGAAAAGAATTGCGGAGGCTTGTCGGGTTAGCTTATGAACGCGAGCTTGCCAAGGCATTAGAATCGCTTGAGGGAAAGTTTAGGCAATGGAATGGTGAGGAAATGGCATTTCACGCGATTTATGGAGTTTTTATACGAGCGGACATAATGAGATGATTGTCGCACAGGTGATTACCAATGGCATCATCTTGAGGGCTGAAGTCAGCTCCAGTATTTTAGAAAAGTTAAGATGCAATTAGAGTTAATATTTTGGAGTGAGTTTTTTAGATGAAGATTCCTTTGTCAAAATTTGAGTCAGTCATTGCTCCGGTGATCGTCAGCCGCGGTGAAGATTATTTTTGCCATGAGGCCGTAAGAGGTCTTAAGAAGCTCAAGGATGGCGAATGGGTCGCGTTGGTTGAGGGCACAGAAATTTACAGGGTGCGCATCCAGTTAAAAGGCAATACTGTCTATGGCCACTCTTGTTCATGCCCGTATGATATGGGCCCGGTCTGTAAGCATGTCGCCGCGGTTCTTTTTGCGCTCCGAAAGTCCGCGAGACCGAAATATGCTGAGGAGACATTTGAGCAGGTGATTGCGCGCATGCCCAGAGAGGAACTTAATGCCATTCTCACCGATTATGCAGGACGCGAGCCGGGCTTCGTGGATTACGTTTCCGCACGCCGCATTATTAAGGAGCCGTCTTCTGACAAGGAAGAATATCGTCAGATTATCCGCAACGCAGTTGATGCCGTTCGCGGAAGGCATGGCTATATTGGATATTGGCAGGCCTCACGCGCGGTTAATGGCGCTGAGATGGTCTTGGATAAAGCGCAGGAATTTTTTGTGAAGCAACAACCCGCCAGGGCGCTGCCGATATGTCAATGCGTTTTAGAAGAAATGGTTCCTTTGTTACAAGAGGCCGATGATTCTAACGGCTCTATCGGCGATGTAATCGGTCAGGCTTTTCAGGGCTTGTCCGGATGCGCCCAGCAGGCAAAAGATGCCGGTTTTCATAAAGATCTGTTTGGCTACTTGCTTAAGGAATGCGGCCATAAGCGCTACGAAGGATGGAGTGACTGGCGATGGGAATTTCTGGCTATCGCGGGTGATGTTGTTCAGACTCCCCAAGAGCAGGAAAAGCTTTTTAACCGAATCGATGAGATTGTAAGTAAACATGGCTATAAGGATGACTGGTCGCGGTATGATTATGAACGGGCGACGGTCATTAAGATGGCGGTGATTGAGCGTCTCGGAACCAAGGGAGATGCCGAAGCGTTTCTGAATCAGCACTTGGAATGCACACCTTTGCGTGAGCACGCTATAGAGTGTGCGCTTAAGCGCAAGGATTACGCGCAGGCCAAGAAATTAGCTCTTGATGGCCTCGCGCAGGATAAAGCGCGCGGGCTTCCGGGCCTTATTAGTAAGTGGACACGGCATCTGTTGGATATCGCGGAAGCTCAAAAAGATTATCCGGAGGTTAAAACGTATTCTCTGCAGCTTTTCTTGGATAGCAATGATTTCACTTTTTACAGCCGATACAAAAGGTGCTTTAGCGATAAAGAATGGCCCCAGGAGGCGCAGAAGATTATTGATATTATTAGACACTCAAAAGATAGCCGTAATCATGTGCTTGCCTTGCCGCAGATTTACATCCGCGAAGAGCGCTGGCCGGATTTGATGGGTTTTGTGCAAGAAAGCAATAGCTCATGGGCGCTTGAGAATTTCACCAAGCATCTGGCGAAGCGTTTTCCAGATAAATTGGCGGATGTGTATGAAAAGGTGATCGTTGAAAAGCTCGCGCCTGTGATGGGACGCGGCAATTATCAATACCTTTGCCAGTTCCTGACACTTCTTCAGAATATAGGTGATAAAGGCAGAGTAAGGCGGCTTGTGACAGAACTATCCGAAAAATATAGTAACCGTCCAGCCATGCTTGAAGAATTGAGGCGAGTTTGAAATCCCCATTACTTAATTCCGAATTAAGTATGATGTCCCTGGAATTCCCACGAGCTAATAAAGGATACCCCTAAAAGGGGCGGAAGAAGGCGGGAAGACTGTCCAATTTTTTGCAGGCGATGTAGTTGCTTACAAATATAGGATAGTCTCCCTATAGGCGTACTTACCGGCAGTAGAGGCGGCGTAGATACATGAGGTCGCGGTTGGAGATGATACCTAAGACTTTATCTCCCCGGGTTATAGGAAGGTGCCGAAACTTTATCTCGCGCATTTTATTATGCACCTTGTCCAACCCTTCATCTAAATTTACGGTTACCACTTTTTTGGTCATTATATCGGTTACCTTGGTAGCATCCTGACATTTTCTTTTAGCTACCAGGCGGCTGACAATATCGCGTTCCGATAATATGCCTATCATGCGGCCGTCCTGAGACTTGACTAATACCACACCGATATTCTTGTCTGCCAGAACTTTAGCTGCGTGATACACACTGTCCGTATCTCTTACGCATATTACATTGCCTGAAACCTTAAAACCGAACGGGACGTGCGCTTTTGATTTTACCTTTACTAATTTCTTCATCTTTACCCTTTCTCATATTTCTACCATAATTATAGCACTTAATGTGGGCCTGCGGTAGTTTTTTTTTGCATCGTAGAGTTTGTTTTTGACCATTGAACCAAAGCAATCTTCGCAGTAAAATATCCCAGGTATTATTATAGATTCAGCCGTACGGCAAGAGTCACGTTATGAATAAAGGGGACGGTTCTATTTCTTGCTCAAATTAATTCGGCCAGACAACTTATGTTTCCGCCTTCGTCCTGCGGACTACGGCGGATCCGCCGTAGCAGGAAAATGCGTAGGCGAACGCTTTACGCTCCATAAGTTGTGCCTCATTAAAAAAATAGAAACGTGGGGCTGTCCGACAATTCCCCAAAGCAAACATTTTTCAGAAACACAAGATTTTTCTCCGACGAGAAAGATTTTAGAAAAAGACAATATTGTCTCAAAAAAGCAATTATCGGACAGCCCCACGTCCCCATTCTTCCACTTTTGCTACAAACACGGGAAAGTACTAAATTTTTTCCTTGACATAGTTCATCACTTGTGATACACTCTTTCTGGAGGTAAAAAAGATGTCTACTAAAAATCCACGTTTAAATGTAGTCCTTGAACCGCCCATTTATCGAACCTTAAGGCGCCTGGCAGAAAAAGATGGCGTTTCCCTTTCTTTAAAGGCCAGGGACTTAATCCGGCTCGCCCTTGAGTATTGCGAAGACCTATATTGGACTAGAACCGCTAACGACAGAGAAAAAACCCTGGCAAGGAAAAAACCGCTCACCCATAAAGAAGTCTGGTCCTGATGGCCTATACAATCATCTATCATCCAGATATTCCTAAAGAGGACCTGCCCGGTATTCCTCAAAACATGAAGGAGGCAATCAAACGAGCTATTGAAACCCGTCTCATTCTCCATCCTTCTCTTGTCGGTGAACCTTTACGCCAGAGCCTCAAAGGCCACCGTAAACTGCGCGTGGGCGATTATAGAGTTATCTATAGAATTCAAGCTGATAAAATAATCATTTTAAAAATCGGCCACCGTAAAGACGCCTACAGTAAGGTATTCTCCAGATTAAGCGGTTAACTCTTTTTTCTTCTCTTTTTTTCCGGCCCTGTTCAGAGAATTAGGAGAATTAGAGGAATTAAGAATTATGGACAGCGACCGTTTTTCCGTGATAAAATAGTCGCTGCTTACATTCAAGTTTCCAATGCAACATTTTTAGCAAAGACTTCACGATGTGTATGCCAGTTAAGTATTTTAGAAATAGG
>Ga0315294_10005039_pt1 | contig 14487 bp, 13 predicted proteins | sample YL17G13_40_MG_FD_203626 | JGI IMG/M metagenome (GOLD analysis project Ga0315294, IMG submission 203626) | Sediment microbial communities from Yellowstone Lake, YNP, Wyoming, USA - YL17G13_40 | ecosystem: Environmental > Aquatic > Freshwater > Lake > Sediment | place: USA: Wyoming | collected... | reverse complement strand
CCTAAGGCCGACATAAATGGCGACGGCATGATCAGAGTTGACGATGTACTCGCAGTAGCTCTACACTTCGGACTGAATTATCCATAATAATAAACCGAACTTTTTTTAGCGCGCGCTCGCAAAGGAACCATACTTCAAGGTCAAGCCGGAGAACGTCCAATTAGGTCTTATCAACAAAACCTGCTAAGTCAACGTTACCATCAACGATTTGGGTCCGAACCTAGGAGCAGTCGCCTACGAGTTTAGACTTGTCTACAATGCGACTCTGCTGCAGGTGATAAACGTGGCTGAAGGGCCGTTCCTGGCACAATTCACTCATGCATCCAATCCACCAGACACTCTATTCATGACACTCACTGAATCCGGTTCGCTTTATGGAACGAACGTTCTCGTGGGTGTCGTCATATGGCCGAACGCAACGGGCGGCTATCCGGGACAATTCCCACAAGGTAACGGAACCATGGCAACGATAACATTCAAGGCCATATACCAAGAAAAGGGCTACGACGTGATCCGTGGCGGATTCTTCAAACCTCCGCAAACATGCAACCTCACACTGATAGAAACCCTAATAGTTGACAACACACTAAATCGAATCCCTGACCACGCGGAACAAGGCCAATACTCGATCATGCCAAACAACGTCGCCGACCTTTACTGGGACGGGAAAGTACGTGTGGACGATATCTTACTTGCCATTACTGCATTTGGAAGCGACTCAAGCAAACCAAATTGGAACCCCAACGCTGACATAAACTGTGACAACAAGGTTCGTGTAGACGACATACTTAACATTGCTCTAAACTTCGGTTGGGCAGCCGCAGACTGCTAAATCTTCCATCACTGAACCCCTCTCTGGACTCAAGTCTTCAATGATTGCCTCAAAGAACGTGTGAAATACCAATCTTTAACCTAGCTGAAGGCAAGTGCGATTTTTGTGAGCGTACTCCGAAAGGTTTAAGATTTATGAGAGAGATTAGCTTTAATCAGTGACTTCAGAAAGGAGAAAGCATTATGAGAGAAGGAAAGATTTTGAAAGCAGCTTTGACGCTTTCGCTTGTCTTTGCACTAGTCTCAGTGCCATTCTTGCTACCGGTGCACGCGGATACTCCGACAGAGCCACATGCGGCCGACGCCATCTGGGTCGAGCCCTTGCTGATTGATTTATCTACTCCACCTGTCTCGGTTGGCTACAAGTTCAACGTCACAGTTTTCATAAACCTGACAGTATCATCGGCCAGCTGGGAGTTCAAACTGGCCTACAACAAAAATCATCTAAACGCAACTGGAACCGGCTACACCGCAGGCGCCAAGAGCGATTTCTTCCGCAACCTCACAACTCTGTCCCTAACCCCGTTATTCGGCTCACTCAATGCTACGCACGATTACGTTCTGAGTGCTGAGGCATGGTTGATGGGTCCAACGCGAGGTCCAGGCTATGGCAGTCTCTCATGGGTCGAGTTTGAGGTGACGGCTGTTCCACCTTCAGGCGAAAACTATACCAGCGCAATTGCGTTGACTGACCTTTATCCTGAGGGTACACAAGAAACCTATGCGCAACAACCGGACGGAACCAAGGTCTCCCTAAGCGCTTCTAGCAGCACGTATAGGATCAGTTCTGCAGCAGGGCCTCCCCCGCCAGGTGAGTGCAAACTCTACGTCGATCCTCCAGAAATCATTGATCCGACGATGGGACCTTCATCTCTCTTTGTAATTAACATCACAGTTGCAAATGTTTCAGACATGAAAATATGCAGTTTCAACTTAACCTATGACTCAGGCATAATAGGATTCTTCGGCGTGAACCTCTTCAAAGTTCAGAATCAGGCCCCAAGCCCACGAATGATACTGGACAACGAGGCTGGGTTCATATGGATTGAACTCACCTACCCAACATCAGTGTCCACTGTGCGCTCTCCATTGGTTGCCATAACGTTTCACGTTGAGGCATACGGATCAACAATCTTAGACCTGCAGAACACACAAATTACCAACTCAACCGGTCAGCCCATATCTCACCAAGAGGAAGACGGCTTCTTTGCCACATTGATACGAGACGTAGCAATAGTTAATGTCTATCCATCCAGAAATTGGACCTACGAAGGCTATAGCATAAACATCACGGTAGTTGCCGCAAACCTCGGAATGCAGAACGAAACATTCACGGTGACAGCCAGATGCGACAATACTGAAATAGGAAACTATACAGTCCCAAACCTGCCATCAGGCGCCGATGTTACGATCATATTCGCTTGGGACGCCAATGGCGCTTCACCTTGCCACAACTACACATTAAGTGCGGAAGCTTCCATAGTTCCTTACGAAATAAACATAACCAACAATGAATTTTTCGATGGTCAGGTGACAATAAGGCTCTTGGGCGATCTAAACGGAGACGGCAACGTACGGATTGACGACGTGCTCATAGTCGCAAGCGCATTTGGAAGCCAACCAGGCCATCCAAGATGGAACCCGAATGCTGACGTGAATGGCGACGAAAAGGTCAGAATTGACGACGTGCTCTTAGTAGCAAGAAACTTCGGCAAAAGTTGTCTTCCATAACTTCTCCTACCCCCTTTTTACTTGATGGAAAAACTTTTAACCTGAATGTTATATTACATAGGGCAATAGGGGAAAATCATGAAGAGGATATACAACGCTATAAGTGTCATCACCTTTGCAGCGTTGATGCTAGCGATACCCTTAGTTCACGCATCTGAGCCCAGCATACCTCATGCCGGAGATGCCATGTGGATAGAGCCTGAGACAGTTGATCTGAGAAGCACAAGCGCGGGCGTTGGCTACAAGTTCAACGTCACAGTTTTCATAAACCTGACAGTATCATCAGCCAGCTGGGAGCTCAAACTGGCCTACAACAAAAATCATCTAAACGCAACTGGAACCGGCTACACCGCAGGCGACAAGAGCGACTTCTTCCACAATTTGACGACCATACCACTATCGCCTACATTTGCTGTGTACAATACTACGCATGATTCTGTTCTGCATGCTGAGTCGTGGATGCTTGGATCCACTCGTGGCCCAGGCTATGGCAGCCTAGCATGGGTCGAGTTTGAGGTGAAGGCTGTTCCACCTTCAGGCGAGACCTACATGAGCATGATTGCGTTGGTTGACGTTTATCCCGGAGGCACAGCTGAAACCTATGCGCAACAACCGGACGGAACGAAGATTCCGCTGACCACCTATGACAGCACTTACATAATACCGGAATTCTCAGGCTTGGCAATTATCATTTCGCTGATGTGTATGGCCGCGGTCACAATACTTGCAAGAAAACTGATTTGTTTCAGGCATCGATAACCTGCAACCCCTTTTTTCTTTTTGAGCTTGGCGCGAGGCCAGAATCTGCTTGTGAAATTTGGTTCAGAGAAGATGCGCGCTGAAATCAAATAGGATTGGCATGCCATTCTGAGAGAGTGGATTACAAATGAAGATTTCAAAGACAGAAATCTTTTTAGCTGGAACTATAGAACTTGCTTCTAGAACAAATATCGGGTGAAAATGATGAAAAAAATGTCGTTGCCGCTAATGCTACTCCTAGTTCTCCTCTACCTAGCTGCATTGACTGACGTACACGCTCAGACAGACCCATCGATCAAGGTCGAACCAGAAATAAACATCCGTTCACCCTATGCAGTTTGGCCTAACTACGTGAACAAGACATTCGAAGTCAATGTGACAATAAATGACATAACCTCGGAACAGAAACTGGTGGCTGCTGACTTTTTCTTAGCTTACAATAAAACATTGCTCGAAGTGGTCTCAGTAACAGAAGGGCCATTCTTTAGGGATACAAGATGGAATCTGGCAGGGACCTTCTTCATTTCCTTCGTGGAGAATCTACCTGATGGAAGTGGCGTCATAAAGGCTATGGACCTAATATATCCGAACCTTGACACTGGAAGCTATGATGAATGGACAATGTTTCCAACCGGAAGCGGAACCTTGGCTACAATAACCTTCATGGCCATCTATCAACCCATTGCCCCCCAGTCTTCTGAATCTTGCAGCCTGGGACTCATAGACAGTATGTTTCGAGACTTCATAAACAGCGAGATTCCCCACGACCAAGTGAGTGGAGAATATGAGGTCACCCCACTTCAACTGCCCCGTACACCCATAGACATCGATATCGATGTAGGAACCATTTACTTCAGAAGCGAGAAAGCGGAATTCAACATACTCACTTCTGACTACGGCAAAGCTGTTGACACCACGAGCATGAATGCCTACTTGTACTACAATGGATCCTTATTCATCGATCTAACTAATGAAATACAACATGTGGCGACAGGACTATACAGGATAGTATACACGATACCTGCAGATGCAGAAGGAGGAACCTACACTCTACTCGTTGAAGGCGAATTCTTTGAAGCAAAGGGAACAAGAATTAGGGGCTTTCTAATCAGCTCCACATTGGAAGGACTAGGCGCTTCGGTCACGGAGATAGAGAACAATATTGCAACAGTGGTAGTACCAGGTCTTGATCAAATCAAAGTCAATCTCACAGCCGTAAACGCGAGAGTAATCGACGTGCAAGGAACAGTTGCCACACTTAACTCGACACTAGGAGTCATCAAAGTCAATCTCACAGCCGTAAACGCGAGAGTAATCGACGTGCAAGGAACAGTTGCCACACTTAACTCGACACTAGGAGTCATTCAAACAGATGTAGCGAATCTCAAGGCAAACGTGGCAAGCATCAACGGAACCACTGCAACTCTATCGACAGCTTTAGGAGACGTTAACGCGAAACTCGGTGACGTACAGTCAATAGCAACCACCACACTATACGCAGCATCCATATTGTCAGCATTAGCCGTAGTCCTAGCAGCAACCATCCTAATATTCATAAGGAAAAAATAAAACCACCCTTTTTCTTTCTGACCTCAACAACACGCAAGCCTTTATTAGAACAAATTGTAACCACATTAAGCAAGGCAAGAATCGATGTCCAAAAGCATCAACAAAAACATAATCAGCGCCATTCTAGGATTTCTCGGTGCAGCAAATTCGCTAGTGATCGGTTTCTATCTCCTTTCAACAATATTAAGCATTTCACAAATTCAAAGCATGACATTTCAAAGTGCAATTGCATCCACAGCAATTGGTGTAGCATTTGCATCACTCACCTATGGAAGTTTCGAAATCCTAAAGGGTAATACTAAGAAGGGAGCAAGAATAAACATGGCAGGCGGCATATTTTCCATTCTTATATACATTTACTACTCGGAGTTCTCACAACCGAGTTTCCTAGGCTGGCTGAACCCTATTGGCATAACACTATTAATACCGCCCCTACTCAGCGGAACTATAGGCCTGCTTAAGGAAACAAAGTCAGAACTTCCCTGACTTTCCTCGGTTTAGAAAGATATGGCTGTCTTGAAGATGACTCTTCTTTTGACATGAATTAGTTAAAAAAGAGAGTCTTGACCTTTTTCAGAGTATCATTTGCGACAAGAACGGCGGCTATAGAACTTAGTTCCAAAACGCTTATATGGACACTGCTTCTAGAATATAGTTGCCGAGGGAGAAGGGAGTATGCAGAAGGCAGGATTCCTCGTCGTCGTAATACTAGTTCTAGCTTTATCGCTGTCATTATCCGTTTTCACATCAACAATCGCGCGCGCGTCGACGCCAAGCGCCATGGGACCGTTCCAACCTCAGACAGGACAGGGTATAAGAGGCTCCTCAATTCAGCTTCCCGTGGCAATCTTCACGTACACGCCTGAAATCCCTCAGCCTGGCGATACAATAGTTTTTGATGCGTCTGCGAGCCATGCCCCAAGCGGCTCGATAGTGCAGTACACGTGGGACTTCGGAGACGGAAACGTAACGACCGTAACAGATCCCACAATCACGCATTCATATCCCCTTGACGGAAACTACACAGTGGAGTTGACTGTCACCGACAACTATGGTCAAACAGCCACCGCAGCTGCTGTCATTCAGGTGCAAAAGGAGATATACTTCAGAATAAGCTTCTACGGCACCGTAATTCCAGCCGCGAATGCGCAAGTAACCATCTACTACTACAATGGAACCGCTTGGGCAGAAGCTCCAGCACGATCCAGCAATCCGGGTGTCCAAATAATATACGATAGCATGACACAACCGAACAAAGCATCGACTCCGAGCCAGAAGAATCGAAACCCTGGTTTTACCGCCTCTATTCTCTTCAACAACGCAAGCAACATAGGTTTTGACACTCATCCATCCAGCATGTTGGTCTTCTTCAAAATCGAATGGGGACCTTACGTGGCATACTGGCCGAATAACACGAACACGTACCTCAAGTACGACAAATATCACGGTACGGCCGTACAGACCAACTTTGAACCCTGCGACAGACCTTACTGGGACGGCAACGCCGGGACCTACGTGATAGAGGCAGCACACATCAAATCTGGCGAGAGTTCACCAATAGTAACAGGTGTCTTTTGCCCGCCACCACCAACAAACTACTATCTAACCGTAAGAACAGACCCGACGAGCATCACAACAATTCCAGGTCAAGGCAACTACGCGCAGAACACGAACGTCACATTGACAGCCCCAACATACGTCAACGTTTCATCCACCAGTCGTTACAGGTTCAATTACTGGGATGTCGACGGAACCTCAAGGGGCAGCGGAGTCAACCCTATAACAGTATTCATGAACGCAAACCACACAGCTACAGCACACTACATAATGCAATACTACCTGACCGTATCCTCACCGTACGACTCTCCGAGTCCTGCAAGCGCCTGGTTTGATTCTGGCTCAAGCATAACCGAGTCCGTAACGACTCCGGTTTCCGGAGGCTCAGGCACACAGTACATATGCACAGGCTGGACAGGAACAGGAAGCGTTCCAGCATCCGGCACCACGTCGTCTGTGACGTTTGCGATCAGTGCGCCTTCATCCATCACATGGGCCTGGAAAACCCAGTACTACCTTACAGTGTCTTCTGCACGCGATTCGCCTTCTCCCTCTAGTGGTTGGTTTGATTCTGGCTCAAGCATCACCGAGTCTGTTACGTCTCCAGTGTCGGGTGGGTCCGGCATTCAGTATGTGTGTACTGGCTGGACTGGAACCGGGAGTGTTCCAACCTCTGGAACTGGAATATCTGTAGGCTTTACGATAACCGCGCCTTCGAGCATTACTTGGAACTGGAAGACCCAGTACTATCTGGCTGTCGTTTCCGCGCGTGATTCGCCGTCTCCGGTTAGTGGTTGGTTTGATTCTGGCTCAAGCATCACCGAGTCTGTTACGTCTCCAGTGTCGGGTGGGTCCGGCATTCAGTATGTGTGTACTGGCTGGACTGGAACCGGGAGTGTTCCAACCTCTGGAACTGGAATATCTGTAGGCTTTACGATAACCGCGCCTTCGAGCATTACTTGGAACTGGAAGACCCAGTATCAGGTGACGTTTGACCAAACTGGTGTTGACCAGAGCTTTACGGGCACAGTCGTTAGCATTGACAGCGTTAACTATGGCGTGAGCAGTCTTTCTGTTTCGTTCTGGTGGGACAGTGGCGGTTCCCACAGTTTCTCTTTTGCTTCACCGCTAGTTGTGGGTAGCGTGCAGTACGTGTGGAGTTCAACGTCGGGTCTGTCAACTCTCCAGAGCGGCACACTAGCTGCAGCAGGTTCAGGAAGCGTTGTTGGAAACTACCAAGTTCAGAATCAGGTCACGTTTGACCAAGTGGGAGTCAACCCGGACTTCACAAGCACGGTGGTCATCATCGACTCCGTGAGTTACTCCAGAGCCCAGCTTCCAGTCTCGTTCTCATGGGGCGTGGGTTCCGTCCATAGTTTCGCCTTCCAATCGCCACTCGTCGTGGGCTCAAACACCGAACAGTATGTTTGGACAAGCACAACAGGCCTATCGTCCTCGCAAAGCACCTCAATAACAATAACCGCCTACGGAAGCATTATCGGTAACTACAAAACCCAGTACTACTTGACGGTCTCATCTGCCTACGATTCGCCTTCTCCCTCTAGTGGTTGGTTTGATTCTGGCTCGAGTGTTACTGAGTCTGTTACTTCTCCTGTTTCTGGTGGTTCGGGCACTCAGTATGTTTGCACTGGCTGGTCTGGCAGTGGGAGCGTTCCTGCCTCTGGCACGGCTTCGTCGGTTACGTTCGCGATTACTCAGGCTTCAAGCATAGCCTGGAACTGGAAGACTCAGTACAAGGTGACCTTTGACCAATCAGGCGTTGGCTCGGACTTCACGGGCACCCTCGTAACCATCGACAGCATTAACTACGGTGTGGGCGGCCTACCTATTTCCTTCTGGTGGGACAGTAGCTCCTCACACACATTCTCATTCTCTTCACCGCTGCTTGTAAATGTAAGCGAGCAGTACAACTGGGTCTCTACTTCGGGATTGACAACGCTTCAAAGTGGGTCCCTATCTGTTGCAGTCTCTGGAAGTGTGACGGGCAACTATGCCATAGAGACAAAGTTACAAGTGACATTCCGCCAGACTGGACTCATCCCAGACTTCACAGGAACAGTCTTAACCGTTGATGCAACAAACTACAAGGTTTTAGACCTGCCCGTATCATTCTGGTGGGATCCCAGTTCAGTTCACTCCTTTGCGTATCAATCACCTCTCATCGTGAGCCCGAGCGCCAAGCAGTACGTTTGGACCGGCACAACTGGCTTGTCAACGCTGCAAAGCGACTCGATAACGGTAACCACGTCTGGAACGATAACTGGCAACTACAAGACTCAATACTATCTGACCTTGGTCACTGATCCTTCCGGAGTCAATTCGCCCTCAGGCGCAGGCTGGTACGATGCAGGCACCAACGCCACTGTCTCAACTGACGCCTTTGTGGACATTATACCAGGTTCGTCTCGCTACAGGTTCAACGGTTGGACCACAGGCGACATGTCGGAGATCAGCAATCCACTCGCATCACCCACCACAGTATTGGTTGATAAAGCAAAGACGACGACAGCAAACTATGTGGTGCAATACAAGGTGGCTTTCAACCAGGCAGGCGTTGGCTTAGACTTCACAGGCACCGTCGTAATGATTGACGGTGTGAACTACACTGTTACCACCCTTCCTGCCTCGTTCTGGTGGGACAACAACACCGCACACGCATTCGCCTTCCAGTCACCGCTGGTAGCTATTCCGAACGCCAAGGGCTACGGTTGGGCCAATACAACCGGCCTCTCAACACTGCAAACCGGAACATTAACCATCTTGGGCCCGGGCGGCATGACAGGCAATTACAGAACACAGTACTACCTGACAGTCACGTCCCCCTGCGATTCACCCACTCCTGCAAGCGGATGGTTTGACGCTGGAGCAAGCATAACCGCATCAGTAACCTCACCAGCATCAGGACCAGCCGGCACGCAATACCTGTGCACAGGATGGAGCGGAACAGGAAGCGTTCCAAGTTCAGGATCAGGAACGACAACCGCCTTCACCATAACTCAGGCTTCAACGATCACATGGAACTGGAAGATACAGTACTACCTGACAGTCAAGACAGACCCCTTGGCACTGGTAGCAATTCCAGGCCAAGGCTGGTACGACGCTTCTTCAAGCGTACCCCTTAACGCGCCCCCAGTTGCGGGATGGAACTTCTCGTATTGGGACGTGGACGGAGCATCCCAGGGCAGCACGAACCCAATCACGGTTAACATGAATGCCGCCCGCACGGCAACCGCACACTACATACATATAGCGGGCCAGCCGCTCACAGTGTCGATCAGTCCCATGGCTGCCACCACAAGCGTTGGCATCGGAGTACCGTTCACATCAACTGTCGGCGGGGGAACAGCACCCTACACCTATCAATGGTACTTGGACGGCAACCCAGTTTCAGGCGCGACATCGACCAGTTGGACGTTCACCCCTCCAGGAGTCGGAATATACTACATGTATTTGAGGGTCACAGACGCCAATGGCACCACTGCACAATCCGGAACTTCACCAATCACAGTCATCCAACCTCCAACTGGGGGATACTCAATCTCATTAGCCAAACAAACTCCAACATCCTACTTAGTGGCCTATGGTGCGCTCATCGCCTTGTTTGGCGCAACGTTAAGCCTCAAGAAGCGCAAAAGAAAATAGAAACGCCCTTATCATATTTTTCTCTGAAGCCTACAGAAGTTGTTACTGGAGGTTACTCATTAACGAGCAAGAAGGGAAAGGGAGTCACGCAGGAAAAAAAGCATGGGCTTTCAAAGAGAGAGATAGTGATAGTCACAATAATGCTTGTTCTGCTAATCGCCGTGGTCTCTTCAATTTTCCTTTTGTTCATTCATCCGTTGCCAGTTTTGTTCTCGCTCAAGGCAGCAATAGTCGACCAGTTAGGAGCGGAGCTTCCAAATCCCGCATTCGTAAACAATGCGACAATCACTCTTGAGGCTTACGGTTTTAACGTCACTTATTACAACGAGACAATAAGCGTTGATTTTTTCAAGGAACTTGCCAAGCGTAACTATGGCGTAATAATCTTGAGGGCTCACTCTGCGTTGAGAGATGACAACTCGACAGTGGATTTGTTCACGTCCGAGCGGTACGTGAGTTCGGCACACAGTTATGAGCAGGAAAATGGATTAGTCGTCAAGGGAACCTTGTACTATTCAGGGGCTTCGCCAGGATATTTCGCCGTTACGTCGAAGTTTATAGAAAACTTGGAAGGCACTTTCCCCAAAAGCATAGTCATCGCCATGGGCTGTTGGGGGCTGAAGCCTGGTCTTGAGCAGACATTAGCAGGCGCGTTTGTGAGAAAGGGTGCCACAGCTTTCTTGGGGTGGACAAATCTGGTTGGGTATTTGCACTCGGATAACGAAACTTCGAAGCTGCTGACAAACCTCTTTGTCCATAATAAAACACTGGGCGAGGCCGTTAACGCGACAGAGCTGGACTTTGATTATTGGAGTCAAATGAAGTATTACCCCATCGAGGTTAGCGGCTTGAGAATATCTGACCTTGTTGCAGAAGCGAACGCTCAAAAAACATCTAAGCTGCAGTTGGCAACTCTGTCCTACGACTTAATGCAAACACTGACCACAACTGATTCCCAACCGAAGGTCTTTAAAATTGAGTTGAATAGGGCTGGCCTGTTAGACGTTTCACTCGTTTCGAAATGGTCATGCTCAACTGATTGCGGAGAGCATCGCCTGTTAGACTGATCTTCTGCAATTTCCTAATGTCTTCTGCTAACTCTTTGTCTTCCAAAGTTTCACCTATCCACTTTTCAAAGTCTCCGCGGTAAAGGTGAAACTCGAGGGACTTCACGTTCACTTCGTTTATTTTTTCCACAAATTCCTTTAGGGATGCCGCACTTACGCCTGTGTAGTTTCCAATAGACGTGAAGAAATAGAATGCCTTTTCTCGGGGAAATGTTTTCAAGCTTTTCGGAATGTTTTCGATATTCATGGCGGTTCTGTTTCCTTATATTGCACGTTCCTCTTATAAATGTAACTTGTCTGCGTCATTAGTGATTGAAAACGGGGTTTCCTTGAACTTTTTGGTTACTATTGAAGTGCGGATTCTTAGAACTCCGGGCAGGGGAGCAACTGAATTGGCGATGAACGCGTGCAGACCTTCTTGATTCTCGGCAACCACCTTTGCCATTATCAGCAGTTCTTCTGAAAGGGAAGCGTAGACTTCTAAGACTTTGGGCGTCTTGCTCAGTTCTTCAGCAACTCTTTCGCTTTCCTTTGGATCCGTGTAAATCGTCATTAGGGCAGTGATGCTTTTCAGTCCAGCCTTTTCACCGTCGACCACAGCCGTATACTGCTTGATTATTCCGTGCCGTTCCATCTTTCTTAATCTGTCGTAGACTGTTGAGTGCGCTATTCCCAAGCGCTTTCCAATATTCGCGTAAGTCTGTCTTGCGTCCTCCTGTAGCGCTTTCAGGATATTCAGATCGGTGGCATCCACAGTCAAAGCATCATTCTTGATCTTCAATGTCAGCCGTGCCTCTTTCCTTTGTGATAATTGTTTGAAACTGAATTTATTGTTTGTTGTCGGAAGAATGTACGGTTTTCAGCTTTTTCCCGTAAAAAGTCCGCCCAGGTACTTGTCGGAAATGTGTCGGCCACTAAACCATTTTGGCTACGATTCTTCAGCAAATTGACAGCTGCACCTACATTCTTGCGAATTAAGTGACAAATAACTTTAAATTTGTGGTCGCCTACTAGACTATTGTTCTAGAAGATTCTATCAGGTGGTATTGACAAGATGACGAAAATGCCTACGGTTTGGGAGATTCTAAAGGAATTCAAGAACCTGTGCAGGGGGCGGGGTTGGAAGGTTTCTGAACACGAAGATTGGGTTGAAATTAATGATGAGTACCACAATTTTCTCTGGGCCAGAGACGTTCATCCTTCTTCCTTTAGAAAGATAGCTGCAAACAGAAAATGCGTCGTTCGAGAAGGCCTTAGTTACCGCGTCGTTGACGCTTCATACACGGCTTGGTTGTTCTCGAAGACGCCCAGCGAAACCTTGGTTAGGACAATCTTTGAGAATCCAGACATTTCATGCAGGACAGCGCTCTACGATCTCAGCCCACTGTTGGAAGGCAAGAACATGTGCGTGAAACTGAATCACACGGAAAGTCCAGTTTTCCAGGAATTTGAGAATTTCCTCAGAGACGAGCTCAAAATTGATCTCAAACCTCTCCCACCTCTTTCTAGCCCTGAAATCAACTCCGAGAGTTTTCATATTGCGGAACTGGCCTAACACTGTGCTGAGTTTTTCAAAGGTTTGATAAGGGGAAAGCCCATAGAGTATTTGCTTGTGAGAGGCAATGTCTGAAGACAGTGAAAAGATAAAGAGGCTTGTCTCATTCAGGAAAACCTTGGAGAAAAAGGTCGGCGACTTGGAGACTGAGCTCGAAGATCTGCAGTCGATGCTTGAGGCAGTGAATTCGATACTGCTCGAAAAGGGGTTCAGACGGGCGGAAATATCAAAGGAAGCTGCTCAACCTGAAACCTTGTCTTCGAAAGCAGAGATTGTTCCTGAACACGAGTTCCAACCGCCTTTGACATCGGCGGAATCTGAAAGCGTTACGCCGTTGAAGACGGTTGCAGGCGAGCTTCTTGCGAGCATTCTAACAAGTGAAAACTCGTTGCGCGTAGTCCCAGCAGAGGACAAGACCTTTGACATCAACACGCCGCCTTTCGCGCAGTTTCTGGTGGAGAGAGTGTTGACAAAGATGCAGGAGAGAGACAACGAATTGGTCAGAACGGGGCAGCTGGACCCTAACAAGATTTTCTCTTACAATATTGTTCGAGAAGGCGACCTGATTCGTGAGATAGTGATCAGAAACGTTGACGCTGACCGGCTTCGGGAGCTTAAGTCAAGCATCCGCTGGACGCTGGAGAAAATGTACGAGAAAATGAGAAGCCAAGACTAAGAACGGTTCACTTGGCGCGGTCAAAGTAGATGCTTTTGCCCTTGGCCGAAACCGGGATTCCCATTACGACTGTTGCTTCTGCGAGTAGCCTCAGCTTCAGTGCAGCCGTGCCAATGCGGTACATTATGCGGTTGTCAATGTTCAGCAGACTCGCAGTTTTCGCCGCTGAACCTAGGGCTATGCCCAAGTCCAAGGCTTTGAAGAGGCATGTTGGGCCTGAGAAGTCTTCACCGAGCTTCTTCGCGGTCTCTTCAAATTCTTCGCAACTCTTGTAGCCGCATGCTCCGCAGTTTAGGCCTATGCTTTTCTTCCCTCTCACGCCTATGAGGACTACTGCTTCTGAGTCTCTAACGTTTTTTGCGTCTCTCTTGAAACCTTCAGTCTTCCGCTTTTCGCCTATCTCGTCCATCTTGCGCGCGATCGCGTCCTTGTCTTCGCCGTAAACAATCAAAGTCAGGATGTCGTCTATGCCCGCTGTTTTTGGCGCTGTCCTTGCGGCTGCGAGCATGAACTTGGCTGCTTGCAGAACCGCGTCTTGTTCTCCTTTTTGGCCTTCAATTATCGGAGGGGTCATTCTCACCACTTGCTTTTTGAGGATTTTGCTTTGGAAGAAAGGTTATGCGTGTTCGTTTTAAGAAGCTTTAGGGTATGACCGTTGTGAAAACTGTTTTAAGCATGTCTACGAGCGCGTTCAGCTGACCTGTGTACATGCCTACTGCCAAGAAGGAGACGCCTGTGAGCAGGAGCAATGCGCCTATCACTCTACGTTCTGCGATGTCCAAGTGCTCACGATCCCATGTGCTTCTTCAACGCCGCCTGAATGTGTCCCTTTGGAACGCACCCGACGATTCTGTCAACTTCTTTTCCGCCCTTCATTATGACCAAGGTCGGTATGCTGAGAACTTGGAAAAGTTCCGCGGTTTCGGGGTTTTCGTCAACGTCGAGTTTTCCAATGAAGACCTTTCCTGAAAACTCGGAGGCAAGCTCCTCAATCGTTGGCTCCAGTGCTCGGCATGGAGTACACCATGCAGCCCAGAAATCAATCAATGCCAGCGGGTGCTTGTTTACGATTTCGTTGA
>Ga0315294_10005038_pt1 | contig 14489 bp, 4 predicted proteins | sample YL17G13_40_MG_FD_203626 | JGI IMG/M metagenome (GOLD analysis project Ga0315294, IMG submission 203626) | Sediment microbial communities from Yellowstone Lake, YNP, Wyoming, USA - YL17G13_40 | ecosystem: Environmental > Aquatic > Freshwater > Lake > Sediment | place: USA: Wyoming | collected... | reverse complement strand
GGCGATCAAGCCGCTGGCTGAAGCGCTCCTGGGAGACATCCCCTCGGGAATTTTCACCGAGCAGATTTGCGCGGAGAATTTGGGGCAAATTGCCGCCTTTCTAAACGGCCCTGAAGCGAACCGCGCGGTGGATGTTCTGATCGAATCATTGGAGACCGACGAATTTGACGCAGTCCGCGCAAGCTCGGCTGACGCGTTGGGAACCTCCAAAAGCGAGCGGGCGGTCCAGCCGCTGGAAGATGCCCTGGCCAATGACGGAAGCCCGCTGGTCAGGTACGCCTCCCGGCAGGCATTGTACCGTCTCGCAAGCGCTGGAATTGCCATTCCCTCCCTGTCCAAGAGCAATAGCAAGACGGCGAATGCAAACAGCCCCCCGCCGGGCGATGAAGAGAAAATACTTTACGAGTATTTCATTCGCCAGGTCCTATACGCCAACCCTCCGATTGACCAGAGAGGAGGCGGCAAATGAAAAAGCTTTGCATAGCATTGGCGGTATTGGCATTGGGCATTGCTTCATGCCAGGGCGAGGATTTGGTAAGAGGGTCCCTGCCGCCGCGCGAGCAGGTAAAAATTACAGCCGATACGGGTCAAATAATCATCTATTTCAAAGGAGAAATTTATCCGGCTTCTTTGGTCACGGCAAATATATTCGTATACGAATCCGAAGGAAACACCCTAAACAAATTGGACTTTGATGTGGTGTTTGGTACGACAGGGTTCCCTATCCTTCGCCAAGCGACCACAGTTAATGATACGCTCGTGCTACCCTTTAAAAGTAGTTTTGACCTGCAGCCCGGCAAAACATACGGCCTGGTTATGGACAATTATCAGCTATTGTGCGCAATAGAGGAGGAGATACCTCCCGGATGTTTGATCCGCAACTATGCATTCAAGATGGTTTTTGAACTTGCCACCCCAGACGTCTACGAGCCGCCTTATAATGAGTATAATGAGACCTATAAGAACGAGGATCCTCCATATGTCAAAAGAGCATCCCCTCCCGATGAAATTGATTTCAAAGACATGAATCCATCACCTCCATTTCCTCCATTCCCTCCACATGGCGCCATTGATATAGAATTTTCCGAACCCCTTCCAAATATCACCCTGGCGGCCGCGGCGGATCAGACCAGCATTGGCGATACCATTTTTTCGATGATCCCGGAAGACGTTCTAATTCTCAACGGCGACAGTCCGGGATATTTTGTGCCCTTTGACAGTAACCGGCATGAACATTTTCTCGCAACCACGGTTAAGGGCTGGCCCATTAATAAAACAATATCGTTTTACATGATTTCCATACCAAGAAACCTCCCGGAGGTAATCGCCGAGTGCACGGCGCCTGAAGCAACCAGTTGCACCAAGCCGCCTTTGGCAAACATCGTTCTGGCCCCAACCAGGGACGCATCCTATGCCCCGATCATAATGGCCGGCGCAAGCGCCATGGTTGAAACCTCGCCGAGTTCCGGTGTCTATAACGGTTTCTACCACCAACCCGCGGGAGAACCCGGAGCGGATGGGACCGAGCCGGACAACATTGACATCCTGGTGCATACGGCCCGGGTGAGGATTGATTATCCCCGGGCAGGAGGATACTTTAAACTCACCAACGGTAATACCATTTCCGGGGTCTATTATAAGGAGGATCCACCTGGTCTGGAACATGTAAATACAGTCATGATTTCCGTTAACGGGGCAGATTCAGTAACTGCGGCTTTGAGCAACGGCGCTTTTACTTATCATCTGGAAAGCGGATTCACCATTGGCAACAGCTACACCATCAAGGCATATGCACATTCCAATGACAAGTTGGGCGGGTTTGATGTTATTCAGGGCATTGCCACCAATGACACCACGCCTCCCAGCATAACCATTATCCAGCCAATCGAAGGCTCAACCATTTTCACCCCAGTGCCATACGAAGTAAAATTAAGCGTAAGTGATGTTTCAGGTGTAGTATGGGTAAAAGTGAACGGAAGTTTCGCGGTTTATTCGATCATAGACTCAATCTGGATATTTTCGACAAGTGCTTTGCCTGACGGAAAAAACACCTTCGTTATTCAGGCAATGGACGGGGCCGGCAACCTGGCTACGGTTAATGTCAGCGCGTATTTTTATCTTGATTCCGATTCAGACGGCCTGCCGGACTGGTGGGAGATATATTACGGCTTGAATCCAAACGACAAAGGCGGCGACGACGGCTTCGGCGGGGATCCGGATGATGACGGCCTTTGGAATGGTTATGAATTTATGAGTCAAACCAACCCATGGGATGCCGACTCAGACGACGACGGCCTGCTCGACGGGTACGATCCCGATCCGGTTGATCCCAACCACAAAGAAGCGTTCCTCACCCTCTTGACCCCGGACCCGGTGCTGGTCGGAGACACGCTGCAATTGACAATTACCCTGGGCGATACCGCTACCAATCACAACCTCCTGACTCATGATTTTACCACCCGGTTCAAAGTTTTGGTGGACCGAACTGGATATTTCGCGAGCATCCTGGAGGGAAACACATGCAAAGGTTCTGGTCAGGTCTTGGGCGGCAACAGCGTGTGCGTCCAGCCCGCGGCAGGAAGAGTGGTTTTTGGGGTTCGCGACAACTCAACGGCTTACGATGTGCTTAACTTTGACGTCCAGAAGGTGGACATGATCCCCGGAGCCACGGTCGATAATCCAATTTCAGGAATGGACTTGGGAAGGATACTTAGCTCGGACTTTGAAGCCAATAACGGCGGGTTCACTTCCCAAGCGGGCTGGACCATATGCCAAGACTGTGAACCGCTTTCACATTCCGGACTGAGGCATTGGTATAATGTCAATACCACCGGGAACCTGATGACGCCCTTGTATATTTCTGCGGCGAACCCAAGAAACCTCTCCATGACATTTTACACAAAATTCAAGTCCGACAAATCCGAAGGAAAGCTCCAACTGTGCCTCAATCGGTGCCCCAATTCAATCCCATGCATGTGCATTGATATCGCGCCGGTTGGAGGCTATCCATGCAACGGTTATTACTGCGAGAAATATGCCGAAACCTATAAAAAAGAAACCTTCAGCCTGGCCGAAGACTTGATCAGCAATCTGCAGTCAAATTTTTATACCATCCAATACATTTATTCAGCGGGCCCTGGGGGCAACCAGTACTGGCGGGTGGATGACGTTACATTGAATACTCGCTCAGGCTATTTTCTGGAGCCTGAGGGAGACTTTGATCAAGACGGCTTGGCCAATGCCCAGGAGGTTATCAATGGCACCAAGCTGGATATTCAGGACTCTGATGGCGGCGGTGAATGGGACCGCGCGGAGACAGAATCGGGCAGGAATCCCTTATCCGCATCCGATGACCGGGGGTATGCTTTATATCCCCAAAGCGGCAATACCCTTATTCCTGTTACACAAACGGTATTTGGAAACCACATATCAATACTCGGGAAACCCCGCGGCTTTGAATTGCTTTACAATGCTAATAAAGGATGTATTGCTGGCGGTTACATTTTGCCGGCTGCATTCTTGCGGACTTTAGATATAGATGGTTTTTCAAATAGTTCACAAGATCAAAGTTATGTGGAATGTAGTGCTTGGAGTTATTATTCATCTGGTTCTCACTACATTCAAGCTGAGGGACAATGGAATAGATATTGGAATCCAAATTTATTGGGGGTGCTGGTACATGCAGTCAACGGGAAATTAGATTCAACCCCGGAATCAGAACCAGACAGACCCGTTGAGTTCAGATTTGGTTATGTGAAAAGAACTATCGGCAGCGATTATCCTTTTGCGTTTGCCGGTCGATATGATGACTGGGGAATCGTTAAGGTTGGCTGGGCGGGAACTTTATATTTTAATATTCTCGATGCTAACACCTACGAATTACCTGGTGGCGACGTTCAGGTCGCGGGTTTCAATTATCCAGAAACTTGGGTTCATCCGTATAGCAGCGCTCCTTCTCTTGCATGGAATAACAATCGGAAATTGTTCGGCCTGGCATATGGAGAAGATAATTATATTTTTTCCCCGGTCAGCGATTATGACGACCTCTATCGCATCAATTTTATTCAGATTGATGAAACAGGGGCCCAGGTTGGGAACACCGTTTACTTGACCACTGAAGACCACAATTCCGACCAGGTAAAGGTCATCTGGACAGAGGACGGTTATTATGATGGTTATCATGGTTATTACGCTCTGGTCTGGAGGGAATACCCTTTCGTTGACAAGGTATATTTTGCCATGATCTCCGGCGCCGGCAATCTTATTATGAAGAGGAGACTATCTGTCTCGGGTTCCAGCGTTGATAATTTGGAAATGTTTGACAGCGGCTCGGAGTTTAGCATTATCTGGATGGAGTCCGGCAATATCAAGATGAGCAGGGTGTCCAAGGACGGATATATTATTGATTCGGAAAAAACAATTGCCGGAATCCTTACCAGCGATTTTAGGGGCTGGGATTACGATTATGCATGTCCGCGAATCGGAGTCGCCTTCTCAGAACCGGCGCCCCCCCCCTACAGAATAAAGTTCCGCGCCATAGATGTCGTAGATCCTGTGGATGACAATGACCAGGACGGGTTGAGCAACGGGTTTGAAACCGCAATCGGCTCTAACCCGTGCAATATTGATACTGACGGAGAGGGATTGACTGATTATGATGAAATCTATTGGTATTTCACCGACCCAACCAATGCGGACTCAGATGGCGACGGGTTATCGGACAAATGGGAAGTGGATAATAAGCTCAACCCCAATAATCCAGATGACGGCACCGCGGACAGCGACGGCGACGGCATACCGGATTATTATGAAATTCTACATGATTGTTTGAACCCCAGCCTGGCTGACTCAAACACGGACAGCGATCAAGACGGCTTGAGTAATGGCGAGGAATATGCATATAGCATAAACTTGAACCCCTGTGATGACGACACTGATAACGATGAGATGCACGACGGATGGGAGATCGACAACGGGTTCAACCCGCTCTCCAGCGCCGACGGCGGAGTTGCGGATGCTGATACCGATGGTCTCAGCAACGTGAATGAATTTCCGAACGGCACCAACCCTCACGACCCCGACACCGATGACGACGGGGTGGAAGACGGCGATGAGGTCGCGCACAACTGCAGCCCGGTCAGTGCCGACACTGACGACGACGGCTTGAGCGACAAGGCTGAGATTGTCTATGGCACTCAATGCAATAACGCGAACAGCGACGCCGACCAGATGCCCGATGGGTGGGAGCTCTATTTCGGCCTGAATCCGCTGAACGCGAGCGATGAATTGCTTGACGGCGACACCGACAGCTTAACCAACCGGGGCGAATATGAGCATGGCACAAATCCCCTGGTCAAGGATTCTGACAATGACGGGTATGATGACTTTGAAGAGCTTGGCATGGTGGGCCGCAACCCCGCTCTTCACGAGGAGCCGTTGATCTTCGCGGTGTTCCCGGGCGTGGCCGAGCCGGGAGACACCATCACCATCCTGGGCTACCGCCTGAGAGACGGGACAACCGTGCTGACCTCGGTAAGCATCAACGCCGGGCTCACCGCGTCCGCCAACTGCAACGGGGACACCATATCGATCTGCGCCAAAGTCCCGGCCAACGCCGCCTCCTTCACCACCGGCACTTTGACGGTTTCCGCGCAAATAGACGGCGCTGCCTGGTCCAGCGCGTCGCCTTACTTCCCATATAAAGTAGCGGCCGGCAGCGCAACTGAAAAAGCCGAGTCCGAGCCGGGTCCCACGGAAATTGCGCTTTTTCCCGGGGATGCGGTCAATGCCTACGGCCTGATCCGTTATGGCGACAAGGACTACTACAAGCTGTATCTGGCCGACCGTTCGGTGGTAACCATCCAGGCCCAAGCGTTCAACGCCCTGGCCAACACAACCGTCTCCGCGGGCAAAACCCCGGGCATTTTCGCGCCCGACACCTACCTCGAATTAACCGACAAAAACGCCAACCTCATCGCCCAGAACGACACCGCCTCTCCCGACACCACCAACGCCGCGCTCAACGAACTCGTGCTCGATGCCGGCACTTATTACGTCAAGGTAACCGTCCCGGAGGTGGAGATCGGCAACACCAGCCAGGGTTATTATCAATTGAGCGTGAGTTCATTGGAATCGCCCTACATCACCGATGTTTCTCCGGCCATTGCATTCCCAACCGTAGGGGAAACGATTGCTATTCAAGTGAAAGGTGCAAACTTCGCCACAGCCGGCAATAATTCGGTTTCCTTGTGGAAAGGAGGCATTGAAGAATACGTCGCAACTATTACCCAGGACGGAACAACTTCCATTTCTTTCATTTTGCCGGCTGACCTCAACATTGATCCGCAAATCGGCGATGGCTATACTATTGTTGTGACCAACACCACCACCAGCCACAGCAGCCTTGACCCCGAAGTCCTTTCCCATAATTCCGCGGCCAACTTTTACCTGCTTGATTATGACGGCAACATTGGAGAACACGCCTATGGCGCGGAGGATTTGAAGGAGGGCGACACTGCCATGGGCTTTGTCGGCCCGGAACGGGGCAAGTTCAGGTTCAGCGCCCCGGCCGGGACAATCATCATGGCCTATATGCAATTTTACGGCCTGGATGGCTTTGCCATCACCGGCGCTCCGGAAGTTGGGCTTCTCGCCCCGGACGGAAGCGCTGTCAGTCTTCACCCTGAAGACCCGGCAAACTCAGGCGGACTAGCTCAGGATCTTTATGCTCTGCCCCAGAGCGGACAATACACCTTGCTCGCTCAAGGCACGCCCGGAGCAGGGCTCACAGCCTATTACAAGCTGAGTTATTTATATCAGCCCGCGCCCTCGGTAACCAGCCTGAGCATCATCCCCGCGGATTACCTCATCCTGCCCGTGGTCAGGGGCGGCACAACCGTGCTCGACGGCATGACCGTGCAAATCACTGCGGCCCAGCCCGCAAATATTCCGGTCATCTTCAAAATGCCGGACAAGGAATATCTCTTCTTCACCGGCGCTGACGGCAAGGCCTCTGCCAGCGGACTCCGCACCCCCAAGCCCCCAATCCAGGACCGCATCCTGATCTATCCCGCAGGACACCTGGAGCTCAAAAAGAAATTCAACTTCATCCTCATTGAGGCCTACTCCCGCCAGGACTGGGACGGGGACGGGATCACGAATGACGCCGAAATTTCCGGCGGCACAGACCCTCGGAATCCCTGGAGCCTGGGGAGCGGCAACACCCTGGACGGGTATCCCCTGAGCCTGCCCGCGCCGGATGATTCCGATGGAGACGGGATGGGAAATAGTGTAGAATATATTTTGGGCACTGAGGCTGGCGATTTGGACACGGATGATGACGGCTACCCTGACGGGTTTGAGGTGATGAACCAGATGGACCCGATAAACAAAGACGCGGCCAACATCAAGGTCATTCCGCTTGGCGCGGAGTTGGGGTACGGCGAGACCATTCGCGTCCACGCCTCGGCCAAGGACTATACCGGCCATTTGCGCAAGAGCATCCCGGTGGCGGCGCCTTACGCCGGCCACAACTTCGGACATTCCTCGTGGCAGGGCAGCGCCTGTTCAAGCTTTACTCCCAGCAGCGCCCGGGGCGTTTCCACCTGCCTGGTCATCACTTCGCAGATGGACGACGGCAAGCAGTATCCTATGCAGAGCGCTCCGGTGGAGGCTTATGGCTTCAACCATTTCATCACGGCCAGAGTCAGCAACGCGGACGGGAGCACGGTCTCGGACAAAATGTATTTTGTGGTATTCCCCAAAGGGGAGGACCCGCTGGTCAAGTGGTCCGGCGACGGTCAGGGTGGCCATCCTTATACAATTAGCGATGAGATCGTGGTCAAGACCAACAAGTGGGACCCGAGGACCTCGAGCTGGATGGGCGCTGCGGGGCGGAAGGTGGTTTTCCGGGTGCTTGACCCGGTGCAGGCTAAGCCCTCCAATTTCTCAAACGCCCAGCTCTCCAAGAGGCACACCTGGACCGTTGCGCCGTTTGACTATCCCGGCATCTGGCCGCTGCTGGGGGACGATGGACGTGATGCGGTTGACGAGTTGACGGTATATACGGATTCATATGGATACGCTTCGGCGCGGTTTTATTTCGGGGACACCGACAACATGGACTACCGGATCGAGGCGAGTTTGCCGGAGGAGGCCGGCCAGGTTATAGTTTTCACGGTCCACGCCGACCCGGTGATCACTCACAGCTCTTATCCCCCGCCGTCCACCTGGTTATTTTCCGAGGTCATCAAAGAGCCGGAGACCGCGCTGGAGGGATCGGACCTGCCGGTGCGCGTCCATGTAAAAAAGTTTTCGGCCCTGGACAGCATATTATGCGCGGACCCGTTGGGGACCTGCCCTGTGAAAATGGAGCCCAAGGTTGATTTTCCAGTAAATATATACAAACAGATTGACTCCGGGCCCAAGGGTCTTTACGCAACTGCCACCACCGACGGAGACGGCGTGGCCGAGGTCAACTACACCGTCCCGGACCTGGGCGCGTCCCAAGCCAGCTTCTATATTTACAACATCGGCTATGAGCTCATGCGCCAAATCAAGTCGGTAAAATCAACCGACCCGGGCTTTGATATAACAATGCAGGTAATGAAGGAGAACGGGAGCCGGGTGACGCTTAACGACGGCGGCACGATCTGGGAGCGGGACATATATGTTGTCGTCACCGTGGACAATTTAACCTCATATTTCATGGTACTCGATCTGGTCGAGAATTCGGCCGAGGGCGGGGACATGCTCAGGGCGGTTCCCTTCACCCATAAATACGCCCCGGACAAATTGGTTGTCTTCCCGGGCTTGAATAAATTCTATTTCGAAATCCTCAAGCCGCCCTCCGTGGGCACGTTCCATTTCTTCCTGAGAACTCGCAACGAAGATTGGCAGTTGGATTACAAATGGGGCCATATGACTTGCGCGTGTCCGAGTGGTAAGTGGCATGGAGGCGGTTTGATTCAAGGATATGATCGCGGAATCTTTAGCCTAATAGGGAGTTCCGAAATTCCTGCTGGAGGCCTCGTCATCGAAGGAATTCTAGAATGCTCAGACAATGGTAGATCCGCTGGATTCATTTCAGCATGTGGGTTTTATGGGGTTGAAACCGACTATTTTGAAAAACTATTGGCCAAGGCATTGAAAATACGGACAAGCAACATAGGCATCGGCGCAATCCATTTGAAATGTATTGGCGCGGAATGCCTTGATGATTTGAGCGGATACGAGAAAGGATGGATTATACAAATTGGTCCATTAGGGGGGTTTTACGAGCCAAATCCTCCAGAGACATGCGCTGGTTGGTTTGTTGAAACTGCTACCCCTTTTGGGGGCTACAAACTGCATTGCTATACTTGGATTAAATAGAGCATTACAATGTTTGAACAATTTTTGTTAGACATTTTCCCTTTTACACTATTTATCTTTTTGATAGGTTTCCCGATAATTCTAATTATTACATATTATTTTCATCGCGAATTTATTAAATATATAAAAATAATGTATCCAAATGATTGGACAAAAATCATTCCCAAAGAAGTTCTCCCGAGTATCGTGTTTTTTAGGGGAAAGAGGCTGGCTCATCTAAAGCCTATTTCAAAGTATATACGGAAGGATTATATTGATGGTCTTAGTGATATGAAATTGCTAAGGTATTATTATCTAATTAGAGTTATGGAAATCATTGGCGTAATTTTTGCGCTAGTATTTCTAATTATTCCTTCGTTCAGCGGTTTAATTTTACGCTATTGCTACTAGAATAATGACACTGACGGTTACCCTGACGGGTTTGAGGTGATGAACCAGATGGACCCGATAAACAAAGACGCGGCGAATATTCAAATCATACCGATGGGTTGGACCCCGGTCTTTTATGAAAAGTTCCAACTTTACGCCCAGGTCCGGGACTCGTCCGGCCATTTCCGGAGAAACATTCCTGTTAGCATCCCCAGCCATAATTTCCTCGGCCACATCGGCGTGAACGATTATGGCCACATCCTGACACCTTTCGCGGCCACGGACGACTTGGGGGTTACGCATTGTCATTTGGAGACTGCGGGCCAGGACGACGGGAAGAGTTACCCGGTTGGGGGCGCTTATCTGGAGAAGGGATTTAGGCATTATCTTTCCGGCAAGGTGACGGTCTCCGGAGTATCGAATTCGGACACGATCTATTTCATCACGCGGCACCTGGACAATGACCCGATCAAGATCATTTCGGGCAACAACCAGAGCGGGTACCCCGAGATGCGGGGCGGGGAGTTGGTGGTGAAGAGCGAGCAATTCGCCGGGACGTATGGCTATCCCAACCAGTTGGTCACTTTTACGGCGCTGCCGGCGGAGGGCGCAACTCCGAGCGGGTTCAAGAACGCACGGATGTCGGAGAAGTTCACGCTCGGGTATGCTCCGTATGAACTGCCGGCTGAAGGCGCCTTCCAGTCGGACGACCGGGGCGATTGCAAAAAGAGCGTCACGGTCATGACCGACGATCTGGGTTACGCGCGCGCGGTGTTCTATTTGGGCAACACGGACAATTTCACCTACCGGATCAAGGCGCAGGTTGTTGGCGAGGTCGGGGACGGGAGTTCGGTTGAGTTCACGGAGTCAATCCAAGATTATGAATACATCGGCGGCTACCATCTATACGCGCCGAACTATCACTATAAATATGGTGATTACAATTATTATCTGGCTGGAGAGCCGGTTGAGTTCAGCGTGTTTGATGACCGGATCGATCCAATCGCCTGCGTGGATACGACCTGTTCCTACCGCCTGACCCCGGCCGAGGACAGCTTCTGGACGTGGTATAGCTGGCTTGAGGGCGAGTCTCCGTCCCTGGGCGGGACGGTGAGGACGGATTTGGAGGGCCGGGCCGAGGCGGAGGTTGAGATACCGGCCGAGTCGGTGAGCCGATATTTCAACTTTGGCTGGGATGCCGGGACTTGGGGGATTGACATTCAGCATACCGTGGTCGGGGTTGCGCCGGCAGATATATATTTTTGGAAGATGCAGAGGAGGGACAAGAATTTCATTCTCCACACCCTCAACGACGGCGGAACGGTCCAGGCCACGGACATGACCATTGAGGTGGAATTTTTCAACATGCTCTCCAAATACCTGCAAATTGTGGTGACCAAGGGCGGCTCGCGGCTCAAGGCCAAGGGCGTGCCCTATTGGGAAGGAGGATACGTCGTCAACCCCGGAGCGACCAAAATGATCTTCTACCTCGTCCACGACCCCAACGCCCCGCCCGGAACCGAATTCGAATTCGTCCTCCGAGACCCCCAGACTGGAATGGAGTTTGATAGAAAGGGAGGAGAATTTGAAATCAAATGCGATATATATAAAGTAATTATTGAACTCTCGAAGATAGATGCTAATTACGGGAAGTGGAAGACCATGATGACAAACAATCCGGCCTTCCACAGCAGTATCAACAGCCTTTGTAGATATTACGCGCAACGACAGCCCAATTACGCATGTGCGGATTTGGCAAGCGATCTTGAGCTGTATATAAATAATAATAGACCAGAATGCTGTGAAGCATATCTGATAAATCCTCTTGGACTTGGCATGCACAACCTGACTGGTGTGAAATGTTTTACCTGCCCGGAATGGCACACAGAACGTATCTATGATCCGTATTTCAGACTATTCTTCGGAGATTGATTATGGGCTACCTATTGTTCCCAGCAATTTCCATAATGGCCTCTCTGGTCCAAATTATTTTTGCAAAGAAGATATCTCTGGTCAGGTTCCTGAGGGTCATGATTTTTCCAAACGCTTTTTTCATATTGATGCAGCTTATAGGCTTGATAACGGAGTTATTTCGCGGTGATGCCTATAGAAGCTATGTGGTCTTCGAGATATGGCTGGTTCCTTTTCTCCTTTCACCAACACTGGCTATTGCGCTAAGCATATTTGCGATCTTCAGGCGCAGAGCCATAGGAAAAAGTATTGAGGAAAATAACCTTAAACCTGGACTTTAGACTTAAGGTTGGATGGAGTTTTTCTTTAATATTGTCAACAACGGCGGCACGGTCCAGGCCGCGGACATGACCATTGAGGTGGAATTTTTCAACATGCTCTCCAAATACCTGCAAATTGTGGTGACCAAAGGCGGCTCCAGGCTCAAGGCCAAGGGCGTGCCCTATTGGGAAGGAGGATACGTCATCAACCCCGGAGCGACCAAGATGGTCTTCTACCTCGTCCCCGACCCCGACGGCATGTGGGATGGGTGGGAGTTGTACAACGGCTTCAACCCTAAAGACGAAGCCAATGGCGGGGACGAAGACGCAGATTCTGACCAGGTTACCAACGTGGAGGAATTTGAATGCGGTTCAAATCCTCATTTGGCGGATGCAGATGGCGACGGCTTTGACGATAAGACTGAATGCGACCCGGCTTACAAGGCTGCGGGCTACAACCCCACCCTGTCCGAGTATCCTGTCATTTTCTATGTATCTCCTCCCGTGGCGGAGGCCGGCGATACCTTGTTCATTGAAGGCAGCCGTTTGGGGCTTAACCCGCTCACTGGCACGACAGTATCGGTTAATGGAATAGTAACCACGCCTGTGGACTGCCCGAACGATTCCGGATCAGAAGCCATATGCATTCGTATTCCGGACGGCTCTGAGGCGTTCTGGGACGGGCATATGGGGATAACACTCACAGCACTCTACGGGAGCACTCCCTGGCATACGCAAGCGGCCTTCAAATTTAAGGTGGCGGACCCTGACAATCGGAAGCTTGCCGAGTTGGAGCCCGGGCCAACGCCGATCCTCCTGCTTGATCATGAAACTGTTTATGCTTATGGGTTCCAGGGACAGAGTGACCGCGATTTCTATAATATCTCCCTGTCCGAGAGATCGGTCCTGAATATCCACCTGAAATCATTTGACACCTTCGCTGACCAGCCCATAACAGCCGGCCAAAACCCGGACACCTACTTATCTGTTTTGGATGCAAATGGCAACCTCTTAAAGGCGAATGATAATGCGGACGGCACGACCAGAAATTCCTCCATCTCAGAGCTCGTCTTGGAGCCCGGCGACTATTTCATAGCGGTAACGGTACCGGACGTGGAATGCGGCAATACCGGCTCCGGCTATTACGAATTGAGCGTGGACACATTGTCCGCGCCGTACATTACCGGCATTACTCCGGGCATCGGGCGCGCGGACGTCAATTCCATCAGGATCGAGGGATGCAATTTTGCGGATGTCGCTAACTCTGTTAGCCTTATGAGAGGAGCCAATTTTTTGCCGGTGACAATCAATTCTGAAAGCGAGTCACTGATTGTTGCGACCTTTGACGCAACCGGCGCGTCCATGGGTGACGGCTACACCATAATCATCACCAGACCCGACCTTGGCACCAGCGATGACCCGGAAGTTTCCACTCACAATGCTCCGGCTAGGTTCCTTGTGAGATCGGTTCCACTGAACGTGCCCGAGAATGTCTTCGCTGCCAGACCACTATTGGAATACAAGTGGGATGAGGGGTTTGTCGGACCCGAGCGCGGCAAGTTCAAGTTTACCAACATTGCCGGCGCGATTATCCGTGCCGAAATGGCTTTCCAAGACGCTTCAGGAGTCCCGATCAGTGGCGACCCGCATGTGGCTTTGATTGCGCCGGACGGATCCTTGGTGCAATCTTATCCCGGCTATCCGCAAATCATAAACGGGACCACGGTTGTGGAACAATACGCTTTGCCGCAAAGCGGCGCTTACACCCTGGTCGCGGAAGGGACACCTTCGCCTTCAACCGTGCCGCCATATTACCACGTGTCTTATTCATATCAGCCAGCCCCTGCCATCACCAGTATAGCGCTCTATGATCCGCTGGATGCTTATACTGTGATTCCCACTTTTGAAGGGGGGACCACCGTCGTTAGCAACCTGCAAGTGCTATTAACGCCGGCAACGGCAAACGTTCCGGTCATCTTCAAGACCGAGGACAAGGAATATCTTTTCTTTAGCAATGGCTCCGGTGTCGCCACGGCCAATGGCATCAAGAGTCCTCATGCCCCGGTGCATTTCCGGGTTACGGCTTTTCCAGGCGGGTATCCCAACCTCAAAACTTATTTCCAGTTCATCCTGGTGTCGGGTTATTCTAAAGACAATTGGGATGGCGATGAATACCCTGATGCGACTGATCCCAGTCCGTTCGACGCCACCGGCGGCTTTAACCTCAACCCCACGGCCGAAGATACTGACGGCGATGGCCTGAATGTGCACGACGAAGAGTATTACGATACCTCCCCAACCAATGCCGACAGTGATGGCGACGGTTTCCCGGACGGGTTCGAAGTGAGGAACGGCTTGGACCCGAACCAGTGCGGCGAGTATGATCCCAGGTTCATCAAACTTGATTTCCGGCCGCCATTGACGCAAGATACCCGCATGTACGTCGCGGTAAGGGATTTCACCGGCCGTCCCCGCAAAGGGGCCAGCATGACCGAAACTGACGGCAATGATCTGTGC